>JAABUN010000753.1_pt1 | contig 80666 bp, 77 predicted proteins | sample 5559311 | NCBI WGS metagenome assembly JAABUN01 (sample SAMN10711877, study PRJNA513370) | rock metagenome | isolation source: Antarctica rocks | place: Antarctica: Victoria Land, Siegfried Peak sud | reverse complement strand
CCCTGGCCCGGCAGATGCGCAAGGGCGGGCTGCCGTTGCAGCGGCTGCTGACCCTCGAGCACCTCACCGCCGTGGCCGGTTTCTTCAAGCTGCCCGACGTGTCCAGCCTGTACGCCGCGGTCGGCGAGGGCACCGTCGGGGCGCAGTCCGTGGTCAACCGGCTGATCAGCGTCGAGGGCGGTGACGAAGCCGCGGCGGACGAGACCAGCGAGGACCGGGTGCTCACCGGGCGCGGCCGACAGCGGGCCGGGGCGAGCAACGAGTCCGGCATCCGGGTGGTGGGTGCCAGTGACCTGTGGGTCAAGCTAGCCAAGTGCTGCACGCCCGTTCCCGGTGATCCGATCATGGGCTTCGTCACCCGCGGTTCCGGGGTCTCGGTGCACCGGACCGACTGCGTCAACGCGGCCAGCCTGCGGACCGAGCCCGAGCGGCTGATCGACGTGGAATGGGCGCCGAGTGCGAAGAGCTCTTATCTGGTAGCCATCCAGATCGAGGCGCTGGACCGCAACCGGTTGCTGTCCGACGTCACTCGGTCCCTGTCGGACCAGCACGTGAACATCCTGTCGGCCGCGCTGAGCACCGGCAAGGACCGGATCTGCAAGGCCAAGTTCACCTTCGAGACCGCCGACCCGACCCACCTGGACCACGTGCTCCGAGCCGTACGCCAGGTCCCGTCCGTCTTCGACGTGTACAGGATTTCTCAGTGATCCTGGAGTTCTTTCGCGCACGCCGCGCTTGAGCTCCCGCCTTCCTCCCTCGCTCGAACGACGAAAAGCGTGTCGTCCTCGCTCGGTCGTCCAGGCGGGACCGCGCGGCTCCGACGCTCAAGAACTGGTGCTGGGCTTGCAGGTGGTCGACTACTCAGCCGTCGACGCCGAGGCCGGTGAGGGAGAGCTCGGGGTGGTCGCGCTTGACGCTGCGGAGGCGGTAGACGTTCGGGAACAGGGCGATGGTGGCGCCGTCGGAACGGGTGGCGACCTCGACGTTGACCACGGAGCCGAGCACGTCGGCGGCGGCCGAGGTGGTCAGCTGCGCGACGGTGTGCTCGAGCGGCTCCAGGCTGATCGGACAGTTGAACTCGTTGGTCATCCGCTCGGTGACCACCTCGTACTGCATCTGACCCACCGCGCCGAGGATGGGGCGTTGGGGGCCGCGCAGGTCTGACGTGAGGACCTGGATGACGCCCTCACGGTCCAGCTGGCTGAGGCCTCGTTGGAACTGCTTGTGCTTGCTGGTGTCGCGGGCGTTGACGACCTGGAAGTGCTCGGGCGCGAAGCGGGGGATGGGTGGGAACTGGACCGGGTGTTCGAGGAACAAGGTGTCGCCCGGGCGGAGGGCGTTCGCGTTGACCAGCCCGACCACGTCGCCCGGCCAGGCGAGGTCGACGGTCTCGCGTTCGCGGCCGAAGAACTGGTGGGCGTACTTGGTGGCGAACGGGCGGCCCGTCGGCTCGTGGGTCAGGGTCATGCCCCGCTCGAAGACGCCCGAGCAGACCCGGATGAACGCGATCCGGTCGCGGTGGGCCGCATTCATCCCCGACTGCACCTTGAAGACGAAGCCGGAGAAGTCGGTGTCCACCAACCGCGGCTCGCCGTTGGTGTCGAGCCGGGCATGGGCGGGCGGGGCGTGCTCGACGATGACGTCGAGCAGCCGGCCGATCCCGATGTTGAGCACCGCGGCACCGAACAGCACCGGGGTTGTGGCGGCCTCCAGGAACAGCTCCTGGTCGTGGGTCTGGCCCTCGGCGTCCAGCAGGCTGGTCTCATCCATTGCGGTGGTCCAGCGCTCACCCACCAGCGCCTCCGCCTGCTCGGCGCGAACCAGGTGCTCCTCGGCGATGGTGGCGCCCCCGGCCGTACGGCTGAACTGGGCCAACTGCCCGGTCCGCCGGTCGACCAGACCGGCGAAGTCTCCGGAGACCCCCACCGGCCAGGTCAGCGGGGTGGGGATGAGGCCCGTACGCACCTCGATCTCATCCATCAGGGCCAGCGCGTCCAAACCCGGTCGGTCCCACTTGTTGATCATGGTGATCACGGGCAGGCCGCGGCGCCGGCACACCTCGAACAGCTTCATGGTCTGGGCCTCGAGACCCTTCGCCGCGTCGACCAGCATGATCACGGAGTCCACCGCCGCCAGCACCCGGTAGGTGTCCTCGGAGAAGTCGGCGTGGCCCGGGGTGTCCACCAGGTTGATCACCACCCCGTCGTGCTCGAACTGGACCGCTGCCGAGCTGACGGAGATACCGCGCTGCTGCTCCATGGTCATCCAGTCCGAGACCGTCGCTTTGCGGCCGGCCTTGCCGTGGGTGGCGCCGGCCCGTCCGATTGCCCGCGCATGCAGCAGCAGAGCTTCGGTCAGGGTCGACTTGCCGGCATCCGGGTGGGAGATGACCGCGACGACGCGGCGGCGGGCGGCTTGCTGGGCGACCTCATCAGCGCGGGCGGGGGCCGGTGAGGTTTCGAGCACTGAGCGATTCTACCGGCCATCTCTACCCGGCGATTGCGCGCTCAACCCGGGATACTTCCCGGGTAAGGCGGGCAATTCCCAGGTTTACCTGCGATCCCGACACGCGGACCTGCGCGTGGCGTGGTCGTTTACCGGCGATCCCGACGGGTCTAGCCGGAGAACTCGTCGACCGCCTGCTGGGCCTGGACCAGCCACTCGCGGTAGGTGGCGGCGGAGTCCGTGGCCTGACGGGCGGCCTTCGCGTCGCCCCGGGCCTCGGCCTTGGTGGCTTTCTGCTCCTGCTGGGCGATCTGGGCCTGCAGCTTGGCGGCGGTCTCCTCGGCCCGGGCCCGCGCCTCCGGGTTCGTCCGCCGCCAGCGATCCTCCTCGGCCTCCCGGATGGCGGTCTCGATGGCGTTCAGCCGGTTGTCCAGCGGACGGATCGAGTCGCGGGGGACCTTACCCAGGCCGGACCAACGCTCCAGCAGGTCCCGGTAGGCCGCCCGCGCCGCCGTGATGTCGGTGACCGGCAAGATCGCGGCCTCGGCCTCGGCCAGCAGCTGCTCCTTGGCCGTCGCGTTGGCGCCGAATTCGGCGTCCTGCTCGGACATGGCGGCCTGCTTGGCGGCGAAGAAGGTGTCCTGGGCCCCTCGGAACCGCCTCCACAGGGTCTCGTCGACCCCGCGCGGGGCCGGCCCGGCTTCCTTCCACTGCGTCATCAGGTCCCGGTAGACCCCGGTGGTCGGACCCCAGTCGGTGGAGTCGGCCAGCGCTTCGGCCTCCGTCGCCAGCCGTTCCTTGATCGTCCGGGCGGAGTCCCGCTCCTCGTTCTGAGCCGCGAACTGGGCCTTGCGGCGGCGGGTGTAGGTGGTGCGGGCACTGGAGAACCGGCGCCATAGCTCGTCGTCGGTGGCCCGGTCGAGCCGGGGCAGCGTCTTCCACTGGTCCAGCAGCGACCGGAACCGGTTGACCCCACCTCGCCAGTCGTTGCCGGCGGCCAGCCGCTCCGCCTCGGCGACGAACTTCTCCTTGGCCTCCCGGGCTTCGGAGCTCTGCTTGGCCCGCTCGGCCTTGCGTACGGCACGTTGCTCGGTCAGCAGCGGTTGCAGGGCGTCCAACCGGGCCAGCAGACCTTCCAGGTCGCCCACCGCGCGGGCGTCGGTCAGCGCGGCCCGGACCGTCTTGATCGAGTCGCCGGCGTCGTCGGGGGACAGTGCCCCGGAGGCGACCCGGGTGGCGAGCAGCGAGACCTCGAGCTCCAGGGCCTGGTAGCGACGGGTGAAGAAGGCCATCGCCTCCTCGGCCGGCACCCCGGGGACCTGGCCGACGCTGCGCTCCGAGTCGCCGGTGCGTACGAACACCGTCCCGTCCTCGTCCACCCGCCCGAACGAGGCTGGGCCCCCCACTCCCGGCCCCTCAACCCCTGCGCCTGGATGCCCTGCGCCTTCAGTCATGAGGGCAATCCTGCCCGATAAGGTCACAGGCGTGTTCATCGCCTCATTCCCGGCCGGCCCGTGGCAGACCAACTGCTATCTGCTGGCCACCCAGCCGGGGGCGGAGTGCGTGATCGTGGACCCGGGGATGGACGCCGTCGGCGGGGTGGCCGACCTGGTCCGGGAGCACCGGCTCAAGCCCGTGGCTGTGCTGCTCACCCACGGCCACCTGGACCACATGTTCTCCGTGATGCCGGTGTGCGCCTCGTACAAGTCGACCTGCTGGGTGCACACCGCGGACCGGGAGCTGCTGGTCGATCCGCTGCGGGCGATGAGCGAGCAGACTCAGCAGTTGATGTCCGGGCTGACCGCCGGTCAAGGGGCGTTCGCCGAACCCGACGACGTACGCGAGCTCGCCGACGGCTCGCTGGTGCAGGTCGCCGGGTTGTCCTTCGCCGCCGTGCACGCTCCCGGGCACACCCCCGGGTCGACGATGTTCCAGCTCCCGTACGCCGCGCCCGGGGCCAGCGCGGACATCGACTCGGTGGTCCTGTCCGGGGACGTGCTCTTCGCCGGTTCGGTGGGCCGGACCGACTTGCCAGGCGGAGACCAGGCGGACATGCTGAACAGCCTGCGTACGAAGGTGCTCCCGCTGCCCGACTCGGCCGCGGTGCTGCCTGGTCATGGTCCGCAGACGACGATGGCCACCGAACGAGCCACCAACCCCTATCTGCAGGTCGAGGAGACGAGCGCATGAGTCGCCCCAAGCCGCTCTCCGGCTTCCCGGAGTTCACCCCGGAGGGGCGGATCGTCGAGCAGTTCGTGCTCGACCGGCTGCGCGAGACCTTCGAGCTACACGGCTTCGCCTCGATCGAGACCCGGGCGGTCGAGCCGTTGGACCGGCTGGCCAAGCAGGGGGAGATCGACAAGGAGGTGTACGCCGTCCAGCGGCTGCACGCCGACCCGTCGACCCGGGCCGAGCTGGGTCTGCACTTCGACCTGACGGTCCCGTTCGCCCGCTACGTGCTGGAGAACGCCCACCGGCTGAACTTCCCGTTCCGGCGCTACCAGATCCAGAAGGTGTGGCGCGGCGAACGGCCGCAGGAGGGGCGTTACCGCGAGTTCACCCAGGCCGACATCGACATCGTCGACGTCAACGCGCTCGCCGCCCACCACGATGTCGAGCTGCCGCTGGTCACCCTGGCGGCGCTGGAGCGGCTGCACCTCGACCTCGGTCTGCCGCCGGTGCTGATGCGGGTCAACAACCGGCTGCTCTCGGAGGGCTTCTACCGGGGGCTGGAGATCCAGGATCCCGCCGCGGTGCTGCGGCAGGTCGACAAGCTCGACAAGATCGGCCCGGCCCGGGTCCTCGGGCTGTTGGTCGACGATGCCCAACTCACCCGGGCCCAGGCCGAGGCCTGTGTCGAGCTGGCCCAGATCTCCTCGGCGGACGAGTCCTTCGTGGACCGGGTCCGCGCCCTGGGTGTCCACCACGACCAGCTGGACCAGGGCCTGGAGCTGCTCGCCGAGGTGGTCCGCATCGCGCGGGCGTACGTCCCGGGCCGGTTGGTCGCCGACCTGAAGATCGCCCGCGGTCTGGACTATTACACCGGGACCGTCTACGAGACCGAGCTGGTGGGCTACGAGGCGTCGGGCTCGATCTCCTCGGGTGGGCGCTACGACGCCCTGGCCAGTGACGGCAGGACCAGCTACCCGGGGGTCGGGCTCTCCATCGGAGTCACCCGGTTGCTGGCCCCGCTGCTGGCCAAGGGTCTGCTGCGGGCGTCGCGGCCGGTGCCGACCGCGGTGCTGGTCGCGGTCGACACGGAGGAGACCCGTGCCGATGCGGTCGCGGTGGCGGAGCAGCTCCGGTCTCGAGGCATCTCCTGCGAGGTGGCCCCGAAGGCCGACAAGTTCGGCCGGCAGATCCGCTACGCCGACCGGCGCAGCATCCCGTACGTGTGGTTCCCCGCCGCCGACGGTGGTGAGGTCAAGGACATCCGGTCCGGCGACCAGTTCCCGGCCGACCCGGCCCTCTGGACCCCGCCCGCGGTCGACCTGCGTCCGACCGTGAGCAGCAACCCGTGACGGAGCGGCCGGCGCGCCATACCGTCCTGGCCAGCGCCGACAGCGACGCCTTCGCCTCGTTGCGCCTGCGCCCGACCTCGCGCGAGCAGCGTTACGCGATGGGCCGGGAGCTGCGGCACCAGGTCCCGCGCCGCAGCCTGGCTCACTGGTCCCCGCCGGCCGACCGCCCGGACCCGGTCCGGCTGCTGAGCGAGTCCCACCAGGGTCGACTGGGCTGGCTGGTCCCGATCCGGGTGGCCCGGATGGTGACCTCCCCGTACGGCTTCCTGCGCGGCAGTGCGGTGGTGATGGCCAGCGACGTGGCTTCGCTGCCGTCGACGGGGATCACCCCGGTGATCTGCGGCGACGCCCACCTCGGCAACTTTGGCTTCTACGCCTCGCCCGAGGGCGAGCTGGTGATCGACCTCAACGACTTCGACGAGGCCCACCCCGGTAGCTGGGAGTGGGACCTACGGCGGCTCACGGCGAGCATTTGGGTGGCCGGCCGGGAGAACGGCTCCACCGAAGAGCAGTGCGAGGCCTCGGTGCTGGCCTGCGTCGAGGCCTACCGGGCCGAGGTCCGCTTCCTGGCCGAGCAGCCGTTGCTGATGCGCAGCTACAACCGGCTGGACGTCGGCCGGCTGCACGAGACGGCGACGGAGAAGTCGCTACGGGACGAGATCGAGCGCTCGGCCAAGCGGGCCCGGACCAAGACCAGCGACCGCGCTCTGCCCCGGTTCACCGCCGAGCACGAGGGCACCCGGCGGATCGTGGAGGAGCCGCCGCTGATCACCCGGGTGAGCGACGATGCCGCCGCGGCGATCGGCGCCGCCCTCGACGAGTACCTGTTCACTCTCGCGCCGCACTGGCGCCGGGCCCTCGGTGGCTACACCCTGGTCGACATCGCGCACAAGGTCGTCGGGGTGGGCAGCGTCGGACTCCGGGCGTACGTGGCGCTGCTGGAGGGCAGCAACCCTGACGACGTGGTCTTCCTGCAGCTCAAGCAGGCCCGCCGTTCGGTGCTGGCCAAGTACGTGCACGGCGACTCCGCCTGGCACGCCCATCAGGGGCAGCGGGTGGTGGAATACCAGCAGGCGCTGCAGACGGTGAGTGACCCGCTGCTCGGCTGGGCCACGGTCGACGACCGGCAGTACTACGTCCGGCAGTTCCGCAATATGAAGGGCACCATCGCGTTGGACGCGATCGACGCCGCGGCGCTGACCGACTACGCCGGCATCGTCGGCCACCTGCTGGCCAAGGGCCACGCCCGGACCAGCGGTGCGTCGATGATCGCCGGCTACGCCGGGTCCTCCGACAAGCTCGACCAGGCCCTGGCTGAGTTCGCCCGCTCGTACGCCGACCAGACCGAGGCCGACCACGCGGCGTTGGTCGAGGCCGTACGCCGTGGCCAGCTGCCGGTCACCGAGGGCGCCTTGGAGCGAACCGGTTCAGCCTTTAGGCCCGGCTGAGGTCCGTGCCGTACCTCCCCGGCGCCAGACCAGGGCGAGTCCGACCGCCATCAGGGCCCCGAGGCCCAGCAGGCCGAACCCGGCGACCAGCACCCCCCGGGTCAGCCGCCGGTCGCTCGACACCGACCTCTCCTCCCGGTCCGAGGCTCCGGCGACCGGGCCCCGAGGTTGGCCGAGGACCGCCGGAGCTCGGCCGTCGACCAGGTTGCCGCTGCACAAGGTCGTGACCAGTCGACTCACCGCCCGGTCCCCGGTGCCCCGGATCTCCTGGGTGGCGAAGATGATCCACTGGCTGCCCCGGTCGGGGTTCAGCCCACAGGAAGCGCTGCCCTGTCGAGCTTGACCTTGGACTGCTTCGTCGCGGTCCCGCGGAAGGCGGCATCCGCGTTGCGCAGCGCCCGGTAGGTGGAGATCCCGCTGCAGTCACAGGCGTACGCCGGGCTCGGGTTGACCAGCGCGCCCAGGGTCCCGCAGCACAGCGCAGCCAGCAGGCACAGCAGGCGTGTGCTCACCCGGGACATGTCGCCAGTCTGGTCGCTGCGCAAAATCGGGGTGCGGGCGGGGGATGGGCTCCCCGTAGGATCAGGTGTTCGTCTGATCACTCCCGAAAGGTCACGTTTGTGATTCGTACCCACGGTGCCGGAACCCTCCGCGCCGAGCACGTCGGAACCACCGTCACCCTCGCCGGCTGGGTCGCCCGCCGCCGGGACCACGGCGGTGTGGCCTTTCTCGACCTGCGGGACGCCACCGGCGTGGTCCAGGTGGTGGTGCGCGACGAGATGCTCGACGCCTCCGGGGCCCACGACCTGCGCAACGAGTACTGCCTGCGGATCGTCGGCGCCGTGTCGGCCCGGCCCGAGGGCAACGCCAACGCTGACCTGCCCAGCGGCGAGGTGGAAGTCGTCACCACCGAGCTCGAGGTGCTGAGCACCGCCGCACCGCTGCCGTTCCAGATCGACGAGCGGGTCAGCGTCGGTGAGGAGGCCCGGCTCAGGTACCGCTACCTGGACCTGCGCCGACCGGCGCCGGCCGCCGCCCTCCGGTTGCGCAGCCAGGTCAACCGGGTGGCTCGCGAGGTGCTGCTGGACCGCGACTTCGTGGAGATCGAGACCCCCACCCTGACCCGGTCGACACCCGAGGGTGCGCGCGACTTCCTCGTCCCGGCCCGGCTCAAGCCCGGCTCCTGGTACGCCCTGCCGCAGAGCCCGCAGCTGTTCAAGCAGCTGCTGATGGTGGCCGGGATGGAGCGCTATTTCCAGATCGCCCGCTGCTACCGCGACGAGGACTTCCGCGCCGACCGGCAGCCCGAGTTCACCCAGCTCGACGTGGAGATGAGCTTCGTCGACACCGACGACATCATCGAGCTGACCGAGACGTTGCTCACCGCGATCTGGCGACTGATCGGGGTCGAGATCGGGGCACCTTTTGCCCGCGTCACCTACGCCGACGCGATGGACCGCTACGGCTCGGACAAGCCCGACCTGCGCTTCGGCAACGAGATCACCGAGATGACGGCCTACTTCACCGAGACCCCGTTCCGGGTCTTCCAAGCCGACTACGTCGGAGCCGTGGTGATGCCCGGGGGCGGGAGCCAGCCCCGGCGGACCTTCGACGCCTGGCAGGAGTTCGCCAAGCAGCGTGGGCACCGCGGTTTGGCGTACGTGGTGGTGGGGGAGGACGGTGAGCTGAGCGGGCCGGTGGCCAAGAACCTGTCCGAGACCGAGCGGAGCGGCCTGGCCGCCCAGGTCGGAGCCGGCCCGGGTGACTGCGTCTTCTTCGCCGCCGGCACCCGCGCCCAGGCGCAGTCCCTGCTCGGTGCCACCCGGCTGGAGATCGGTCACCGGGTCGGACTGATCGACGAATCTGCCTGGGCCTTCTGCTGGGTCGTCGACGCCCCGCTGTTCGAGCCGGCCAGCCAGGCGGTGGCCGCGGGCGACGTGGCCGTCGGTGGCGGGGCCTGGACCGCGGTCCACCACGCCTTCACCTCGCCAAAGCCCGAGTCGATCGCCACCTTCGACACCGACCCGGGGACGGCCCTCGCGTACGCGTACGACATTGTCTGCAACGGCAACGAGATCGGCGGCGGGTCGATCCGTATCCACTCCCGCGACGTCCAGGAGCGGGTCTTCGCGATCATGGGGCTCAGCCGGCAGGACGCACGGGAGAAGTTCGGTTTCCTGCTGGACGCGTTCGACTACGGACCGCCGCCGCACGGCGGCATCGCCTTCGGCTGGGACCGGATCTGCGCGCTGCTCTCGGGCACCGACTCGATCCGAGACGTGATCGCCTTCCCCAAGTCCGGCGGCGGGGTCGACCCGCTGACCGACGCTCCGGCGCCGATCACGGCTCAGCAGCGCAAGGAGGCCGGGGTGGACGCGAAGTCCGCAGGCTGACCGACGCTCGGCCCACTAGCACCATCCGGGTGGTACGTTAGGTTAATGAGTGGGACATATCCAGTGACGATGGGCGACCGCGGCCGCCTGGTGGTGCCGGCCGAGCTGCGTGACCGGTTCGATCTGCATGCCGGCTCATCGATGTTGATGGTGGAGACCACCGAGGGCATCGTGCTAGCGACCAGGGACCAGGCCAAACGGTTGGTTCGACATCAGCTCGGGGGCGCGACGAGCCTGGTGGACGAGCTGATAGCGGACCGTCGTTCGGCAGCAGCGGCCGACCAGGAGTGAACCTCTTCGACGCGTCGGCTCTGTTGTCCTTCCTGAACGGGGAGGAAGGAGCGGACCAGGTCGAGACTGCCCTGATCGACGGTGGCAGGTGTGGAGCAGCCAACTGGTCGGAGACGGCGCAGAAAGTTCGACAGCGCGGTGCGGACTGGAGCTTGGCCCGAGGACTCCTCCTCAGCTACGGCCTGGTCGTCGAACCGGTGACGGCGGCGGACGCTGAGCTGGCGGCCGAGCAATGGCAACCACGGTCGGCTCTCTCACTCGGTGACCGGCTCTGCCTGGCCCAGGGTGCCCGACTCGCCGCCACGGTCTGGACTGCCGACCGCGCCTGGGGTTCGTCGGGCACGATCCGGCAGATCCGGGGAACGACACCCTGAGCCCGGTCAGCAGGGTCAGGCGGCGCCCATCACCAGACCCTCGATGGAGTGCTTCTGGACGATGGGTACGAGCTCGTCGACCACCCGGGCGTGCAGGTGGCTGCGCACCTCGGTCAGCAGCGAGTCGTGGTAGCCCCGGGTGACCATCATGTCGTGCAGCTCGGCCTGCCCGGCGCCCGGAGCGTCCACCCCGAGGACCAGCACCGGCCGGGCGTCCGACGACAAGTTGGCGGTGCCGCGGTGCAGCGTGAGTGCCGACCGGGCCGAGATGTCACCCATCTGCGGCAGCTTGAGCAGCCCGATCTGCTCGTAGCGGGACCACTGGTCCTTGGAGGGGAACATCCCGTGCTCGAAGTCGAGGCCGCTCTCGAACTGCGTCCCGGGCGCGACGTTGAACGGCCCCATCTCGGCCACCGTGTCGACGGCGGTGAGGTTGAAGGCCAGTGACGTGAGCCGCCCGTGCTCATACGTCTCGGGCGGCGACGGGAAGTCGCGGTGCCAGGGCTGGTTCACCGCACCAGCGAAGGGGATGTCGAACCCGATCTCAACGATCTCGTAGTCCGGACCCAGGACGGCCTCGGACACGGCGGTGACCCACGGGTGGCTGACCAGGTCGACGAAGCCGCGGAGCTGCTCCGGGTGGATCTCCACGTAGTAGCGGCAGGGACCCCGGCCGACGGCCCCGCCCTCGCGGTGGCTGGCCTCCTCGAAGGCGGCCACGATGTCCTCGTGCATCGCCGCCGCCCAGTCCCGGGAGAACGCCCGTCGGCAGGCGATGATGCCGTCGGTGTACAGCCCCGCCACCAGCTCGGGAGCGGCAGCGGCGGACGTCTGGGGTTGCGAAGCGTCGTTGCTCATCCTCTGACCCTAGACACCCCGCGGCTTGAGGTGGCACGCGAACTGCGATCGTGGTCAGTCTCCTGGTCCATAGCTGCGTTCGGTCCGTAGGATCGGGCCACTATGAGTGAGGACCTGTTCGGCGGCGTTGTCGGCGGTGAGCCTGTCGGGACGGGCGGCAGCCTGTCCGACGCCGGGCGGCAGACCAGCCACCCCCGTACGCTGCCGCTGGCGGTGCGGATGCGCCCCCGGGTCCTGGACGAGATCGTCGGCCAGCAGCATCTGCTCACTCCCGGCTCGCCGCTGCGCCGGCTGGCCGACGGGGAGCCGATGTCGGTGTTCCTGTGGGGTCCGCCCGGGGTCGGCAAGACCACCATCGCCTCGGTGGTCTCCCGGCAGACCGATTCCACCTTCGTCGAGGTGTCCGCCGTCACCGCCGGGGTCAAGGAGGTGCGCGCCGTGCTCGACCAGGCCCGCCGTGACCTCAACCAGGGTCGGCAGACGGTGCTGTTCGTCGACGAGGTGCACCGGTTTTCCAAGACCCAGCAGGACGTGCTGCTGCCGGCGGTGGAGAACCGACTGGTCACCCTGATCGCCGCCACGACCGAGAACCCGAGCTTCTCGGTAATCTCGCCGCTGCTCTCCCGTTCGCTGCTGCTGACCCTGCGTCCCTTGACCGACGACGACGTCTCGGCGCTGCTGGACCGGGCGTTGAGTGACGAGCGCGGCGTACGGACGAGGGCCGGTGCGGCGTACGTGCTGGAGCCCGAGGCCAGGGCCGCGATCCTTCGACTGGCCGGGGGGGACGCCCGCCGGGCCCTCACCTACCTCGAGGAGTCCGCGGCGGGCGCCGATGCCCGTCGACAGGCTCAGGACACGAGTCCGGCGCTGATCGACACCGACACGGTGGAGCGCGCCGTGGACAAGGCGACGGTCCGTTACGACCGGGACGGGGACCAGCACTACGACGTGATCAGCGCCTTCATCAAGAGCGTCCGGGGCTCTGACGTGCAGGCTTCGCTGCACTACCTGGCCCGGATGATCGCGGCCGGCGAGGACCCGCGCTTCATCGCCCGGCGGCTGGTCGTGCTGGCTTCGGAGGACATCGGCCTGGCCGACCCCACGGCTCTGACCACCGCGGTGGCCGCCGCCGACGCGGTGGCGTTCATCGGCATGCCGGAGGGCAGGATCAACCTGGCCCAGGCGGTGATCGCGCTAGCCCTGGCCCCGAAGTCCAACGCCGTGGTGAGGGCGATCGACGCCGCACTGGCCGACGTGAACGCCGGCAAGATCGGATTGGTGCCCGCCCATCTGCGCGACGCCCACTACGCCGGTGCAAAGACCTACGGTCACGGCCAGGGCTACCTCTATGCCCACGACCAGCCGCGCGGCATCGCCGCCCAGCAGTATCTGCCCGACGAGCTCGTCGCCGCGGCCTACTACGTCCCGACCGACCACGGGGCGGAAGCAGCCCTGTTCAACCGGCTGACCAAGATCAACGAACTGCTCGGCCGGGACTGACTCGGGCGTGCTACTCCCAGGCCGGGCCGCGGGCCAGCCGGATCGGACCCCGGGCCTGGTCGAGGTCCACCCGCTCACCCTTCTGCCGGATCTCGATCAGCCCCGTCGTGGCCAGCGCGCCGGCGACCACACGGGCCGCGTCCATCACCTCACGCCACCCCTCGCCGCCCACCACCCGGGCCGCGTCGCTCGGGCAGCTGGTCTTGTCGGGGTCCCGGTGCCGCAGCAGCGTACGGATCGCCGCCGCCAGCCGCTCCGAGCGAGCCTCCGGGCTCGGAGTCTCCCACCACGGCTCACCGCGCTCACCCAGCGCCACCTTGGCGTCCTGGACCCGCCTCCGTGCCGCGGCTGTGGCGGTAGGATCGCCTTTCGCCGCACCGACGGCACGACGGGCGGCCATCAGCTCCGCCACGAGCTCGGTCCGGAGCGGGTCGGGGATCGAGGGGTCGGTGGAGCGCCAGTGACGGCCGTTCACCACGAAGTAGTGGCCGTCCGCAGTGGTCTCCGGGCCGCGGTCGGCGGCTCCCTTGCCCGATGAACTCATGGGCCAAGTGTCCAGGACCCGCGATAGGGTCTGAGTCGGATCGGGCCCTACGGCCCGGTCGCACCGACGACGACACGGCAAGGAATCCACATGACCCTGGGAGAGATCGCCGGCCTGATCGCCGCCATCGCCTTCGTGGCCCTGGTTGCTCTTCTCGCCGTCCCCCTGCTCAAGCTCGGCCGGGTGCTGGAAGAGGTCAGGCTGGCGGTCCGCGACATCGGCCACGAGTCGGTGCCGGTCCTGACCGAGCTGCAGGGCACCGTACGCGCCACCAACGACGAGCTGGGCAAGCTCAGCCTGGTCACCGAGGACGTGGCCAAGGTCAGCGCCAACGCCACCGTGGTCAGCGAGAATGCGGCCTCCCTCAGCACCTTGTTCTCCGCCACCCTCGGTGGGCCGTTGATCAAGACCGCGGCGTTCACCTACGGCGTGCGCAAGGCGATCCGCGGCGAGGGCCGCGTGGGCAAGCGGGGCAAGTGATGCGTCAGGTCTTCTGGTTCACCGTTGGCGCAGGGGTCACGGTGTTCGTCGTCATCAAGGTCCGCAGCGCCATGCAGCAGGCAACCCCCCAGGCCATCGGCCAACGGGTGGCCGGCTCGGCCGCCGGTCTGGGCGAGCGGGCCCAGGACTTCACCGCGAGGGTCCGAGCTGCGATGGTCGAGCGTGAAGCGGAGCTCCGCGACGCGCTCGGCCGGACCGACTGAGCCAGCCGCCCGCCTGCCTGCCTGCTCGACTCTGCAAGAAGGACCACCGATGAGAACCGCCGAAATCCGGCGCCGCTTCCTGGACTATTTCGCCACCCGCGGCCACGAAGTGGTGCCCTCCGCACCCCTGCTCTACAACGACCCCACCCTGCTGTTCGTGAACGCCGGGATGGTGCCCTTCAAGCCGTACTTCACCGGGGCCGAGACGGCCCCGTTCGACCGGGCCACCAGCGTCCAGAAGTGCGTCCGGACCCTCGACATCGAGGAGGTCGGGAAGACCACCCGGCACGGCACGTTCTTCCAGATGAACGGCAACTTCTCCTTCGGCGACTACTTCAAGGCCGAGGCGATCCGCTACGCCTGGGAGCTGGTCACCGGGTCGCAGGACGCCGGCGGGCTCGGGTTCGACCCGAATCTCGTCTGGGTCACCGTGCTGCACTCCGACGACGAGGCCGCGGGTCTGTGGGCCAACATCGCCGGGCTGCCGGCGGAACGCATCCAGCGGCGGGGTCTGCTCGACAACTACTGGCACATGGGGATCCCCGGTCCCGGCGGGCCGTGCAGCGAGATCTACATCGACCGAGGACCGGAGTACGGCCCCGACGGCGGGCCGGTGGTCGACGAGGACCGGTACCTGGAGATCTGGAACCTGGTCTTCATGCAGGAGGAGCTCTCGCTCGTCCGCGCCAAGGACGATTTCGACATCGCCCGGGACCTGCCGCGCAAGAACATCGACACGGGAATGGGCCTGGAGCGGGTCGCGTACCTGCTGCAGGGCGTGGACAACCTGTACGAGATCGACCAGGTCTTCCCCGTCATCCAGCGGGCCACCGAGCTGTCGGGCAAGCGCTACGGCCGGGGAGGTGAGCAGGGCCACACCGACGACGTACGGATGCGGGTGGTGGCGGACCACATCCGCTCCGGCCTGATGCTGATCGCCGACGGGGTGACCCCCGGCAACGAGGCCCGTGGCTATGTGCTGCGCCGGTTGCTGCGTCGTGTCGTCCGGTCGATGCGGCTGCTCGGCGTCCACGACCCGGTGCTGCCGGAACTGCTACCGGTCAGCCGGGAGCTGATGAAGGACTCCTACCCCGAGGTGGAGACCGACTTCGGTCGGATCGCCCAGATCGCGTACGCCGAGGAGGACGCCTTCCGGCGAACCCTGACCACCGGGACCCAGATCTTCGACCTGGCGGTGGCGGACGCCAAGCGGGCCGACCAACCTCAGCTCAGCGGGGACCGGGCCTTCCAGCTGCACGACACCTTCGGCTTCCCGATCGACCTGACTCTGGAGATGGCTTCCGAGCAGGGCTTGAGTGTGGACGCCGACGGGTTCCGCCGGTTGATGCAGGAGCAACGGATCCGGGCCAAGACCGACGCCAAGTCCAAGAAGGCCGGGGCGCAGGCCGTCGAGGTCTACCGCGAGCTGCGGGCCCTGGGCGCCACGCCCTTCACCGGTTACTCCGAGCTGACGACGCAGTCACGGGTCCGCGGTATCGTGGTCGACGGTGAGCCGGTGCCGTCGGCGAGCGAGGGTGACACCGTCGAGGTTGTTCTCGACCAGACCCCCTTCTACGCCGAGTCTGGTGGCCAGGACTCCGACGCCGGCCGGATCAGCGGTGACGGCTTCGAGGTCGAGGTCGTCGACGTGCAGCGCCCGGTGAAGGGCCTGATCGTGCACCGGGTGCGGGTCGCCTCCGGTGAGCTGGTCGTCGGTGCGGACGCGCTGGCCGCGGTCGACGGCGAATGGCGTCTCGGCGCCTGCCAGGCCCACTCCGGCACCCATGTCATGCACGCGGCGCTGCGCCAGGTCCTCGGCCCGACGGCGCTGCAGAGCGGCTCGTACAACAAGCCGGGATACCTCCGGCTCGACTTCGCCTGGCCGCGTGGTCTGAATCCCGTTACCCGCTCCGACGTCGAGGAGGCCGCCAACCTGGCGATCCGGGCCGACCTCAACGTCTCGGCGAACTACATGTCGCTGCCCCGAGCCCGCGAGCTCGGCGCACTGGCCCTGTTCGGGGAGACCTACGACGAAGAGGTGCGTGTCGTGGAGATGGGCGGCCCGTGGTCGCGCGAGCTCTGCGGCGGCACCCACGTCCAGCACTCCTCGCAGATCGGGTTGGTCACCATCAACGCCGAGCAGTCGGTGGGTTCGGGCGTACGCCGGGTCGAGGCCTTCGTCGGGATCGAAGCGTTCCGCTACCTGGCCCGGGAGCGGGCGCTGGTCCAAGGTCTGACCGACGCCCTCAAGGTCCAACCTGACCAGCTCACCGATCGGGTGACCAAGCTGGTGACCCAGCTCAAGGCGGCGGAAAAGCAGATCGCTGACCTGAAGAGCCGCGATGCCCTGGCCGACGTCGGGTCCGTCGCGGCCAAGGCGCACGACATGTGGGGGGTCAGCTACATCGGCCACCTCGCTGACGGGGTGGGCGGAAACGACCTGCGCGCCCTTGCCCTCGAGGTGCGCAACCGGGTGGCGGACACCCCGGCGGTGGTGGTGGTGATCGGTGGTCCGGCTGACAAGCCGAGCGTCGTGGTCGTCACCACCCCCGGCGCCCGGGACCGCGGCCTGAAGGCGGGCGACCTGGTCCGGGCGGCCAGTGAGACCCTCGGTGGCCGGGGCGGCGGCAAGGACGACCTCGCCCAGGGCGGCGGCACGGACGGCGCCCGCGGGGCCGAGGCGCTGCAGGCCGTGGAGTTCGCCATCGGCCACCGACTGCAGACCTGAGCCACGCCATGGCCGACTTCCGACCCGGGGTGCGTCTGGCGCTCGACTGGGGGGATGCGCGTATCGGGGTGGCGGCGTGCGACGCCGCCGGGGTGCTCGCCTTCCCGGTCGCCACGGTGCGGGCGGGAGACGCCGCGGTGGCCGAGATCGGTCGGTTGGTCGCCGAGTACGCACCGATCGAGGTCCTGGTCGGACTGCCCCGGTCGTTGTCCGGAGGTGAGGGGCCGGCGGCCGTCAAGGTCCGGGGACACGCCGAGCGGCTCGCCGTCCGAACGGCCGTTCCGGTGCGTCTGGTGGACGAACGACTGACCACTGTGACCGCCTCCCGACGGCTGCGGGAGCGCGGACTCAAGGCCAGACAGCAACGCAGCGTCATCGATGCGGCGGCTGCGGTGGCCATCCTGGAGCAGGCCGTGGCCCTCGAACGTGGCCGGGGCGAGGAACCCGGGGAGTTAGTATCGGCACTTGTCGACCCTGACTAGGCGGGCGCGGATTCGAGGGAGAACAGCCAGCGTGTCATCCATGCTCGACCCGGAAGTGAAACCGAGCGTCGCCAAGGAGCTTGCTCACCAGGGCAAGGGTTGCTTCGCGGTGCTGCTGGCGGCGGCGGTGCTGGTCTTCGGCGGATACTTCGTGTACGACCGTGCGGGCGCGGTGCTGTCCCGGTTCGGGGACGTCCCGGACTACACCGGAGCTGGCAAGGCCAACATCACGGTGACGATCCCGGAGGGGGCATCTCTGGACGTGATGGGCAGCCTGCTGGTGGAGAACGGCGTGATCCAGTCGACCCGGGCCTGGGATGAGGCGGTCCGGTCGGAGGAGCGGGCCACGAGCGTGCAGCCCGGTCGCTACATCATGAAGACCCAGATGCCGGCCATCGACGCCCTGCGGCTGCTGATCAACCCGGGCAGCTCACGGGTGCGCCTGGAGTTCACCATCCCTGAGGGTCTCCGGCTGACGGCGCAGGTCGACGCCCTGGTCAAGGGCACCAAGATCAAGAAGTCGGCGTACCAGGCCGCGCTGGAGAACCCGAAGAGCCTGGGGTTGCCCGGCTACGCCAAGAACAAGCCCGAGGGCTTCCTGTTCCCGGACACGTACGAGCTGACCGCCGAGGCCACGGCGCGCTCGACGCTGACCCAGATGGTGAGTCAGTACAAGTCCGTCACCCGCGGCATCGGGTTCGAGGCGGACGCCAAGAGGATCAAGCGATCGCCGTACGACGCCCTGATCGTGGCGAGCATCATCGAGAAGGAGGTGAACAAGGACGAGTACCGCGCCAAGGTCGCCCAGGTGCTCTACAACCGGCTCGACCAGGGGATGACGCTCGGCCTGGACTCCACGGTGATCTACGCGGGCAACCTGAAGACGAACACCACCACTGCGAAGGACCGCGCCAACACGTCGAAGTACAACACCTACGAGCACCAGGGTCTGCCGCCCGGGCCGATCGCCGCGCCGGGCCGGGCCGCCCTCGAAGCCGCCACCAACCCGGAGGACGGCAAGTGGCTCTACTTCGTGACGGTGAACTTCGACACCGGGGAGACCAAGTTCGCCAACGACGAGGCAGGGTTCACCAAGATCGCCAACGAGTTCCGGGACTGGTGCCGGGCTCCTGGGAACCAGGGGAAGTGTGACAGCTGAGGTGGGTGCCGGCGGCCGGCGGTGTGCAGTCCTGGGCTCACCCATCGTGCACTCGCTCTCCCCGGCGCTGCACCGGGCCGCGTACGCCGAGCTCGGGCTGAGCAGCTGGACCTACGACCGGTTCGAGGTCGCCGAGGCCGCTCTGGTCGACGTGGTGTCGCAGTGCGACCCCTCCTGGCGCGGGCTCAGCCTGACCATGCCGCTGAAGGTGGTGGTGCTCGGGCTCGGCGAGGTCGACCCGGTCGCCGAGCTGGCCGGGGTCGGCAACACGCTGATCTTCGACGACGGCGTACGCCGGGTCTACAACACCGACGTCGCCGGGCTGGTCTGGGCCGTGCGCCGGGTGACCTCCGCACCGATGGGCCGGGTGACGATCCTCGGGGCAGGCGCCACCGCCCGCTCGGCGCTCGTCTCCGCCGCCCAGCTGGGGGCCGAGCAGGTGCTGATCCGAGCGCGGACGCCGGCCAAGACCGACCCGCTCCGCGCGCTGGGAGACACCCTCGGCGTGACGGTGGAGGTCCGTGACTGGTCGTCGGAGCTGCCGGCGGCGGACCTGGTCGTCTCCACCGTGACCGCCGGGGTTGCGGACCCCCTGGCCGACGCCGCGGCAGCCAGTGCTCCGGTGATCTTCGACGTGGTCTATCACCCGTGGCCCACGGCCCTGGCGGCGGCCGCCGAACGTGCCGGGCGGACCGTGGTCAACGGACTCGACCTGTTGGTCGGTCAGGCGTTGCTGCAGCTGGAGCTGATGACCGGTCGTCAGGTGGATCCCGAGGTGCTGTACGCCGCCGGTCGCGCTGAGCTGGCTACCCGCTGAGGCGTGAAAGACTGGCGCCATGCTCAGATGGCTCACCGCGGGGGAATCCCACGGACCCGCGCTGGTCGCGATCCTGGAGGGTCTGCCGGCCCACGTCGAGGTGACCAGTACCGAGATCGGTGAGGCGCTGGCCCGACGCCGGCTCGGCTTCGGGCGCGGGGCGCGGATGAAGTTCGAGGCGGACGCCGTGACCATCTTGGGGGGCGTACGCCACGGTGAGACCCAGGGTGGACCGGTCGCGATCCAGGTCGCCAACACCGAGTGGCCGAAGTGGGAGACCGTGATGTCGGCCGACCCGGTGGACGCCGAGGTTCTTGCTGGTCAGGCCCGCAACGCGCCGCTGACCCGCCCCCGCCCCGGGCACGCCGACCTCGCGGGCATGCAGAAGTACGACTTCGAGGAGTCCCGGCCCATCCTGGAGCGGGCCAGCGCCCGGGAGACGGCCGCCCGGGTGGCTCTGGGTCGGGTGGCCAGCAACTTTTTGTGGCAGGCGCTCGGGGTCACCGTGCTCAGTCACGTGGTGGAGCTCGGTACCGTCCGCGCGCCCGCCGGGCTGATCCCCACCTTCGCCGACCTGCCCGGCATCGACGCCGACCCGGTGCGCTGCTTCGACTCCGGCACCAGCGCGGCCATGATCGCCGAGGTGGAGTCCGCCCAGCAGGACGGCGACACCCTCGGCGGGGTGGTCGAGGTCGTGGTCTGGGGGCTGCCGCCCGGTCTGGGCTCGCACGTCCACGGGGACCGTCGGCTCGACTCGAAGCTGGCCGGGGCGCTGATGGGCATCCAGGCCATCAAGGGCGTCGAGGTCGGCGACGGCTTCGAGCTCGCCCGCACCCGCGGCAGCCTGGCGCACGACGAGATCACCATCTCCGAGGACGGAATTGCCCGGGCCTCGCACCGCTCCGGCGGGACCGAGGGCGGGATGAGCACCGGTGAGGTGCTCCGGGTGCGGGCGGCGATGAAGCCGATCGCCACGGTGCCGCGCGCTCTGCGCACGGTGGACACCTCCACCCTGGCGCCGGCCGTGGCTCACCACCAGAGGTCAGACGTATGCGCGGTCCCGGCGGCCGGGGTGGTGGCCGAGGCCATGGTGGCGCTGGTCATCGCCGACGCCGTGCTGGAGAAGTTCGGCGGCGACTCGGTGGGGGAGACCCGCCGCAACGCGGAGTCGTACCTGAAGCAGGTCGCGGAGCGCGGGCTCGGAGTCCACGGGTCGTGACGGGTTGATGGAAAAGGCGCAGGTCGTCCTGGTCGGGGCCCCCGGGTCGGGCAAGTCCACGGTCGGACCACGGCTGGCGGAGCGGCTCGAGGTCCCGTTCCACGACGTGGATGCGGTGATCGAGGGCCGGGTCGGGCGTACGGTCGCGGAGATCTTCGCCGACGACGGCGAGGCGGTGTTCCGGGCGTTCGAGGAGTCGACCACAGCCGAGCTGCTGGGCCTGCCGGGGGTGGTGTCGCTGGGTGGCGGGGCGGTGATGTCACCGGTCACCCGGGCCGCACTGAGGGGCTACCGGGTGGTCTGGCTGCAGGTCAGCGTGCCGACCGCCGTGAACCGGGTGGGGCTGAACGTGGCCCGGCCGCTCCTGATGGGCAATGTCCGTGGCCGGCTGCTGAATCTGCTGGCTGCCCGTACGCCGCTCTACGCCGAGGTCGCGACCGAGGTGGTCGGGACCGACGAGAGGTCGCCGGACGAGATCGTCGAGCAGATCCTGACGGCCGGTGCCGACCGTGGCTGACCCGACCCGGATCGCGGTGCTGGCGGAGCAGCCGTACGACGTGACGATCGGGCACGGTCTGCAGGGTGAGCTGCCCGGGTTGCTCGGGGCGGACGTACGGCAGGTCGCGGTGGTCCACCCACCCACGCTGATCGATGAGGCTGCCCGGGTGGTCACAGCGTTGCGCACCGCGGGCTACGTGGTGACCCTGATCGACGTCCCGGACGCCGAGGCGGCAAAGACCGCTGAGGTCGCCGCCCGCTGCTGGTCGGTGCTCGGAGCAGAAGGGTTCACCCGGTCGGACGCCGTGATCGGGCTCGGTGGTGGATCGACCACTGACCTGGCCGGGTTCGTGGCCGCGACCTGGTTGCGTGGGGTCAAGCTGGTCACGATACCGACCAGCCTGCTGGCCATGGTGGACGCGGCGGTGGGCGGCAAGACCGGGATCAACACCCTGGAGGGCAAGAACCTGGTCGGCGCCTTCTACGAGCCGCTCGGCGTGCTGTGCGACCTGGACCTGCTGCGAGGGTTGCCGACGGAGGACCTGACGGCCGGGTTCGGTGAGATCGTCAAGGCCGGCTTCATCCGGGACCCGGAGATCCTGGGCTTGGTGGAGCGGGACCGGGCGGGGGCCACCGACCCGAAGTCCCCGGTGCTGCGGGAGCTGGTGGAGCGTGCGATCCAGGTCAAGGCCGACGTGGTGACGGCGGACCTGCGGGAGACGACCTCGACCGGTCGGCAGGTCGGGCGCGAGCTGCTCAACTACGGTCACACCCTCGGGCACGCGATCGAGCGGCGGGAGCACTACCGCTGGCGCCACGGTGACGCGGTGAGTGTCGGGATGGTGTTCGCAGCCGAGCTGGCCCGTCAGGCCGGGTTGCTCGACCGGGAGACCGCGGAGCGACACGTGGCCATCCTCGGTGCCGTCGGGCTGCCGACGGCGTACGACGCGGGTGCGTTCGACGACCTGCTGGTCACCATGGGGCTGGACAAGAAGACCCGCGGTTCCACCTTGCGCTTCGTGGTGCTGAACGGGCTGGCCAGCGCCGAGATCCTGGCCGGCCCCCCGGAAGACCTACTGCGTTCCGCGTACGCCGCCGTGGCCCGCTGACCACGTGAACTCTCAGCACTAACCTGGATATCGAACATACGTACGAGTTCTGTTAGTGGGTTCTGCGAGACTCGGGTCATGGAATCAACCGGTGCCCCAGCTGTGTTGTAGGTTCTCGCGCAGTCTGTCGTCGGCAAAGCTGTCCTGACAAGGCGAACGACAGATTGGGCAAGACTCTGAGATTCTCGGTATCTTGTCGAATTCCTCCGCACTGAGGTCTCGCCGGACCGAACCGTAACGCCTGCCTGTCACTGGATAGGCCGCGAGCGTAGGCGGAGGACTCGGGGACGCTCGAGGTCTGTGTTCTCCATGATCGCGTCGGCGTCGGTCTGTGGGTCGGCTTCTGCCAGGTCATATTCATGGGTCCGCCACGGCGGCGGGTGCGGGGGCTGACCGGACCGGGCCCGGTCGTCTCGGCTAAGCGCTGGCGGCTACCCGGCAGCAGGGCGATGATGCCGAGAGAGCGACGGCGGCTTGCCCACTCCGCAGCATTCGAGTAGAGGTCGGTCACGACTCCCTCCGGTTGGATGACGACGGTGACGGGCGGGCAGGGGACCGAGAGACGGCATCGACGGCTGTCCCAGGACCTCGCGGTCAGTCCCGCATCCGCTCCGCCTGCATCTCTTCCAGGGCTTCCTCGTCGACCGGCAGCGCCTCGAAGGAGTTGTGACGGACTTCAGTGCCCAGCACGTCGTCCGCGCTGCGCAGCCGCGTGTAGACGAAGGGCTCGCAGCTGCAGTTGTCGCTCAGCTCGTGCTGGTCCAGCTCGTCGGCGGGGACCACGTGCTCGGGGGTGCTCACGTGACGGACCCTAGCGAGCGACGCGCGCTGCACCCGTCCGGCCCTCGTCCCGGTGCCTCGGGCGGGGGCGGCGGGGGCGACTTCCTCCGACCACGCGGGCGGGCGCGCACCGATCCCCCGCTGACGCCGCTGATCCCGCCCGGCTCGTCGTCGCCGGACTGCCGCCACATGCGGCCCAGCCCGGACAGGACGCACCACATCTCGCTCATCGTCCGGTGCCGCTGCGCGATGGACGTCTCCCTGGCGCCGAGCTCGAAGTGGGTCATGTTGTCGCCGGGCAGCCGCGCCAGCAGCCGTACGAGCGAGCTGTGGGGCGTGACGGCGTCCGGGGCGACGGGCAGCAGGCAGGGGGTCGGGGCGAGCGGTGGCTCCGGGATGGTCATGCCCTACGGTCCACCCGGGCGGTGGTCGCCCGTGCGCGGCGCGCTACTGTGTCGGTAGTGCACGGGAGTCCGGTGAGCCGGGCTGAGAGGGAGTACTCGAACTCCGACCGTCGAACCTGATCTGGGTCATGCCAGCGCAGGGAGTCGTCTCAGGGGAACTCGTTCCGCTGCCCGTGCCGTCCCGTCCGACGGAAGGCAGCCATGTCCGCACCCGCTCCCACCACCCCGCAGCAGACCGGTGACGCCGTCGCCCTGACCGCCGACCCGCTCGCGTTCGGCGTCGGTGCCCGCATCACGGCCGCTGTGATGTCGGACCGCTACGTCGAGATCCTCACCGACGCCCTGGCTGGGGTCGACGGCGCCGGCCTCGTCGTCGAGTCCGGCGACGTGAGCACGTATGTCGGCGGCTCGGAGGCGGACCTGCTGCGCTATCTCACCCAGCTGTCGGCCGCGATCGCCGGCACCGGTGTGCATGCGTCGATCGTGGTGCACCTGTCGCGGGGCTGCCCCGGGGAGGTCGTTTGCGTGCTGCCAGGCGGCGCCGGCTCCCGGGTCGTCGAGCTGCCGCAGGGGGAGACCACCGGGCAGTTCGCGGCCGCCGAGTGGGCGCTCTATCCGCTGGCGGACGGGGTGCGGGACGGCGTCGAGCCCGACCACATGCGCGACATCTACGCCGCCATCGACCACGCCAGGGGCAACGGCACCCTCGTTGCCTCCGAGCACTTCGTCACTCGGCTGGAGGGCGACCTCGGGGCCGTCCTCGAAACCGTGGTGTCCGGCTGGGCCCGCGTCGGTCGCAGCGTGCAGCACGTCACCAGCCACCTCACGATCTCGGTCAACAGCCCGAGCCACGCCGCCCGCTGACGCGCGCCTTCGCCCCCCACCAGGAGCACTTATGACCACCTCCCCCACGGGCACCGAGCCCGGCACCGCGACCGCCGAGCGCCGGCCGCCGCTCGCCCTCCGGGACATCGTGCTGATGGTGGTGCTCGGCACCGTCTTCGGCTTCCTCTACTGGGCACTCGTCCAGGCCTGGACGGCGCTGTCCATCGCCATGGGACCGGCGGGCGACCTCGCGCAGCACTTCCTACTCGGCGGCTGGCTGCTCGTCGCGCCGCTGGCGGTGGCGATCATCCGCCGACCGTTCGTCGGCGTCCTTGCCGAGGTCATCGCGTCGGTGATCGAGGTCGTGTTCCTCGGCTCCCCGGTGGGCCCGCTGCTCTTCGTCGCCGCCGCGATCCAGGGCGCGGGCAGCGAGCTGCCGTTTGCCCTTGGCCGCTACCGCCGCTTCGGCTGGGCGCGGTTCGCCCTGTCCGGGCTGTGCGGTGCCGGGCTCGTCTTCTTCTGGTCGGCCTTCCGGTTCGGCTGGTACGGCCAGGACCTGTTCTGGCTCCGGTTCGGCGTCCAGCTGGTCTCCGGCGTGGTCCTCGGCGGGCTGCTCGCCAAGGTGCTCGTCGACGCCCTGCTGCGGACGGGCGTGCTCGACAACTTCGCCATCGTCCGGGACCGTCGCGCCGGGCAGGCGCCCGCGGTGCGGCGTGTCCGCTGACGCACCCGTGGTCCGCACGTCGTCGCTGGAGGCGGTCTTTCCCCGCGGCGACGGGGTCGGACCGGTCGACCTGACGGTCGCCCCCGGCGAGAGCGTCCTCGTGCTCGGCCCGTCGGGCTCGGGCAAGTCGACGCTGCTGCGCTGCCTGACCGGCGCGGTCCCGCACGCCGTCGCGGCCACGGTCACCGGCACCGTGGAGGTGTGCGGTGTTCCGGTGGCGACCAGCAGCGTCGCTGTGCTCGCCCGGCGCGTGGGGACCGTCGCCCAGGACCCGCAGACCGGGGTCTGCCTACCCGACGTCGCCGACGAGCTCGCGTTCCCGCTGGAGAACCACCGCGCCGACCCCGCCACCATCGACGCCGCCGTCGACGTCGCGCTGGCCACGGTGCAGGCCGTCGGCCTGCGCGAGCGGCGGACGACGGAGCTGTCGGGCGGTGAGCTGCAGCGGGTGGCGCTGGCGGCCGCGATCGTGACCGAGCCTGCCCTGCTGGTCCTCGACGAGCCGACGTCGATGCTCGACGCGCCCGGCGTGGCGGCGGTGCGGCGCGCCGTCGACGAGGCCCAGCGCGTCACGGGGGCGGCGGTGGTGGTCGTCGAGCACCGGTTGGACGAGTACGCGGGCGACGACGGCGTGGCCGGCCTGCCCGAGCGGACCCTGGTGCTGGACCGGAACGGGCGCGTGGTGGCCGACGGAGCCAGCCCCGAGGTGTTCGCCCGCACGGCCGCCGACCTGCTGCGCAGCGGCTGCTGGCTGCCGCTGGACGCCGAGCTGCAGGCCGTGTTCGGCGATCGGGGCGGGCTGGACTCCGGCGTCGTGCGGGCCGCCCTGGCTGCGGCGGCTCAGCCGTCGGCGCCTCCGCCCGCTCACGCGCATCCTGCCGGGGAGGCGCTCGCCCTCGACCACGTGACCGTGGCGGCGCGGGGTCCGGCCCGGTCCGCACGCCACGGCCGACGGCACCCGGTGCCGGGGATCCTGCACGACCTGACGTTCCGGCTGGACCGCGGCGAGCTGGTCGCCCTCGTAGGACGCAACGGCAGCGGGAAGACCACGCTGCTCAGCTGCCTCGCCGGCCTGCAGCCGCCGACGGCGGGCGCGCTGACCGGGCCGCGGGCCGGCTTGGTCTTCCAGCACCCGGAGTACCAGTTCACCCAGTCCTCCGTCCGGCAGGAGGTCGCCTTCGGGCTGCCCGCCGGCCAGGACCCGCAGGTGGACGCCTGGCTGCACCGCTTCGGCCTGAAAGACTTTGCTGACCACAACCCGTTCCAGCTCTCCGGCGGGCAGCAACGCCGGCTCAGCCTGGCAGCCATGCTGGTCCACGACCGGCCGTTCCTGCTTGCCGACGAACCCGGCTACGGCCTGGACCGGCACGCCACGATCACCGCGATGCGGGCGCTCGCCGCAGCGGCCGTCGCCGGCCGTGGCGTCCTCTTCTCCAGCCACGACCTCCGCACCCTCTGCACCTATGCGGACCGCGTCCTGGTGCTGGGGGAGGGCCGGCTCATCGCCGACACCACGCCGCTCGCCCTGCTGCAGGACGAGGCCGTGCTCGCCGCCGCCGGCCTCCGGCTGCCGCGTCTGCTGGCCTGGCTGCGGGACGCCGGGAACGACGAGGTCGGACTCCAGCGCGTCCTCCGCAGCCTGGACGCCCACGCCCTGCCGGAAGACGAAACCGCAGCCCTGGCGCTCCAGGTGCCCGCGTGAGGACGGCCGCCGTCGCCGGCCCGCGTCCGGCCCCCTGGCTGACGCGGCGGAACCCCACCGTGAAGCTGGCCCTGCTCTTCGTCTGCTCCGCGGTGACCCTGTTCCTGCTCGACCCACTGACCCTGGCCGTCCTCTACGCCCTGGCCGCCGTCGGGGTCGCCGGCGCCACCCGCGTCGGCGGGCGCCGGCTGGTCACCGCGCAGCTGCCGTTCCTCGCGTTCGGGGTCGGGCTCGTGGTCGTGAACACACTCAGCCGGCCCGGGACGGCGGTGCTGACCGGGCTGCCCGTCCGGGTCACGGTGGAGGGACTGGTGGTCGGGCTCGCCCTCGGCCTGCGCACCCTGGTGATCGGCATGCTCTCGGTCGGGTTCCTCCTCAGCACACCGCCGCAGCTGCTGATGACCAGCCTCACCCAGCACGCCCGGCTCAGCCCGCGGATCAGCTACGCGATGCTCGCCGGCTACCGGCTGCTGCACGTGCTGCCGCAGCAGTGGCAGACGATCCGCGACGCGCACGCCGTCCGGGCCCCGCTGGACCGTCGCGGCCGGCCGGTCTTCGGACCCCGCGCTTTCGCCCGCTCCGCCTTCGCCCTGCTCGTGGTCTCCATCCGCGCGGGCGAGCGGATCGCGCTGGCCCTGGAGTCCCGCGGCCTGGGCACCGGCCCGCGCACGACCTGGCGGCCCGTTCCGCTCGATCGGCGCGACCTGCTCTTCGTCCTCGGGGTGGTGGCCGGCGTCGCGCTGGTGGTGGTGGGCTGCGGCCCGGTGGGCCTCGGCGGGATTCGCCGTGGCTGAGCAGGCGCCGCGGATGACCCTGATCGGGCTGATCAACCCACCCACCAGCCGGTACGCGGCGGGGTGGTCGCACCCGGACGCCCGCGACGACTGGCTTGGCACCGACTTCTACGTGGACACCGCCCGGACGCTGGAGCGCGGCCACTTCGACCTGATGTTCCTGCCGGACACCCTAGCGGTGCCCGAGGACGGCGACGGCGAAGTCGCCACCACATTGCGGACGGGCGGCAAGGGCGCGGTCCAGCTCGACCCGCTGCTCACCCTGGCCGCGGTGGCCGCCGTCACCCGGCGACTCGGCCTCGGCGCCACCGTGTCCACCGGGTTCCTGCCCCCTTACCACATCGCCCGCTCCCTGCTCACCCTCGACCACCTCTCCGGCGGGCGCTGCGCGTGGAACATGGTCACCTCGACCGCCGACGCCGAGGCGCGCAACTTCGGGCGCTCCGGCATCGCCCCGAAGGGGCAGCGCTACGACCACGCGGACGAGGTCGTCACCGAGGTGCTCGACCTGATGACCACCTGGGCACCGGACGCGCTGCGGATCGACGCGGCCGCCGGGGTGTTCGCCGACCCGGACCGGGTGCGACGGACCAGGGCGGCCGGTCGCCCCGGCGTCGCGCCCGGTCCGATGACGCTACCGGCCAGCCCCCAGGGCCACCCGGTACTGATGCAGGCCGGGGCCTCGGCCCGCGGGCTCGAGTTCGCCGCGCGCTGGGCGGAGGTGGTGTTCGTCGCCGGCGACGGTCCGGAGCAGACCGGTGCCGTGCGACACGAGATCCGGGATCGGGCACGCCGCTGGGGCCGCGACCCCGACCGCGTCCGCATCTGCGCGGCCGTCCAGCCCGTGGTCGGCGCCACCGCGGCCGACGCGGAGCGGGTGCTCGCCGACCTGGCCGCGCACGTCGACGAGGCCGACGCGCTCCGCTCACTGGCCCGCCTGCTACACGCCCGACCGGAGACCCTCGACATCGACGGACCCGCGGTCGACCTGCTGGCCCGGCACCGGGGCGCGACCGGCAGCGACGGCTTCGAGGACATGCTGGCATCGGTGTGCCGGCGGGAGGGGCTGACCGTGCGCGGGCTGGCCGTGCGGCAGTCCCTCAACCAGCTCACCCCGCAGCCGCTGGGCAGCGGCGAGGAGGTCGCCGACCAGCTGTGCGCGTGGCAGGACGCCGGCGGTGCCGACGGGTTCGTCATCCTCACCGCCGTGCACCCCACCTCCCTGGACGCGTTCGTCAAGCACGTGGTCCCGGCGCTGCAACGCCGCGGGCGGCTGCCGACCGACGACGAGGAGCCGAGGGAGCGGGAGCGGGAGCGGCCGACGTTACGCGACCGGCTCTGGCCCGGCGGCTGACCGCGCCCGCCTCCTGATGCCCCGGCGGCTGCTAGCCGGCGACGATCTGAGCCAGCTCGGAGCCCTCCGCCCAGGAGGCACCGGGGTTCCACCCGCAGCTCGACGCGGCCGTCGCGGTGCGCGGTGACCGGAGTCTCCATCTTCATCGCCTCCAGTGCGCCCAGCCGGGCTGCTTCTCGGTATCCGCGCTCTCGGAGAGCAACTCCAAGAGCGCGAGGATATGCGGGTGATCCGGGCGGGGTTCGGTCGGGCGCGTCGAGCGGCCTGAGGGGCTGGGGATCGGAGACAGCAGCGTGACGGTGTGGGTTCCGGCCTCGTAAGGACCCGGTCGATCGGCTCGACCCCGTGCTGTGCGCCGGTCCGAGTTGCCGAGTCACGCCGGAGATCGACCGCCACCCTGACCGCTCGCTCCCGAAGCTCCACGGGGTACCTCCTTGGTGCTGCCATGACTCTCATCCTTCCGTGGAATAAGAGCCTCCATCAGACCCGGTACGGGACATAGTGCCGTCTCACCTGGGGGCCGGGCCGTGTGTGTGACGCAGCATCAACGTGGACTGCACCTGGATCCGCTTGGGAGGCAGGAACTGGTCGGCAATCCTGCGCAGCAACAGGTCGGCGGCTCCGGTTGCCATCGCCGACAGGTCCACCCGGACGGTGGTCAACTCGAACGCTGCCCATGCGGCCGTGGGAATATCGTCGAAGCCGATGATGGAGAACTGGCCAGGAATCGTGATGCCATCTGCGATCGCCGCATCGAGCGCGCCCAGCGCGATGACGTCGTTGGCGCAGAAGATTGCGGTAGGCGGATTTGGCATTTTGGCGAGTGCGCGAAATCCGTCCTGACCCGTCCGATGGCTGAAGTCACCGACGATCACGTGTTCCGACCGGAGCGCGACGTCGCGATCAGCGAGCATCCGCTGGTAGGCCGCGTGGCGAGCACGTGCTGTACTGACGTCGCTCGGTCCCGAGATCAAGCCGAACCTGCGGTGTCCGTACTCGTACAGCATGCGAACGAGCGCCTCGACGCCCGCGTCGTTGTCCGGTAGCGACGCGTCTGCCACGACCCCGTCGACTTCACGGTTTAAGAACACGAACGGAACGTTGGCTCGGGCGAGCTCTCGCGGCACCGGGGACGTCACCGTGCAGGCGGCCAGCACTACGCCATCAATCGATCCGTCGAAGATCGGCGCCAGATCGGTGCGGTCCTGCCCATCGGTCACCAGCACCATGCCGTACCCGACGCTGATCAGCGCGTCGTGCAGTGGTGCGATCAACGCAGGGTAGAAGGGATTGATCAGCTCGCCGGCCACCACGGCGATCCGTCCGGTCCTGCGTGTCGCCAAGCTTCGACCCAACTGGCTCGGCGTGTACCCCAGAGTGCGTGCGGCCTCCAGGATCTTCGCTTTCGTCGCAGGGGAGATCCGGACGTCGTTACGCAGTGCCAGCGACACCGCGGACTGTGAGACGCCGGCCAAGCTCGCGACGTCCTTACCTGTCACCATCATGCCTCCAGCCTTGGTTCATGCGTACTACGTGTGGACCACGCAACCACGTTTCACAGGACAACCTTGACGTTCATACGCATGAATGATAGAAGTTAGCCACCTTATGCGGCACTTCTGGAGGACCCAATGATCGAGTCCCAGCATCTCAAGCGCGTGTCGGACACTGCTGACACAGCGACGGCCACGGCCGTCGCCGAGACGGTCGCCGCGGTGATAGCCGACATCGGCTCGCGTGGCGATGCTGCGGTGCGTGAATACTCCGACAAGTTCGACAAGTGGGCGCCAGAGCAGTTCCTGCTGTCACCGGAACGTATCGAGCAGATCGTCGCGGATGTTCCGGACGTCGTGATCCACGACATCAAGACCGTGCAGAGCAACGTCCGCCAGTTCGCCCAGCACCAGCGCGACTCGATCCAGGACTTCGAGGTCGAGATGTCCCCGGGCGTCTTCCTTGGCCAGCGCAGCCTCCCGATCTCCGCCGCGGGGGCGTACATCCCGGGTGGTCGGTATCCGTTGGTGGCGTCCGCACACATGACGGTGGTGACCGCCAAGGTGGCGGGCGTCACCTCCGTCACGGCGTGCACGCCGCCCATCCGCGGGGAGATCCCAGCGGCGACCGTTGCAGCAATGTATCTCGCCGGCGCGGATCAGATCTACGTGCTCGGTGGAGTGCAGGCTGTTGCGGCGATGGCCCTTGGCACCGAGACCATCCGTCCGGTGAACATGATCGCCGGTCCGGGCAACGCCTACGTAGCTGAGGCGAAGCGCCAGCTGTTCGGAAAGGTCGGCATCGACCTCTTCGCCGGTCCTACTGAAACTCTGATCGTCGCCGACGACGACGCCGACCCGTTCGTTGTCGCGGTTGACCTGCTCAGCCAGGCCGAGCACGGACCCGATTCGCCGGCGGTGCTGATCACGTCGTCGGAGCGGGTTGGCCGCGAGACCATCGCGCACATCGAGCGGCTGCTTCCCGAGCTGCCGACCCGTGACTTCGCGGGGCCCGCGTGGCGCGACCACGGACAGGTGATCGTGGTGGAGGACATCAAGTCGGCCTACGCGCTGGCCGACACCTTCGCCAGCGAGCACGTCCAGATCCTGACTGCGGAACCGCGTCAGGCCCTCGAAGTGATGAACAACTTCGGCGCACTGTTCCTCGGTGAGGGCACGTGCGTGTCGTACGGCGACAAGGTCATCGGCACCAATCACACCCTGCCGACCCGCGGTGCCGCGCGGTACACCGGTGGTCTTTGGGTGGGCAAGTACCTGAAAACCGTCACGTACCAGGAGGTGACTGACCAGGCAGCCTCTGCCGCACTCGGTGAGTTGTGCGGCCGTGCCGCGCGAGTCGAATTCTTTGAGGGCCACGCCAGGTCTGGCGATGTCCGGGCAGCGAAGTACGCGGGCGCTGAACTGCCCTGGGCGCCGGACCAGTACAAGGTCGCCGTCGGCTGAGGCATCACGTCGGAGGTCCCAAGGTCGGTTCGCAAGGTCGTGGGTTCCGGCGGTCGGTTTGATCCAAGCAGAACACGTCATCGAGGACTTAGGGGAAGGAAACGTATGAAGAGCTTCGTATTCCAGGGGGACCGTAAGGTCGCTGTCCTAGAGAAGGAGAAGCCGGTTCCGGGACCGGGGCAGGTGCTGATCAAGACCAAGACCTCCTCGATCTGCGGAACCGATCTGCACATCTACCGTCAGCCATCGGCCACGGTCAGCTCCCAGGGCACAACGGTCAGCGGCCACGAGCCGGTGGGTGAGGTTGCCGAGGTGGGTGCCGGAGTCGTCTGGCCCACCGTCGGCGAGCGGGTCGTTGGTTACCACGTCGCTGGGTGCAACGTGTGCAAATTCTGTCAGTTGCGGCGCTACAAGGAGTGCCCGCACAACTACAGTGCGCCCGCATCGGACCCGCAGCGGGTAGCCATGCAGGAGAACCTGGACGGTTCCAACGCCGAGTACATCCTCCTCGACGTCGGCTTGGTGCTGCCGCTGCCCGAAGACTTCAGCTATGCCGACGGCTCAGTCTTGGTGTGCAACTTCGGTACCGCCTATGGGGCTGTGCGGAATGCCTTCAACTTTCCCGGTGGCACCCTGGCGGTGTGGGGACTCGGGCCAGTGGGTCTGAACACCATCCTGGTCGCCCGGGCCATGGGCATGCGCCTCATCGGAGTCGATGTATCCGAGGGCCGTCGAACAGTTGCAGCGTCGATGGGTGTGGAGGTCGTCGACGGTGCCGAGCCAGGGCTCACCGACACCATCCACGGTCTGACGGGGGGCGAGGGGCCCGACGCCATCATCGACACCACCGGTGTCGGTTCGGTGCACGAACTGCTCGTACCGACAGTCAAGCGTGGGGGCACCATCGTCCTCGTCGGCCTAGGCCACGCAACCTCGGTAGGACCTGTGCCCCAGGCCATCCTGCGCCAGGTGACAATCAAGGGGTCCTGGATCTTCGACATCGCCGACTGGCAGCCGATGTTGCAGTTTGCCCGCGAGCACGAGCTGGTCGACCTGATGGCCACCGTCGACAAGATCGTGCCGATCGATCAGTTTGAGCAGGCCTTCGACGAAGCGGACCGGGCCTTGGCCGGAAAGATCATCTTCGACTGGTCTTGAGTCGCCCAAGCAACGGCGTCGCCTTTGAGCACTGCACATTCCAGCAGGTACCAATAACTCGAACCCACAGGCAAGGAGCCATCTCATGACCGTACCACCCAGTATTTCTCGTCGGACTCTTGGAAAGGGCGCACTCGGCGCCGCAGGACTTGCACTACTGTCGGCCTGCGGACAGGGCGGTGGGGCACAGGCTGGAGGCTCGACGGGATCGGGTTCCGGAGGTGGCACCGCCGCCTATGCGAACAAGGGAATGGACTTCTTCTTCTTCGTGATGCTGGCCGAGGCCATCAAGCGGCAGAGCGAAGAGCTCAACTTCAAGTACAGCACCACCGACGCCAAGCAGGACTCGAGCCAGCAGTTCAATCAGGCCAAGACCCTGCTGGTGCAGAAGCCCGCCATGTTGATCGTGGATACGGTGGATTCGGGCGCTTGGGCGCCTATCGCACAGCAGACTAAGACCAGCAAGGTCCCGTTCGGTGCGGTTGACTCGCTGGTCACTGACGGGGAGATCGACTTCCAGGTCGCGTTCGACAACTCGATGGCTGGCACGCTGGCCGCCCAGAAGACCGTCGAGCTGCTCAAAGCCAAGTACGGCAGCGAGAAGGGCCAGGTCTTCAACGGATACGGGGCATTGTCCTCGGCGGCTTGGAACGCGCGCAAGATCGCCTTCGAGGCCGAGCTAGCGAAGTACCCAAACATCCAGTTGATCTCGCGCCCGACCGATGGCTCGGAGACCACCGCGCGTTCAGTTGCCGGTGCCACGCTGTCCGAATTCCCGGAGCTGGACGCGATCCACGGCCCGAGCGACTCCATCACCCGCGGTTTCATCACCGCCATGGACACTTCTGGACGTCTGAAGAAGGTCGGCGAGGAGAAGCACATCATCGTCACCACGATCGACGGCGAGCCGCAGGCTCTGCAGTGGTTCCGGGACGGCACCGTCGATGCCCCCGTATCGCAGGACCCGGTTGCGTACGGACAGATCTGTGTAGACATGCTCAGCACGTATACGGCGAAGGGTCAGGCCATCCCCCTGGGTGCGTACGAGAACAAGGACTACTTCTGGGAGAAGTCGACCATCGAGGCAACGTCCAACGGGCCGGTGATGACCATCCCGCCGTACGTGATCGATAAGGCTAATGTCGACGACCCTCGGCAGTGGGCCAATGTCGTCACCCAGAAATGGGGCCTGAAGCAGTGACAATGGAGCGCGGAGGGATCGTGCTCCAGACCCGGCGCCTGGAGAAGAAGTACGGTGACAACTATGCTCTGGAACCGGTCGACGTCAGCATCAAAGCCGGGTCCATCCACGGGTTTCTGGGGAAGAACGGAGCCGGCAAGTCGACTCTCGTCGGCATGATCGCTGGGTCAGTCCGACCGACCGCCGGCACCATCGTGAACGAGGGCGTCGACATCACCGATACCTCCTATACCGAACGCAAGAACCTTGGTATCCACCTGCTAGGTCAGCATGCCGAACTCGTGGGCCAGCTCAGCGTCGCGGAGAACCTGCTGATGTCGGATCTCCCGTCTGGGCGGGGTCGCCTGATCAGTTGGTCGCGGGTCCGCGGCCAGGCCCAGGAGATCTTGGATCGGTACCGATTACCGTTCAACGTCTCCGCACTGGCTTCGGAGTTGTCCATACACGACCAGCGACGGTTGAGTTTGGCACGCACTCTCCGCGAGGGGGGGAGCCTGGCCATGCTCGACGAGCCGACGGCGTCGCTCAGCCGCAACGAGCGAACCGAGCTGTTCGACTGGATCCGTGAGTTGAACCAGGAGGGCCAGACTTTCGTGTTCATCTCGCACTACAACAGCGAGATCCAGGAGATCTGCGACGACTGCACCGTGTTCCGCGACGGTCGGTTGGTAGCTGAAGGCATCAACCCGCGTGCCATGTCTTCAGCCCAGATCTCGGAACTGGTCACCGGTGCGTCGGTTCACGAGTTTCATCGTGTGGTCGTCGAAGGCACCGAAGACCACGTCTCATTGCGCAGCTTCACGGCACCCGGGGTCGGCCCGGTGGACCTCGACATCCGACGCGGACAGATCGTGGGGTTCATCGGACTTCCTGGGTCGGGCGCCAAAGAGCTGGCCCGGGCGATCGGTGGACTCAACCCCGGGCATTCCGGGCAGCTGCTGCTGAGCGGTAAGGGAGTACGAGCCCGCAGCGTGCAGGAGGCCCATAAGGCTGGCATCGCGTACCTGACCGACGACCGGATTCACGAGGGCCTGGTCTCGCAATTCTCGATCCAGGAAAGCCTGCATCTCGGGAACTGGCCGGTGTCCAAAGGGCTGACCGACAACGGCGCGATGAGGAGCTACTACAACGCGATCAACCACCGCCTCCAGATACGTTCCCGCGACCAGCTGCAACCGGTCGGGGAGCTCTCCGGGGGAAACCAGCAGAAGGTGCTGCTGGGAGCGCTGTTGGCCCGCACCCCGCAGGTCATCATCTTGGACGAGCCCACGGTGGGCGTCGACGTCGGCACCAAGTCAGAGATCCATGTACTGATGGACGAACTAACCCGCCAGGGGATCAGCATCATCCTGCTCACCTACGACGCGGACGAGATGTGCCGGGTCGCCGACAAGGTCTTCGCCTTCCAGGATCAGCAACTGGCCCGCGTACTGACCGGGGCAGACATCAACCCCGATTCCATCATTGACAGTCTCGCGGAGACGGCAGGAGCATCTGCATGAGCCAGACCCAATCGCCACCCATCGCCCCCCCGGCGGACATCGCGGCCAAGCCCCGGACGCGTCCGGATTCGGGAGCCCTACCGCTGGTGCTGAACAACATCGTGTGGCTGCTGCTGGTGTTGTTCGCGTTCGTCGGCTACCTGCTCAACCCGTTCTTCTTCAGCATCCCGAACATGCAGAACATCCTGGTGCAAGCAACCACTCTCGGCTTCCTGGCCGTCGGAATTGCCTTCACCCTGCTCATCGGGGAGATCGACCTGTCGGTCGTCGGGGTCCTCGGCTTCAGCGGGTCCATCGGAGCGGTAGCAGTCAACGCCGGACTGCCGCCAGTCCTGTCGATCCTCCTGGTCATCGCCACTGGCGGTGTCTTCGGGTTGATCAACGGCCTGTGTGTCGCCAAGCTCGGGATGAACTCCCTGATCACCACTCTGGCCATGGGTCTGACGCTGACCGGCGCCGTGCTTGCCATCACGGCTGGAACCACGATCACCATCTCCGAGCCCGGGTACACCTTCATCGGCACCCAGTCGATCGGCGGTTGGCCCATCATGCCGATCGCGCTGATCCTGCTCTTCGTCGTGGTCACAGTCCTGCTGAACCGCTCGCGCTGGGGTCGCAGTGTCTACGCCACCGGGGGTAACGAGCGGGCGGCATTCGCTGCAGGCGTCCGGACCACACGCGTCCGGCTAAGCGCCTTCGTGGTCTCGGGTCTGCTCGCCGGATGCGCAGGTTGGGTCTCGACCGCCTATCTGTCTGGCGTCAACTCGACGATCGGCTCGGACATCCTGCTGTACGCGATCGCCGCGCCGGTGATTGGCGGGGTGTCGCTTACAGGGGGGGTCGGCAAGGTCACGGGCATCCTCGGTGGCATCTTGCTCATTACTGTCGTCCAGGTCGGTCTGCAGCTGAGCAGCATCTCGGCCTACTACGTCGCCATGGCAGGCGGCCTGATGATCTTCGTTGCCGTCTTCATCGACGTCCTGCGCGTCCGCACCCTGAAACGTCGCTGACCGGTCGGCCAGCTGAATCCGCCCAGCCCTATCTGCACAGGAAAAGGAAGCAACATGTTCGCAACCGTCAGCCCGGCAACGGGAGAAACGCTCGCCGAGTACGACTACCTGACCGACGAGGAGGTGCAAGACGCGCTGAAGCGATCTGACGGCGCCTACCGGATCTGGCGCGATGTGGACCTGACGGAACGGGTCGCCGTGCTTCGGAAGATGGCCGACCTTTACCGCCAGCGCAGGGACGACATGGCCCGGCTGATCGGTCTGGAGATGGGCAAGCCGTTCGAGGAGGCTCAGGGCGAGATCGACCTGGTCATCAGCATCTGGGACTATTACGCGGACCGTGGTCCCGAGTTGTTGAAGGAGGAAAAGCTCGAGGTCAGCATGGGCGGGACCGCCTTCATGCGCACCAAACCCATCGGGTCGATCCTCGGCATCATGCCGTGGAACTACCCGCACTACCAGGTGGCCCGGCTCGCAGCGCCGAACCTACTGCTCGGTAATTCCATCATGTTGAAGCACGCCGAGAATTGCCCGCAGAACGGGCAGATGATCCAGGACATGCTGCTGGAGTGTGGGCTCCTACCGGACGCCTACCTAAACGTGTTTGCGACCATCGAGCAGGTGAAGACCATCTTGGCCGACGATCGAAACCAGGGTGTGTCGCTGACCGGCAGCGAGCGCGCCGGTGCTGCAGTCGCCGAGATCGCCGGCCGCAACCTGAAGAAGTGCGTGCTGGAGCTCGGCGGCAGCGATGCCTTCATCCTGCTGGACACCGACGACCTCGACCGAACCCTGGACAAGGCGGCGAGTGGCCGCATGTATAACTCCGGTCAGGCCTGCAACTCGCCCAAGCGGTTCATCGTCGTCGGTGACCTGTACGAGCCGTTCGTGGAGGGCATGAAGACGCGGCTGCAGGCGCTGGCCGCGGACCCGGACCAAGAGATGGCCGCCGTCTCAATTGGCCCGGTGTCCTCCCGGACGGCTGCTGAGCAGCTGCAGTCGCAGGTCGACGATGCTGTGTCGAAGGGGGCCATTCTGCACCTGGGCGGCACCATGTCCGAGTCGGGATCCTTCTTCTCTCCGACCCTACTCACTGACGTCAAGCCGGGCATGCGGGCCTACCGCGAGGAGGTCTTCGGACCAGTCGCGGTGGTCTATAAGGTTGAGGACGAAGCTGAAGCAATCGATCTCGCAAATGATTCCCCCTACGGTCTGAGCTGCGACATCTTCAGTGCGTCGCAGGAACGGGCCATCGCGGTGGCTGACCAGCTGGAGACCGGTATGGCCTGGATCAACGGCATTTCCGATTCGCAGGCGGACCTGCCGTTCGGTGGGGTCAAGAAATCCGGATACGGCCGCGAGTTGGGTGAGTACGGCATCCTCGAATTTGCGAACAAGAAGACATTCCGCGTGCCGGCGGAGTAGGTCTACACCATCGGGAACGCATGGGGGCGGTAGACAGCCTGACCCACGCCATCCTTACGGCGTCGGTCCGCGGCAACCGGACGGAATTGCGCAGCCCGGTCTTCCACCTATCCGGCACGGCGGAAGGGAACTCCGATATTCAGGAATACTAATGGATCTCGGCGGTAGGGGGTGTTGCTGGCCGCCGGGTCCAACGGGCATATCCGGCTCTTCATACCTGCGGTGGGGTCTGAGATCTTGTCGAGTCCGCCGCCGATCAGGAGCATGCGTAGTCTGTAGTCGTCGCGGTTTCTGAAGCCGCGGGCGATGCGGCGGTGGAGCTCGATGAGTCCGTTGATGGTTATCTGGAGCCCGAGGTTGTGGGTCGAAGTCATGCTGTCGGTGATATGTCGTTGACGGGTGTCAAGAGGGTGGCTGGTGGATCTGGCTGCGTTGCTCGCCAAGGGTATCGGCGAAGCTTCGCGCGGGGACGTGTGGGTTCCCGACCTGCACCGTGCCGGCGGACCGGTGTGATGTCGATCATCGCGAACCGGCACCTCGGGGGCCGACCACCGCCAGAACCTCGATCTGGTCAGCCGACGGCATCACCGGGTAAAAACCCATGCCGGATTCCATTCCTGGCGGGCACGCAACGAAACGTTCTGGACCGTCACCGGCCACACGTACTGCTGCCTCGACGAACCCATGCTCTGAGACTGTTTCATGGACGAGAGCCGGTCGAAGAAGGTCAGAATGGACAGGACTGTCTGGTGACGTGACCCCAGCTGATTCACGGCGGCGGCGACAAGCCCGCTCAGGCTCAGCGATTCAAGACCTGAAGCTCCCCGACGGGTAGCTGGGTGCTGGCGGACTGGTAGAACGGGATGGTGCCGGTCGTGTTGTTGACGGACCAGTCCACGGCCCACACCGCGTTGGCCGTGATGGTGTACTCACCCTCCGGCAGCGACGGTCGCTGGTAGGTGTAGCCGCAGACCGGGGACGGTGCCGCCGCCGCGACGCCAGCGTTCCAACGGCGGGAGACGTCTGTGCAGGTGACCTTGTGGCCGTCCCCCATCTCGTAAACGACCTTGACCAGGCGCGCGTCGAGCGAGACCCCGAGGTCGTAAACCGAGTCGGCCACCGGGGCGGGATCGAGGTTGCCCTCGGCCCATAGCCACATCGGATAGCCGACGGCTGCCATCTTCCATCTATTGATGCTCGGCGGCGGCCCGATCACCGGCTTGGGTGCCGTCAGCCGCAGCCGGGCGGAAGCGATGTACGCCGCCTGCTGAGGCGAGACCACAGGAGCCGGAGGAGCGGCAGGTTTGGCCGGATCCGCGGGGTTGCCAGCGGGCCTGATGTTGAGGTCAGCCGGCAGGTTGAGATAGGTCCCGCCATTGCAGCCGAACTGGGTCGGCGAACTCGTGCACTGGTCCTGGGCAGTAGCCACCTTACCGTTGTGCTGGATGATGCGTTGGAGATCGGCCTGGTACGCCTTCTGACGCGTCTCGTATTCGTCCTGAGGAACGTAGGTGTACTTGGGTTCGTCTTTGGGGACGTAGGTGTACTTGGGCTTGGCTGTCGACTCAACCGGGGTTCTGGGTCCACCGACCCCCTGCCTCCGATGCTTCCAGGCGTCAATTTGGAATCCTGTAGGCCCCTTCGTCAATGTTGAACCGTCTTCAGCCATAGATAGGGAGCCACTCATTGCCAATGCAATCGCAATCCCAAAAAGGACTCCTAATCCGGAGATAATCCTAGCTAGTCGCATGACGTCACCTTTTTTCCGGTTCCGGACCAAACCCGCCATTGATCGGTCTTCCGAACTTCCAACTGCGCCTTCAGAATGTCCCCGCTGCCCTGTAACTTTCCGGACTTGTTTAACGTCTTTATGGCCCGGCTGTCCTCACAAACCTCCAGGTTGACGGCTGATGGTGAATGCCCAATATAGCGAACGAACAGAATATTTTCGCTCCCAGTGTCATAACTACCGAGTCCTTTGTAGGCCTCAACGGCTTGTGCAAGCTCCGTAAGGTAGGGGCCAGCAGCGGTTGCCTTCATTATTTTGGTAGGTGTTTTGGCCCCGCCTGCTCGGAGCGCCCGGTTGTATTCAGCCCGAAAGGTCCGATACGACTTCTCGGCGGCCTCGTAGTCGAGCCGCTGCTGCATCTCCTGCGCGCTCTCGGTCGGACTCTGACTGACCGGCGGCGTCGGGGTCTGCGGCGGGGTGGCGACGTTCGTGCACCCAGCGACCACCAGGCTGACCGTGGCCACGGCCGCCAGCCTCTGAACCTGGATCCACTGATTCTGTTGTGGTGGCTTGCGCGTCGTGAAAGACGAATGCCCTTCTGACCAGGGAGAATACGGCTTAGCGAAGGTCGTATCAGCCCGGAAAGAAGGAGCATCCGTTAGATGCGAGTCTCTCATAGTGTTTCGGCGGTGTTCGATGACCCGAATCTGGTGTCGTGCGCTGGGTTGGCGCCGGTGCTGGCCTTGGCGCAGCGGTGTGGTCTGCACCAGCTGGTCGCCGACACGGTCACCGTCTCGGGTCCGGGGTCGGCGAACCCGGCGGTGAAGATCCCGGCGCTGGTCGCGGGGATGGTCGCCGGGGCGGATTCGATCGATGACATGGACCTGTTGCGGCACGGCGGGATGGGCCGGTTGTTCGGTGGGGTCCGGGCACCGTCGACCCTGGGTAGTTTCCTGCGCACCTTCCGGTTCGGTCATGTCCGCCAGCTCGACAAGGTCGCCGCCGGGGTGTTGGTGAATCTGGCCGCTCATACTCCGCTGCTCGCTGACGCCGATCAGCTGGTGCTGGTCGACGTTGACGACACGGTGAAGGCGACCTACGGCTACGCCAAGCAGGGTGCCGGGTATGGCTATTCGAAGGTGAAAGGGCTGAACGCGCTGCTCGGGGTCGTGTCCACGCCGACGTCGGCGCCGGTGATCGCAGCGGCCCGGCTCCGCCGAGGAGCCACCAACTCCGCCCGTGGCGCGGCCCGGCTGGTCGCCGACACCCTCGCCACCGCGCGACGCTGCGGAGCGGCCGGGCTGATCCTGACCCGGGCCGACTCGGCGTTATGCCGATATCGGCATAACGCCGATTATGCCGAGGTCCTGGTTATGCCGATGTCGACGCCAGACTCGGTTGTGCTGGGGGTGACCGGCTCGCTGAGGTCGGCATAATCAGAGGGCTTCGAGGAAGGCGAGGAGGCGGTCGCCGGGCTGGTAGCGGCCGGGTGAGGTGCCGGTGGGTGTGGTGCGTGCGATCGCGCGTTCCTTGAGCGCCAGGTCGGCATGCAGGTAGATCTGGGTCGTGTCACTGTTGGCGTGCCCGAGCCACAAGGCGATGGTCATGACGTCGACTCCGGCGTCGAGGAGACGCATCGCGGCGGTGTGTCGGAGGACGGGTGGGGTGACCCTCTTGTTCGCCAGCGATGGACACGTGCTGGCTGCTGCGGCGGTGTGGAGGTTCAGCCGGGCCGATACCGTGTCGCGGCTCATCGCGCGCCCGGTCCGGGTCGGGAACAGTGGGGTGGTCGTTCCGCCGGGTAGTTCTTTGGTCCAGGCGCGGAGGAGGGCGACGGCCTCGGCGGTCACGGGTGTGGTCCGGTCCTTGCGACCCTTGCCGTGGCAGACAACGTGGGGGCCGGTGTCCAGGCTGAGGTCGCCGCGGGTCAGCGCGGTGAGTTCGGCGACCCGGAGGCCGGTGGTGACGGCGAGCAGGATCCAGGTCCGATCGCGTCGCCCCGTCCAGGTGGCGCGGTCGGGTGCGCCGAGCAGCGCGGTGACTTCTGCTCGGGTGAGGTAGGTGACCTGGCGCCGGTCGTAGCGTTTGGGTGGGATAGCCAGGACCCGTGCGATGGTCTCGGCGTGCTCGGGGTGGCGCAGCGCGGCAAAGGTGAACGTGGAGTGGATCGCGGCAAGCCGGCTGTTGCGGGTGCGGATGCTGTTGCCGCGCTCGTTTTCCAGGTGGTTGAGGAACTCTCCGAGGAGGGCCGCGTCGAGGTCGGCGATGTCGAGTTTGGTCGGTGCGACGCCCGTGTGCGCTGCGGCGAAGGCCAACAGCAGCCGCCAGGCGTCGCGGTAGGCCTCGATGGTGTGCGGGCTCGCCCCAAGTTGGTGAGTAAGGCGGTCGGTGAAGAAGGCCTGCAGCGTCGGCGCAAGGGCGGTCATCTGCGCTCCTGCGCGTCGTGGCTGTTCAATTTGTCGGCGGCCAGGGCCAACAGCTCCGGGGCGGCTTGCAGGTACCAGTAGGTGTTCGCCGGCTCGGTGTGTCCCAGGTAGGTGGACAGGAGCGGAAGCCGCTCGCCGACATCGCCTCCGCTGCGGTAGGCATCGAGCAGGGTGTTGACGGCGAACGAATGACGCAGGTCGTGCATCCGCGGGCGGCACGCGGCCGAGCGGGGCATGATGCCCGCCTGCGCGGTCAGCTTTTTGAACACCGTTTGTGCGTTTCCGTAGGTCAACCGGGTGCCGGCCACTGACACCAGCAGCGCGGTTGTTCCAGCCAAGGAAGCGGCGCAGCGGAGCGTTAGGTAGGCGCGCAGCTGGTCGACCACACTGGTGTGCAGCGGCAAGAGGCGAGACTTTCCGAACTTGGTCCCCCTGACCGTGAGGGTCCCGGCGTCGAGGTCGAGGTCGGTGAGGTCGGCCCGGATCGCTTCCCCGGCGCGCATCCCGGTGACGGCCAACAAGCCGATCAGCGTCTGGAAGGTTGCGGACTTCACCCCCGGGACAAGGCCGGCCGCGGCGCTCATCAACGCCCAGATCTGGTCTTGGGAATACAAGTAGGGCGTTGCCCGAGTGGTACGCATCGGCAGCAGCCCGGTCGGCGGCACCTGGATGTCGGCATCGAAGGCCTGCGCCCACACAGCAAAGCCACGAACAGCGCTGAGCCGGGCTCCATGCCATCGTGGGTTCGCGCCCGCGGGTAGCTTCGCCCAGGCCAACGCGTTCTCGGCGGTGATCGTGGTGGCCAGATTCTTGTCGAGGTAGTCGAGGAACTGGTTCAAGAACCGTTCGTGCTCGACAAGCTTGTAACCCAGGCTGCGACGTAGCCGCAGATAGTCGGTGGCCTGTTGGCGTAGCCGGCTCATCGCTGACCTGCCGAGGTAGGCCAGGGCCGAGCCAGCTGAACGAGTCGATGCAGGTCGACCTTGGCGTAGATCGCGGTGCTCGCCCGGGAGCGGTGACGCAGCAGCTGTCCTACCTCATCCAGCGATGCACCCTTGCCCAGCACCTCGGTGGCCAGCGTGTGACGAAGCAGGTGAGCGTGGACCGTGCCCAGTCCTGCACGGCTGGCGGCGCGACCCACCATCGTGCTGATGCTCTTGTGGTCAAGCGCCCGGTGGGGCGCCTTAGCCCTAATGAACACCGCCCGACCCGACGCGGAGGAGGGTCGTCCATCTGCGAGGTAGCGCGATAAGGCGGATCCGACGTCGACCGGCAACGGGAGCTGCTCATGGCTGTTGGCCTTACCGTGGACGGTCAGCGTCCCGGAGCGCCAGTCGATGTCGTCTAGCGTCAGTGCGGCGGCCTCGCCGGCCCGCAGGCCGAGCCGAGCCAGCAGGGTCACGATCGCGAAGTCGCGTCGTCCGACCGCGGTGGATTGATCACAGGCACCGAGTAGATCCTGCAGCTGGGTTCGGGTCAGTCCGATCGGGAGCCCGGCCAGTCTCCACGACGCCACCGTGGGGACGACACATGCGAACGGTTCAGCAACGACCCCGCTGGCATACAGGAACAACAGCAACGAGCGCAGGGCCGTCACTGTCGACCTCGCCGGCGCCTTCGACAAACGGGGCAACCAGAAGGCCACGAAAGCGCTGACATCGGCGGCGGTCAACGACTTCAGATCCAGCCGGCCGCGCCGAGCCCGGTCAGCCAGGAACGGTCGAGCCCGGACCACGTAGGTCTCGACCGAGACCTCGGCCAGCCCCCGCTCAACCAGCAGATAGGTCCGGAACTGACGTTCGATCGCCTCGACCTCCGACTCCTCCTCCTCCTCCTCCGCCACCGCATCGACCCCGGGGATCGCCCCTACCCGGCGAAGGAACTCAAGCCCCGGAGACAAGGCCCTAATCGTGTAGAGGTAGCGGTGCGTCCGACGGCGTTCCGTCAGGAACTCCTCGATCCTCGAGGCGGTCAACCCGGACGTGTCCAGCCCCCGGCGCTCAAGCCAGCAACTCAGCTGCGCCCACAACGCCAGATGGGCAGTCACCGTCGACGGCGCATAGGCCAACGTCGCCAACTCCGCTCGCAGGCCGTCCACGTACGGAACCAACGGCCCAGAAAACCGTGCCCGCCAATAGTTGCTCATGATCCTCGTCCTCTCCAAAGTCGGAGAGAAGAGCCTCGCTCAACTCAGACCACCCGGGTTATGCCGACCTCAGCGAGCCGGTCACCCCCAGCACAACCGAGTCTGGCGTCGACATCGGCATAACCAGGACCTCGGCATAATCGGCGTTCTACAACGCTGACGTGGTCGCTGCGATCAGCCGTGGCGGTTCCCGGTTCTCCATCACCGCCCGGATGGACCCGGCTGTCACCGCCGCCATCGCCGGTATCCCGGAGACGGCGTGGATCCCGATCCGGTATCCGAACGCCATCTGGGATGAGGATGAGCGGCGGTGGGTCTCTGACGCCGAGGTCGCCGAAACCCGCTACACCGCCTTCGGCTCCCGTGGGGCGGGTCGGCAGGTGACCGCCCGGCTGATCGTGCGCCGCGTCAAACGCCTCCACCCGAAGGTCTCCGCCGACCAGGGTGAGCTGCTGCCCGGATACCGCCACCACGCCGTGTTCACCGACAGTCCGCTGACGATGCTGCAGGCCGAGCATTGTCACCGCGGCCACGCCATCGTCGAACAAGTCATCGCCGACCTCAAGAACGGACCTTTGGCGCACCTGCCGTCCGGCTCATTCGCCGCGAACGGCGCCTGGCTGGTCTGCGCCGCGATCGCGTTCAACCTCACCCGCGCCGCCGGCTGCCTCGCCTCCCGGTTCCACGCCAAGGCGACCACGGGGACGATCCGAGCCCAACTGATCAACCTCCCCGGCCGGCTCGCCCGATCCGCCCGCCGGCTCGTCATCCATCTCCCGACCGACTGGCCCTGGGAACACCCCTGGACCGATCTGTTCACCCAGACCTGCGGACCACCACCAGCCGCGACCTGACCACCCAGCCCGAGGGGCCCCGACCGGAGAACCACCGTGGAAATGCCGGGCAGACCGGCAGTAATCACACGCCCACCCGAGCCAATCTGACGATCAAGATCAACTACCGGAGACCACAACGCCGGTCGGTGGATTCAGGCTCAGTGCCCGCACCCAGATCGTCAGTCGGTTGCTGCGATGACCTCGATGGTCGAGGCGACATCGGGCGGTGCACAACCACGGATTTGTTGCCTCCTCGGCCCGGTCCCGTAAGGCGTCCTGCGGGACGGCGGCTGCACCGCATATCGAAGGTCAACTGGGACGGGGCTCGCCTTATGCCGTAAGGGACAGCTTCCTTCAGTCAGGGTTCAGCGTTCCCGGGCGTAGCGAGTGGCCAGGTACCGAGCCGTGACGGAGGTCGCGGCGAAGGTGGCGGCGGTGACCAAGGACATGACCGGGATGAACGGTCCCTCGGTTGCCGAGATGGTGGCGATCAGGATGTTGAGAAGCAGAGCGCTGAATGCGCCGATGGGCAGGAGCACGAAGAGCCACCGGGCGGTAGATGCGGCGCGCGGGTCGCCGCCACGGTGGAGAGCCGCCCAGCAGCTCAGGGGGGCGAGCAGCCAGGAGACGATGATGGAGTTGATGAGTATCGCCAGCCAGATCGCCCCGTGGTTGATGAAGGGTGCGCCGGGAACGAAACGCTCGACCACCTGTTCGGTGATGATGACCAGGGACCCGACCAGAACACTGACCAGGGTAAGCGGAACCAGTAATCCAACCCTCAGCGATTGACCCGAGACGTGCTGCTCATGGGCCCACTGCTGCAGTGTTGTTGTCGGGTCCTCCCCAAGAACGGTGGAGGGCGCCCCTCCTGCCTCAGCTGCTGCGACCAGTTCGCCGTGGAGCTCGTCGCCGAGGCGGCGGCGGTGGGCGGGGAGAACGCCGGCCCGCCGCCAGATCCGTTGCGCCTGGCGCAGGAGTGGCCTGAGCCCTTCGTCATCGACAGCGCGAGGAGTCGCCTGTTCCGCAGTGGCCATGAGTCTTCTCCTGACAGTCAGTGGTCGGCTATGAGCCCGACGCCGTGGTGGGTGGTGATGAGCTGAGGACGGCGTTGATCGCCGACGTGATCGAGGTCCACTCGACCTGACCGTCTCCGAGCGTTCGTCGACCTTGTGCGGTGAGGGCGTAGTACTTGCGTGCTGGGCCCCGCTCGGAGGGCCGCATCTCGGTGTCGACCAAGCCTTGGCGCTCGAGCCGGGCGAGCAGCGGGTAGACCGACCCGGGCGCCACCGGAAGTCCGAGGTTGCCAAGGCGCTCGCTCAACTCGTACCCGTACACCGCTCGGTCCTCGAGCACCGCGAGCAGGCAGAGATCGAGAACACCCCGAAGAATAAGGCTGCTGCGCTCGACACTTGCCATGCAGAGCATGCTAGTCACAAAAGTCATGCAGAGCAAGGTACTCAGCTATCGCGGTTGGGCCGTGCCGTAGGCCACCGCTCAGCGGCGCACTCGGGGGCTTCTCGTCGGCGCCGTGGCCGTGCCGCAAGCGGAAGGTCAATCGGCACAGGCGTCCTGCGGGCTGAATCAGGTGTGCCGGCGGGGTCGGATGGCGAGAGAGATGGCGGTGGCGGCGGCGAGGGCGCCAGCGAGGGTCCAGGCGATCGGGGTACCGATGCTGGGTGGGGGGAGGGTGGCGGCGAGGGTTACCAGGGCGGCGACGCCGATAGCCGTGCCGAGTTGGGCGCCGGTGTTCAGGATGCCTGCCGCACTGCCGGTGAGGTCGTCGGGGACGTCAGTGCCGATGCTGGTGGCGGCGACGGCGGCGATCCCGAGTCCGGCCCCGGCGACCATTACACCGCTGAGAATGCCGGTCTGGCTGCCCTGGGTCGCGGCGAGGACGGCAGTTCCGCCGGCAACAGCCGCCAGTCCGAGGCTGGCCAGTCGGCGGCCGGTGAGTCGGCGGGCGAGCGGTCCGGCGAGGGCTGACCCGCCGATGACTGCGAGACTGAACGGCAGGAGGGACAGACCCGCCTCGAGGGGGCTGGCACCTCGCTGCTGCTGCAGGTATAGCGCGACCAGGACGCCTGCGGAGCTTGTGGTGGCGGTGTTGACGAATGACACGACGGTCCCGATCCGCAGGTTGGGAGTGGTTAGAGCGTGTCTGGGCACCAGGGGCTCGGCGGCTCGCCGCTGCTGGACGAGGAACGCTGCAGCCACCAGTGCCCCGACGGCGATGGCGCCGAGGCCCCAGGTGCGCAGGTCGGCTCGTTCCACCATGGAGGTGCCGATGACCACCGCCATGATGGCGAGCATCAGTAAGGACGCGCCGGTCAAGTCGAGGTTGCGGCGGTTCTTGTCCGGGGGGAGGGCCGGTACGGTCGCGGCGAGGACGATTAACAGGGCAATGCCGATGGGGAGGTTGATCCAGTAGATGGCGCGCCAGCTCCACAGGTCGGTCAGGAACCCGCCGGCGAGGAAGCCGAGGGCGCCGGCGGCGGCGCCACTGGCCCCCCAGGCGGCGACCGCGGTGCTGCGCCTGCCGGGCTGCGGGGTGAGGTGCAGCAGGAGGCGGAGGGCGCTCGGGACGCTGATGGCGGCAGCAAGGCCCTGCAGGGCTCGGGCGACAACTAGCTGCAGGATCTCCTGTGCGCTCATCCCGACCAGCGCCACCACGGTGAACAGGGTTACCCCGATCAGCAGCACGCGTCGGTGGCCGTAGCGGTCACCCAGCCGTGCCCCGAGGATCAAGAAGGCGCCGAAGAACATCGCGTAGACCGTGGCCAGGACGCCGGTCGACCACTCAGGTGCGGCCAGGTCGGCGGTCATGGCGGGGATGGCTGTGGTGGCGCTGGTCACCCCCAGCACGTCGACGAACTGCACCAGGCACAGAGCCACCACGCCCGCTCCTGCTCTCCGACCGCTTCCAATGATCACGGCAATCAGTCTACTTCAACGTTGAAGCAGCAGACTAAGTCCATGGCGGAATCCCCTCGACCTCGGCGCCAGATGCGGCTGCGCGACGTCGCCGAGGAAGTAGGGGTCTCGGCCAAGACGGTGTCCAACGCCTACCGCGCCCCCGGGCAGCTCACACCCGAGCTAAGGCAGAAGATTCTCGCGACAGCGGCCCGGCTTGGGTTTGCAGGACCCAACCCCGTCGCCTCCAGCTTGCGGCGGGGCCGCGTCGGGGCGATCGGCGTGGTCTACGCTAACCAGCTGTCGTATGCCTTCGACGATCCCAACACCAACGCACTGCTTGCCGGGGTTACCGCAGCCGCCGACACGGCCGGGTTCGGACTACTACTGCTGCCCGGATCTGTTGACCCGGCTCGTCGGGCCAGCGCGGTCTCCGGTGCGGTCGTGGACGGGATCATCGCCTCGTCACTGGCCGAAGACGACCCACTCCTGCAGACCGTGGTCGACCGACGGCTGCGGCTGGTCGTCGTCGACCAGCCCAGCCCCTCAGTTCTCGCCATGCTGACCCAAGACGCGATCCCCTGGATCGGGATCGATGACCGGGCTGCAGCCTTCCGGCTCGCCGAGCACCTGGTGCTGCTCGGACACCGCCAACTCGGCGTCGTCTCCTTTGCCCTCCGGCTCGGCACCCCGACCGGTTTCGCCAGCCCCTCCGACCAAGACGCCGCCACCTTGTCCGTTACCAAGAACCGGCTCGCTGGCTACCGCGCCGCAGCGGAGCGACACGGTATCGATTGGACGCGCGTCCCAGTCTCCCAAGGGGTTGACAGCACCCCGGCCGAGGGTGAGAAAGGTGCGCTTGCCGTCCTCAGCACCACACCCCGCCCCACCGCGCTCATCTGCCTCAGCGACCGACTCGCCGAAGGCGCCCTTATCGCGGCCGCTCGACTCGGCCTGCGCGTACCCGAGGATCTCTCCGTCGTCGGCTTCGACGACGCCCCCCACCTAGCCGATCGGCTGGCCCTCACCACCGTCCACCAACCCAGCCGGCTGAAAGGGCAATACGCCGCTCAGGCCCTGCTCACCCTCATCAGAGGAACCACCGTCGACCCCATCCCACACCTCGACACCACCCTGGTCGTCCGACAAACCACTCAGCCCCCACCGTCTGCCCTCTAACGGCGCGGCTGTGTCGTAAACCGACCCCCCAACGGCACACCTAACGACCACTCCCCCGGCGTGGCGTGTGACTTGCAGCGGTAACTGGCGCGCTTCTAACAGCGCTATGTGGCCGCTCGCCCTTCGCGCGGGACGCTGGGACTCGTCCGGTAGGGATCCCCAACTGGAGAGGCGGTCAGGCAGAGCCCGGGTCGTCGCTTTCGCACCGCCGGAAGTGTCGGTGCCCGGGTCCAGGATGGCAACCATGATGAGTGCTGAGGCAAGTCGCAACGTGCCCGACGGCTACCGACCAGTTGATCCGTGGGTCATTTCGGGCAGCTCGGATGCCGCGATCGCTTTCATGACCGAGGTCTTCGGCGCTTCCGAGCGCCCAGGATCGCGGGTCCTCAACGCCGACGGGAGCGTTGGCCACGTCGAGGTTGAGCTCGACGGCTCCGTGATCTTGATGTTCGACTCGCAGCCCGGCTGGGCCCCGCCGGCCCGCTCGTGCTGCGATGCTTCGTGGCCCTAGAAACGACATCAGGTATCGATGACGCCCCGACCACAGCGATCACCCTCCTCGTCGCGGCCGGGCTCGCCGCAACATCGGCCGGAGCCGCCCTCGCAGGATGGCTTGTCGACGCCGCCGGACCCTCGGCGCCCCTCGTCGTGGCAATGGCGGCGCTACTCTGCGCTGCTCTGGCCACATGGGCGTCCGGCCGACACCGGGACCTTGGCCGACAGCAGCGACGACGCTGAACCCTAGTTACGGCAAGCCTGCGGACGTACCCTAAGCCGACCCTTGGGAGACACGCTCTCGCCAAGCCGAGTCGACAGGGAGCACACCGTGTCTTCTTTGATGACGGCTTGATCACCGCGCCTCGCCGAAGCCTTCAAAGCGATTGACAGCGAAGTTGATCTGTACTGCATTGCTTTGCGGCTCGCGGCAGTTCCGTCTGCGCGGGGCCGATTTCTTCCGTGCAAGCGGTCCGAGCCGCTGACCGCGATCGGCGCCCTCCCCTTCGACCAGGTCGCCTGGCGCTTTCCCCAGGCCGTCGGTCGCTTTCGGCACCTTCGGCCAGCCCCGAACGATCGTGAGCGGGGCGTACGCCAGGCGTTTCGCGAGGCCGGATTCCGGCTCCGAGATCAACCCGACTTTCGCGGCTGGCTGGGGATCCATTTCGTGTCGGACGCCGGCCTGCACTCCCAGGGCCTGAGGTTCGGGTCGCTGGCCAAGCTGGTCGGGGCAACGGGCGACTTGCGCAAGGCGCTGCTGACGAGCCGCGAACTCTTGCCGCTCCTCGAGGCGCGCGGCGTCGACCCGCGACGACACCGGGGCGGTGTGCTGCCGTTCCGTGCGCCACCTGGCTGACGGCGCCCCCGCGACACCCTGGCCGAGGCACGACGGTTGGGCGTTGCGGTACGCGACTGGAGACGGCGGAACCGAGTTTCGCCCGCGAGGGGAAGGGCTGAGTGAGCGTCTACGAGGCTTCCCCACCGGTAGCCGGTCGGCCATCGCGACGCCTCCCTCGGTCGCTGCTGCGGGAACCTCCAGGGCGTACGCTCGCCGTAAGACCCGCCCGCAACAATGCCCGGTGGACGGACGCTATGCGGTGACAGTCCCCGGCTGGCCGCGGCCACGATCCAGACGCCCCTGCGACAGGTAGGGCAGAACCGAGAACGTCCGGGCAGGGCCGATGAGTCCAGCCCACACCGTAGGTCTGAACCGTCATGACAAACAACGCAGCAGCACGGACCGCGGCATGACCGAAGCCGTGATCCTGGTCGGCACCCGCAAGGGTCTGTGGATCGGCCGTTCGGACGCCGCCCGCACCCGCTGGGACTGGTCGGAGCCGGAGTTCTTGATGCAGGGCATCTACGGCCTCTGCATCGACACCCGCGGGGACAGGCCCCGGATGTTCGTCAGTGGGACGAGCGAGCACTGGGGTCCCGGGATCTACCGGTCCGACGACCTCGGGCACACCTGGACCGAGGCCCAGGGCGCAGCCGTCCGGTTTCCCGCCGACCTGGGCAGCAGTGTGGAGCGGGTCTGGCAGATTCAACCCGGCGGGGTCGACGAGCCCGACGTCCTGTACGCCGGCACCCAGCCGTCGGCCCTCTTCCGATCCGAGGACCGGGGCGAGTCGTTCTCGCTGGTCCGGTCGTTGTGGGACCACCCGCACCGTACGCAGTGGGGAGCCGGTTTCGGGGGGCAGGCCATCCACACGGTGGTGCCGCACCCCCGGGACCCGCAGCAGCTCACCGTGGCGATGTCCACGGGCGGGGTCTACCGGACCTACGACGGCGGTCGCTCGTGGGACCCGGCCAACCGGGGCATCAAGGCCTACTTCTTCCCGGACCCCTGGCCCGAGTTCGGCCAGTGCGTGCACAAGGTCGCCTCGCACCCGGCCGCGCCGCAGCGGCTGTTCGCGCAGAACCACCACGGGGTCTATCGCTCCGACGACGGGGGCGACCAGTGGGTCTTCATCGCCGACGGGCTGCCGGCGGACTTCGGCTTCCCGATCGTGGTGCACCCGCACCAACCCGAGACGGTCTACGTCTTCCCCCTGGTGGCCGACGGCGAGCGCATCCCGCCGCATGGCCAGGCCCGGGTGTGGCGGTCCACCGACGCGGGGGAGAGCTGGGTCCCCTCGAGCCAAGGTCTGCCGGATCGGTTCTGGGCCGCGGTGATGCGCGACGCGATGACCACCGACCAGGCCGAGCGGGTGGGGCTCTATCTCGGCGCCCGGGACGGCTCGGTGTTCGCCAGCCTGGACGACGGCGACTCCTGGACCCAGATCGCTGCGCACCTGCCGGACGTGCTGTCCGTCCGAGCGGCGGTGCTCTAGCGACGCGAAACGGCGAACCCCGCTCGGGACCGAGAACCCGTCCTGGTCCCGCGACTCCAGTGGCAGACTATTGCGCCCACGCCGTACGCGCGCGGGTCGGCGCGGGCCCCGGATGACCTGCCAACCCGGGGCGCTCGACCGGCACGTCCGACGGCGACGACCCGCTAGCCGACAACAGAACGGTCGGTATCCGAATCGACCCCTCGGTTGCGCAGGATCCCCACGAGGAGCACGAGGGCCACCAGCTGAAGGGCGGCCACCGTGGCGACGAGGGCGGGAACGGATCGGGAGTAGAGGACGCCGCTGACGGCACCGCCGGCCAAGGCGGCTCCGCCCTGGACGGCGGCGAAGGCCCCGTACGCGGTGGCCCGGCGACCGTGGGGGACGAGATCGGCCACCAGAGCCTTGACCGTCGAATCCTGGACCCCGACCGCGGCTCCCCAGGAGATGATCCCCAGGATCACGACCACCCGGTTGTTCGTGAAGGCCAGCGGCGGTACGGCGGCCACCAGGAACGGCAGGCTCAGCAGCACCCAGCCTCGCACGCGTTCGTAGCACCATCCGGTGATCAGAGCGGCGACCGCGGCGGCGGCCATCCCGACCGCGTAGACGAGCGGGATGGCCGTGGTCGAGAAGACCTGCTCGCGAGCGAGGTGGAAGGAGATGATGCCGAAGGTGACGAGTCCCGCCGTGGCCGCCCCGGCCGACGCTGCCAACCACCAGAAGCGACGGGGGAACCGGGCCGGGACGGCAGGCTCGGGCACCGCAGGCTCGGGCACCGCAGGCTCGGGCACCCGTTCAGCTGGTTCAGCCACGGTCGGCGCGTCGGGCGGTGGTTGATGGCCGGCCCGCAGTGAGCCGGCCCGCAGTGAGCGGGTGCGCAGCCAGACCAGCACCCAGATGGCGCCCGCACCGGGCACCACGAGGACCAGCAGCGCCGGCCACAGGGCGCCGGTCAGGGCCACCACCCCGGCGACCAGCAGCGGGCCCACGAATGCGCCGATCTGATCAAGGGCCTTGTGGACCCCGAGCCCGCGACCCATGCCGACGTCGGCGGCGGCCTGGGCGAGCAGGGCGGACTTGGCCGGGCTGCGTACGGCTTTGCCCACCCGTTCCGCGAGGATCAGCACCGATGCCAGCAGCACCCCGGCCCCACCGACGAAGGGTGCGGCGGCCAGGGCCGGCACCGAGACAGCGGTCAGCCCGTACCCGGCGAGGGTGATCCCCCAGTAGCGACCCGTCCGGTCGGCCAGCCGGCCGGACACCAGTCGCAGCAGCAGGGCCATCGCCTCGCCGGCACCGGTGACCAGACCGACGACCAGTGCGGTGGCGCCGAGCGAGGCCAGCAGCGGACCGGTGATCGATCGAGCCCCTTCGTAGACGAGGTCGGCCAGCAGGCTGACGACCCCGAAGCCCAGCACCGCGCGCCAGGCCGACGCTCGCGCCGGGTCGGACGATCGTCGGGGGCTCACCGGGAGCCGCCGTCGCCGAGACCGTCCGACCACTTCTTCGGGGTGAACACCTCGGACCTGTCGACGATGGCTAAGGAAGCTCCAAGAAACCTGGGAGAGATTGAGAGTCCCTTCTCCAAGGAGCATTTCCCTGTGGTCACCATCTTCGGTCTCCCGGTCCATCCTCTGATCGTGCACGCAACCGTGGTCATCGTCCCGCTCTCTGCCCTCGCGGTCGGTCTGGCTGCAGTCTGGCCCCGATTCCGCCGCTGGGCCGTCTGGGGTCCGCTCGCCGCAGCCGTCGTGGCCCTGGTCCTGGTTCCCCTGACCACCACCTCAGGAGAGACCTTAGAGCGACAGCTCCCGCAGGAAGAACTCATCCAGCAACACGCCCAGCTGGCCGACGGGTTGCTTCCGTGGGTCATCGGGCTGGTGGTCGTCGCTGCAGCGGGTTTGTGGATGCACGGTCTGGCCGGCCGCTTCGGTCCGCGGAAGGCCCTCCCACGCTGGCTGCCCGTCCTGGTCACGGTCCTGGCGGTCGTCGCCATGGTCGGCACCCTCGTCGAGGTGGTGCTGATCGGGCACAGCGGTGCCGCCGCGGCGTGGACGTCCCTCGGCTGAGGCATCCTGTTGACATGCGGGAGATCTTCTGGGTCCCGGACCCACGATGGTGACCGACGAGTCGGTGGACAGCCCGGGCGTTCTGCTGGTCGAGGACGACCCCACCCTGTCCGGGATGCTGGCCGAGATCCTCCGGACCGAGGGCTATCGGGTCGACACCGCGCTCGACGGTCAGTCCGGTCTGCACCTGGGGCTCACCCGCGGCTATCAGGTGATCATCCTCGACCGGGGTCTGCCGGCGATCGACGGCCTGGACCTGTTGGGCCGGCTCCGCGCCCGGGGGGTCGGCACGCCGGTCCTGATCCTGTCGGCCCTGGGGCTGCCCCGGGACCGGGTCGACGGGCTCGACGCCGGGGCCGAGGACTACCTCACGAAGCCCTTCGACGTCGACGAGCTCCTCGCCCGGACCCGCGCGCTGCGGCGGCGGCACCAGGACCGGGCCGAGGTGCTGGCCCTACCGGGTGGGCAGCTGCGTGTCACCTCACGCACCGTCGAGCTGGTCGGGGCCGAGCCCCAGTTCCTGTCCGGTCGCGAGACCGCTCTGCTGGAGACCTTGGCCCGCCGACCGCTGCGGGTGTTCACCCGCTCCGAGCTGATGGGCCGGGTCTTCGCCGAGGCTGATGACGAGGGCGTCGTGGACACCTACGTGCACTACCTGCGTCGCAAGCTCGGCCGGGCCGTCGTCCGTACGGTCCGGGGCATCGGCTACCAGCTGGGTCCGAAGTGAGCGCCCTGGTCGATAGGGACCTGCGTCGTACGGCGTGGCGGATCGGCGTGCAGACCGCCCTACTGCTGATGGTGTCCCTGGTCGTGGTGGGGGCGGTCGTCTACGCCACAGTGGTCCGCAGCCAGAACGCGCTGGTCGTCCAGGCTCTGGACCAGGCGATGAGCCAGGCACTGACCAGTGGTGACGTCGACCACGACTATGATTCCGGGCAACCGGCGGGGGTGCGGACGGCTGTGCTGACCGATGGCGGGATCCGCCTGGGGGCCGGCCGCGCGCCCGGTCTCCCGGACCGCGTCGTGATGGAGCAGGTCCGCGCCGACGGCCGGTCGGACCGCCGTACGGTGAACGTGTCTTCGGGTCGCTACGCGCTCCTCACCGAGCGGCACGGCGACCAGGTCACCCAGGTCATGTATCCGCTGTTCGAGCAGCACCAGGAACGGGAGCGGATCCTCGGTGCGCTGGGTCTCGCCGGGGGGGTGGGGCTGTTGTTATCCACCCTGCTCGGGGCGTGGTTGGCCCGCCGGACGGTGCGCCCGATGGCCGAGGCCCTCATCCTGCAGCGTCGGTTCGTGGCCGATGCCGGTCATGAGCTCCGCACCCCGCTGACGCTGCTCAGCACCCGGGCTCAGCTGCACCGCCGACGACTCGCCGCCCAGCGCGTCGCTTCCGACCACGAAGTGGCCCGCGACCTCGACGAACTCCTCGCTCGCGATGTCGACGAGATGGTGGCGGACACCCAGACCTTGGCCGGGATCCTGGAGGAGCTGCTGATGGCGGCCGACACCCGTACGCCGGTCCTCGACGAGCCGGTCGATCTTCGGTCCCTGGTCTCGGAGGCGGTCTCGGCAGCCCAGGCGTCAGCCCAGCAACGCGCGGTAGCCCTGGTCTTCAGCTCCGACGACCCATCCCCGATGACCACGGGGACCCCGGCTGCCTTGACCCGCGCCGTCACCGCCCTGGTCGACAACGCCGTGAGCCACGCGACCACCCGGGTCGAGGTGGACCTCAGGCGGGGCCGGAGCGGTATCTCGATCTCCGTGTCCGACGATGGGCCCGGGATCCCCGAGTCCGTCCTGCCGAGGATGTTCGAGCGGTTCGCGAGTGAGCGAAACCGCCAAGATGACCCCGGGGGCCAGCGCCACTACGGGCTCGGGCTCGCTCTGGTCACCGAGATCGTCACCCGGCACGGCGGCGGTGTGGTGGCGGCGAACCGAGCCGTTCCCGACCACGGCGCCGTCCTCACCATCACCGTGCCGGCCGCGAAGCCGAGCCCGACCGATAACAGGCGAAACATGGCGTCTTGAGGGGATGCGGCCAGGGGGTGGTCGAGGCCTCGGGTGACAAGAAATTCACGTCACCAGGTCGAGGGGCTGCGCATTCGGCCCGGCCAGGCTTGGGCGGCGACCTGCCTGAGGGAGGGGGGCCGGGTGGAAGCCGTGGAACCGAAGACCCGCAACCCCTTGCTCGCCGAGTCGGACCAGCCGACGTACGACTGTCGGAGCGCGGCGGGGGAAGTATCGAGTCGTTGGCGGTAGACCCGGGGTGAGGAGTGTGGCATCTCGATCCGGTTGGTGATGCCCGTGCTGGTCGGGTGTGCAGCGATGTCAGCGTGCAGTGTCCCGGGCTAGACGGGCCCCGTGCCGCCGGCCACCGAAGTCACCGGATCGAGGCAACAGAGTGGCGGACCGGTCCGTCCGGCCAGGGGTCCCACCGCACCCGTGCCGACCTCGAGCAATCCAGGTGCCCCAGGATCGTCAACGGCCCGGCCCGTCACCCCGCCACGGTCAGCGCCCAGGCAGTCTCGGGATGTGCAGCCACGAACCCCGTCCAGCGTGCAGGCCAACCGCAACCTGCGTTTCGAGTCCCATGCTGGGTTGATCGGGCTACCGTGCAGTCATGTCATCTCCGGAGTCGGATTCGCCCGCTCGGCCCGGATGGACTCAAGAAGAGGCGCGGATGCGCCTCGTGCCCTCCACGACGACGCTGCCGACGCCAGACCGCTCGTTCTCCCTGAGGAAGCCAGACACTGTGGCTGCCGGCCAGGAAGCCCACCGACACAGGTGCGAGACGTACCGTGCCGCCATGACGAACTCGGACGCAGCCACGCATCCGGCGGCGCAACCGGATGAGTAACGCGCCAGCTGGGCGGGGCCGGCGTTCATCGTCGTTCAGCAGGCGCGATCGCGGTCGCGAGGGGCCGTTCCGCCGAGTCGGGAAAAGACGTGCTGACCGTACGAACTGGTCGTGGAGCCTGGCCCTCGCGGTTGTGGCGATGGTGGCGTTTCTCGCCCGACTGACGCTGATGTTGCGTGGTGGGGGGCTGTCGGGCTCCGACGGGTACGACGATTCTGTTTACTACGCGGCGGCGACCGCGCTCATCCACGGGCACCTCCCGTACCGCGATTTCGTGCTGCTGCACCCGCCGGGTCTGATTCTGGCGCTGACCCCCTTCACCGCGTTCGCGCAACTCGTGTCGGATCGGACCGGTCAGGAGATTGCCCGGGTGGCGTTCATGGTCCTGGGTGCCGTCAACACGGTCTTGGTGATGCGGCTGGGCAACAGGTTCGGGCGGGTCGCCGGCTTGGTCGCGGGGGTGGTCTATGCGGTCTCCTACCCCGCCCTGTACCCGGAGCGCACCACGACACTGGAGGCCCTCGGGAACACGACGGTCCTGGTGGCGCTGTCTCTCCTCGTTGATCCGGCACGGCGGAGACTGCCGGATGCACCTAGCCGACGCCGGGGTGGGACGTGGCAGTGGCCGACTCGCCTGCTGGTGGCTGCAGGAGTCGCACTGGGTTTCGGCACCACCGTGAAGATCTGGGGCGTCGTCGCGCTGGCGGTGCTCACCGTCTGGATCGGTGTGGCGGCCGGGCTGAGGGCGGCGACCTGGCTGGTGGCTGCGGCCGGTGCGACGATCGTGGCCGTCTGCCTGCCCTTCTATCTGGCGGCGCCGCACGCCATGTGGCGCATGGTGGTAGTGGACCAGCTGAGCCGGCCGCGTAGTTCGTCGCCACTGACGTCGAGGCTATCCACGCTGGTCGGGCTGACGTCGTGGCTCCCACGCCTACCTCATGCCGTCGTTCAGGTCGTGGTCCTGGTGATGCTGTCGCTCCTGGTCGTGTCGATGATCGTGGCCGCCCGCATCCTGGGGGCCCAGGTGCTTGTCGTCCTGTTGGTCGCGCACACGGGGGTCCTGCTGGCCAGCCCGAACCTCTACCTGCATTACGCGAGCCTGGTCTGGGTCCCGGGCGCGTTAGTCCTGGGAATTGCTGCGGACCGGGCCTGGATCCGCCTCAGCTCGGATGGGCACCGGACGAGGGCTTGGGTGTGCCTGGCTGCGGCGCTCGCGGCGGTGGTCCTGTACGGGGCCCCCGGGGTCGTACGCGGCAAGGGCAACCCGTTGGACCCCGCCTTGGCCACGGCCGCGATGCGGGTGCCCGGATGCATCACCGCCGATGATCCGACCTACCTGATCGCGATGAACGTCCTGAGCCGCAACTTTCGTGATGGATGCCCCGTATGGATCGACCCGACAGGTATCGCGGTCGACAGGGCCGGCAACGCCACGGACAAGCCGTACGCGTCGGCCTCCAACCCGTTGTGGCAACAGTCGGTGATGGCATACCTGATGTCCGGAGACGCCACCATGGTTGCGCGGCAAGCGACCAACCTGAACCGGTCGTCCAGAACTCAGATCACCAGCCTGCCGGTGATCGTTTCGGCGAATGGCTTCACCCTGCGGCGGGTCCGTTGACGAGCTGTCTGTTCAGATGCCGCCCGAGGTGCCGAGCTTGTCCTGCACTTTCTGGACCGCGTCCTGGGTGGCCTGCTCGGCGTCCACGGGGTCGAAGCCGACGAAGGTCATGCCGATCAGCACATCTTGGGACTGGGCTCCGGCCTGGATCAGTTCGAACCCCGCGAGTGCGCCGCTGCTGGCACTGAATCGGGCCGCGAAGCTGGCGTCGCCGACCTTGGCGAAGGAGATTTCTCGCACCGTGAGTGCGGACGTCCCCACCCCGTCGATGGTCAGCGACACGGTACGGCAACCTTTGACCGCGGAACGGTAGCTAGCGAGATACCCCGCGGCGTTCTTGGGGCTGGCGAACGCTTCCAACGACTCGTCGACGAACGGCCCGTCCTGGCCGCCGGAGAAGGAGACCTGCGCGTCTGCTTGCGAGCCGGCCACTTTGGACTCGTTGAGCAGGCGGACCAGGGCTCGGCAGGCGGGCCTGGTCGATGACGCGGTACCGCCGCCGTCACCCGCAGATCCGGACTCCACCTCGAACCCGGCTGGGACGTCCTTCAACCCGAGCAGCGCTTTGCGCAGCTCGGCCGCGGTTCTCTTGGTTGCGGTGGCCGACGCAGACGGGGACGGCGTCGAGGATGGAGAAGGCGTCGACGATGGGGAAGGCATTGAGGATGGGGAGGCCGGTGCACTCGGTGTCGGTGGACTCGAGGGGTTGACCGAAGGGCGTGACGTTGTGGTGTCAGCCGGTTGGCCACTGGCACCTCCGCTACACCCGGCTGCCAGCACAGTCACTGTGAGACCGAGGGCTGTGAGACCGAGGGCCGCTCTGGATGCCGTGAGTCGTGCACCGCGCATATCTACCATTTCCGTCCGTGCCAGCCCCGTGCAGACCCAACTGTACGACAGCGTGGGCTGATCGAGCCGCCCCTCTGCTCGACCGCCGACGATGTTCTTGTTGAATCAAACGCAAATATCGTCAGCGACGCACCACGCTCCTAGACAAGCCAGGGATAGATCGTGTTGCTGCCCAACGCGACGAGGACGAAGCGGCCGATCCGGCCGACCAGGACAGCGATGGCGAAGTAGCCGAGCCTCATCGGTGTCGCCCCGGCCAGCAGGGCGACGGCGAACAGCGGAGGGAGACCCGCGAGGGCGGCCACGAAGACGATCGGCAATCCCCACCGCGGGTGCCCGACCAGGCCGAGCAGCCACGTGATCACCGCCCGGAACCGGGTGCGGAACCGTCCGACCGGCCGGTCGGCACGGGCCGCGCGGTGACGGATGAAGGGAAAATTCCTGCCCCGTCGCACCCCGAGGAACAGCAGCACCTTCCCGATGGTCTGACCGATACCGATACCGATGGCCACCGGGACCGCTCCGGCGACGGCGGAGACCTGGGACACCACCACGTACGCCTCGGCGTTGATGACGGGGAAGATGGCGGACACGATCCCGAAGCCCACCGAGGTCAGGAGCTCGACCAGTTCCGACCAGCCGAATCCGCCCATGGCGCGACCGTACCCGACCGGATTGACTATTTGACGAGCGCAGCGAGGTGATGCAGCCGGGCGATCTCGGAGTCCAGGAACGCCGGTCCACCGAGACGTCCGATGGCGATCACCCGGTCCTGGGTCAGGGGCGTCACCACGACGGTGGTGTCACCCCAGCCAGGACTCCAACCGGAGACCAGGTCGACCCGGTGTGTGACGTCGAAGGGACCCAGGGTGTCCATCACGGCGGCCGTGACGTCCGGAGCCAGGGTGGTGGAGAAGGTCGATCGTGGACCCTCGGGGAGAACCTCGATCAGGGTGGCCCAATGAGAGCGGAACACGACCGGGCAGAGCGAGACCAGGATCTCCGCGGCGTGGGCCGGGTCCGCCGTCATCCGTTCTAAGGCCTCGAGATCGGACTGCAGCCCGCCGCCCTCCGGATAGCGCGAGATCCACTCGACCCGGACACCCTCCAAGGTGTGACAGGCGGTGACCATCGTCTCCGGCATCTGGTTGGGCGGCAGGTCGACGATGAAATCGTCGACGACGACACCGTCCCCCTTTTCCACGATCTCCACCGCGTTGATGTCACCGCCGACCCGACCCATGGCGGTAGCCACCGCGCCCAGCGAACCCGGCCGGTCCGGCAGGGTCACGCGCATCAAGAACACCCCGTCATCATCGCCTACTGGCGTTGCTGACGTGTTGCGGGCCTGTGTCGTCGGAGTCCGACCGGGAGGTGACGGCAGCGACCAGGCATGGAAACCTGGAGCGGTGCCACGTTTCGAACCTTTCCACGCCATCCGCTATGCCGTAGCCGATCTGGACCCGGTCATCGCGCCGCCGTACGACGTCCTCTCCGACGCCGAGGTCACCGAGCTGGCCGCCCGCTCGCGGTACAACATCGTGCACGTCGACGTGCCCCGGGGCAGCGACTCCCGCTATCGGGTAGCCGCCGACCTGCTGCAGGACTGGTTGGCCGACGGCGTGCTGGTCCGGGAGCCGGAACCGAGTTTCACGATCTACCGGATGTGCTTCACCGACGGGACCGGGGTGCGCCGCAACATCTCCGGGGTCCTCGGTGGTCTCGAGGTGGTCGATGAGGCGGCGGGCGGGGTGCTGCCGCACGAGCGGACCACGCCCAAGGCCTCGACCGATCGGTTGGACCTGACCCGGGCCACGATGGCGAACCTGTCCCCGGTCTGGGGCCTCTCGCTGGCGTCCGGGCTCACCGAGCTGCTGTCCGAGCCGGGTGAGCCGGTCGGCCGCGTGCTCGACGAGGGGGTCGAGCACGTGCTGGAGCGGGTGGTGGACCCGGAGCGGATCGCCGGGATCCAGCAGCTGCTGGCGATTGATGACGTGCTGATCGCCGACGGCCACCACCGCTACGGGATCAGCCGGACCGTACGCGACGAGGTGCGCGCCCGAACGGGGCGGAGGGACACCCCGGCGGAGCAGACCCTGGCGTTCGTCAACGAGCTCGCGGCGGATCAGCTCAGTGTCGCGGCCATCCACCGCCTCTATACCGGCACCTCCCTGGCCCAGCTGGCTGCGGCCCTCGAGGCCGGCTTCACCCTGACCCCGATGCCGATGCCCGGCGACGGCACGCTGGCCGCGATGGCGACCGAACGCTTCCTGGTCCTGGTCGGTCCTGACGCCGCCTGGCGACTGGACCCCCGGCCCGGGGCCTTCGACGATGTGCGGGAGCTGGACGGGGCCTGGTTGGAGACGGTGCTGGCCGGCCTCCCGCTGGCCATGGCGTATCAGCACGGGCTGGCCGAGGCGGCGGCGGCCGTACGGGACGGGGCAGCGGTGGCCGCCGTGCTCATCCGGCCGGTGAGTGTCGGCGAGATCGAGCGGACCGCGCGGGAGGGCTCGTTGATGCCGCCCAAGTCGACCTTCTTCACCCCCAAGCTCAAGACGGGCTTCGTCATCCGACCCCTCGACTGATGGACCCAGCCGAACGGACCGGGCGTCCCGGGCGTCCCGCGGCTCATACGGGCGTTCGGGCTCCGTTTTCAGACCACGGCCCGGAAGTGGCGCTCGAAGCGGCCCTGGGTCGGTCGTTTGCGGACCGTGGTCTGAAAACGACCGTGCTCGGCCCCCGGGTCGGGTCGCTCTGCCGACCGCGGTCTGAAATCGCGCAGCCCGACCGGGTCCCGAGCCGAGCGGCGAGCGCGTCGGCCCGGGCGTACGGGGCTCACTTAGGATGAGCAGCGGCCTCCCGGCCCCGCACGTACGACAAGGAGACTCACCCGGTGGCACTCACCCCTGAAGACGTGGCCGACCTGGCCCGGCTCGCCCGGATCGATCTCAGCGCGGAGGAGCTGGCTCAGCTGGCGCCCCAGCTCGACGTCATCCTGGAGTCCGTGGCCCACGTGGCTGACGTCGCTGCCGACGACATCCCGCCCACGTCACACGCGCTGCCCCTGACCAACGTGTTCCGCGACGACGTGGTCCGCCCGTCACTGCCGCTGGCCGACGTGCTGGCCGGGGCCCCGGCCGCCGAGCTGGACCGGTTCCGGGTGCCGCGGATCCTCGAGGAGGACGCATGACCAACCCTTCGACAGGCTCAGGCAACGCTTCGACAGGCTCAGGCAACGCTTCGACAGGCTCAGGCAACGCTTCGACAGGCTCAGGCAACGCTTCGACAAGCTCCGGCAAGGTGATCCGGCAGACCGCCGTCGAGCTGGCCGCCAAGATCGCTTCCCGGGAGCTCAGCTCGGTCGAGGTCACCCAGGCCCACCTGGACAGGATCGAGGCCGTCGATCCCGCGGTGCACGCGTTCCTCCACGTGGACTCCGCCCGCGCCCTGGCCGGCGCGGCCGCCGTGGACGCCAAGATCGCGGCGGGGGAGCGCGTCGGACCGCTCGCCGGAGTGCCGCTGGCGCTCAAGGATGTGCTGACCTACGCCGGCGCTCCGACCACGTGCGGCTCCAAGATCCTCGAGAACTGGATTCCGCCGTACAACGCCACGGTGACCCAACGGCTGCTGGACGCCGACATCGTCATCTTGGGCAAGACCAACATGGACGAGTTCGCCATGGGCTCCTCGACCGAGAACTCGGCCTACGGCCCGACCCACAACCCCTGGGACCTGCCCCGCATCCCGGGCGGCTCCGGCGGGGGGTCGTCGGCGGCACTGGCCGCGTTCGAGGCCCCGCTGGCCATCGGCACCGACACCGGCGGGTCCATCCGGCAGCCCGCATCGGTGACCGGCACCGTGGGGGTCAAGCCGACCTACGGCGGCACGTCGCGCTACGGGGTGGTCGCGATGGCCTCCAGCCTCGATCAGCCGGGACCGTGCGCGCGTACGGTGCTCGATGCGGCCCTGCTGCACCAGGTCATCGCCGGTCACGACCCGATGGACTCCACCTCGATCGATGCTCCGGTGCCCGACGTCGTCGGGGCTGCCCGCTCCGCCGACGTGTCCGGGATGAAGATCGGTGTGGTCAAGGAACTGGCCGGCGAGGGCTACGCGCCCGGTGTCGAACAGCGTTTCAACGAGGCCGTCGAGCTGCTGGCCTCCCAGGGGGCGGAGGTGGTCGAGGTGTCCTGCCCGCACTTCGTCTACGCGCTGGCCAGCTATTACCTGATCATGCCCAGCGAGGTATCGTCCAACCTGGCCAAGTTCGACGCCATGCGCTTCGGCCTCCGGGTCGGCGACGACGGCTCGCTGAGTGCCGAGCAGGTCATGTCGACCACCCGGGCGGCTGGTTTCGGGGCCGAGGTCAAGCGCCGGATCATGATCGGGACCTACGCGTTGTCCAGCGGCTACTACGACGCCTACTACGGCCAGGCGCAGAAGGTCCGCACGCTGATCTCGCGGGACTTCGACCAGGCCTTCGCCACGGTGGACGTGCTGGTCTCGCCTTCTACCCCGGTCACGGCCTTCCCCATCGGCGAGAAGGTGGCGGACCCGCTGGCCATGTACCTCAACGACCTGTGCACCATCCCGTCCAACCTGGCCGGCAACTCCAGTGCCTCCTTCCCCGCGGGCCTGGCCCCCGAGGACGGGCTGCCGGTCGGCTTCCAGGTGATGGCGCCGCCGCTGGCCGACGACCGGCTCTACCGGGTCGGGGCCGCGCTGGAACGCGAGCTCACCGCGACCTGGGGTGGCCCGTTGCTCGACCACATCCCCCCGCTCCCTGAGCCTGTCGAAGGGGAAATCCGATGAGCGATCCACTGATGCCGTACGACGAGGCGGTGGCGAACTTCGACCCGGTGGTCGGACTCGAGGTGCACGTCGAGCTGAACACCGCCTCCAAGATGTTCTGCGGCTGCTCGACCGCGTTCGGGGCCGATCCGAACACCCAGGTCTGCCCGGTCTGCCTGGGGCTACCCGGCTCGCTGCCGGTGGTCAACGCCAGGGCGATCGAGTCGGCCATCCGGATCGGGCTGGCCCTGAACTGCTCGATCGCCGAGTGGTGCCGGTTCGCCCGCAAGAACTACTTCTACCCCGACCAGCCCAAGAACTACCAGATCTCGCAGTACGACGAGCCCATCGCGTACGAGGGTTGGGTCGAGGTGGAGATCGCCGGTCAGTCAGGACCCGAGAAGTTCAGGATCGAGATCGAGCGCGCCCACATGGAGGAGGACACCGGTAAGTCGCTGCACGTGGGCGGGGCGACCGGGCGCATCCACGGCGCCGACCACTCGCTGCTGGACTACAACCGCTCCGGGGTGCCGTTGATCGAGATCGTCACCAAACCCATCGAGGGGGCCGGTGCCAAGGCGCCGGAGGTGACCCGGGCGTACGTCTCGCTGCTTCGCGACCTGCTGCGCGCACTCGGCGTGTCCGACGTACGGATGGAGCAGGGCTCGCTGCGCTGCGACGCCAACGTCTCGCTGCGGCCCACCCCGGAGTCGCCGCTGGGCACCCGGACCGAGACCAAGAACGTCAACTCGCTGCGCAGCGTCGAGCGGGCGGTGCGCTACGAGATCACCCGGCAAGCGGCCCTGCTCGCCGACGGGGGCCGGATCAAGCAGGAGACCCGGCACTGGCAGGAGGGTGCGGGCACCACCGCGCCGGGACGGAGCAAGGAGACCGCGGAGGACTACCGCTACTTCCCAGAGCCCGACCTGGTGCCGGTGGCGCCGAGCCGGGAGTGGGTGGAGGAGCTGCGGGGCACGCTGCCGGAGCCGCCGCCCGTACGGCTGAAGCGGATGAGCGCCGAGTGGGGCTTCTCCGACCTGGAGCTGCGGGACGTGATCAACACCGGTGCGTTGAACGCGATCGAGGCGACCGTCGCCGCCGGAGCCTCACCGCAGTCGGCCCGCAAATGGTGGCTGACCGAGTTGGCCCGGCGGGCGAACGAGCTGGGCGTGGATCTGGAGGACACCGGGGTCAGCCCTGCGCAGGTCGCCGAGATCCAGGCGTTGGTGGAGTCCGGGACGATCAACGACAAGCTGGCCCGGCAGGTCTTCGACGGGGTCATCGCCCGTGAGGGCACCCCAGCCGAGGTCGTCGCCGCCCGGGGGTTGGCCGTGGTCTCCGACGACAGGGCCTTGGGCGCGGCGGTGGACGCCGCCATCGCCGCCAACCCGGGGGTCGCGGACAAGGTGCGGTCGGGCAAGGTGCAAGCCGCCGGTGCCCTGATCGGTGCGGTGATGAAGGAGATGGGCGGCAAGGCCGACGCCGGACGCGTACGGGAGCTGGTTCTCGAGCGGCTCAGCTGACCGAGTGATCGAGTGCGCATCTGAGCACCGTCGCCGGCTTGGCGGGGGTGCAGGGGCGCGCACTCGATGAGTGCTCACCACAGATCGGGTTCGCTGGGTCAGGGTCGCTGGGTCAGGGTCGCGTCGACCCCCGTGGGACGGCCCGTCGGCCACGGGTCGCACCCGCGACGACCAGGGCCAGCCCGACCAGGGCGAGCACCAGCCCGATCCAGAACCACATCTGGTTTCCGCTCATGCCGCTGCCCGGGATCAGGTTCAGACCCTGGCCCATCCACAGCCCGCCCAGCAGTACGGCGAGCACGCCGAGCACGATCGAGGTGATGCGGGCAGGTCGGGAGGTCATCATCGGGAATCCTTGTCGTCGGACTGGCGTCGGCGTCCCGAGCGTAGTTCGCCGGCCCGCTGAGCGGGTGATCCGCAGCCACCGGTCGGCCACGTCGGGACGCCGCAACCGGCGGTGGGTCAGACCCGGAAGTCGGTGCTGGTCAGCGCATCGACGGCCTCGGGCTCACCGACCAGCTCGACCTCGGCCGACCGGCCGCGACCGTGGGCGTAGAGCATCAGCTCGCTCGGAGTCCCGACCAGGGTGACGATCGAGCTGCCTCCGAGGGCCCGGATGGTGTCGGGTTCGTCCCGGTCCGCGGCTGCGTCCCTCCGTTCCAGCACCACCCCCACCGGCGCGCGACGGAACCAGGCGCGGGCCAACAGCTTGAGCCGGCGCCACATCCACTCCTCGACCTCGGCCCCGAGCTCGCGGGCGGTCTGCGGGTCCGCACCCGCGCGGCGAACGTCCTCGTGATGCACGAAGAACTCGGTGGTGTTGGCCCCTTCGTCGACCCCGGGGATCGCGAACACGGACAACCGGGCCGGGCCCTTGCTGATCCGGTCCACCAGCTCCTGGAAGGTCCAGCGCTGCCGGACCTCGCCCATCCGGCGCTCCAGCAGACCCGACAGGGGTTTGGCCACCATCCCGGTCACGCCGACGGGGTCGGTCTCCCGGATCCAGAGGTGGGTGGCCAGATCGTGGGTGTCCCACCCCTCGCAGAGGGTGGGAGCGTCCGGCCCGGCCGCCCGGAACAGGGCGCACAGAGCGGTCCGCTCGGACTGGGCAAACGTCACGAGGATGAATGGTAGTGCCACCACGCGGCTCCGGGTTCCGCTCCGCAAGGGTTGTTCGGGTCGCTGGGACCTCACCGGGGAGGGAACAATGGGCGGGTGACCGACTCCGCACCCGCCCGCGCACGCGACCTCGCTCCGGGCGGCGACACCCTCGATCCGCAGATCGCCGCGATGCTCAAGCGGGATCCGGCCGGTCTGGTGGCCGCCGTGGTTCAGGATCAGCACACCCGCGAGGTTCTGATGCTCGGTTGGATGGACGACCGGGCACTGCATCAGACCCTGACCACTGGCCGCTCCACCTTTTACTCCCGCAGCCGGGGGGAGTACTGGGTGAAGGGGGAGACCAGCGGGCACCGGCAATGGGTCCGGGAGGTCCGGCTGGACTGTGACGGTGACACCCTGCTCGTGACGGTCGAGCAGGAGGGAGCCGCCTGCCACACCGGCGACCGGACGTGCTTCGACGCCCGGGTGCTGCCGGCGGTCATCGAATCAAGCTCCGGAGCGGGCTCGTGACCACGGTCCAGCCCTCACTGGAGAGCTTTCGCCTGCTGGCCGCCGAACGGCGGGTGATCGCCGTGCACCAACGGTTCCTGGCCGATGCCGAGACCGCCGTCGGGCTCTACGGCAAGCTGTCCCAGGGTCGGACCGGGACCTACCTGCTGGAATCGGCCGAGCAGGGGGTGTGGTCGCGCTACTCCTTCATCGGGGTCCGAAGCGCAGCCACCCTCACCGAGCAGGGCGGCGAGGCGGTCTGGACCGGCCATGCCCCGGTCGGCCTGCCCACCGGCGGCGACCCCCTCGCCGCCGTGCGCGAGACCCTGCGGCTGCTGCACTCCCCCCGGGCCGCGGGACTGCCCCCGTTCACCTCGGGTCTGGTGGGTTATCTCAGCTACGACGCCGTACGCCGGGTCGAGCGGCTGCCCGACGGCAACCTCGACGACCTGCAGGTGCCTGAGCTCGCCTTCCTGCTGGCCAGCGACCTCGCCGTGCTGGACCACCACGCGGGCGAGGTGTGGCTGATCGCCAACGCGATCAACTTCGACGGGACCGACGACCGGGTGGACGAGGCGTACGCCGACGCGCTGGCCCGGTTGCAGGCCATGGCCGAGGTGCTCGCCGAACCGACGCCCTCGTCCGTGGTCTCGGCCAGCTTCGACTCCAGCCTGCCGATCCGGCGGCAGCGCACCCCGGATGCGTTCCGGCAGGCCGTCCGATCCGCGGTGGCGCAGATCCAGGCCGGGGAGGCCTTTCAGATCGTGGTCAGCCAGCGATTCGAGGTGGACACCTCGGCCGACGCCCTGGACATTTACCGGGTGCTCCGGCTGACGAACCCCAGCCCCTACATGTATCTGCTGCGCCTCGACGGCTTCGACATCGTCGGGTCCAGCCCGGAGGCGCTGGTGACCGTGGCCGACGGCCGGGCGGTCACCCACCCGATCGCCGGTTCCAAGCCCCGCGGAGCCACCCCGGCGCAGGACGCGGCGTACGAGGCGGAGCTGCTCGCCGACCCCAAGGAGCGGGCCGAGCACGTGATGCTGGTCGACCTGGGTCGCAACGACCTCGGTCGGGTCTGCGAACCCGGGACCGTCGAGGTGACCGAGTTCATGCAGGTCCGCCGCTACAGCCACATCATGCACCTGGAGGCAACCGTCACCGGCGTGCTGGCCGCCGACCGCTCGGCGCTGGACGTGGTGCTGGCGGCCTTCCCCGCCGGCACCTTGTCCGGGGCGCCCAAGGTCCGGGCGATGGAGATCATCGACGAGCTCGAGGTGTCGCGGCGGGGACTCTACGGCGGGGTCGTCGGCTATCTCGACTTCGCCGGCGATGCCGATGCGGCGATCGCGATCCGAACGGCCCTGCTGCGCGCCGGGGTCGCCTACATCCAGGCCGGCGCCGGCGTCGTGGCCGATTCCGACCCCGCCACCGAGGACGCCGAGTCGCAGCACAAGGCCGCGGCGGTGGTCCGGGCCATCTCCGTGGCCCAGAGCTTCGCGCCGCCGACGCGATGAGCGCCCGCCCGACGAATGACCGCAGGCTCAGTCCGCGGGCCCTCGCGTACGGCGGTCTCGTTGTCGGCGGCGGCCTCGGCGTGATCGCCGCCTCGCAGACGTGGTGGCGGGCGAGGGGCGAAGGTGTCGCGGTCGAGATCAGCGGCGTGCAGTCCACCGCCGGGCTGAACCAGGCCCTGGCCGTCGTCACCCTGGCCGGTACGTTGCTGATCCTGGTCCTGAAGACGCGGGGCCGGCGGGTGGTCGGGGTGGTCATGACCCTGGTCGGGTTCGGGATCGTGCTGGTCGGTGCACTGCGGGTCAGACCGAGCGCGGACGCAGTGCTGACCCAGGTCCGGGAGGTCAGTCTGGTCGACCAGTTCGCCCTCGACCCGACGCCGTGGGCCTGGGTGTACGCGGGCGCGGGTGCGCTGGTCGTCACCGGGGCGATCCTGACCGCCACCTCGGCCGGACGCTGGCCGATCCGGGTCGATCGTTTCGCCCGGGACGAGGGACCTGTGCGCCCGGTGGCGGCCACTGACGAGCCCGCCGACGTCTGGAAAGCTCTGGACGCGGGATTCGATCCCACCGCTGACCCGGATGTGCGCGATAGCGTCCCAGGAGACACAATGGGGACTGCTCCACACTCTCGAGAGTCGTCACGTCCGTCGGATTGAGGATCATTCATGGCCAGCACCGCACCGCACTCGGCGAAGTCTTCCGACTCGATCGGTGGGCAGGGCAAAGGCCACGGCAAGGAGATCCACCACGGCCGGACCCCCGCCGCCTGGGTTGGATCGATGGTCGCCATGGTGGCTTTCATCATCGGCGGTGTGGCGGTGGTGCTGCAGGTCTGGCCGCTGTTCTGGGCTGCGGTCATCCTGCTGGTCGCCGGCCTGATCGCCACCCGCATCCTGCAGGGCATGGGCTACGGCGCCACATGAGGGGCTGAGCGTCATGGGTGCACTGGACGACATCATCGCCGGCGTCCGTGAGGACCTGGCCGTACGCCAGCACGCCGTCGGTTTGGACCGGCTGAAGGAGCGGTGCCTCCGGCTGGACTCGGCGCTGGACCCCAGGCCCGTGTTCCGTGGGCCCGGGGTGGCCGTGATCGCCGAGGTGAAGCGGGCCAGCCCGAGCAAGGGCTCGCTGGCCACCATCGCCGACCCGGCCGCCTTGGCCGTGGAGTACGAGGCCGGCGGGGCGGCAACCATCTCCGTGCTCACCGAGGAACGGCGCTTCTCCGGGTCGCTCGACGATCTCGTCGCGGTCCGCCGGGCGGTGAGTGTGCCGGTGCTGCGCAAGGACTTCATCGTCACGGCGTACCAGCTGTTCGAGGCGCGCGCCGCCGGTGCGGACCTGGTGCTGCTGATCGTGGCTGCGATGAGCGATGGCGAGCTCGTCTCCCTGATCGAGCGGGCCGTCTCCATCGGTCTGACCCCGCTGGTCGAGGCCCACACCGCCGTTGAGGTGCTGCGGGCTTTGGACTGTGGTGCCACCATCATCGGCGTGAACGCCCGCGACCTGCAGACCCTGCAGGTCGACCCCACCACCTTCGCCCGGCTCGCGCCGCTGATTCCCGATTCGGTGGTCCGGATCGCGGAGTCTGGGGTCCGTGGTCCGCACGACGTGATCGAGCTGGCCCGCGCCGGGGCCGACGTGGTCCTGGTCGGCGAGGCCCTGGTCACCGGCCGCGATCCGCGGAGCGGAGTGGCTGATCTGGTGGCGGCCGGGGCTCATCCCGCCGTCCACAAATCCTGACCGGCCGTCCCGGACGGTCTGGCCCGAGAGAAGGAACACCCGCGTTGGTAAGCCTGTTGCCCGATGCCCCGTCGACGGTGAGCTCGTTGCCCGACAGCTCAGGACACTTTGAGCAGTTCGGTGGCAAGTTCGTCCCGGAAGCGCTCTACGCCGCCCTGCAGCAGCTGGAGGACGAGTTCCGTTCGGCCATCACCGACCCCGCGTTCCAGGCCGAGCTGGCCGGGTTGCTCGCCGATTACACCGGTCGGCCCAGCCCGATCACCGAGGCGAAACGGTTCGCCGAGCACGCCGGCGGGGCTACCGTCTTGCTGAAGCGGGAGGACCTGAACCACACCGGGTCGCACAAGATCAACAACGTCCTCGGTCAAGCGCTGCTGACTCGTCGGATGGGTAAGACCCGGGTGATCGCCGAGACCGGCGCCGGCCAGCACGGTGTGGCCACCGCCACGGCGGCCGCTCTGTTCGGGCTGGAGTGCACCGTCTACATGGGCCTCGTCGACACCGAGCGGCAGGCGCTGAATGTGGCCCGGATGCGGCTGCTGGGAGCCGAGGTGATCGCGGTGGAGTCCGGCACCCAGACCCTGAAGGACGCGATGAACGACGCGATGCGCGACTGGGTCGCCTCCGTCGACAACACCCACTACCTGATCGGCACCGTGGCCGGACCGCACCCGTTCCCGATGCTGGTCCGGGAGTTCCAGCGGGTGATCAGCACCGAGGCGCGGGCCCAGATGCTGCAGCGCTTCGGCCGGCTGCCGGACGCAGTCGCGGCCTGTGTCGGTGGCGGCTCCAACGCGCTAGGTATCTTTGCCGACTTCATTCCCGATGAAGGCGTGGCCCTGTACGGCTTCGAGGCCGGTGGTGACGGGGTCGAGACCGGTCGCCACGCCGCCACCATCACCGCCGGCGAGGTCGGTGTGCTGCACGGCATGCGCACGTTCGTGCTGCAGGACGAGGACGGCCAGACCCGGGAGTCGCACTCGATCTCGGCCGGGCTGGACTACCCGGGCGTCGGCCCCGAGCACTCCTGGCTCGCCGCGACCGGGCGGGCCCACTACGAGCCGATCACCGACGCCGAAGCCATGGAGGCGTTCCGGATCCTGTCCCAGAGCGAAGGCATCGTGCCGGCGATCGAGTCCGCGCACGCGCTGGCCGGGGCGATCAAGCTCGGCCAGCGGCTGCCCGCCGGCCCGACGGGTGAGCCGCCGCTGATCCTGGTCAACCTCTCGGGCCGCGGCGACAAGGACGTGGACACCGCGATCACCTACTTCGGACTGGATACCCGCGGCACCGGCTCGGAGTCCGGCGAAGCGGTCGGTACCGACCTCGGGGCCGAGGGTGAGCACGTCGAGCTGGGCGCCGAGCTCGAGATGGGCGGCCCGTCCAGCGGGGCCGGGCACGAGCTGTGAGCCCGCCGTACGCAGGTCCGGTCTCGACCACCCCGTTCGACCCCGGTCACACCGGACAGGTCTTCGCCGACGTACGCGCCACCGGTCGGGGCGCCCTGGTGGGATTCCTGCACGTCGGCTATCCGGACGTTCCGACGTCTCTGCAGGCGCTTCGAGCGCTAACCGGGGAAGGCGACTCACCCGGGGTCGACCTGGTCGAGGTCGGGATGCCGTACAGCGACCCGATGATGGACGGGGTCACGGTCCAACGGGCCGGCACCCGAGCGCTGGAGCGGGGCGTCCGCACCCGCGACGCGTTCGCCGCCGTGGAGGCCGTCGCCGCCACCGGCACGCCAGCCGTGGTGATGACCTATTGGAACCTGATCGAGCGCTACGGCCCGGACCGGTTCGCCCGGGACCTCGCCTCGGCGGGAGGAGCCGGCGCGATCACCCCGGATCTGACCCCGGACGAAGCGGCGCAGTGGCTGAGCGTCTCCGACGCGCACGGGCTCGATCGCATCTTCCTGGTCTCACCGTCCTCGACCGACGAACGGCTGGTCAGCACGGTCGAGGCCTGCCGGGGCTGGGTTTACGCCACCGCGGTGATGGGCGTCACCGGCGCCCGTAGCGAAACCTCCAGCGCGGCCCCCGAGCTCGTACGCCGAATCCGCGCTTCCTGCCCGACGGCGTTCGCCGGGGTCGGCCTGGGGGTGTCCAACGGCGACCAGGCCCGTGAGGTGGCCGAGTTCGCCGATGCCGTGATCGTCGGCTCCGCCCTGGTCAAGACGCTGCTCGAGGCCGAGGACGCGGGTACACCCGACGACCTCCGCCGGCTGCGGGCGGCGGTGGCCGATCTGGCCGACGGTGTGCGGTCGGGAACTTCACGGGGATCCGCCGGGTTAGTCCGGACGTGACCCGACGTCCCCGACCCGGTACGGCAGCCTGCGCCGTGCTGGCCCTCAGCCTGTTGCTGGTCGCCGGTTGCACCGCCCCGACTAGGGCGGCCGACCCGAACGCGGATCCGGCCGGATTCCTCGGCGGGACCTCGTTGTCCAGGCCGTACCAGATGCCCGACCTGACCCTGACCGACACGGCCGGCCGGGCCTACAACGTGACGACCTCGCCCTCCAAGCCGGTGACGCTGATGTTCTTCGGCTACACCAACTGCCCGGACGTGTGCATCGCCGTGCTCGCCGACGTGGCCAAGACGCTGCAGGGGGTGGACCCGGGGGTCCGCGACCAGATCCAGCTGGTCTTCGTCACCACCGACCCGGGCCGGGACACCACCATGCCAATCCGTCAATACCTGGACCGCTTCGACGCGAGCTTCATCGGACTGACCGGGTCGCTGTCCACGATCAAGACCCTCGCCCATCAGGTCGGGGTGGACGTCGAGGGGATGAAGAAGTTGCCCAGCGGTGGCTACGAGGTCGGTCATTCCGCCCAGGTGATCGGCTTCGACCACACCCGGGGGGTGGTGATCTGGACGCCGAACACCTCGATCGGCGACCTCGAGCACGACTTCACCCTGTTGGTCGACCAGTCGCAGTGATCGCTCGCGTCTCCGCCCGGTACCGGTCCGCCACGGTCACCGCCTGGGTCTCTACCGTGGCCCGGCTCGTGCTGGCCGGTGTGCTGCTGGCGGCCGGGGGCTTGAAGGCCATCGACCCCCAGGCCTCGGTGGCCGCCGTTCGCGCCTATGAGGTGCTGCCCTCGGGTGCGGAGACGCTGGTGGGCTGGGGTCTACCGTTCCTGGAGATCGCTGTCGGTCTGCTCCTGGTGACCGGCGTCGCGACGCGGATCGTCGCCGCAGCCACAGCGCTGCTCTTCATCGTCTTCATCACCGCAGTCGCGTCGGTCGGCCTGCGTGGGCTGAGCATCGACTGTGGCTGCTTCGGCGGGGGCGGCGCCGTCGCTCCGGGGCAGACCGCCTACACCGGGGAGATCCTGCGGGACACCGCTTTCCTGCTGCTGGCGCTGTGGTTGATCTGGCACCCGACCAGCAAACTCGCCCTGGACTCACCCCTTGGAGACCCGCGACCGTGAGCGACCGGAAGATCTTGATCATCGCCATGCTCGTCGTGGTCGCCCTGGTGGTCGGCGGCGGGATCGGCCTCCAAGCCTGGCGGACGGGCCGGGACCCGAAGGCCGTGACCGCCCCGGCGTACTCGGAACCGCCGGTGAGCATCATCGACGGTCAGCCCATCCGGCTCGGCGCCAGCTCGGCCCCGGTGAAGGTCAGTCTGTACGAGGACTTCCACTGTCCGCACTGCGCCGACTTCGAGACGGAGTTCGGCCCGACCCTGGTCGCGGCGCAGCAGCGCGGCGAGGTGCAGCTGGAGCTCTATCCGATGTCGTTCATCGACGCGGGCTCGAGGAATGCCGCCAACGCGCTGGGCTGCGCCGCCGAGGCCGGTTTCGGGGCGGGCTACTACCACGGGCTGTTTGCCAACCACACCCTGCAGTGGAGCGATCCGCAGCTGCTCGACCTGGCGGCCAAGGTGGGCGGCACCGCGAGCCCGGAGTTCTCCCGCTGCGTGACCACTCGGGCTCACCAGGGCTGGGTGGACTCCGTCAACGCCGCGGCTGAGCACAACGGTGTCCAAGGAACCCCCACGATGTTCGTCGACGCCGCGTCGGTCGACATCGCCGGGCTGACACCTGAGACACTCGACGCCATGATCACCAACGCAGCGAAGAAGTAGCAGATGGGCACTCTGCTTTCGATCCCGAGCCCGAGCACCGGGGTCTGGTACGTCGGCGCCTTCCCGCTCCGGGCGTACGCGCTGTGCATCATCGCCGGCATCATCGTCGCGATGGTCATCGCCAACCGCCGCTGGCGGGCCCGCGGGGGGACGGCGGACGGGCTGGAGATGGTGATCGTGGTCGCTGTCCCGTTCGGCATCATCGGCGCCCGGATCTATCACGTCATCACCGACTACGAGCTCTACTTCGGACCCGGTCGCAATCCCGTGGACGCGCTGAAGATCTGGCAGGGCGGTCTGGGCATCTGGGGCGCGGTGGCGCTCGGTGCCCTGGGCGCTTACCTGGTCGCCCGGCGCCGCCAGATCTGCTTCCCGGCGCTGTTGGACGCCCTCGCACCAGCACTCCTGGTGGCCCAGGCCGTCGGCCGGCTGGGCAACTGGTTCAACTCCGAGCTGTTCGGTCGCCCGACGACCCTGCCCTGGGCGCTGGAGATCGCCCCGGCGTTCCGCCCGCCCGGCTATCAGCAGTTCTCGACCTTCCACCCGACTTTTCTCTACGAGCTGTTGTGGAACCTGGCCACGGCGCTCGTCCTGGTCTGGCTCGACCGCAAGTACCGGCTGGGCCATGGCAAGGTCTTCGCCCTCTACGTCGTGATCTACACCGCGGGCCGGTTCTGGATCGAGGCGCTGCGGATCGACACGGTCAACGAGATCGCCGGCTTCCGGCTGAACAACTACACCTCGCTGATCGTCTTCGTCGCCGCGTCGATCTGGCTGGTCTGGCTGATTCGGCACCGGCCCGGCCGCGAAACCCACGTCGAGGGTCCGCGACCCGAGCCCGAGTCCGGCAGCACCCCGGCGGAGACGGTGGGGGTGATCGAGGGCGATCCGCAGACCGCAGCGGAGGAGCCCACCCGGGGATAATTCCCCCGGGTCCTTTGGGTCCGGCACGCTAAGGTGATGGGCGCTGGTCTGTCTTACCCCCGACGGCCTCGCACCCCACAGTCGACACGACGACTTCCACGCACGATCTGCAGTTCCGTGGTGCCCGCCTCCGTGCGTTAGCATCGCGGCGACCGCTCTGGGCCACAGGTGTCCCGGCTGCGGCGATGCCGCCCGCCGTCTGCAGTGCCCGGAGTGCCGAAAAGCTGGGAGTTGACACCATGACCATTGCGCCCGCAGTGCGTTCCCGCGCCAGTGAGGGTCTCTACGATCCCGCCTTCGAGCACGACGCCTGCGGGGTGGCGTTCGTCGCGACCCTGACCGGCGTACCCAGTCATGCGATCGTGCGCCAAGGCCTCGAGGCGCTGCGCAACCTCGATCATCGTGGGGCGACCGGGTCCGACCCGCTGACCGGTGACGGCTCGGGAATCCTGATGCAGATCCCGGACGCTTTCTTGCGCGCCGAGGTCGGCTTCGACCTGCCCCGTCAGGGCAGCTACGCGGTGGGCAACGCCTTCCTGCCCACCGACCCGGATGTGGCGGCCAAGGCCAAGGCGACGATCGAGCAGATTGCCGAGGAGGAGGGTCTGACCGTCCTCGGTTGGCGTCCGGTCCGCACCGACGACAGCTCGCTCAGCAACCTGACGCGGTCGAACATGCCCTACTTCGAGCAGGTGTTCGTGACCGCCAAGGGTCGGCCCCTGATGGGTCTCGGTCTGGAGCGGCTCGCCTACTGCCTGCGGCGCCGTGCCCAGCACGAAGGGGGCGTCTACTTCTCCTCCCTGTCCTGCCGCACTCTGGTCTACAAGGGGATGCTGACCACCGAGCAGCTGGCGCTGGTCTTCCCAGAGCTGCTCGACGAGCGGATGGCGAGTGCCCTGGTGGTGGTCCACTCCCGCTTCTCCACCAACACCTTCCCGGCCTGGGAGCTCGCGCACCCGTTCCGGATGATCGCCCACAACGGCGAGATCAACACGGTCAAGGGCAACCGGAACTGGATGCGGGCCCGCGAGGCCTTGTTGGCCAGTGACGTCATCCCCGGTGACCTGGAGCGGCTGTTCCCGATCTGTACGCCGGACGCCTCCGACTCCGCGTCCTTCGACGAAGTCGTCGAGCTGCTGCACCTCGGTGGTCGGTCACTGCCGCACGCCATGTTGATGATGATCCCGGAGGCCTGGGAGAACAACTCGACCATGGATGCCCGGCGCAAGGAGTTCTACGCCTTCCACTCCACCCTGATGGAGCCCTGGGACGGCCCCGCCGGGGTCGTGTTCACCGACGGCACCCAGATCGGGGCGCTGCTGGACCGCAACGGCCTGCGTCCGGGCCGCTTCTGGGTCACCGACGACGATCTCGTCGTGCTGGCCTCCGAGGCCGGTGTGCTGGACATCCCGGCCGAGAAGATCGTCCAGAAGGGCCGGCTGCAGCCAGGTCGGATGTTCCTGGCCGACCTCGCGCAGCATCGGATCATCTCCAACGACGAGATCAAGGACGGACTGGCCAAGGCCGCCCCGTACGGGGAGTGGCTGCTGGGTGGGCGGATCCAGCTGTCGGACCTGCCCGAGCGCGAGCACGTCGTGCACACCCACGCGTCGGTGACCCGACGCCAGCAGGTCTTCGGCTACACCGAGGAGGAGCTCCGGCTGATCCTGGCCCCGATGGCCTCCGGCGGCGCCGAGCCCATCGGCTCGATGGGCAGCGACACCCCGATCGCGGCCCTGAGCGACAATTCGCGGCTGCTGTTCGACTACTTCTCCCAGCTGTTCGCCCAGGTGACCAACCCGCCGCTGGACGCGATCCGTGAGGAGCTGGTGACCTCGCTCTACAACACCATCGGCCCGGAGTGGAACCTGCTGGATCCGGGTCCCGCCTCCTGCCGCCGGCTGGTGCTGCCCTTCCCGGTGCTGGACAACGACTCGTTGACCAAGATCAACAAGATCAACCGGGACGGCGACCTGCCTGGCTACGCGACCTACGTGGCCCGCGGACTCTACGAGGTGAGCGGCGGCGCCGAGTCGTTGGTGGCCAAGATCGACCAGCTGTGCGCCGAGGTGTCCGAGGCGATCGAAGGCGGGGCCCGGATCATCGTGCTGTCCGACCGGCACTCGAACGCCGAGCTCGCCCCCATCCCGTCGCTGCTGCTCACCGCGGCCATCCACCACCACCTCGTACGGGAGAAGTCGCGTACCCAGGTCGGTCTGGTCGTGGAGGCCGGCGACGTGCGCGAGGTCCACCACGTCGCGCTGCTGATCGGCTACGGGGCGGCGGCGGTCAACCCGTATCTCGCGATCGAGACGGTGGAGGACCTGGCCCGACGCGGGGTCTACACCAGCGTCCAGCCGGAGGATGCCGTCAAGAACGTGGTCAAGGCCCTCGGCAAGGGGGTGCTCAAGGTGATGAGCAAGATGGGCGTCTCCACGGTGGCCTCCTACACCGGTGCGCAGATCTTCGAGGCGCTGGGGCTGTCCCGCGAGATCGTGGACCGCTACTTCACCGGCACCACCTCCAAGCTCGGTGGCGTCACCATGGAGCAGATCGCCGAGGAGATCCGGACCCGGCACCTGCGGGCGTACCCCGCCGACGGCATCCCGCTGGCCCACCGGCTGCTGCCGGTCGGCGGAGAATACCAGTGGCGCCGCGAAGGCGAGCCGCACCTGTTCGACCCGGAGACGGTCTTCCGGCTGCAGCACTCCACCCGGTCGGGCCGCTACGACATCTTCAAGCAGTACACGAACCACATCGACTCCCAGGCCGAGCGGCTGATGACCTTGCGGGGGCTGCTGCGGTTCAAGGGCGACCGCAAGGCGATACCGATCGAGGAGGTGGAGCCGGTCAGCGAGATCGTCAAGCGGTTCTCCACCGGGGCGATGTCGTACGGCTCCATCAGCCTGGAGGCGCACCAGACCCTGGCCATCGCCATGAACGCCCTCGGCGGCAAGTCCAACACCGGTGAGGGTGGCGAGGACCGCGATCGGCTGCACGATCCCGAGCGGCGCAGCGCCATCAAACAGGTGGCTTCGGGCCGGTTCGGCGTCACCTCGGACTATCTGACCAACGCGTCCGACATCCAGATCAAGATGGCGCAGGGGGCCAAGCCTGGCGAGGGCGGGCAGCTGCCGGGTCAGAAGGTCTACCCGTGGGTGGCCAAGACCCGGCACTCGACCCCGGGCGTCGGCCTGATCTCCCCGCCGCCGCACCACGACATCTACTCGATCGAGGATCTGAAGCAGCTGATCCACGACCTGAAGTGCGCGAACCCTTCGGCCCGGGTGCACGTCAAGCTGGTGGCCGAGGTGGGCGTCGGGACGGTCGCGGCCGGAGTCTCCAAGGCCAAGGCCGATGTGGTGCTGATCTCCGGTCACGACGGCGGCACGGGGGCCGCGCCGCTGACCTCGCTGAAGCACGCCGGTGGGCCGTGGGAGCTCGGGCTGGCCGAGACCCAGCAGACGTTGCTGCTCAACGGTCTCCGGGACCGGATCGTGGTCCAGGTCGACGGCCAGCTGAAGACCGGGCGTGACGTGATCATCGGCGCGCTGCTGGGAGCCGAGGAGTTCGGCTTCGCCACCGCCCCGCTGGTGGTCAGCGGCTGCATCATGATGCGGGTCTGTCACCTCGACACCTGTCCGGTGGGCATCGCCACCCAGAACGCCGAGCTGCGCACGAAGTTCACGGGCAAGCCGGAGTTCGTGATCAACTTCTTCGAGTTCATCGCCGAGGAGGTCCGCGAGCACCTGGCGGCCCTGGGTTTCCGGACTCTCGAGGAGGCTGTCGGCCACGTCGAGGTGCTGGACACCACCCCGGCCGAAGCGCACTGGAAGGCTCACGGCCTGGACTTGCGGCCGATGCTGCACCAGCCGGAGCTCCCCGAGGGCGCGGCGCTGCACAACACGCATCGCCAGGACCACGCCCTGGAGATGGCACTAGACCAGATGCTGATCAAGCTCTGCGAGCCGGCGCTCACCCGGGGGGAGCCGGTCACCGAGACGCTGCGGATCCGCAACGTCAACCGGACGGTGGGCACGATCCTGGGTCACGAGGTGACCAAGGCGACCGACGGTCGAGGACTCCCCGAGGGGACCATCGACCTCACCTTCACCGGTTCGGCCGGGCAGAGCTTCGGCGCCTTCGTCCCGGCGGGAATCACGTTGCGCCTCGTCGGCGACAGCAACGACTACCTCGGCAAAGGACTGTCGGGCGGTCGGATCACCCTGCGACCGCCGACGGAGTCGAGCTTCGTCGCCGAGGCCAACATCATCGCCGGCAACGTCATCGGTTACGGCGCGACCTCGGGTGAGATTTACATCCGGGGTCAGGTGGGGGAGCGGTTCTGCGTCCGCAACTCCGGCGCCACCGCGGTGGTCGAGGGTCTGGGTGACCACGGCCTGGAGTACATGACCGGCGGTGTTGCGGTGGTCCTGGGTGAGACCGGGCGCAACGTGGCCGCTGGCATGTCCGGGGGGATCGGCTACTTCCTGGATCTCGACGAGTCCCGGCTGAACACCCAGCTGGTCGATGCGCTCGGCCCGACCGACGCCGACCTGGAGCTGCTGCGGAAGATCCTCGGCCAGCACCAGAAAGAAACCGGCTCGGAAGTCGCCGCCGCCCTGCTGTCCGACTGGGACGCCGCCACCGTACGGTTCACCAAGGTGCTCCCTCGCGACTACGCCCGGGTGATCGCCGCCCGGGAACAAGCGGAGACCGAGGGGCTCGACGAGGAGACCACCACCGTCAAGATGATGGACGCGGCGAAGGGCTAGGCGTGAACCGTTCCCTGAGCCCCCACCCACGCTCCCTGAGCCTGTCGAAGGGCCTGAGCCCCCACCCACGTTCCCTGAGCCTGTCGAAGGGCCTGAGCCCCCACCCACGTTCCCTGAGCCTGTCGAAGGGCCTGAGCCCCCACCCACGTTCCCTGAGCCTGTCGAAGGGCGGAATCCACGATGGCTGATCCCCGAGGTTTCATCACCACCCCTCGCGAGGTCGCCGAGCGGCGCCCGGTCGCGGAGCGGGTGCACGACTGGAAAGAGGTCTATCCCGGTACGCCGGGGAGGGCCCTGCTGCCGATCA
>JAABUN010000752.1_pt1 | contig 80715 bp, 87 predicted proteins | sample 5559311 | NCBI WGS metagenome assembly JAABUN01 (sample SAMN10711877, study PRJNA513370) | rock metagenome | isolation source: Antarctica rocks | place: Antarctica: Victoria Land, Siegfried Peak sud | reverse complement strand
TTCCACCGTAAGGCAACCTTGCAAAAGCTACTCGAGCCGCTAGGTTGCCGCTTGCTCGCGCTACCCCCTTATTCCCCTGACCTCAACCGGATTGAGCCGCTTTGGAACCGGATTAAAGCCCTTATTAAACATCACCCTGACCTAGACCGCCTTTTCCGTGACAAAGTTGACGATGCTTTTGTAGCCTCTAATTGCTTGAATGCTATAGAATACAGAGCATGTAGGAGATGGCGCAGGCTCAGCCTTCAGCGCGCCATCCGACGCATCCACGAGCAAATGTCAACCCAAGCTGGTTAACTAGGCGAAAAGAACGCTAACTCTCGGTAAAAGCTTAATTTTTTTCTGTCGAAGTCCGTCACGCCGTAAGCGCGTAAAAATACTTCGTGGTAGCCATCGCCGTAGTTGTAACCCAAACTCCAGCAGGCACGCTCAAGGTCGCGGCAGCGGTCGCCGAGGTCGATAAACCCTGAAAGCTCATAGTCCGCGACCAAAATATTGGGCAAGCAAGCGTCGCCGTGCGTTAAAACGAGGTCTTCTGCAGGTTGCTTTTGCTTGAGCGCCTCGAGCGTCACCCGCGCGGTCTGCAAACCAGCGCTCTTCCCTGCCGACGCTTCACGTTCTGCAAGGTGCGTTTCTAGCCGCGCAAGTTCCCGGGCCGCGCTGTGGTCGAACGGGCAGTCGCGCGCGTCCAAAGCGTGAAACTGCCTTAGCGCCCGCGCCAATTCCACTGTCAGCTGCCGCTTGACTGCCGGACTTTCACCGTTAAAGTGGGCTAAGTCGAAGCCGGGAACAGCCGTCATGACTAAAGATATTTGGGGCGCATCTTCGTAGTAGACAATTTCAGGTACCGTTAATTTACCTTTCAGCCACTCGAGCCGCGCTGCCACGTCCTGTAAATGATTGCTGTAAGCTGCTTCAAACTTTTTGAGGAACAATGTCGGTTTACCCTCTGCCACCAGCCGAAAGACCTGCGCACCAGAATTTCCCAGCGTGACAGGGTAAGCCTCGTAGCCAGCAAAAGCTTCCGGAAGACCGTCAACCATCAGCGGCAGGGTAGCCAGCAGTCCCCAACCACTCCCGCTTCAACGCCGCGAACGTCCCAGCGTGTAAACTCGCCCGTATCTCCTCCATCAACCGCGCCATAAAACGCAGGTTGTGAACCGTCGCCAGCCTCTGCCCAAGGGGTTCTTCAGCCTTGAACAGGTGACGCAAGTAACCCCTGGAAAAATTCCGGCACGTGTAACAGTCGCAGCCGTCCTCGAGCGGCCTGGGGTCGCGGGCAAAACGCGTGTTGCGGATATTCAGCCGAAACTTCGGCGCAGGCTTGCCCTCATCGAAGCGCACCAAGATGCCGCCATTTCGGGCGTTCCGGGTCGGCGCAACACAGTCGAAGGTGTCGCAGCCGCGCTCAACCCCGTCGAAGATGTCGGCAACTTCCCCGATACCCAAGAGGTGACGCGGTTTATGCGGGGGTAAAAGCGGCGTCGTCCAGGCGATGACGCTGCGCATCTCGTCTTTCGTTTTGCCCAAGTTACCGCCGATAGCGAGGCCGCCGAAGTCCATCCCGGCGATGACGCGCGCACTCTCTTTACGCACCGCCTCGAACGCGCCCCCCTGCACGATGCCGTACAAAGCTTGGGTGTAGCCGTGTTGCGGCTCGCTCTCCTGAAAGGCGCGGAGCGAGCGTTCAGCCCAGCGGTGTGTCCGGGCCGCACTTTTCGCGGTGTACGCTTCGTCATGCAGCGGCGAAGTGCATTCGTCGAACGCGAGAATCATGTCTGCGCCCAGCGCGCGTTGCACCAGAATGGACTTTTCCGGAGTAAAAACGTGCGCGGAACCGTCGATATGGCTTTTGAAACGCACCTCTTCTTCGGTCACGGTCATTAGCGGCTTACTGGTTGCAGCGCGTCTCCCGGTCAGCACACCGCCCGCTTCACCGGGAAAAATATTGGCAACTTTGCCGACGCCGTGCTCGAGCCCTGCTCCCAGTGAAAAGACCTGAAACCCGCCCGAATCGGTCATCACGGGCGCGTTCCAACCCATAAAACGGTGAACCCCGCCCATTTCAGCGACGCCTTCCGCGCCGGGGCGCAAGTAGAGGTGATAGGTATTGGCAAAAATCACCTGCGTACCGGTCTCTTTCGTCTCTTGTGGCGTCAGCGTTTTGACCGCTGCTTGGGTGCCGACCGCGACGAACCCAGGGGTATCGACGCTCCCGTGCGGCGTGTGCAGACGGCCCAGTCGCGCCGCGCCCTGCTCCCCAAGGATTTCAAAGGAGAAAGTCGTAGGCAACGAGGCTTGTTCTTGTTCACTACGCATCACTGAATCAAAGCCTGTCTTCACATCCAAAGTATACCCGCAGGTTTTACGGTCTGGACTCGAGGCTCAACTTCCCAAGCTGTTTTCTCACCCCTTTATAAGCCCCGCGCCAAAAGTGTCGAACTTCTCACACTGGGCAAACTGTCTCACCCTTTAGTGTGGATTTGCGGACGCGACATCTACAAAAGCCGGGGAAGGGCTGAAGTGAAAAACTATCTAACGGAGTTTATCGGAACGTTTTTTCTCGTGTTGACTATCGGGCTGGCAATCGGGTTTACCGTGGTAGTCGGCGCATTTGCAGGCGGCGGTATTTCGGGCGGTGCCTTTAACCCGGCGGTCGGTCTCGGCCCGATTCTCTATTCGGCGCTAACGGGCGCGGGCGGTTTCGGCAACTTGTGGCTTTATCTGGTCGGCCCGCTTGCAGGCGGGGCGGTCGGGGCGCTCGTATCGAACTTTCAGCACGCGGATGAGGGGATTAGGCCACCGGCCGCAGAAACCGCGCCCGAACCCAAGTCTTAGGGTCAGCTAAAGAATCTAGGCTCGAGATTGGCTCCGGCTACCCTAAACACCGAACTAACGTGTGATTCTCTCGTCCGGATGTAATAGATGTAACAAAGGTACTGTAGGGCCGTAAAACGCAGCGCAGCGTGCAGCCACTAGCAGAGTCCGCACGCTGATTTTTAGCTTCAGGTTGCGCCATAATCAGATGTTAAGCTTATAGGCCGATGCCGCTTCACCCACCCCCCAAAACTAGTCTGCCCCCATTTGTCCCACCGCCACGTTTCGGTAAGACGAGTTTTGGCGCTTACAAACCGCAACACCCAACGCAAGAGGTGGCGCTCGACAAAGTGCAGGCGTTTGCCGGGGAGGTTGCGGAGCCCATTAAAACCACGCGTCGCTGGCCTTGGGCCAAACGCGAGCCTTCCGAAGGGCAAGGTCTCTACCTGGACGGCGGCTTCGGCGTCGGCAAAACGCACCTGTTGGCGGCAGCGTTTCACGCCTGCGAGGTAGAAAAAAAGGCGTATCTGTCGTTTCAGGATCTCGTGTATATCGTCGGCGCACAAGGTATTGCGGAGGCAAAAAAGTCGTTGGGCGACGCTCGGCTCTTGTGTATCGACGAGTTTGAACTCGACGATCCCGGCAATACGCTGATTGTCAAGAGCTTTTTGGCGCACGTCTTTACCCAGGGCGGTGCGGTCATGACGACCTCGAACACGCCGCCCGAAGCGCAGGGGCAAGGGCGGTTTAACGCCGACGATTTTAAGCGCGAGATTCAGAGCGTCGCAGAGTGCTTTGCCGTGCTGCCGCTCCAAGGCCCCGATTATCGCCACCGCGACCGCCTTGCAGAACTCCTGAGCGACGAAGAACTCGAGCATCACTACCGCTGTGAGGCGGCGCAGGAGCCCAAAGAAAAGCTGAGGTGGCCCGAACTGCTTACGCTTTTAGGCGAGGTTCACCCGGTTCGTTACGGCGGCCTTATCGCACAGTTCGGGACGCTCTACGTCACGGGCGCAGAGACGCTCACAAACCAAAACGACGCGCTGCGTTTTGTCCACTTTATCGACAAGCTTTACGACCTAGACAAAGGGTTGCAGCTTTCGGGAGATGGGGAGCTTGAAGCGCTTTTCAACCCGAGTTACCGAAATTCTGCGTACGCCAAAAAGCACTACCGCTGCTTGTCACGGCTTTCGGAGTTGCTCGAGGCGTGACCGGGATTGACTTAGCCCTTAGGCAAGTTTTGCTGTAGCGAAGGCGAAAACGAGAAGCAAAAAGCGAGGAGCAGGAGGTAAGAATTCGGAACAGACAAACTCAAAGCTACCTTTCGGTCAGCGGTCAACCAGCATGTCTAAAAGAAACTGTCACTAAAAGCATCTCGGAATATGTGTGATAGTCAGCGAAGCTCAAGGGGAGCGCGTTGCCGACCAGCTGCTACCTGCTAAACCTGCCTAGACCGTCGTTACGTCGGTCCCGGGGACCTCGTCTTCGTCACCGAGCTGCGCCCCCAAACTCGGCAACGTAACGGTAAAGTGCGTGCCTTCCCCGACGACCGAAGCGACTGAGATTTGCCCGCCGTGCTGCCGGGCAATCTGCTGCGCGACGCTTAAGCCCAACCCGGTACCGCCCTGTTTGCGGCGCGTATAAAAACGCTCAAACAGGTGTTTTAACTCCGTAGGCGGCACCCCCGGTCCCCGGTCGGCGACGCCTAAACACACCTCCGCGCCGCTGAGCGTGACTGCTAACGTGACCTTTTCCGCGCCCGCTGCCTGCACCGCGTTGCGGACAAGGTTCCGAACAAGCTGTGAGAGCCGTTCGGGACTACCGGCGATCTCGGCGCGTTCGAGCGTCCCCAACTGCACCCCCGGATATTCGTAGGCGATACGTTCGGCAACGCTCGAGAGGTCTAGGACCGCAAGGTCGAGAGGACGCTCGAGTTCACCTCGAGCCAGCGTTAAAAGGTCTTTTGAGGTGTAGAGCAGTTCGTTGGCGGCCCCTTGCGCCGCCCCGAGCCGCGCGTCCCTCGGATGAAGCGCGTGGAGCGACTCGAGGTGGCCCGCCACCAGCGTCAGCGGCGCGGCGAGTTCGTGGGCAATCTCCGCGAGCGAATTCCGCTCCGCCTGCTGCCGTTTACGAATACCCCGGAGCGCCCGGTTAAGCGCCTGTGCGACGTAGGCCACTTCGTCATGAGGGCCTTTGTAACGAATAGTTGAAGGCGCTGCCGGATTGATCTGCCGCGCCTGCGCCGCGAGACGGCCCAGCGGCGCGAGCGCCCGCTGCAGCAACACGAGGTTAACTACCGTCACTGCGAGCGCGATTACCCCGCCGCTGACGAATAAACTGCGCAGGAGCGTCTCCCGTTCACGTAAGTCGGCGGTAACGTCGAGCGCGAGACGCAGCGTACCGACCGGCTTCTCTCCTTGAGGCACAAGCCAGGGCTTCGAGGCGTAGAGCAGTGTCCGTACGCCTCGCTCCGTGACGCGCTCCATAAGTTGCGGACGGGTACTCTCCGGCAGCGCCTCCGCTCCCAACGGGTTGGCCACAAGACCCGACTTAGAGACAAACTGTAACAGATAGTCGCCATTCGAGGAGGTCAGGTCGGCACCGATGGCCTGCGCCCCCGCCTGGACGAGCGTCTGCACCCGCGCCAGGTCTCGGAGCAGCAGTTCATTGAGCTGCACGCGCTGCTGCCGCCAAAACGAGGCGTAGGCGAGCGTCCCAAACAGCACGAGCCCGGCGAGCAGCGCCGCAGTTACGAGCAGGCTGAGGCGAGCGCGAAGCGTCATAACGCCAATCTACCGGTTACACCCGTCATAGAGATGAATACCGTACAGACAAATACTGTGCGGATAGGCGCAGCACGGATCAGCATGCAACTCAGCTCGAGCCACCAACGCGGCGTATGGCTACAGCGTCGCAGCACGTAGCCACCCATAAAGTACTCACGTGATGAGGTTCCAGCGCCGCGCACATAAACTCCCTGATTCCTGCTACTCTCCCCTCAGCGAACCACATACCCCATCCCGCGTACCGTTTGGATCATCCCCTGAACCCCGGCAGCGGAGAGCTTGCGCCGCAGATTAGAAACGAACACCTCGACGGTATTTGACCCCGGCAGTTTGTCCGCGCCGTAGAGCCTGTCCTCTAAGTCTTCTTTGGAAAACACCCGCCCCTTATGCGTTAGAAAAAGCTCGAGCAACCTGAATTCAAGTGAGGTAAGAGCCAGACCGGTTCCGGCGACGGTACAGTGACCCGCCGCAGGCTCGAGCACCAGGTCGCCGTAGGCCAGAACCTCCGCCGGTTGGCCCTTGTCGCGCAGACGCACGTGAACCCGCGCCCGCAGTTCCTGCACGCTAAACGGCTTGGTCAGATAGTCGCTCGCTCCGGCGTAAAGCCCCTCGACGCGGCTGCTGACGTCGCCGCGAGCCGTCAACATCAGGATGCTGACCTCCGAGTCACGCCGGAGCCTCGTGGCGACCTCGAGGCCGTCGATGTCGGGCAGGTTGAGGTCTAAAATGATCAGGTCAAAGGTCTGTTCGTCGGCCCGGAGCAACGCGTCAGTGCCGTTATGAACAGCTCTGACTTCGTAGCCCTCTTGCACTAATTCTTGTTTGAGCAGCGTCGCCAACCGCAAGTCGTCTTCGACGACCAAAATCTTGTTCATCACCCGCGCCCTTTCAAAACCCTGGCAGGTAGCAGCTGGTAGGCAACGCGCTCCCTTTGAGCTTCGCTGACTATCACACATATTCTAAAATAGCGCTGGCGGCAACCGCTCGTAAAAATGTCGGCCACTACAACGAACCGTCCGGCTCGACCTCGACGCGGTTGACGATACCGGTCTCCGCGTTCTCGAGCTCGACGCTTAAGGGTTTTCGGCTGTGCGGGACGAGCAGCTCGAGTTCGTACCCCGAGTGCAGCTTGGGAGGCCGCACCCTCCCGTCAACCTCGAAAACCGCAGCAAAACGGCGAACCCGCACCTCAGGTGCGCTCAGCAAATGCGTCACTTCTTCCTCGATGCAGGCCGATTCACCGCTCAGCATCGCCTTGACCATCACGCCCTGCATTTCCTCTTGGCTAAACGGCGTTCCACCCCACGCGGTATCAGAAAAGAAAAATTTGACCACCCGCTGATTTTCGACGCGTTCGGCAGAGGTTGCTCGGGTAACCGGAGATGCAGCGGTGCAAAACGGCGATGTGAGGGCGCTCATAGTCCCAAAGGAGACGAGCACAGCTAGAAGCCTGACCCTTTTATGCACCACGGTCCCCCCTCAAGGACTGTCTTCAGGTATGGGCTCGGACATTCCTTAAGCGTCGCCCGAAGCACTCTGATCTGACTGAACTGCGCTGCTCTCGGCCGCGTTACCGCTGTTCCCATCCGCTCCTGATTGATCACCGGAGACGGTGCTGTCCGCGCTGTTGTCTATACTGCCCGTGCCGTCCGTACCGCCTTGACCTGCGCCCTCGTCGTTACCATCGTCTACCGGCGCTGGTGCTGCGTCCTCTTGCGAATCCGCGCCTCCCGCAGCACTATCGTCTGCAGGAGGCGCATTTTCGTCGCCGCTTCCATTTGAACCGTCCGGCTCACCTTGATTTGATGAGCCGGGGTCGTCTGGTTCTGCACCGGGTTCTGCCGGGGGCGCGCCGCCCCCTCCGTCCTCGGCTCCGCTACCGCTACTTCCGCCTCCATCATCGGTCGTACCAGCGCCGCCTTCGTCGGGCGCATCCGGGGGCGTTTCGCCCGCGTTCTCGTCACCTCCTGCGGTACCGCCGTCTTGCGAACCGTCGTCAGGCCCAGCAGTCGGTGCGTCCGGTGTGGTTTCGGGGTCTGCAGGTGCGGGTGCGGTTTCAGGATTTTCAGGTTCGGGATTTTCAGGTTCGGGTGCGGGTTCGGGTGCGGTTTCAGGATTTTCAGGTTCGGGATTTTCAGGTTCGGGTGCGGGTTCGGGTGCGGTTTCAGGATTTTCAGGTTCAGGGTTTACAGGTTCGGGTGCGGGTTCGGGTGCGGTTTCAGGATTTTCAGGTTCAGGGTTTACAGGTTCGGGTGCGGGTTCGGGTGCGGTTTCAGGATTTTCAGGTTCAGGGTTTACAGGTGCGGGTGCGGGTGCGGTTTCAGGGTTTACAGGTTCGGGATTTTCAGGTTCAGGATTCGCGGTCTCGGGGTTTGCGGGTTCGGCAGCGTTGGGGTCTGCAGCTTCGGTGTCCGACGCCTCAGGTGTGCCGGGGCCTCCCGAACCCGCAGCCGGATCGTTGGGGGCGCTGCCATCATCAGGAACCGGGTCGGCACCGGCGGCGCTGTCCGGGGGTGGGCTGCCGGTCGTGGGCGCTGCTGGTGCAGCGACGCCGGTACCAGGTAGAGCAGCGTCGGGTTGCGGAGTAGCGCTAGGTTGCTCGCCCATGCTTTGCTGCCCTCCGGGTTGCGCCCCGGGTTCGTTAGAAACCGGCGGCAACGCGCTTTCAACGCCCGACTCCCCACCGATATCGGGTGTTGACGGGTTTGCCAGTGGCAGTTCGGCCTCCGGTACCCGCTCGAGCCGCCCGTCATCGTTTTTCTCGGGGGCCAGGTCGTTCGCCAAGCGTTGAGACAAAAAGACGTTGCGCGACTCGAGCCAAGTCGCTAAGGTAACTTCGCGCTCGCCGTCTCTAATCTTAAGCGTAGAGTCGTTTTGCACCGTTCCGGAAAGGGGAATAATCTCACCTTGAGGCGTTACGAAGACCAAACTTACTTCCGTACCGGGCGCTGCCGACGCCTCGAGGATCATCTCACCGTTTGACACCGTACCGTAGCCTACGATCTGATTGGCGTTCGTAATCATCAGCTGGGTTTCGTTGGCGAGGCCGCCAGCGGCTCGAGAAACCGAAGTTGTGCCGACTAAAACGGCAAAAAGGGCAGCTAAAACTCTGTTCACGTCAACCTTTCACTTGCTTCTCCTCGAGTCTAACCTAAACCCGTCTGTTTAGACCTTTTGGGGGCAGCTTTTGCCCAGCTGCCCAAGCTTAGTCGAGTATGCACGACGAAGCTTAATGGAACCTTAATGAACCTGTGCAACAACCTCTCCAAAACCCGTCAGCGTAGCTTCCTGAGAACTGCCTACAAACCAATCCTATATTAGCCAGCAAAACGTGCTATATACCGTACATCTGTCATCGCTTGAAGGATGCTCCGGCACGGTTTAAGATATCGGCGGCGATAGCGGCAGCGCCACCGGCTTGACCCATCCGCGTGCGCCCTGCTGCGGACGCAGCGTGATAGCGCACAGGATCGCGCCAAAGGCTGCGTAACGCCGCTGCCAACACCTCAGGGTCAGCTCGGCAGCGGGTCAGCGCAGCGCCCAAAAGCCGCCCCTGATTTTCCAGAAAAGCTTCGGTGTAGTGAGGCGTGACCGGGAATGCGACGACAGGCCGCCCGAGCGCCGCCGCCTGCTCGCTCGCGGTACCGGCAGTGCTTAAAACCAGTTCCGCCGCGTCCAGAACTTCAAAAAACCGGTCGTAAACGAGCCAGGTACGCGCGTCACGCTGCCAGATACCGTCGCTGACGGCGGACCAAGAACTGTCCGGCGGTGACGTCTCCGTCCAAGCCACCAGTCCGGTCGCCTCGGGTAGCGCCTCGAGCGCCCGCAGCATCATCTTTAACGCAGTGAGTTTATAAAGTCGCGTTCCCGGCAACAGAGCGATGACAGGCGACGTAAGCGGTAGGTCGAGCGGTACGTCCGGTTTAAGGGCGTCGAGCATCGGGTTGCCGAGGGCACTCACCGCCAGCCCTGAACGCGCCAGCAGAGACGCTGTAGGTACGTCCCGGACGTAGGTATGGACGTTCCGGCGCATTAAAAACTTTTCGGGCGGACTAAAACGCTCCATAAAGTAGCGGTTGGGGCGGCTTTTAGCGGTAAGTCGGTCTTCTGCGTGGTAGCTCGAGACGAGCGTCTGCACGTAAAACCGGTACGTAGGACGGACCAGATTTCCGAGCAGCAGGGCGTAAACATCGCCGACGACGACGAGGACGTCTGTTTCCAAGTGTCTGAGCGTGCTCAGCTGACGCCTGGTCAGCGTTACGAAACCGGCCTTGAGGTCGTTCCAAAAAGCGCGTCTACTGTGCAGCAACAGCCCACCGCTCGGAAGGTCACGACGCGGCCCCAAAAGCGGCACATCTGCGCGCGCGTAGGCGTGCCCGAGCCCCACGGTCGGAAATGCTTGTAACGCTAAGGTAGGCTCGAGCGCCCACAACGCCTCGGCGAGCAGCGCACCGACCGTGTCTTCACCATGACCGTTTGAGAGCAAGGTGACGCGCACCGGTTAAGTTTACCGTTTGTGTTCCGGATTCGCTCTTGACTTCTGCTTCCGCGTTGAGACCGCGCTAACGCCTAAACGCCCAAATTGCGTACAGCGGGTCGCCCTCGTCCGGCTCGAAGTGCATACTGCGGGTTCCACCAAAGGCCGGAGTCGCCTCAAAGTAAGAGCGTACCAGCCGCACCCGCGCCGCGTCGTCGGCGGAGCGCCACGCCAACACCGCTTTAGTCTGAAACATCCGGTTGGAAAATGTCACGACAAACGGTGCGCCGCTTTTCAGACTGCGGCCAACCTCGGAAAAGGTAACGAGCGGTTGCGTCAGATAAGGCACCCCTTCAGTACAGACCGCGCCGCCGAACGTTTCGTCGGCAAAGGGCAAAAAACCCGGTCGGTTGAGGTCTAAAACCAGATGGTCGTCGAGGCAGGGGTTGTGCTCGAGTTCGTCATGGTTGAGCCCCAAACCTGTAACCCGGCCGAACACCGGCGGCAGATGCGACACGTACCCCGCCATCAGGTCGAGAACGTGTGTACCTGCCGGAAGCAACTCTTCGTAACGCGCGAGGGCGGCGCTCGAGGCGGCCGGTCCCAGATGGGTCGTAAAACGGGGCTCGGCGTAAAAAAGGCCGTCGGGCTGCTCATCGTCACGGCGAAAAAATTCGGGGAGGAGCTTAGCCATGACCTTAGCCTGACGTTTCCAGCCGCACAACTCAGCAAGCCGTAACACGTTTGACGCGGCCTGACAGAAGCTCATGAGTTGAATACAACGGCTTGGAAAGGAGAGAAACAGCGAGCAGCAAGGAAGAAGTAACGGCTTCGTTACGCCCGTCATCTCGGAAGAACGAGTGCTGTGCCTAGAACCAACCGTGAGGCAAAAAGCTCACGGCAGCAGAATCCATAGCAGAGTCCGGCACCGCGTTCGGTCAGGTTTCGTTGAGCTGCGGCGACCTGCCCCAACCGAGTTTGGTCCGCAAGATATCAAAATAGCTGCGTTTGCCCGACGAGATCAGCATAAAGTCCGTCGGGGCGGCGCACACGGTAAAACGGTCGCCTGGGCGTAAGGGATAGCGTTCATGTGAATCAACCACGAGCGCAAGCTGATCGACCGGGCTCGAGACCCGGAATCCTACCTGTGACGAGCCCTCGAGGACAATCGGGCGGTTGGTCAGCGCGTGCGGCGCGTAGGGCGTCACGACAAAAGCCCGGAGTCCTTGGCTTAAGATCGGCCCGCCGAGCGAGAGCGAATACGAGGTCGAACCGACCGGCGTCGAGATAATGAGGCCGTCCGCGCGGTACTGCGAAGCGTGCGCCCCGTTGACGTCCATATCGATGTGAATAAGCCGGGTCATCACGCCCTGAGCGATGGTGACTTCGTTGAGCGCGTAGTAGGTATGAGCCTTCTCTGCGCCGTTTTGAAGGGTCGCCTCGAGCATCATTTTCGGGTTGAGTTGCCAACCGTCAACGTCTTCACCCGCGAGGTACGCCCTCAGATCGGCGACGCTGTGCTCCGCTAAAAAGCCGAGTTTGCCGAGGTTGACGCCCAGCGTCGGGGTGCAGCTGCCGACGAGCCGCCGCGCCGCTGAGAGGAGCGTGCCGTCGCCGCCGATGACGATCACCAAATCGGCTTCGATGTCGGCGAGGTGAGAGGTGCCCTCGGCGTCTTCGGTAACAGCCGCGCCGAGGTCGCGGAGCCGCTGGGCCGTTTCAGTTACGAGCGCGTGTGCGTGAGGTTTGTAACGGCTGCTCGTAACGATGACGCGTTCTAAGTCGCGCGCGGAGAGGGAAAACCCGGCCATCAGCGTCTACCGAGCCCCCGTAAAACCTCCGCGACCACTCCTTGAAGACTCAGCTTGCCCGTGTCGATATGCTGCGCGTCGTCCGCCGGACGAAGCTGCGCCGCGTCGAGCGCGTCGCGGCGCTTTAGGGCCGCTGCGACGCCCGCGAGGTCGGCGCGGCGCTCTCCGGTACGGCGCGCCGCGCGCACCTCGGCGGGAGCGTCGAGATAGAATTTGTACGCCGCATTCGGGAATACCGCCGTGCCCATGTCGCGCCCTTCGACGACAAAAGTACCGGTAAGGTCGCGGAGCCGCGCGTCAACCCAGGCCCGGACGTGCGGGTGCTGCGCGACGACAGAGACACCGGCGTCAACGGCGTCGCTGTGCAAGAGTTCGTCAGGTAAAGCGTCACCGCCGACAGTAACGCGGTTTGGGAGACCGACTCGAGCCTCGAGCCCCACCCTTACACCGTTTAGAAGTCGCAGCAGCGCCTGCTCATCGGTAGGTGCGACGCCGCCCGACTGGGCCAAACAGGTCGCCGCCCGGTAGAGCAGACCGCTCGAGACGTACGGCACCCCGAGCGCCTCGGCGACAAGCTGCGCCACGCTCGATTTACCCGAAGCCGCAGGGCCGTCCAGCGTAATGACCTGCGCCGCGTTTTCCACACTGCCTATCATAACGGGCACAGCGATCATAAGGCGGTCACAACGCCGCCAAAACCTGAAAATATTCAGGAAAGGTTTTCGTCACACAGCCCGGGTCACGGATCACGACACCAGGGAGCCGGAGCCCCGCCAGCGCAAACGCCATCGCCATGCGGTGGTCGCCGTAGGTGTCGATCTCAGCAGGTTTGGCGTCTTTAGCCGCGAGGGGGTAAACGACGAGAAAATCATGACCCTCTTCGACCTGCGCCCCGAGTTTGGCAAGTTCAGTCGCGAGCGCCTTTAAGCGGTCGGTCTCTTTAATCCGCAGGTTCCAGACGTTTTCGATCCGCGTCGGGCTGTCGGCAAAAAGCGCGACGACCGCGAGCGTCTGCGCTTGATCACTCATATCGTTGAGGTCGAAAGTGCCGCCGCGCAACGTTTCGGGCAGGGCGACTTCACAGCTCTCATCCGTCCAAGACACGCAGCAGCCCATCTGAGCGAGCACGTCAGCAAGGCGTTTGTCGCCCTGCACCGAACTCGAGCCGACATTCTCCACCCGGACACGCCCGCCCGTGATGGCCGCCGCCGCCCACAGGTAGCCCGCCGCCATCGCGTCCCCTTCGACGTTGTAAGAACGGGCCGAATAAACGCCTTTTGGAACGGTAAAGCGGGTGTAGTCTTCACGTTCTACTAAAACGCCAAAGTCCGCCATCAGCTTTAAGGTCATATCGACAAAGGGTTTTGACTGTAACGCGCCCGTCACGGTAAGCGTCACGGGCTGCGCTGCGTAAGGAGCCGCCATAAGAAGAGCCGAGAGGTACTGCGACGAACTGCTCCCGGAGATCGCGGCGTCACCCCCGAGGATGCCGGAAGCCTCGACGACGACCGGCGGACACCCCGTTTCAAACTGCGTCTGTGCCCGGACGCCGAGCGCCGACAGCGCCGTGAGCAGGTCTTGAATCGGCCGCTCACGCATCCGCTCGGTCCCGTCTAAAACGTAACACCCTTTACCGAGCGCGACGAGCGCCGTTAAAAAACGAATGGAAGTGCCCGAAAGTCGCAGGTCGAGGTGCGCCGTGTCAGAGGGTACTTGACCGCCCTGTCCGGAAACGATAACGGTCGCGCCGCGCTGCGTGACAGTGAGCCCGAGCACTCGCAGCGCGGCGATCATCACCAGGCTGTCTTCGGCGACCAAGCACCCGTTCAGAGTGCTCACGCCGTCAGCTAAGGCCGCAACGATTAGGGCGCGGTTGGTCAGGCTTTTCGAACCGGGAACGCTCAGGGAGGCGTCAACGGGGGGCTTCGGAGTCACAGGAAGGGCGTCGGGAAAGACCTGCATAGAAGTTCACCATAGCATCCTCTTCCTTACCGGGTTTTGCCGCGCACAGCACGTAGGTCGGGTAAGGGCGGTTTTATAGTGGGCGCATGAGCCAAAGTGCAGATAAACCCACAAATCAAACCACAGATCAAGCCCCAGTCCCCGAAAAACTCCAGACGATTGTTCAGACGTTTCAGAGTGCGCCTAAACAGCTCCGGCTTCAGCTTTTGCTCGAGTATTCCAAAAAGGTGCCGCCGCTACCTGAAAGTTTGGCAGGGGGCGACCTCGAGCGCGTCCATGAATGCCAGACTCCCTTCTTTGTCGCGACCGAAATTCAAGACGAACACGTTCAGTTCTTTTTCGACGCGCCCCTCGAAGCGCCGACGACACGTGGTTTTGCCGGGGTCTTGTCCGAAGGTCTCAACGGCCTCACCCCCGACGAGGTGCTGGGAACGCCCGACAATTTTTACGAAGACCTCAAACTCGGCGAGGTCATCTCCCCGCTGAGACTGCGCGGGATGACAGCGATTATGAGCCGTTTGAAACGGCAAGTACGCGAGCAAACCGGTTTGGAGTAGTCGCTGGCGAAGTCAGTCCAGCTTGCAGAGACCGTGCGGCGCGTAGCGTTATAAAGGACCTATGAGCGATCAAAACGAACAGCAAAAACTGTGGGAAAAGATCAAAGATGTGCGGGTAGCGATGCTGACGACGGCAGAACCTGACGGCAGCTTGCGGAGTCGCCCGATGTACACGCAGCAGGTTGAATTTAGCGGTGATTTATGGTTTTTTACCGCTGACGATTCGGGTAAAGTCGCTGAAATCCAAAAAGACCGCGACGTCAACCTCGCCTACGCCGAACCTAAAAGCAGCCGCTACGTGTCGGTATCGGGTAAAGCCGAACTCGTTCACGACCGCGCCAAGATAGACGAATTGTGGAGCCCGGCGCTTAAAGCGTGGTTTAACGGCGGCAAAGACGATCCGCACCTCGCGCTGTTGCGTATCGGCGTCTCCGGAGCCGAGTACTGGGACGACAATCACAGCAAGATGGGACAGCTTTTCGGGATGGCGAAGGCAGCTGTGACCGACGAAACGTATACCGGTTCCGAGCATGGGGTCGTTGAGCCGTAAGCGTCAAACCGTAAAGAACGCCCCTCTCGGTGCGCAGCTATAGTAAAGTAGAGCGCTCGAGAGGGGTTTTTATGTGGCGACGTTCGTTTTTGGTTCTGGCGATTCTTTTAGCGGCGTGTGGCGGGCAGCTCTCAACCGGAGGCGGGGTCAGCGGAACGTGGACAGGTACGTTTACCAGCACAAGTGCGCCGTTTGCGCTCGAGCTTTCCCAAGCAGGCGCAAGTTTGAGCGGTACCTTGAGCGTCGGTCAAAGCACCGTTGCAATGACCGGAACGACCGCCCAAGGCCCGACCGATACCTTGGTGTCGCTCTCATCGCAAGGTCCTAATCCGGTAAGGCTCGAGGCGAGTGTCAGCGGCGACTCGATGCGGGGAACACTTGCGGTCAAAGAGGCGGGCGACATTACTTCCGGAGCTTTTACGGCGACTAGATGACCCACTAAAGGCGTGGTAGAGCTATCACCTTGCACGAAGTCCGTACAAGGTCAGTATAGGTCGGGAAAGTTTACCTAAAGCGCACTGCTCTTCAGAGCGTCTTACACCGACCAGCAGCTACAAAGTCCGCCTCTTACGCGCGAAGTTGTTACGTCAAAGGTTCGGCCCCGGCGAACTTTGAACAGGGAGTCAGTGAGGCAATTTTGTCTGCAACGTGCTGTAGAGCCAGGTGCCGATCAGGGCGAAGAGCAGCACGACGAGTATCGGTAAAACCCCGGCCCCGACAAGCGCCAATATTGGGCCAGGGCACACACCCGCCAGCCCCCAACCTAAGCCGAACAACAAGCCGCCGAAGACGTAGCGCCGCCAGGTCATCGCTTTAGAGCTGATTTGAATCGGCTCGCCGGTTAAAGATACTTTTTTAAGGGCGCGTAGCAGGCGCGTAGAAATCAGTCCGGTCACGACGGCGGAGCCGATAATACCGAACATGTGAAACGACTCGAAGCGGAACATCTCCTGGACACGGTACCAAGAAGCCGCCTCGGATTTAACCAGCACCAGACCGAAAAACACACCGACGACAAGATAGACCCACAAGCCGACAGCTGAACGAACTGCGGGAGTCGCGGGAGAAGTGCGGGACGGCATCTTTGCTTGCATCATGACCTCGATTTTTAGTTTAGAAAAAGTGGCAGTAGCAGATTGGCGCTGAAGATACCGCCGATGAAAAAGCTTAGGGTGGCGATAAGCGAGAGAAACTGAAGTGTAGACAACCCGGTAATCGCATCTCCCGAGGTACAACCGCCGCCGTAACGCGTGCCGAAGCCTATCAAAAGCCCGCTCAGCGCGAGGAGAACCAGCACCTTGAAGTCTGCCAGATTGGTGAGCGCGGCGGGAACCAGACTGGGCTCTACTGCGACCCCCAACTCATTTATACTTGTGAGCGCAGCGGCGGAGAGCGCCACCGGCTCCGGGTTGGCGAGCAGAACGCCGCCGAGCAGACCGCCCAAAACAACGCCCAGCGCGAACCTCAAGTTCCACGATTCGGCGCGCCAGTTGTACCGCAAAAACGTGGGTTTAGCGGCGTCGGGCAAAAGGGCGGCGCAGGCGTGACGCAGGTTCGACGAAATCCCGAACGACTTGTTCCCTAAAAGTAACAGGGTCGGCACGGTTAAGCCGATCAGCGGCCCGGCGACGTACCAGGGCCACGGTTGACGTAAAAAGGCGAGTAGTTCAGACATGGGTTCCTTTAACAGTCCAAGCGAGATAGACCGCGAGGATGAGAACAAAAACAGCGAAGGTGCGGGTCAGGCCGGTGTTTCCTAGTTTTGGGGCCAGTTTGACCGCCAGGGCAGACCCGGCGACGCCGCCGACAATCATCGGCAGGGCGTAACCGAGAGGCACGTCAGCGCCGCCCATGACCCGCAACCCGAGGGCAATAAGGCTGTTTAGAACGATGACCAGCAGGCTGGTCGGAACCGCCTGCCGCATATCAAGACCCAGCGAAAGCAGCGCCGGAACGATCACAAAGCCGCCGCCCACACCGAAAAAACCGGTCGTCAGCCCCACCAAGCTGCCAGCAGCAAAGAGTTTCGGCAGAGACACGTGCGCGGGCGGCGAGTATGCTCGAGCTTCCGCGCGTCGTAACATCTGCAAGGCGACCCCCACCATCAGTACGGCGAAAGCGAGTGTGAGCACGTTGGGATCAACGTACCGGTTGAGCAGCGTGCCCAGCACCGTCCCCAAAACCCCGCTGGCGACGAGCGAAACGGCAACCCGGTACTGAACCAAGCGGTCTTGCATATACGTCCAGAGGGCGCTGCTCGCATTTGCGGCGACGATAACCAAACTGGCGCTCGTGGCAAAGTGCGGCGGCACGCCGAGTACACCGATCAGAATAGGCACCGTGAGAACACTGCCGCCACCCCCGACGAGGCCGAGTGCTAAGCCTACGGGAACGCCTAGCAGCGTGACCTCAGCAAGCGCCGTCAAGGTCATACAGGTTGCGCTCGAGCCCCTTGAGCCTGCAGCCAGTTCGGATACCCACCGGCTAATTCCAGAACATGCTTAAGGCCGTTGGCCCGAAGCAGACTCGCCGCAGCGACCGAACGCATCCCTGATTGACAGTGCACCACGATAGGGGTGTCGGTAGGTAGGTCGGCGAGGTGAGCGGGCAACCGTCCAGCGTGAATCAGCGTCGCACCGGGAATATGTCCCGTAACATATTCGGCTTTCGTCCTGACGTCGAGAACGAACTTATCTTTCAGGGCGTCGAATTCAGCGGGACTCAGCGGGGGCGCAGCCTCTGTCGGCAGGTCTCCCAAGCTCGTCAAGTAACCCGCGACGTTGTCGAGGCCGACCCGCCAGAGCCGTTCGCGTAACGCTTGAGCTTCCGGCTCGTTTTCAGCCAGCAAGACCAGCGGGCGCGTCTCGCGCTCCGGGTCGATCAGCCACCCTGCCCAGGTCTCGAAATTTTTGCCCGCGCTCAGGTTGAGTGTGCCCGGTAACGACCCCTGGTGATACGCTTCGCGCGAACGGGTATCGATAAGAATTTTCCCCTCGAGGTCGTCCGGCCCTAGTCTCGGCAACGGCTCGGTAGGTACAAATGCCGGACCCTCTTTGTTCTGACGTTTCATCCGCCCGAAATAACCGGGCGCGTCGGGTTGACCGCTCAGCAGTTCCTGGGTGAATCCTTCTGCGTCCCCTTTTTGCAAGTAGGGCGACCACCAGGCAAAACGCCGCTCGTAACCCACAGTGCTGCTCTCTACTGCGCCGAGCGCTTTGCCGCAGGCGCTGCCGCTGCCGTGCCCGGGCCACACCTGAACGTAATCATGCAGGGCTGAAAAAGTGTCTCGCAGGCTGCCGAACAGCTCCTCGGCACCGGCAAAACGGGTGTCGGTGCCGCCAGCGGCCTCATCCAGCAGATCGGGACGCCCCAAATCACCGACGAAAACAAAATCACCGGTCAAAAGCAGCGTCGGTTCGGCTGAGCGTGCGCCATCAGTTACCAAAAAGCTGAGGTGTTCCGAGGTATGACCGGGTGTGTGCAGCGCTTTTAAGGTGATGTTACCGAGCCGAATTTCGCTTCCGTCTTTTAGCTCTTCATGAGAAAAGCCGTAATGCCAGCTTTCGTCGCCTTCATTACTCAGATAGAGCGCCGCGCCTGTCCGGGTGGCAAGTTCTCTCGAGCCGCTCAGATAATCCGCGTGAATGTGGGTTTCGGTGACGGCAACGATGTTTAGGTTATTTTGAGCAGCAAGCCCCAGGTAGACCTCGAGGTCGCGGCGTGGATCGATAACGACCGCCGTACCCTCTTCTTGACACCCGATCAGGTAACTCGCCTGGGCAAGTCCATCGTCGTAAATACGCTTGAAGTACATAGCAACCTCTCTCCTGCTTCTACGTTATACCCCCTACCCCTATACGTCAAGTAGGGGTAGGGGGTATAATAGCGTATGATGAACGTACCTGCTATTACCGACCAAGAGGCCGAAAAAGTTAAAATCGTTAACCGCTTGCGCCGCCTGGAAGGGCAGGTTCGCGGTCTGCAGCGGATGATCGAAGAGGAGCAGAGCTGCGTCGCGGTGATGACACAACTTGCAAGCGCCAAAAGTGCGTTAGACGCTGCCGGAGACGTGGTGCTCGAGACCTACGTCGCCCGCTGCCTAGCCCGCGCCGACGAACCTAAAGACCTCGTCAAACTGCTTAAGCTGGCCCGCTAGTGTGTTCAGGTTTGGCTAGCTCGGGGCTGCAAAACCTGAACGTTTCTGCTAAACTGATATGTTCGCACGACCAAGCCCGTGCGCGTGAGAGGAAGAAAGATGAAAAAAGACATCCACCCTAAAATGGTACCCACCAAAGTTTATTGTGACGGCGAAGTGGTGATGGAAACCTATAGCACCAAACCCGAACTACGTGTTGACGTGTGGTCGGGGAACCATCCGTTTTACACCGGACAGCAGCGCTTTATCGACACCGAAGGGCGCGTCGAGAAGTTTCAGAAGCGCTTTGGTGAGTCGTACCGGCGTAACCGCAAGTAAGGTTGAGCAGGGTTTAGGCAGAGGCTCGAGCATCCCCCGAGCCTCTTTTTTCATGACTAAATCTTGGGATTTTTGTAACTTCAATTTGCGTATACAAGTACCACCATCAGCGAATGCCCAACGAAGATGCAAACTATATCCTTGATTTCTGTGACGACCTTCTAGCTCAAGTTTCTTTGAGAGAGCATAGATTCCTTTTCTTGTTGGCGAATCTGGCAGAAAACTTCCCGTTGATGCATATCACCCCACACTAAACTTGGTCGTTGAGTACCACGAACGGCAGCATACAGAAGCCGTTGATTCCTTCGACAAACCTGAAAAATTAACAGTCAGTGGTGTATCAAGAGGCGAGCAGAGAAAGTTTTACGACCAACGTAGACGAGACATTTTGCCCAAGCATGAAATAACTTTGGTTGAACTGTACGTTTCGGATTTTCCTTATGATGGCAGAAAGCGACTGCGACGTTCCTCTAAAATAATATGTTCTATTTTGCAAAAACGTTTGGAATCATTTGTCAAGGCAGCTTAATTTCAGCTACTCCGGCACCGACGCGTAAACCCGCGTCCCGCCACCCGGTTCCGATAACGCTTCAAACTGCCCGCCCCTGGCCTGCACCCGTTCACGCATCTGCTTGAGGCCGAGCCCTCCGGCGCTCGTCACCCTGTCCGAAACCATTGCCGGATCGAAGCCCTGCCCGTCGTCGCGCACCTCGACGTAGCCACACGAGCCGCACGTTTGCCCAACGGTGACGAAGACGTAACGGGCGTGGGCGTGTTTGGCGATGTTGTTCATCGACTCCTGAAAGATGCGGAAGAGCACCGCTTCGGACTTCGCGCTGAGCTGCGGCGCACCGTCTACAGCCAACCTCACGCTGAGGTCGTTCTGCTCTTCGAAGTCTGCGCAGTAACGGCGAATTGTCTCGGCAAAACCGTGACGCTCCAAATCAATCGGCCTCAGGGCAAAGATCGAACGCCGCACCTCGCGGATACTTTCGCGGATGGTCGCCTGGGCGGTGCGCAGTTCGGCGGTGGCTTTATCGGTTTGAGGCGTACGGCCGGTAATCAGCCGCGTGACCAAGTCGAGCTTGAGGGCGCTAAAGGCGAGCGCCTGCGCCACCCCGTCGTGAATCTCGCGGGCAATGCGGGCACGCTCTTCAGCAATCGCCAGCTCTTCGGACTGCAAGTAGGCCCTTGCGTTCCGCACCGCCAGACTGACCTGACCGGCGAGCAGATTGAGAAAAGGTAAGTTCGCCTCATTAAAGTGAGCAGCGTCCGGGTGGCCCAAAACGACGACGCCCAAAAGCCCCTCTTCGCTGACGAGCGGCAAGCTGACCGCGCTCTGCGCCGACACGAGAATCGGTCCTTGCCGCTCGGCACCTTTCAGCTGGTGAACGATCTGCGGCTCCGCCGCAGCCTGACCGACGAAACTCTCGCCGAGGTGCAGCGCAGGCTCACGCACGCCGCGAACAGCGCGGAGTTGCAAGAGCCCGTCTTCGTCGGCGAGGTAAACACCGCCGACACAGGCGTCGGTACGTTGCATCATCTGGGTCAGGAGTTTTTCTAACAGGCGCTCCAAGTTTCCTTCGGCGCGGATGCTCCGGTCGGCTTCAAAAAGCGTAAGCAGGTCTTTCGTGCGGCTACGGCTCGCTTCGGCGGCGGCAGAAAACTCGTTCGACAAGATGGCGAAGCTTTCGCGCGCTTCGGGGCCGGGTGGGGCCGCAAAAAAACTGTGGACGCTGCCCTCGAGCTTCCCGCCCCAGTAGAGCGAAAACGACAGCGCCCAGCGCTCCTCAACCTGCTCGCTCAGCCCTTCACCTCGGCGCAACGCTTCGTGGCGGGCAGCGGCGACCTTTTCTGCATCTGCGCCCAGCCCGTGCGTATGACTGACCTTGAGCCCACGCTCTCCGAGAAAGATCGCAGTTCCCTCGGCCCCGGTCACGCCCGTCAACCCTTCAGCCGCGACGACGAGCACCGAGTTGAGGTCGGGTGAAAGGGCAAAGCGCTCGGTGACGCGCTGAATTTGGCCCAAGAGCGCGTGCGAACGGCTTAGGGCGTCGTAAAGTCCGCGTAGTTCGCGCTGCGCCTGTTCACGGCGGCGCACCTCCGAAGCGATCCAGTTAAGCGTGACAAATGTAACCGTCGGCCCCAACGTGCCGTAAAAAACGACGTTGACCCACCCCCAAGGAGCACCGCTGAGCGGCCCCACCATGAGCTGCTGCAACAATACGACCCCTACGATAGCGACCGGCAACCAGAGCCGCGCCAACCGAATCTGCTGGTAAAGACTCTGCGGAGAAACGTTCGGAGAGGTGGGGGGAAGCGCACCTATAGGAGTTTCCGACTCCTCGGGTAAGCGGGGAACGCGCCGGGTCAGCGCCACAAAAACCCCTAACGCCCGCTACGCTTAGGGCGAAACTCACGCATCAAAAAAGGGTAAGCCAAGATGTAGACGACGAGCATCACGGCGAGTTGAAGCCAGAAATTCCCCAGTACCGGCACCCCGAGTACGTTTAAGAGTGTGACGAGCAGCGACACGAGGATGGCAAACCCCAGCGATTTGAGCACCAGCCGGAACACTTTACCGGGCGTTAAACGCCTCGCTTCGGCGACGGCTTTGGCATCGACTTTGCGTTGTTTGGTCGTTTTAGACATACCTTTATTCTAAAGACTTTTGAGGCCCTACTTGGTTTCGAGACCATAGTTTCGGAGCGGTGGCTGCGGCTAGACTGGCTTTATGTTGCGGCTTTTTTGTATCTTCTTCGGCCTTTTTATGAGCTGCGCGTTCGCTGCACCTTCAACGGGCTGCAGCGTTGCGACCTCTCCCCTACAACCCGGCCTGCAAACGATCTCGGTAGCGGGGCAGCAGCGACAGTTGATCGTAAGTGTTTTAGAACCTTATGACGCGGGCGAGCCGCACGCACTCGTGGTGGCGTTTCACGGTCGCACGAGTCCGGCACGTGAAGTGCAAGGATATTACGACCTCGAGCCCCACGCCGCAGAGACGCTCGGCCCTACTGTATTCGTCTATCCGGTAGCGCTGACTCAAGCCGACGGCACCTTCGGCTGGTGGAACCCCGGTGACGCGCCGGACGCCCTGCGCGACTTTGCGCTGTTCGACGCCCTTGTAAAACAGCTCGGCGTAGACAGCTGTATCGACATGGGCCGTATTTTCGCTGTCGGTCACTCTTTGGGCGGCTCTTTCGTCAACGCGCTCGGCTGTCACCGGGCGGGGGTACTGCGGGCGGTCGCCAGTCTCGGCGGTGGGCCGGGGCCGGGGGCATGTGAGGGCAAAGTAGCCGCAATGGTGCTGCACAACCCGGACGACAGGCTCGTTCCGTTTGAGCTGGGTGTAGCGGCTCGAGACCAGTTTTTAACCCAAAACGGCCTCCCTGGGCCACCCGTAAAAAGCAAGCCGCACAGCCTGAACTGCGCGCGTTACGGCGTGCCCGGCGTGCAAAACCCGGTCGTGTGGTGTCCGCATACACAAGACTACGGCTACGACGGGCGCTACTACCCACACAACTGGCCGGACGAGACCGGCGCGGCAGTGATGCGGTTTTTCGCCGCGTTGCCGTAACCCTATACCGTTCAAATTTACCAGAAGAAAAGGGTGCCGCAGCACCCTCAGCAGTTTTTTAGGACAAAGCCGCGCTAAAAGAAGTGAAAATTGACGCCGCCCCGAAGTCGTACGAAGTAGGCGCTCCGGCTGGCGAAGTCTTCGCCGACGAAATAGCTGGGGAGCAGTTCGCCGAACAGACCGAAACCGCCTAAACGGAACTCGAGTCCCCCGAGTACGTGCGCGACGAGCCTGCCGTTACTAAGTTCGCTCACAGACGAGGGTTGCACCTCATAAAGTGCGTCGGCCCCGAGCCCGGTATAGAGCGAGGTGGCCGAAAGCGGCAAAAAGAAGCGGAACACCGCGTCTCCACTCGCCAGCTTAAAGCCACCGTTAAACGGGTTACCTTCGGCAGAGACGCGCACACCGAAACCGGGTAAGGGGTCGAAACCGAGCTGCGCGCCGAGTTCAAAGTAGTCCGTCGGGTTGCTCAGGTTGCTCGAGAGGGGCGTCCCGACGGTACCCCCGAGGTAAAAATGCTGCGCGAAACCCACCGGCAGTGCGAGCAGCGCGGTACAAACAAGTGCTTTTATCGTCAATCCCACAGTTTCCTCCAAGGCGCACCTTACTTGGTTTAGACTTGGGTGCGGTGAGAGACGTAAGACCATCTCTCATTAGGGCTCTTGTCGCAACTGTCTTTAGGCTATCGCGCGTCTTTGGTTATTTCGTCGGGTGCAGCTGAAGATGCAGGCTCGACAAAAGGGCACAGCACGCGTCGGTAATGTGGTGGCCTCCCCAAAAGAGCGTGCTGCGCAGTGGAGCGTTTACGTGTTCAACTCCTGATACACATCATACTGATCCGGATATCTTTTAGCGCCTAAGATTTGTTCATCGTTTCTTAATCCACAGCTGCTACCTGCGAGCACCGAGCGGAGACTCTTCTTCGACATTTTTTCGTAAACCCTGACGCTCGGCCCGGCTTGGGTGTTCAGATGGCCTTGAGCCTTGACTACAGGGTGCGGTAACGTTTTTTTTAAGCTGAAGGAGGCTTCTATGGCACCGCAGAACCTGCCCCGCATCACTGTTTGGAACGAATTTCGGCACGAACAGCGCAACCCCAAAGTCAGAGAGATTTACCCGGACGGCATCCACCACGCGGTTGCCGAAGGTCTACGCGAAGGCGGTTTCGAGGTCAAAACCGCTACCCTGGACGAACCCGAACACGGCTTAGGGGGTGACGTACTAGATACGACCGACGTGCTCTTTTGGTGGGGTCACATGGCCCACGGCGAGGTCTCGGATGAGGTCGTCGAACGCGTTCACGAACGGGTGTTGGCAGGTATGGGCCTCGTGGTGCTGCATTCCGGGCACTTTGCCAAAATCTTTAAGCGACTGCTCGGCACGAGTTGCGACCTCTCTTGGCGCGACGTCGGTGAGCGCGAGCGGCTCTGGGTCGTCGCGCCGCAGCACCCGATTGCTGAAGGTTTAGAGAACAGCTTCGTCGTCCCACAAGCGGAGATGTACGGCGAGCCCTTCGACGTCCCTGCACCTGACGAACTCATATTCGTCAGCTGGTTTGAAGGCGGCGAAGTGTTTCGCAGCGGCGCGTGCTATAACCGGGGGCAGGGCAAGGTGTTTTACTTCCGGCCCGGTCACGAAACGTTCCCCATCTACTACCAGCGCGAAATCAAACAGGTGTTAAAGAACGCCGCACATTGGGCCGCGCCGACGCCGAACCGTCCTAAAACGTGGTTCGGTCACAGGCCCGAATCACTCGAGCCCATCACCGCCAGCTCAACCAAAACCGAGGAACCTGTATGAACGTCGGCATCATCGGCGCAGGCGGCGTGTCGGTTTTTCACCGTGAGGGCTACGTCGCCGGGGGCGCAACAGTCGTCGCTATCGCCGACGCGAACCCGCTAGCACTCGCCAAACGCCAACAGGAGTGGAACATTCCCAAAGGCTACAGCACTTACGAAGAACTTTTAGCTGACCCGAGCATCGAAGCAGTGTCGGTCTGTTTACCCAACGCGCTGCACTATCCGGTGACGTTGGCGGCAGCACGGGCCGGAAAACACGTGTTGTGCGAAAAACCTGTATCGCTGTCCTTAGAGCAGGGTGAAGAGATGATCCGCGTCTGCCGCGAGGCGGGCGTCGTGCTGCAGATCGGTCATCACTTGCGGAGCGACAGTGCCGCCATCCGCACAAAAGACCTCATCGACTCGGGCGCACTTGGGCGCGTTACCTTTATGCGGTTGCGTCAAGCGCACGACTGGGGCGGTTCGAAAACGGTGCGCGGCGTGTTCGGCAGCCGCGAGCATTCAGGCGGCGGCACGCTCCTCGACAACGGCTGTCACATGATGGATTTGGCCCGTTACTTTGGTGGCGACGTGCGGGAAGTCTATGCAAACATCGCTACGCTCGGTTTCGACATCGAGGTCGAAGACACCTCGGTCGCCAACTTGACCTTTACGTCGGGCACCCTCGGCAGCGTCGAAAACGCCTGGACTGCGACAGGGTGGGAGCAAGCGTTTTGGGTTTACGGCACCAAAGGCGCGGTGGAGTACTCGAACCGCACGGGCGTCCTGACGCACCGTTTTCGGAGCACACCGGGAACGGGTTTTGGTGAGCCCGACATCTCACACACGACCTTCGGCGGCCTCGACGCACATACGGTCTGTGAGATGGACTTTATGGCGGCGATTCGGGGTGAACGAGGCGTGGTGTGTACCGGCGAGGACGGGCTCGAGGCCGTCCGCCTCGTTTTAGCCTGCTACGAAAGCGCCAAGCAGAACGCTCCGGTAGCTTTGACCAGCCAGGCGGTTCCGGAGACACTGCTGGAGCGCTAAGCTTTACCATCCCCTTCGAGAACAGGCCGTCCGCACAGGGCGGCTTTTTTATGCTGCTACAGGTTAAACGCCGAGCTTGACAGCTTTTGCCGCCCCGCATATAGTCAGAACTTAAAGACCAGCTACCACGAACATCTTCGGCGTTAGGTCAGGATGTCGTGACTACGGACGAGAACGGTGCGCGAGAAGGGACGTTGTGGCTCCAACAACCGAGGTGCAAATTTCAGCTTTAGCCAGTTTTAACGCAAGTTGATGTTGGAGGCTCACCACCTTTCTAAAAGTTTCGGCCCGGTAAGGGTTTTAGATGACATATCGCTCGAGCTCAAAGAGGGCGAAGTCCACGCTATTTTGGGCGAAAACGGCGCGGGCAAGTCCACCCTGATGAAGCTCCTGTCGGGCTATCTGCAACCGAGCAGCGGAACGCTGACCCTAGACGGCCAGAACGTGTCTTTTAGGCGCTCCCGCGACGCCGAGGCGCAGGGCGTCGTACTCATTCATCAGGAGATCAACCTCGCCGACGACCTCAGCGCCGAGGCGAATATCTTTTTGGGCGTCGAAAAACGCAGCGGGCCGTTTTTACAGCGCCGCGTGATGCAGCGAGAAGCCGCCAGCGTATTGCACGACCTCGAGACCGATATCGACCCACGCCGCCGCGTCGGGTCTTTAAGCGTCTCACAGAAGCAGATGGTCGAAATCGCCAAAGCCGTCACCCGCAAGGTACGCGTCTTGCTGATGGACGAACCCACCGACGTTTTAACTGGACGCGAGACCGAGGTACTCTTCGGGCTTATACGCCGCCTCAAAGCTCAGGGCGTGGCGGTCGTTTATATTTCGCACAAGTTGGGAGAGATTAAAGCCATCGCCGACTGCGTGAGCATTTTACGCGACGGCAAGCTCATCACCACGCGGCCCACGTCTGAACTGACTCAGGACGAAATGGCGAACCTGATGGTCGGGCGCGAGCTGTCGGACATGTACCCACCTAAACGCGCGCCGGGGACAGAAGTCGTTTTTACCGCACAGAATATCTCGGTACCGGGTTGGGCGGAGAATATCTCGTTCGAGCTTAGGCACGGTGAGGTGCTGGGCTTTGCCGGACTTGTCGGGGCAGGCCGGACGGAGGTGCTCGAGGGCATCCTCGGCTTGCGCCCAAAAACGGGGACGCTTTTACGGCAGGGTGAGCCGCTCGAAATCCGCACGCTGAACGACGCTGTAGCCGCCGGACTCGCCTACGTCAGCGAAGACCGCAAGGGCAAGGGGCTCATCACCGAGATGGCTTTAAGACCTAATCTGACGCTCCTGGCGCTGAAAAAATACGCTGACCCGTTTGTCCACCAAAAGCGTGAGGTGGCGGCGCTAGAGCGAGCCGTAAAAGATTTCAGCATCCGCGCGCCGAACCTACGCGCCAAAGTCGGCGTGCTTTCGGGCGGCAATCAGCAAAAACTCGTGCTGGCGAAGACGATGGAAGTTTCACCTGAAATTTTGATTTTGGACGAACCGACGCGCGGTATCGACGTCGGGACGAAGCGGCAGATTTACTTTTTTATTCAGGAACTTCTAGAGCAGGGCCGGTCGTGCATTCTCATCTCGTCCGAACTCCCTGAGATCGTCGGCTTGTGTCACCGCGTGGTGGTCATGCGGTCGGGCGAGCAGATGGGTACGCTTACGGGCGATGACATCAGCGAGCAGGAAATCAACCGTTACGCCACCGGACTAAAGCGCAGCGAACCCGGTCAGGCGAAAGGAACCCCCGATGCAGCCTGACGTCCAAGAAACACCCGCACAGCGCGGGCCACGGTTTGATATTCGCACTCTCGGGCCGCTCCTTGGGCTCATCGTGCTGTTTATCGTCGGGGCGCTGCTAAACGACGCTTTTTTATCGCCCACCAACCTCTTTAACGTCTTGACTAGAAGCGCGTTCATCGGCATCATCGCGGTCGGCGCGACGTTTGTGATTATCTCGGGCGGCCTCGACCTTTCGGTCGGTTCGATGGCGGCCTTTATCGCGGGCGTGATGATTATCGTGATGAACCGGGCGGTCGCTACCTTCGGGGCGGGCGTCGTGACGGTTTTAATCGGGATTGGGGCGTCGCTGCTCTTGGGACTCGCGGCGGGCTTTATCAACGGCGTCATCATCACGCGGGGCAAAATCGCCGCATTTATCGTCACGCTCGGGACGCTCGGCATCTACCGTTCGCTCGTGACGTACTTTGCCAACGGTGGCACCCTGTCGCTCGACTTCGAGGTGAGGAGCGTGTACGGGCCGGTCTATTCAGGGTCGTTTTTAGGTGTGCCCTACCCGATTTGGGTATTTGCGGCGGTTGCGGTGATCGGCAGCATCATTCTGCACCGGACGCGCTTCGGGCGTTACGTGTACGCGATCGGCTCGAGCGAACGCGTCGCACGCTACTCCGCCATTCGCGTTGACCGGATTCAAACCCTGACCTACGTGCTGCAAGGGCTCTGCGTCTCGCTGGCGACGATTATCTACGTGCCGCGCCTGGGTTCGGCCTCGGCAAGTACCGGCGTGCTCTGGGAGTTGGAGGCCATCGCCGCCGTGATTATCGGCGGAACGGCCTTACGAGGCGGGTCAGGACATATCTGGGGCACGGTCGTCGGCGCGATTATGCTCTCGACCATCGGCAACGTCCTAAACCTCACCGGCTTTATCAGCGAGTACTTAAACGGCGCGGTGCAAGGCGTCATCATCATCGCAGCGGTGCTGCTGCAGCGGACGCGGCAAGATGAGTAGGCCCGCACTTTCGAGACGCCGCAGGAGGTGTAAGGTGGTGTAACTTCTATACGTTGACGGCCTCTCCTAAATTATCTCAGCAATACGAAAGGATTCTTTATGAAACGCGCTCTCCTTATCCTCGCCTCCCTTCTCGCGCTCGGCGCAGCTCAAGCCCAAGAAACCGTCACCATCGGCGTCTCGATTCCGGCAGCCACGCACGGCTGGACGGGCGGCGTCAACTTCTGGGCGGAGCAAGCCGCCAAAGAGCTTCAGAACACCTACCCGAACCTCAAATTTGTGGTCTCGTCGGCTTCCGACCCCGGTGAACAGGCTAACGATCTGCAAGACATGCTCGCGATCGATAAAATCGACGCGCTCGTGGTGTTGCCCTTCGAGTCCGACCCGCTCACACAACCCGTCGCGCAGGTCAAAGAGCAGGGCGTGTTCGTCACCGTCGTTGACCGCGGTCTCGCCGACCCGAGCATTCAAGACCTCTACGTCGCGGGCGACAACACCGCTTTTGGGCGCGTCTCCGGGGAATACTTCACTGAAAACTTGAGTAAAGGCGACAACATCGTGATTTTGCGCGGACTGCCGACGGTGATCGACAACCAGCGTTTTGACGCGTTTAATGCGGCGCTGAAAGGCTCCGGTATCAACGTGTTGGATAGTCAATACGGCAACTGGAACCGTGACGACGCGTTTACGGTAACGCAAGATATGCTGACGCGCTTTCCCGACATCGACGCGATCTGGGCTTCGGACGACGATATGGCCGAAGGCGTCGTCGCCGCCGTCGAACAGGCGGGACGCACCGATAATCTCTTTATCGTCGGCGGGGCAGGTAAAAAAGAGGTTATCAAGCGGGTGATGGACGGGGACAAACTCATTCCTGTAGACGTGACCTATCCGCCTTCGATGATCGCCACGGCGATGGAGGTGACGGCGCTGCAGTACACCTCGGGCGTACCGATTGTCGGCGAGTATCTGCTCGAGTCCGAACTCGTCACGCCAGACAACGCTGAACAGTTTTACTACCCCGATTCGCCGTTCTAAACCTCGCCCTTCGCTGGAGCGGCTCATTTGAAAGAGCTGCTCCTGTTATTTTGGTAACTTGTAAAGATACAAACGACGAACGATTGGAGTTTTATGGCACGACCCGTCACCTTATTTACCGGCCAGTGGGCCGATCTGCCCCTCGCTGAACTCGCACCCTTAGCCAAAAAGATGGGCTATGACGGCCTCGAGTTAGCCTGTTGGGGCGACCACTTCGACGTTCGAAAAGCTTTGAGTGAACCCGAGTATGCGCAGGGCCGTCATGAGCTGTTAGCCGAGCACGACCTCAAGTGCTACGCCATCTCAAATCATCTGGTTGGTCAGGCCGTCTGCGACCCCATCGACGAACGGCACCAGGCCATCGTGCCCGAACACGTCTGGGGCGACGGCGATCCCGAAGGTGTGAGGCAGCGGGCAGCTGAAGAGATTAAAGATACTGCAAGAGCTGCCGCCAAGCTCGGCGTGGGCGTCGTCAACGGTTTTACGGGGTCTTCGATCTGGGGGAGTCTGTACGCCTTTCCGCCGACGACACAAGCGTACTGGAACAAGGGCTTTGAAGATTTTGCGGCGCGTTGGACACCGATTTTAGACGTTTTCGACGAAGAGGGAATAAATTTTGGGCTCGAGGTTCACCCCACTGAGATTGCCTTCGATATCGCGTCAGCAAAACGGGCGTTGGAAGCGGTGAATAACCATAAACGCTTCGGTTTCAACTACGACCCGTCCCATTTAGGGTATCAGGGCGTCGATTACGTCAGGTTCATCTATGAATTTGGCGACCGCATTTTTCACGCGCACATGAAAGACGCCTGGTGGGGCCACGGCACCGGCGAGGCGGGTGTATTCGGGGGTCACACGGACTTCGGCGACCCACGCCGCTACTGGGATTTTCGCAGCGTCGGACGCGGCGACATCAACTTTGAAACCATCATCGTCGCCTTAAATGACGTCGGGTATAGCGGCCCCTTGAGCATCGAGTGGGAAGACTCACGCATGGACCGCGTTCACGGCGGCACCGAGTCGGCGGCATTTACCAAAACCCTCGACTTCGCACCGGCAGGCGGGGCGTTCGACGCGGCCTTCGGGCGAGAGTAACGTTATGCGAGCGCGGCTGGTTACGGAAATCACGGTAGACGAATATCTCGAGGCCGAACAGGACGGTGACGTCCGTCACGAATACGTTTACGGCGAGGTCTTTGCGTTAGCCGGGGCTAGCGTCACGCATAACGTCATTTGCGCGAATATTGTCCGGTTGTTAGGTAACGCAGCCGGACGGGATTGTCGCGTTTACGGCAGCGACATGAAACTTCGGGTCGAAGACCGACTTTTTTACTACCCCGATGCGATGGTCGTGTGCGAACCCCCGGCAGATGATTTTTACGAAACGTCACCGTGCGTAATTATCAAGGTTGTAAGCCCGTCTACGGCGCGTAAGGACAGGCTCGAGAAACGCTTCTCTTATCTGTCGCTGACGGGTTTGCAACTCTACCTTTTGGTTGACTCGCGTAAACGTGCGGTATCAGGGTACTACCGGCAAGCAGAGGGTTGGGAAGAACGCTTTTTTACAGTTGATGACAGCGTCCCAGTGCCTTGTGTCGGCGCAACCTTGCCCTTTGGCGGGCTGTACGATAAGACAGCTTTATAGAGGATTTCGGTGTCCCGATTCTGTCCAGCTACGATAACCACTAAACAGTGACGAGGCCACACTTGTTTATGCTCAAAGGGCCGGTAGGAATTGGCAAAAGCGCCTTGAGCCGGGGTTTAGGTCAGCGTCTGGGGTGGCCTGTAGTTGATAAAGACGACTTTTCAGACGTCCTTATGGCACTCGAGAATTACGGCCCGCTCGCTTATGACAGCATGTTTTCGGTTACGGAGAGCTTATTAAAGCAAGGCTTTAGCGTGATCTGTGACAGTCCTCTGCGCGGAGAAGTCGGCTACTTGAACGCAAAGAGGTTAGCCGAACGAACTACCGCTGAGTTACGCATTTTGGACTGCGTACTTTCAGATGAAGCCGTATGGAAAACGAGGCTCGAGACCCGTCAGAGACGCCCTGCACACGTCATCAAAACATGGGCAGACTTAACACGCTACAAGCAGCAGACTTCAGACGACTTCGACTACCCTATAAAAGTGCCTACGCTCACTGTAGCTATGGCAGCGCCGCTCGAGGCTAATTTGGAGCACGTTCTTACGTGGTTACAAAAGGAGGCAGAATAATGACGAAACTTAAAATGGGTATGGTCGGCGGCGGCAAAGACGCCTTTATCGGCGCGGTTCACCGGATGGCGGCGGCGTTAGACGGTCAGATCGATTTCGTAGCGGGGGCGCTTTCGTCTACCCCAGAAAAAGCCAAAGCGTCGGGGGTTGAGCTGGGTCTGGACAAAAACCGCGCGTACGGGTCGTGGGAAGAGATGTTAGACGGCGAACAAGCCCTGCCCGAAGACGAACGCATCGATTTCGTGTCGGTCGTCACGCCCAACCACATGCACTTTCCAGTGGCGCACGCTTTTGCCGAAGTAGGCTTTAACGTCGTCTCAGACAAACCGCTGGTGCACACGAGCGAACAAGCCGACGAACTCATCAAAACAGTAGAAAAAAACGGGGTCGTGTTTGCCGTCACATACAACTATTCGGGGTATCCGATGGTCAAAGAGGCCAAACACTTGGTCGAATCGGGACAGCTCGGCAAAATCCGCAAAATCATCGTCGAATATAATCAGGGCTGGCTTGCCGAAGAAGTGTCGAACAAACAGGCCGACTGGCGTACCGACCCCTCCAAAAGTGGAATTGCCGGAGCCATCGGCGACATTGGGAGTCACGCCGAACAGCTCGTTTCATATGTGACGGGTTTGGAACTCGGGAGCATCTGCGCCGACCTGACCAGCTTCGTTCCGGGCCGACAGCTAGACGATGACGGCAACCTACTCTTACGGTTTGAGGGTGGCGCAAAAGGGGTGCTGATTGCCTCGCAGATTTCGTCAGGTGAAGAGAACAGCCTCCGGCTCAAGGTTTACGGCGAAACGGGGGGGCTCGAGTGGCACCAGGAAGAGCCGATGAACCTCTATGTCAAACCCAACGGTGAACCGGTGCAGCTGAGGCGGCCCAACAATCCTTACCTCAGTGACGCCGCCAAAAACGCCTCGAGAATCCCTGCCGGACACCCCGAAGCGTTTTTAGAGGCGTTCGCCAACGTCTACCGGGGCGCTGCCGCTGCGGTGCGGGCGCGCAAAGAAGGGGGCGCGGTTCCGGAAGATGCGCTCGATTTTCCAACTGTTTACGACGGGGCGCGGGGCGTGCACTTTATCGAGAAGACCGTCGAAAGTTCTCAGAGCGACCAAAAGTGGACGGACGCACGCTGGCGGCGGTCGTAGGGTCAGCAGCTTGCCTAAAAACTTGACACGCCCTTAGCCGCCCGATAGAGTACCTTGGTTAAATACGCAACTGAATAGAGCGCCGAACAGAGCTTGATATGAGATAGTCAGACGGTATAGCACGGGGGATTTAAGAAGCAACGACGCCTATACGGGTGTTTGCTGCACGTAGAGAATCATAAAAGGATACCGGATGAAACGAGCTTTAGCAGTCTGTCTTTTCGCACTTTGCGCGGCAGCGTCGGCGCAAACGGTCGGGGTCAGCTGGTCGAACTTTCAAAAGGAGCGTTGGAAAACCGACGAGGCGGCGATCAAGAGCAAGCTGGAAGAACTCGGCGGCGAGTACCTGAGCGCCGACGCCTAAAGCTCACCGGAAAAACAGCTTTCGGATATCGACGCGCTGATCATCTTGGCGCAGGACAACGAAGCGATCATCCCGGCTGTGACCCGCGCCGCCCAGGAGGGCATCCCTGTCGTCGCGTACGACAGACTTATCGAAGACCCGGGCGTGTTCTGTCTGACGTTCGACAACGTCGAGGTCAGACGGCTGCAAGCCCAGGCCGTATTTGACGTACAACCGACCGGTAACTACGTCTTTATCAAAGGGAGCCCGACCGACCCCAACGCCGACTTTTTGCACCAGGGGCAGCTCGAGGTCTTGCAAAGCGCCATCGACAGCGGTGACATTTCTGTGGTCGGCAAGCAGTACACCGACGGCTGGTTGCCGGAGAACGCGCAGCGCAACATGGAGCAGATTCTGACCGCGAACGACAACAACGTTGACGCCGTGGTCGCGTCGAACGACGGTACTGCCGGGGGCGCTATCGCAGCGCTGACGGCGCAGGGGTTGGAGGGCCTGCCGGTTTCGGGTCAAGATGTAGATTTTGCCGCCCTCAACCGCGTAGCGCTCGGGACGCAAACCGTCAGTGTCTGGAAAGACTCCCGTACGTTGGGGGCCAAAGCTGCCGAGATCGCCGTGAATCTGGCGGGTGGCGCGGCGCTGACCGACGTAGAAGGTACGACTACCTTTAGCGACGGGCCTAACGGCACCGAGATGAACGCCATCTTGCTCAAGCCGGTACCGATCACCCGTGACAACTTGGACGTCGTGATCGACGCCGGGTGGATTACCCAAGCAGAGGTCTGTAAAGGAGTTACGGGCGACGCGCCGAGAGCGTGTCAGTAAGCTAGATTCGTCACGAGCCGCCTATGCTATTAAGGTAGGCGGCTCTACTTATTTATACAAACAGAGAAGGCAACATGGCTATCCAAGACAAGACTCGAGGCAAAACTCAAGACAAGAAAACCGGGGGTGGTTTCAGCGGGGTGTTGGGAGCGCTCGAGCTCGACCCCCGCCTCCTCGGGATGGTTGGCGCGCTGCTCGCCGTCTGGCTGATCTTTAACGCCGTGACAGACGGCACCTTTCTTACGCCGCGTAACCTCTGGAACCTAGTCGTGCAGACGAGCGTCGTCGGTATCGTGGCCACCGGGATGGTACTGGTATCGTCACGCGGCAGATCGATCTATCGGTCGGGTCGCTGCTCGGCTTTTTAGGAATGATTATGGCGGCGGCGCAGGTCGAGTGGTTGGCCCCCAATGTCCCGTTCGGTTGGCTTATCGGCGTCGTGGTCGGTAGCTTGATCGGCGGTCTGGTCGGGGCGTTTCAGGGGTACTGGGTGGCATATCAGGGGGTGCCGTCGTTTATTGTGACGCTGGCGGGTCTGCTGATCTGGCGCGGCGGTGCGTGGCTCGTGACGCAAGGCCGCACCGTTGCTCCCTTAGACGCCTCGTTTCAAACTCTCGGCAGGCGGCTCGATCGGCGGCACCTGGAGCTGGGTCGTCGGGGGCGTGGCGATTCTGGCCCTTTTAATCGGTACACTGCGGGGCCGCGCGAAGCGGCAACGGCTCGAGTTCCCCGTCAAACCGCTCTGGGCTGAAGGTGTAACCCTGATTGTAAGCATCGGCCTGATCGCCGGGTTCGTGGTGCTCATGAACGCCTATACGCAGCCGCGCAGCGAGATTCCTCGGGGCATTCCGGTCCCAGCGCTGATCACCATCGTCATCGCCCTGCTGATGAACTACGTGGCGAGTCAGACCCGGTTCGGACGCTACGTCTACGCGCTCGGCGGGAACCCCGAAGCGACCGCATTGGCAGGCGTCGATACCAAACGGGTGCGGCTCTGGATTTTTATCATCATCGGGATGCTCTGCGCCGTCGCCGGAGCGGTGGCGACAGCGCGCCTCAACGCGGGCGCGAACTCGACGGGCACCTTGACCGAACTTTACGTCATTGCCGCCGTGGTGATCGGCGGCACCTCGCTCGCAGGCGGCTACGGCACCGTCGCTGGGGCGATGTTAGGAGCCTTGCTGATGCAGAGTTTGCAGAGCGGCATGGTGTTAGTGGGTCTCTCGAGCCCCCTGCAACAGGTCGTGATCGGCGGCGTGCTGATCATCGCGGTCTGGCTCGACGTCTTGTATCGCCGCCGCAGCGGTCTGGCGGCGGATTAGTGTGAGCGCTGACCTATGAGTACGAATACGAGCACGCCGCTCGTCGAAATGCGCCACATCTCCAAATCGTTCGGCGGTGTTCACGCGGTAGAAGACGTTTCGGTTGAGCTCTACCCCGGTGAAGTCTTGGGGCTTTTAGGTCACAACGGGGCGGGCAAAAGCACCCTGATTAAAATTCTTTCGGGAGCCTACACCGCCGATGAGGGCGACATCCTGGTTTCAGGGAAATCCGCAAGCATTCGCACCCCCAAAGACGCCAAAACCTACGGCATCGAAACTATCTATCAGGCACTCGCGCTCGCGGACAACCTCACCGCGTCGGCCAATATCTTTTTAGGGCGTGAGCTGACCGGGCCTTTCGGCGCAGTGGACGACGACAAAATGGAGGGCGAGACGCGTAAAATTTTAGACCGTTTGGACCTCAAGATAGGCTCACTCCGCGACCCCGTACGAAACTTTTCCGGCGGTCAGCGCCAGGCCATTGCCATCGGTAGAGCGGTTTACTTTAACGCCAAAGTCCTGATTATGGACGAACCGACTGCCGCACTCGGCCCACAGGAAACGCACAAAGTCGGTGAGCTGATCGAGCAGCTCAAACGCGAAGGGCTCGGGATATTTTTGATCAGTCACGATATCCACGACGTCTTTAATCTTTCTGATCGGATCAGTGTGATGCGTAACGGACGGCTTGTTGGCACGCACCGGACGGCGGATGTGACGCAAGACGAGGTGTTGAGCATGATTATCTTAGGCCAGGACAAACCTGTTTGAGTGGTTGCACCCGCCGCTCGAGCCGCCTCGCCGACGACACCTGCCTGGGGCTGAGTTTTACAGGAACCTTTATCGCCCTGTGCGCGCAAAACCTGAGGGGGACTAAAAAGCACGACGCTTCGACTCCTTTACCTACCGGGAATCGGCAGCGCAAGACTAAACTGGTATAACAAGCCTACGAGCAAAACCACAGAACGCTGTAGGCTATGACCTCGAACTGGAGACATCACCATGAGTTACGAACCTACCAAAGACGACCGTTTCACCTTCGGGTTGTGGACGGTCGGCAACCCCGGCCGCGACCCCTTCGGCGAGCCGACGCGGGCCAAACTGAGCGCCCCGTACATCGTAGAGAAACTTTCGGAACTGGGCGCTTGGGGCGTCAACCTCCACGACAACGACCTTGTCCCTACCGACGCGTCAGCGGGAGAACGCGACGCCATCGTCAAAGCGTTCAAACAAGCGTTGTCGGACTACGGTTTAGTCGTACCGATGGCGACGACAAATCTTTTTACCGATCCGGTGTTCAAAGACGGCGCGTTTACCTCCGCCGACGCGCGGGTGCGGGCCTACGCGCTGCAAAAGACGATGCACGCCATTGATCTAGGCGTCGAGCTGGGGGCCGAAACCTACGTCTTTTGGGGGGGCCGTGAGGGGAGTGAAGTCGATGCGACGGACAACCCGCGAGAGGGTATGGCGTGGTTTCGGGAGTCTCTAAATTTTCTCTGCAGCTACGTCAAAGACCAGGGGTACGCCCTTAAGTTTGCGCTCGAGCCCAAACCCAACGAACCCAGAGCCGACATCTATCTGCCGACGGTCGGCAGCGCCCTCGGCTTTATCACGACCTTGGAGCAGCCCGAGATGGTCGGTGTCAACCCCGAGTTCGCCCACGAGACGATGGCGGGGCTTAACTTCGTGCACGCCGTCGCGCAGGCCATTGACGCCGGTAAGCTCTTTCATATCGACCTAAACGACCAGAAGATGGGCCGTTTCGACCAGGATTTACGTTTCGGAGCCGAAAACCTCAAAGGCGCGTTTTTTACCGTCAAACTGCTCGAGGAATCGGGGTATGGGGGACCTCGACACTTCGACGCCCACGCCCTCAGAACTGAAGACGAGGCGGGCGTCTGGGCGTTTGCCCGGGGCTGTATGCGCACCTATTTAATCTTAAAAGAAAAAGCCGCGCAGTTCGCGCAAGACAGTGAAATCCAGGCGGCGCTGGCGCAGTACAAAGTTAGAGACGAAGGGCTCGAGGCGTTAAGTCAGACCTACTCACCAGAAAGTGCCCAGTCGCTTAAAGAGTACACTTTCGACCTCGAGGCGTTGCGAACGCGGGGGCCGGGGCTCGAGCACCTCGATCAGCTGACCGCCGAGTTGCTTCTAGGCGTTCGTTAGAGGCCAGGTCCGGACGGACAAATTAAGACGAAAAGAAGTCACGGAAAAGGGAGCCTTACGCGGGCTCCCTTTTTTATACGCCGGGTGGTATCAGTTCGACGCCGTAGCGCCGAAAGCGGCCTCGAGCGCGCCCGCTGCGTCTCCCCCGTCAGCCGTCTTTACACCCGTCGCCCAACCCTCGACCGTCGCCAGGTTCGCCCGAATCCACTCGTCCGCGACCTCTTCCGGGTCGCGCCCCTGATGTCCATAATCTTCGATCCAACCGCTCTGCGTTTCGGTCGTTACGGCAAACTGTTTGAAAAACTTTGCCAAGTTCGGGTTCTCTTCGAGGTACTGCGTGTTGGCTACCGTCGCCACGTAACCCTCACCGCCCCAGATGTCTTCCGGGTCATCCAGGTATGAGATATCGAACGCCGTATTCATCCAGTGCGGTTTCCAACCGGAAAAAACGATCCAGTCGCCCCTGTCGGTCGCGCGCTCGACCATCTGCAACATCCCCTGTTCGGAACTTTCGACAAGCTTCCAATCGGCAAGGTCGTAGGTATCAGCTTCTATCGCCCGGCGCATAATCTCGTTGCCGTCGTTGCCCGGTTCGATCCCGTAGTATTCACTGCTGAATTTGTCGGCGTTTCCCTCAAGGTCGGCAATCGAGGTAACGCCCGCATCAAAAACGTAGGTCGGCACAGCGGCGCGGTAGAGCGTACCGTCGAGGTTGTGCGCGCTCATCGTGACCGAACCGCCCTCTAAGTAAGGTCCGACCATGCTCTGCATACTCGGCAGCCAGGTTTCTAAAAACACATCGAGGTCGCCCGTCGAAACACCCTTTAAGACGAGCGGAACGCTTAGAGACTGCATCGTCGTCTCAAAACCGAGAGCCTCCAGAACATCCGAAACGACGTGCGTTTTCATCACCGCTTCGGGCCACTCGACGTAACCGAAACGAACTTCTTGAGCGGCCCCGACGCTCAGCGCCGAGGCAACGCCTAGTAAAGCTAAGGTACGTTTGAACATTTTATTCCTCTCAAACCACGTTTTAATTGGCTACGGCAACACCACAACCTTTATACGCATGATTGATCTGACTATACCTTGTACAGAGTTTTTCCGGAGACGCGCCCACTTTCATACGTAAGGCATATCCGGACGCGCCTCGCGGCCTACCGACCACGCACCGTTCGTTGAGGCGCACACTAAATGTATCGCCTTTTTGTTAAGCTGGTGCGTGTCGCAACCTTTTTCAACCCGGCTCGAGCCCTCCGAACCGCCCAAACCGCAGCTTCAACTCGAGCACGTCTCAAAGTTTTACGGCCCTAACCCGGAGGGGGCGCTAAAACGTTTCGAGGCGTCCGGGCGTGGCGGTGAAGGCTTGGGCCTTTTTGATGTATCCCTCACCGTTCCACAAAGGCAAATTTTTGTCTTGATGGGCCTTTCAGGGTCGGGGAAGTCAACCTTGCTGCGCCTTCTGAACGGCCTGCACAAACCCACCGCCGGACGTATCCGGGTCGGCGACACCTATCTGGATACACTCGGGCGCAGAGAGCTGATCACGCTGCGCCGAAAGCGTTTTAGCGGCATGGTCTTTCAAGGGTTTGCGCTGTTGCCGCACCGGACGGTCTTGGGCAACGTCATGTTCGGGCTCGAGTTGCAGCGCGTTCCCAAGAAAAACCGCTCGTCCCGCGCGCGTGAGGCGCTCAAGCTCGTCGGTTTGGGTGGACTCGAAGAGCGTAAACCGGGGGAGCTTTCCGGTGGGATGCAGCAGCGCCTCGGCCTCGCCCGGGCGCTCGTTTTAGGCGGCGACGTGCTCTTGATGGACGAACCCTTCAGCGCCCTCGACCCGATTACCCGGCGCGATTTACAAGGTGAGCTTTTACGCCTGCAAAGAAGGCTGCAAAAGACCACCGTACTGGTCACCCACGATATGAACGAGGCGCTCAGGCTCGGCGACCGGGTGGCGCTCTTAAAAGAAGGTCGATTACAGCAGGTCGGCACGCCCGAAGAGATCGTGCTGCGCCCCGCCAACTCCTACGTCGCGTCGTTTGTCGCGGGGGTCGATAAAACAGCGGTGCTGACCGCACAAAGTGTGATGGCTGCGCCCGTAGCAGGTGCCGCCGTACCCGAACACCGTATCGGCCCCGATACGCCGCTGCAAGATGTGATTCAGATCGCTGCACACTATGCGAGCGTCGCGGTCGTCGGCGGCGAAGACCGGCTGCTCGGCACCATCAGCCCGCAAAACGTCCTTGCAGCGTTGGGGCATGAATTTAGGCGGGGCACATGACCCCTTGGTTTGAAAAAAGCATCCCGCTCGGCGACTGGGTCAACAGCGGGGTTGAGGGGCTCGAGCGCACCTTTTCAGGCAGCTTCGACACCTTTAGCAGCGGCGCGCTGACATTGATCGAAGGCTTAAATAAAGGCTTGGAGCTTCTCCCCTTCTGGCTCTTAATCGGCCTCGTCGCACTTCTCCTGTGGCGGCTGCGCGGCGTCCGCACCGCACTTTTTGCGCTTTTCAGCCTTCTGCTCGTCGTCAATCTGGGGTTATGGGACGAATTTTTACTCACGCTGACGCTGGTCCTCTCTTCTGAAGTCGTCACGGTGCTGCTGGGCGTTCCACTCGGTATCTTGATGGCGTTTAGCAGGCTTACCGAACGCCTCATTCGTCCGGTGCTCGACTTTATGCAGACGATGCCGTCGTTTGTCTACTTAATTCCAGCTGTGACGTTTTTCGGCCTCGGTTTGGTACCGGGCGTCGTCGCGACCGTGATTTTTGCGATGCCGCCCCTTGTCCGTCTCACCAACTTAGGCATCCGGAACGTCCCGGGTGACGTCACCGAAGCCGCCGACGCCTTTGGAGGTACCCGGTTGCAACGCCTCGTCAAGGTCGAGCTGCCCCTCGCGTTACCGACCCTTTTGGCAGGGATCAACCAGTCGATTATGCTCTCGCTCTCGATGGTCGTCATCGCCGCTCTAATCGGAGCAGGAGGGTTAGGGCAAGAGGTGATTCGCGGGATGAACACGCTCGACATCGGCCTCGGCTTCGAGGCGGGATTGGCCATCGTCATTATGGCGGTGGTGCTCGACCGGTTGACGCAGGGCGGCAGACCGAAGCGAAGACGTGAGAAACAGGATTTGGTAGAAATGCAGGAAACTGCAGCGGCTGAGACCGAGCCGCACCCCAACCGGAACCTCGAGGTTTAGAGGCTTTTCAATCAGAAGCCGGAAAATTTGTCTGCTAAGCCCAAAAATCCTTTTCAGCGGCGCTTCAACCCCTGAATTTGCTTGTATGCACCTGGCTACGGCGAATGTGTACTGGAACCGGGATTCACTGCAGAGCGGGCGTTGGTTCGCGGATGGCACCTGCGCTACAATCGTCTATGACACTCAATCCGAAACGTACCGTCGCCGAACTCAAAGACCTCCGCACCCTCACGGGGGATGAAAACGGGGCGCAGCGCGTCGCCTGGAGCGATACCTGGCTCGAAAGCCGCAGATGGCTCCGGGAAAAACTTGACGAGTTACCGCTCGAGACCCACATGGACGCCGCTGGAAACGTCTGGTCAACTCTTCAGGGCGAGTCGGACAAAGTTTTGATTATCGGCGGTCACATGGACTCGGTACCCAACGGCGGTTGGTTGGACGGGTGCTTGAACGTACTGGCGGGGCTCGAGGTCGTCCGCCACCTTAACGAAACCTATAACGGCAGACCGCCCATTACCGTGCGGCTCGTAGACTGGGCCGACGAAGAAGGAGCCCGGTTCGGTCGGTCGCTCTTGGGTTCATCGGCGTGTTGCGGCACCATGAACCCAGACGATGAACGGGGCCGTACCGATAAGGACGGGATCACCCTACCGGACGCCTTGAAACGCTGCGGGGTTGAGCTGGATACCATGCATGAAGCGCATAAAGAGCTCGAGAATGCAGCGGCGTACTTGGAACTCCATGTCGAACAGGGGCCGGTGTTGCTCGATATGGATTTACCCCTCGGCACAGTTTTAGGCACCTTCGGCGTCGAACGCCACGCCATGACCTTTTACGGACAGGCTGCGCACTCCGGCTCGACCCCGATGAACAAACGCAAAGATGCTTTTTTAGCTGCCGCCCGGATGAGCCCGGAAATCTACGAGATTACGGAGCGGCGCGGCGGCGTCTGCACCATCGGCAGTTGTACGACGAAACCGGGCATCGTCACGAGCGTCGTTGAAGAGTGCCGCATCACCCTCGACCAGCGGAACCTGAGCGCGGACGACCTCGCTGACATGCTGCAAGACGCGAAAGACGCCAGCGAACGTTTTGCTGAAGCGGGCAACGTTACCGTAAACTGGGACAAACTCTGGCAAATTGCGCCCATCTTATTCGACGATACGCTCATCGATTTGTGCGACGAAGCTATCAAGGAAACGTGCGGTACCTCGCACCGGCTTCCGAGTGGGCCGCTACACGACGCCGCCGAGGTCGCGCAGGCCGGGATTCCGACGGTGATGATGTTTGTGCAGAGCCTGCACGGAATTTCGCATAACAAGATTGAGGATACGAAAGAAGAGCATATTGAGATGTCGGTCGAAGCGATGGGTAAGCTGGCGGAAAAGACGATTGAATGGATGAAAGTGTAAAAGTTCGGTTGCACTAAATCCGAAAATCTGTAGCTTTTGCTTATGGACGAACATGAAATTATAGGTGAAGCTTGTAAAAGACTAGTTGCAAAGGGCTACAAAATAGTACAGCGCCTGAATACCAACCAACACGGGATTGACATCATCGCATCTAACGCAGAAAATAGCGAAACGTTCTATATAGAAGCAAAAGGAAGCACGAGTTCAAAAGAGGGCACAGCTAAGTTTGGAAAGCGGTTTAGCACTTCAGCTATACGAAAACGAGTCGCTGAAGGAGTACTAACCTGTATGAAACTTCGAGCCGAAAACGGGAATGTCCGAACTGAACACGTTGTGCTTGCAATACCTGAAACAAGAAGTTTTAGGCATTATGTTGACCCTATAGAGGAACAGCTAAAACTTCTGAATATTCAAGTGTGGTTCTTTGGTAATAATCCTTCAACTCCCTGATACTCAAATTTGCTATGGCCTAGATACCGCTGTGCCCAATTCGCGTAGTGCTATACATATGGCCCTCCTCTCACCCTTTTTACGGGGTACGATGCACTAACATATTTCGTTTGGGTGACGCGACGACCCCGCTTCAGGAGCTTTTAGAATGCCCTATCAACCTATCGAAGACTACGGCGTCATCGGCGACCTGCGCACGGCTGCCCTGATCGGCAAAGACGGCTCGCTCGACTGGCTCTGCCTGCCGCACTTTGATTCGCCGAGCGTGTTTTGCGCCATTTTAGACGACCGCAAGGGGGGGCGCTTTCAAATCGCGCCGACGAGCACCGATATCACCACCAAACAGCTCTACTGGCCTGATACCAACGTACTCGTCACCCGCTTTTTGTCCCCCGAAGGGGTCGCCGAGGTCATTGACTTTATGCCGATCAACGGTGTGCAGCGGCTCGTGCGGCGGGTTCACTGTGTCCGGGGTCAGCTGCCCTTTCGCGCGGTCTGTCAACCTGCGTTCAACTACGCGCGTGACGCGCATACGCTCGAGCACACCTCGGAGGGCATCGTCTTTCGTACCGACGACTGCAGCCTCTCGCTCGTCACGCGGGCACCGCTAACAGAGGACGGTTCGGGCGTTTGTACGGAGTTTACGATCAGCGAGGGCGAAACGCTCAGTTTTATCCTCGCGCCGCTTGAGGGTTCGGAAACCGCCCAAGCTTGCCCGAGCGAAACCGAAATGGAAGCGTCGTTCGACGATACCGTCTCGTACTGGCGGCGCTGGCTCAGCCGGTGCACCTATCAGGGGCGCTGGCGCGAGACCGTTCACCGCTCAGCTCTGGCGCTCAAACTCCTGACCTTCGCCCCTACCGGCGCGCTCGTCGCGGCGGCGACCGCGAGCCTGCCCGAAAGCTTGGAGGGCGAACGCAACTGGGACTACCGCTACACCTGGATTCGCGACGCGGCGTTTTCGCTCTACGGGCTCCTGCGGATCGGTTTTACGGAGGAGGCGGCGGCGTTTATGGACTGGTTGGGCAAGACCGCGTTGGCGCACAGCGAAGACGGCTCGCTCGACATCATGTACCGGATCGGCAAGCAAACCCCCCTGCACGAGGAAAAGCTGGAGCACTTGGAGGGTTACAAAGGCTCAGCGCCGGTGCGTATCGGCAACGACGCCTCGAGGCAGCTGCAGCTCGACATCTACGGCGAACTGATGGACGCGGTGTATCTGTATAACAAGTACGGTACGCCGATTTCGTTCGAGTTGTGGCGGCACGTAAGGCGCACCCTCAACTGGGTCTGCGACAACTGGACGAGGCCCGACGAGAGTATCTGGGAGCCGCGCGGCGGGCCGTACCAGGCGGTCTACTCGAAGCTGATGTGCTGGGTCGCGCTCGACCGGGGTATACGTCTCGCCGACAAACGCTCGTTTCCTTCTGACCGTGAGCGCTGGTTAAGAACGCGCGACGAGATTTACGAAGAGATCATGGAGCGCGGTTGGAACGAGGAGCGCGGCGCGTTTACCCAAGCCTACGACTCCGACGCCCTTGACGCCTCGACGCTACTGATGCCGCTGACGTTTTTTCTCTCACCGACCGACCCAAGGATGCTCAGCACCTTAGAGGCTATCCGGAAGCCCCCGCATCAGGGCGGGCTCTTGTCCGATAGCCTGGTATTTCGCTACAACCTGCACCACAGCGCCGACGGGCTAATGGGTGAAGAGGGCACCTTTAACATGTGCACCTTTTGGCTTGTCGAAGCGCTCACCCGAGCGGGGAGCAGCGACCCAAAAAAGCTCGAGGAGGCGCGGCTCATCTTCGAGCGGATGCTCGGTTACGCGAACCATTTAGGGCTCTACGCCGAGGAGACCGGCCCAAATGGTGAGGCGTTAGGCAACTTTCCGCAGGCGTTTACGCACCTGAGTCTAATCAGCGCCGCCTTTAACCTCGACCGGGCACTTGGAAAACGGGGTTAGCAGAAGCTGTAGTTGCATAAGCCTTTACCTTAGAATCCGGCTCCGTAACCGGAGAGGAAACCAAGACGCCACGTTAGCAGGGCGTCCGGCAGAAGAAGAGATTTGTCAGAGATATTTTTTATAGTGGAGTTGTGAAGTTCGTTCCGACCAACTGGCCCGAAGAGGGGCGTGTGCTGCAGCGCCGGGTCATCTTTACCCTGATCCTCGTCGCGCTCTATTATTTCGATTTTTTTGCCCAAAGCTTACCGGGTGGAGCCGTTTGGTTTGGTGCGCTCGCCGCTATTCAGCTGCTGGTGAACGGCCTCGGCGTCAGAAACCGCTGGGACGCGCTGCCGACTTTTAACTTTTTTTACGATCAGCTCAATGTGGTGTTCCTGATCGGAATTTCAGGGGGCGCAAGCAGCGCCGCCGCTTTTATCGTCGCAATGCTCCTGATCAGCGAACTCCTCTGGTTCGCGCGGCTCGAGCTGGTACCGTGGTTGACCGGATTGCAAATAACCAACCTCGTGGCGGGCAACTTGCTGGCTACGGCGCTCGGCCTGGGGCCTTCGTGGAAAGCGGTGGCGGTGCTCGGTATCGGGCTGGTGATTATGGCGCACTACCTGGTCAAGCCTATCGGTCATTTGCAAAGAGACGCGCAGCTGGACCCGCTAACAGGTGTGCTTAACCGCCGTGCAGGGCTCTCTACGCTCAGCGCTTGGGTACAGAACAAAAGGCCCTTTCAACTCGTTTTTGTCGATCTCAAAGGCTTTAAGGAGATTAACGACAGCTATGGACACGGCGTCGGTGACGAACTGCTCGAGGCGGTCGCCGGGCGGCTCGGTAACAGCGTCCGGCAAGACGACCTGGTGATCCGCTACGGCGGCGACGAATTTTTACTCGGGGTATACGGCACCGATAGTTTAGCCGAACGGCTTCAGCATTTTTCGCGTAACGAGTACCGCACCGCTGTGGGAACGCTTACCCTCCATATCGACCTCGGTTCAGCGAGGTATCCCGACGAAGCCTCCGGGCTTTCCGGGTTGATCAGCATTGCCGACGGGCGCATGTACAGTCAGAAGCAGCGTGGTCCACACGTCACCTCACGTAACAACCTATTAGGAAGCACGCCCGAGTAAACCTCTCTCACTGCGACGCTAAGGCGCTCGAGCAGTTAAGCGAACGGCAATGGTTTAATAGGGCGGTGTACAGGGCGTACGAGCAGCTTAAACCCCTCTTCTTTCGGAGCGACCCCGAACGGATTCACGAACGCGTGATGCGGGGCCTTGCCTGGGCTGCCGAGCACCCCGGCGCGCTGAGGCTCATTGACGCGGCGTGTGGTCTACGTGACCCTCGCCTCGAGACCCACGCGTTTGGCCTGACCTTCCCCGGCCCGGTCGGACTCGCCGCCGGGTTCGATAAAAACGCCGTCGCCGTGCCGACGTGGGCGGCGCTCGGGTTCGGCTTCGTCGAGGTCGGCAGCGTAACGGCGCGCGCCCAGCCCGGCAACCCCAAACCGCGCCTTTTCAGGTTGCCGGACGAGGCGGCGCTGGTCAACCGCTTGGGCTTTAACAACGAGGGCGCAGCGGCGGTCGCCTCGAGACTTCAGACCCTCAGACAAACGGGGGCGCTGCCGGTTCCACTCGGCGTCAACATCGGCAAATCGAAAGTTACACCGTTAGAGGACGCGCCGGACGATTACCTCGAGTCCCTGCATCAACTCTGGCCTTACGCCGACTACTTCGTCATCAACGTGTCGTCCCCGAATACGCCGGGGCTGCGGGCCTTACAAGAACGGGCGCGGCTGACCGAGCTACTAGGTGCGGTTCAAAACTTTCAGGCGTCGCAGACGAAAAAACCCGTCCTGCTCAAAGTCGCGCCCGATTTGACCGAGCACGAACTCGCCGACATCGCCGAACTCGCCGTGCAGCACGAGCTGTCGGGGTTAGTGGCGACCAATACGACAGTTTCACGTGACGGGCTCCACGCGCCCTTTGACGAAACGGGCGGGCTTTCAGGCAAGCCGCTTAAAACCCGGTCGCTAGCCGTGCTACATTTTCTAAGCGGTTTGGGGACAGGGCTACCGCTTGTTTCGGTCGGCGGCGTAGCTGACGCAGACGATATTTTTGCTCGCTTGGAGGCCGGGGCGGTGCTCGTTCAGCTCTACACGAGTCTGGTCTACGAAGGGCCGTTTTTACTTCGGCGGCTGAACCGGGGGGTGCTGGAAAGGCTCGAGCAGAGAGGCACAAGTTTGTCCGATCTCAGCACGTCAAACTTCGGCTCACCTACCCTGCCCCGCTGACTTCCAAGAAGGTGCTGACATCTTTGGCTACGGTTTCAAAAGGGCTTGAAGCTGGGCACGTGTCGTCAAGACAATTGTTACAGACTGAGCGCGAACGTCGCCGTTTTAGGCGAAACCAGCTGAACTCGAGCTAAGAACACGCGTGACGCACAACGTTTTGTCAGCTGACCGGCTGCGACCTGCTGATACTATAAGCTTTAGAGATGACCAAAGAAATTCCGCAGCGTGGTGTGTCGGCGGCGATTGAGGATTACCTCAAGGCCATCTACGACCTGTCCCGCGACCTGGGCGGCGAGGGCGCAAAAACCCAAGACCTCGCCGACGCGCTCCGGGTCAGCGCCGCGAGCGTTTCGGGGATGCTTAAAAAATTGAGCGAGCTGAACTTGATTCAATACGAAAAATATCGGGGGGTGTCGCTGACTTCGGCGGGGCTTAAGATCGCTTTAGAGACCCTGCGCCACCACCGCCTGATCGAGACCTATCTGGCTGAAGCTTTGGGCTACCCCTGGCACGACGTGCACGACGAGGCCGAGCGGCTCGAGCACGTCATCAGCGAGGCGTTCGAGGCACGTATCGCCGAAGTGCTGGGCCACCCGAGCTTCGACCCGCACGGCGACCCGATTCCGCAGCTCGACGGGTCGCTGCCCGAGAGCCGCGCGCAGCGCCTGAGCGAGCTGCAGGTCGGACAAGCGGCCAAGCTGACCCGGATTACCGATCAGCGCCGCGACGTGCTGGTGTACCTCGAGGCGCAGGGCTTGCGTCCCGGTCGGATGGTCACGGTCACTTCGCATGCACCCTTCGGTGGCCCCGTTACGGTTTCGGTGGACGGGCAGACGGTGGCCCTCGCCGAAGAACTCGCGGGGTCGCTCTACGCCGAACCTGAAAGCTAGGGTTATACAAGGCTTGACATCCAAGGACCAGACACATAAATTGAGGTATGAGTTTAGGTTTACCTAAAAATATTTTTAGCCTTGTTTTGCTGAGTAGTTTGGTTTTAGCCGCGTGCCGAGCACCCTTACAACCGCAAGCCGACGCGAAACCCGAGATCATTACGACGGTCGGGATGATCGCCGACGTTGCCGAAAACGTCGCCGGGCCTTGCGTCACGGTCACGGCGCTGATGGGGCCGGGCACCGACCCGCACACCTATAAAGCGAGTGCCCGCGACAGCCGCACGCTCGGGAGCGCCGACCTGATCCTCTATTCGGGGTTTGGGCTCGAGGGTGAATTCGGCGACCTGCTGGGGCGTATCGGTGAGCGCCGCCCGACGCTGGCGGTCGCTGAGGGGGCCATACCGCGCGCTGAAACTATCCGCACCGACAACGCCTACGGCGTCGATCCGCACGTCTGGATGGACGCCGCCTCGTAGGGCCGTATCGCCGACGTTATCGCCAAACGTTTGGGAGCACTTGTCCCGGACTGTCGAGCGCAGATGCAAACGCACGCGAAGGCGTACCGCCGCGAACTCGGCGCGCTCGACCGCTGGGTGCGGCGGAGCATCGCCACGATTCCGGACGAGCAGCGTATCCTCGTCACCGCGCACGACGCGTTTAACTACTACGGGCGAGCGTATGGCCTCTCTGTCGCCGGGATTCAGGGGATCAGCACCGCTTCAGAAGCCGCCATCGGCGATATTCGCGGTACTGTCGATACTGTAGTCAGCCGGAGCGTCCCGGCCATTTTTGTCGAGAGCAGCGTCAACCCACGTACCATTCAGGCCGTTCGGCAAGCCGTTGCCGCGCGCGGCTTTGAAACGAAGGTCGGTGGGTAGCTTTTTAGCGACGCGATGGGTGAAGCGGGAACGGCGGGCAGCACCTATATCGGTATGATCGTTCACAACACGCGCACGCTGACCGAAGCGCTCGGGGGCCGCGTGCCGCCGCTACCCGGAGACTTGCAAGGTTGGGCAGAGCGGTGGAACGTCACCCTTTAGGGTCTGCCGGGCACTGCTCGACTAGCTATTCTCCCTCTACATTCTCTCTCCTTAGAACAACCTACGCACCCTGACCTCGAGCCGCCCCAAGGAGCCTCATGCCCCAACACGAACCGAACTTAGCGCTTCACATCGAAGACCTGACGGTCGCCTATAACGACAAACCCGTCTTGTGGGACATCGACATCAACGTGCCGCCGGGGGTATTAGCCGGGATTATCGGCCCGAACGGAGCGGGTAAATCGACGCTGATTAAAACCGTGTTGGGGCTGATCAAACCCTCCGCCGGGCACATCTATCTGCACGGCGAACCTTACTTGCAGCAGCGCAAACGGGTCGGCTACGTACCGCAGCGTAGCAGCGTCGATTGGGATTTTCCGACGACCGCGCTCGACGTGGTGACCATGGGACTTTACGGGCAGCTCGGCTGGTTTCGGCGTCCGGGCAAAGCGGCGCACAACCGGGCGCTCGGCGCTTTGGAACAGGTCGGGATGGCGGACTTTGCCGACCGGCAGATTTGCAGCTCTCAGGCGGACAGCAGCAGCGCGTCTTTTTAGCGCGGGCTTTGGTCCAAGATGCACAGGTCTACTTTATGGACGAACCGATGGCGGGTGTGGACGCGACCTCTGAGCGCGTCATCATCGACCTGCTTAAAGCGTTGCGTGAACAGGGTAAAACAGTCATCGTGGTGCACCACGATTTACAGACGGTCGCGACGTATTTCGACTATCTGCTGCTCTTAAACGTCCGGCTGATCGCCCAGGGCAAAACACGCGAGGTCTATACGGCTGAAAACCTGCGGGCGGCCTATGGCGGGCAGATCGCGCTGCTACAAACGGCGCAGATTCCGAGAGACGCGTACCAGGACGCGCTGCTTAAAGACCCCGAAGCAACGTTCCCGGTCACCCCGCCAGACCCGTCCACAGGGGTAAAGGGTTAGGGGTGCTCGAGCTCGATTTCACCCTGCGCAACGTGATGCTGGGCGCGGCGCTGTTGGGTCTCAGCAGCGGCGTGCTGGGGTCGTTTGCACTGCTTAGGCAGCAGAGCCTCTTAGGAGACGCGCTCGCGCACGCGGCGCTACCCGGCGTATGTCTGGGGTTTTTGATCTCCGGAACCCGCGAACCGCTCCCGATCTTTTTGGGAGCGCTCGCCTCGGGCGCACTCGCCGCCGGACTGACGCTCCTACTGACAAGCCGTAGCCGCCTTAAAACGGACGCGGCCCTCGGCGTCTCGTTAAGTCTCTTTTTCGCTGCCGGGCTCGTTTTGCTGACCCTAATTCAGCGTCAGGCCGGGTCGGGACAGGCGGGGCTCGAGGCGTTTTTGTTCGGTCAGGCCGCCGCCATCGTCCCGAGCGACGTGCGGCTTATGGCGGTCGTTGCCGGAACTGCGCTTTTGGTCGTCGCGGCGTTATGGAAAGAATTTAAGCTGCTCAGTTTCGACCCGCAGTTTGCCGCGTCTTTGGGGCTGCCGAGATTTGGGCTCGAGCTGCTCTTAACCAGCATCCTGGCGTTTGCCATCGTTATCGGTTTGCAGCTCGTCGGCGTGGTATTGATGGCCGCGATGATTATCGCGCCCGCAGCAGCGGCGCGGCAGTGGAGCGATTCGCTCGGGCAGATGGTCTTTTTAGCAGCACTTTTCGGGGCGCTCGCAGGGGTCGCGGGGGCGGTCGTCAGCGCAACCGGGCGCGGTCTGGCGACGGGGCCGCTGATCGTCATCGCCGCGTCTTTGATCGCCCTCTTTTCACTTCTTTTCGCGCCGGAGCGGGGGCTCGTCGCGGGGGCGTACCGGGCGCGGACGGCGCGGCGCACCCTGGCGCAGCAGCGCGTTTTGCTCGACATGTACAGCCTCACGCAGACGCACGGCGACCCCCTTTACAAGAGCGAGAGCGGCATGTTGGGTGCGCTGTACGGTAATCCGGTCGCGGCGCAGTTGGGGCGGCTCGAGGCCACCGGCCTCGCCGAACGCGCAACGCACATGCAAGAAGAGGGCACACACTACCGGCTGACCGAGGCGGGTCGTACTCGAGCCGAAGAAACCCTGAAGAACCTGGGAGGTGGGCATGGTTGAAGCGTTCTCCAATCCCGACCTCGTGGTCGTGCTCGTCGGCGCTCTAGTCGGTATCGCGTCGTCTCTGGTCGGAACGTTTCTGGTTTTACGCGGCAGCTCGCTCCTTTCGGACGCCATCAGCCATTCCGTGCTGCTCGGGATCGTGCTCGTGTACCTCATCACCGGAAATCAGTACTCGCCCTTTTTTATCGTTGGAGCCGCCGCTATCGGCCTCCTGACCGTCTTTTTAACCGAACTGCTGACGCGGAGTCAGCGGGTCAAAGCGGACGCCGCCATCGGTCTCGTCTACCCGTTTCTGTTTGGCATCGCAGTTGTGCTCATCAACGTCTTTGCCCGAGACGTCCACATCGACACCGACGCCGTGCTGCTCGGTGAAATCGGGTTCTCGTGGCTTAATACCGTGGTTGTCGGAGGGGTCGCAGTCCCGAGCGCCCTCCTCACCATCGGCGCAGTCGCGCTCCTCAATACCCTTTTCGTCGCCGTTTTTTACAAGGAACTCAAACTCGCTACTTTCGACCCCGGTTTGGCGGCGGCTCTGGGTTTTAGCCCGACGCTGCTCTACTATCTGCTGCTGGGCCTGACGAGTATCACAGCGGTCACGGCGTTCGACGCGGTCGGTGCGGTGCTCTTGGTCGCCTTTGTCATTATTCCGCCCTCGGCGGCGTACCTGCTGACCGATACGCTCTGGAAGATGCTGCTTTTAGGGGCAGGTGTGGGGGTGGCCTCGAGCCTCCTCGGATACGTCACCGCTATCTGGCTGGACGTCTCCATCGGCGGGATGATGGCAGTCTGGACAGGAATATTTTTGCTCGCTGCGTTTTTATTTGGGCGTCGTTACGGTCTCTTGGCACAGCGCGCGCAGCGCCGACGGCAGAACGGCGAGAACGCCGCGCGGATGCTCGTCGTCCACCTCTACAACCACGAACGCAAACCCGAAGCCGCGCAGGAAAACACCGTCAGCGCCCTCCGGCAGCACCTCCGTTGGGACGCGAGCAAGGTCTCACAGGTCACAGAAGTTGGGAGTGAACGCGGCTTGATTACGCTCGGGCCGAGCCAGGAAAAGCTCTTTTTGACCGAGAGCGGGCGGCGGTTAGCGCAGGAGGTGTGGGAGCCGTGGCGACGGGGCTGAGTCAGGTTGATCAAAGCACTATGAAACAATACAGAACATGAACATAGAACTCGAAACCATCTTTAAACCACAAGACGCTTTGCTTGAAAAGATAGACGACGGACTCGAGCAGTTTAACCTGTCCAAGGTCGGTGGCTGGAAATGTCACCACATCGCCGTTTCTGCCCGTAAGGGCGGCAAGCTTATCGGCGGCGTTTCCGGTACGGCGCAGTGGAATTGGCTCGAGATTGAGCTGTTGTGGGTCGAGGCGTCGGAACAGCGTCAAGGTGTGGGGAGTCGGCTACTGGGCGCCGCTGAAGACGCCGCAAAAAACAAAGGCTTTTCAAACAGTCACGTTCGCACCGGCAGTTGGCAGGCTTTAGGTTTTTACCAAGAGCATGGTTACAAGATTTTCGGACAGCTCGAGGATTACCCGGAAGGCCACACGCAGTATTTTCTTAAAAAACTCGGACTGGTTTAGCCTGGAGCTACCGGCATAAGTTCCGGCGACGACTCACCGCAGAAAAGCCCTTGCAGCAGCTCGGCTCCTCTGACCACCCTCGGCCCCGGACGGCTAAAATACGCGTTTGCGTCCACGGCATAAACCTGCCCAGTCTTGAAAGCACGAAGCTGCCGCGCTTCCGGGTGCGTATAAAGCTCCTCTGCAAAAGCAGCATTTTGCCTGAGACCGTAGCCACACGCCGCGAGCAGCACCAGGTCGGGATCGGTCTTTAGGATGTCGGCCCACGAGACGCGGCGCGACACGGCTCCAGGTTGACCGAACACGTCCGCGCCCCCGGCAGCTTGGACCATTTCCGGTACCCAGTGCCCGGCAGAAAAAGGCGGGTCGCTCCACTCGAGCACCAGCACTTTGGGTTTTTTCGGTAACGAGGTTTTGTGCAGCGCGTCCCAGCGTGTTTGCAACGTCTCGACGAGCGTGTCGCCGCGCTCCGGCACTCCGGCGGCCCGGGCGACCTGCAAAATATCCCGGAAGATGCCTGCGACCGTCGTTCCGGACAGGGTGAGCGTCTCCGCTCCCAGCGGCAGACAGTCGGGCAAAAACTTTAGGGTCTCCTGCACTGTTCCTGCACCGACGGCGCACACATCGCAAATCCCTTGCGTGACGATGAGGTCGGGACGCAGCTGCGCGAGCAGGTCACCGTCGATCTGATAGAGCGCCCGACCCGAACGTACCGCCTCGCTGACCGCCGCGTCGATCTGGTTTGGGCTCAGGTCGTGCGGGATGATGCTGCTCGTAATACACGGTTTAGCGGCGACCTCTGCCGGAAAGTCGCACTCGTGCGACACAGCGACGACCTGCCCGAGCAGTCCGAGCGCCCCCAAGATTTCGCTCGAGCTGGGCAACAAACTGACGATCTTCACGTGCTCCCCCTAACCTCTTCGACAATCTCAGCGAGCGCCCGGTAGCCCGCCACCAGACGCGGCCCCGGACGCCCCAAGTGCGCCTCCGGTACCGTGTAAATACGCCCCTGTTTAACCGCTTCGACGTGCTGCAGCGCCGGATTTCGCGCGACCACTTCAGGCCGGTATTTTTCCGGTTTCACGCCGCACCACGACACGACCACCGCGTCCGGATTGAGAAAGCCCAGCTCGTCGTCGCTGATAGGGCGGCTTTTGACCCGTTCTCGTCCGATAGGGTTTTCTGCGCCGACCAAGTTCAGCAGGTCGGTGACCCAGCTGAGCGCTCCGGGCGCAATCGTCGGGCGGTCCCACCACTGCACGATGATGCGTGGTTTTTTTGCCACAGCACCCCGGTCGATGAGTTCGCTTTTCATCTCACGGATGAGCGTTTCGCCACGTTCGGCGACGCCGAGCGCGTGGGCGATTCTGCGGATGTCGGCGTAAACGTCCCCTAGTGATACGGGCTCGAGTACCAGCGTCTCGAGCCCCGTCTCCTCTAGTCCCTCAACGACCTGTTCATGTCCCGGCACCGTAAGCGAGGCAAGTACCAGGTCGGGCTCCAGCTCCGCTACCGCGTCTATAGCAATGCTCAGGTCCGGCCCGACGCGCGGCAGCGCCGACACCACCGCCTCCGGAAAGTCCGAGTGATCGTCCGTCCCGACGAGCAGGTCGGCGCAACCGAGCGCGCAAACGATCTCGGTATTCGAACACGCGAGCGAGACGACGCGCATCACCCCAGCCTCACGTCTCAGCGGGCTTTCGCGCCTGCCATTCGGGGTCTTTGATACCGGTGGCGGCGTTGACGGCCCGCGCCAAGACGAAGAGCAGGTCGGAAAGCCGGTTTAAGTAGACCGTCACCTGTGGGTTGATGGCCTCGGTGTGCGACAGCTCGACGGTGCGGCGTTCGGCGCGGCGCACCACCGACCGGGCGCAGTGGAGGCTCGCCGAGGCCGGGTGCCCACCGGGGAGGATAAAGGCGCGGAGTTCGGGCAGGTCGGCCTCGAGTCGGTCGATCTGAGCCTCGAGCCCCGCCACGTCGTCCTCGGTCAGCGGCACGATATTGGCGCGATACCGCGATTCGGGCGTCGCTAAATCTGCGCCGACGTCGAAGAGCGCGCTCTGCAATTCGGCGAGCATCACGTCAAAAGCGCCCAGATCACCGAGCCCCAAGCCGCCAAGTTGGGTGCGGGCGACGCCTAGAAGCGCGTTCGCCTCGTCCACGGTGCCGTACGCCTCGACGCGGCGCGCATCTTTCGGGACACGTTCGCCGCCGTAGAGCGCGGTGGTGCCCTCGTCGCCGGTGCGGGTATAGATTTTCATGTCTTCAGCTTAAGCCAGACCGGGAAGAGGCGAACGTCGCCAGGTGCAAGGTCTTTTTACAGAAATGCCTTTTTACAGAAAGCCGCCCAAACCGCTAGAATCGGCTATGGTCAAACAAGAACTGTCGTTTCCGTCCGGTACAGGTACCCTGCCCGCTTTTTACGCGCGACCGGAGGGTGGCGGGCCGTTTCCCGCCGTCGTCGTCATCCACGAGATTTTCGGTCTGAACGATCAAATTAAAGACGTTGCCGCGCGTTTTGCCGAAGCTGGATACGCCGCGCTCGCCGTAGACCTTTTCGGCAAGGGGAACCGGGCGCTCTGTATGGCGCGCCTGATGAACGGGATGCTTTTGCATTCGCTCGAGCACGTCGGTATCCGCGACCTCAAGGCGGCCCTGAGCTTTTTAGCCGAACGCCCGGAAGTTGACGCTGAACGGCTGGGCGCGATCGGGTTTTGTATGGGCGGAGGTTTAGCCGTCGCGTGGGCGTGTACGGACGACCGGTTGGGGGCTATCGCACCCTTTTACGCGATGAATCCGCGCCCGCTCGAGGCTGTAAAGCGCAGCTGCCCGGTCGTCGGGTCGTATCCGGAAAAAGACTTTACCAAAGGGCAGGGCGAGAAGTTGGCCGCAGCTTTGGAAAAGTACGACGTGCCGCACGACATCGAGGTTTACGGGGGCGCGAAGCATTCTTTTTTTAACGACCAAAGAGGGAGCTACGACGCTGCAGCCTCGGCAGATGCGTGGGCAAGGACGCTTTCTTTTTTTGAGGCGCAGCTTGGCGAGAGGAAGGCTGCCACATGAACCTGGCTCGGTTTGAACGTTACCCGCTGATGTTCGGCCCGACGCCTGAGACGGCACATGTCTTGGTTGAGTGAAGGTGAGGTGTCTCGAGCAGACTAGGATAGCCCTATGAAACGAGTTTTGTGAAAAGGCCACGCGCAGAGGTCTGGGGAGAGGCGAAACGCCTGCTCTGGAGCTACCGGCGGGGTTTAGGGATCGGCTTCGCCCTGATGATCGTCAACCGATTGGCCGGATTCGTCTTGCCTGCGAGCTCAAAGTTTTTAATCGACAACGTCATCGGTAAAGATCAAGCCGGACTGCTCGTCCCACTCGTGCTCGCCGTAGGCGCGGCGACCGCCCTTCAAGCCGTCACCACCTACGCGCTCTCACAGGTCGTCAGCGTCGCGGCGCAAGGGGCCATCATGGAGATGCGCCGCCGCGTGCAGGAGCGCGTGACACGGTTGCCGATTCGCTTTTTCGACGGAACCCAGTCGGGTGTGCTTATTTCGCGCATTATGACCGACGCCGAGGGGATTCGTAACCTTATCGGTACCGGTATTATTCAGCTCGTCGGCGGCGTCTTAACGGCGCTGCTCGCGCTCGGCGTGCTCTTTTACCTTAACTGGGGGCTCACAGTCGCTATTTTGGTCTTTTTGCTGCTCTTCGGCGGGGCGATGGCGCTCGCCTTTTCAAAACTGCGACCTATCTTCCGCGAACGTGGCGCGATCAACGCGGAGGTGACGGGCCGCCTTGCGGAAACGCTCGGCGGCATCCGCGTCGTCAAGGCGTACCGGATGGAAGCGCGGGAACAAAGGGTGTTCGGCGAGGGCGTCGAACGGCTCTTTACCAACGTCAAACGTTCGATCACCGGGACCTCGGCTATTACCGCCTTCGCCACCGTGATTATCGGCGTGGTCGGGGTCATGATGATCTTGTTCGGTGGACGCGCAATCTTGGCAGGTGCGATGACCTTGGGCGACCTGATCATGTACGTCGCCTTTGTCACCGTTTTGGCTGCGCCAGTGATTCAAATCGCCTCGATTGGAACGCAGGTCAGCGAAGCGTTCGCCGGACTCGACCGTATCCGCGAGCTTATGGCGATGACGACCGAAGACGACGAGGACGAAGCCCGTGAACCCCTCGCCAGAGTCGAAGGGGAGGTCGTGCTGGAGAACGTAAGTTTTGCCTACGAACCGGGGACACCGGTGCTTAGAAGCGTTTCACTCCGCGCCCCCGCCGGTACGACGACCGCGCTGGTCGGGTCTTCGGGTTCGGGCAAGAGTACGCTGGTGGGTCTCATCATGGCGTTTCACCGTCCGGATAAAGGGCAGGTTACGGTAGACGGGTACGACCTGCAGGGCGTCAGATTAGGCGACTACCGTCAGCAGCTCGGAGTCGTGTTGCAAGAGAACTTTTTGTTCGACGGTACCGTGGCCGACAACATCCGTTTCGCCCGCCCGGACGCGACCGAGGAGGAGGTCGAAACCGCGAGCCGCCTCGCCAACGCCGACGGCTTTATCCTCGGGTTTCCAAACGGCTACGACACCGTAGTCGGCGAGCGCGGCATCAAGCTGTCAGGGGGGCAGCGGCAGCGTATTGCGATTGCGCGGGCGCTCTTAGCCGACCCCCGCATCTTGATCTTGGACGAAGCCACGAGCAGTTTGGACAGCGAGAGTGAAGGGCTGATTCAGGAGGGTCTGGCGCAGCTCCAGCGGGGACGCACGGCGTTTGTCATCGCGCACCGGTTGTCTACGATTCGCAGCGCCGACCAGATTCTAGTTTTAGAAGCGGGTGAAATCGTCGAGCGGGGGACGCACACACAGCTCTTAAAGCGCGGCGGGCGCTACCGCGAGCTGCACGACCGGCAGTACGCGTGGGAAGAAAATACTTTTACCAATCCCGGTGAAGATTATCTGACCGGCACGCCGGACGTGCCGGGTTAAAAGAATCCGGGTTAACAGAAACCGATGGACGAAGTGAGCTGACAAGACGGTGAGGCGGAGACAGGACGTATTGCGTCGGAAGCTAAAAACACTGAACTGCTAAGCTCTCGCTATGCCACGTAAATCTCCTTCAACGAGCGACTGGGCCGTGCTAGCTTTTTTAGGGGAGGGTGCTGCACATGGCTTTCGGGTGGCAGCAGTTTTCGCTAAAGAAGGAGAGTTAGGCCGGGTATGGACGATACAGCGCCCACAGGTCTACCGCGCTATAGAATACCTCGAGGCTCGAGGATATCTGAGCGCCGTCAAGCAAGAACTGGGCGACAATGGTCTCCCGCGCACCCTCTATAGGCTGACCGCTCCGGGTCAAGAAGCGCTCAAGGTGTGGCTGAAAACGCCCGTTTTACACCTCCGCGATGGGCGCAGCGACTTTATCCTCAAACTCATCTTTACCAAGCGGCGCGAGCTTGACGACAAGCCGCTTCTCAACGCGCAGCACCAGCACTTTTCAACTGTCTTAAAAACTTACAAAACTGCCCTCGAGCGAGCAGCGGAGCCTGAACGCATCGCCCTCGAGTGGCGCATCACCGCGGCGCGCGCTGCCCTCTCGTTCCTTGAAAACAAGCTTGAGCAGGTTCGGTAAACCGCCTGGTTGCGCTGCACATCGTTTGTGTTTACAATGCTAGTAGTTACAGTGTTACTAATTGTGATGACCCTGCAGTTCGTCGGTGATTAGACACGTCCGCATCGCTCCACGAGACAGACACCCGAGAGGTTTCATGACACGTATCTTATTAGCCTTGGCACTGTTCTCAAGTTCGCTCGCCTCCGCCCAAACCTTGACGGTGTTCGCCGCCTCGAGCCTCACAGAAGCGTTTGAAGCGGTCGCGACGGTGTTTGAAAGGCAGCATAGCGGCGTCAACGTACTCCTGAGTTTTGACGGTTCCTCGACCCTAGCCACCCAGATTACGCAAGGTGCGCCCGCCGACGTATTTGCCAGCGCCGACGAAGACCAGCTGCAGGTCGTAGTAGACGCGGGTCTCGCAGCGGCTGCGCCGCAGCTTTTCGCGACCAACCGCCTGGTCGTGATCACCACGAAAGAAAGCGATATCACCAGCTTAGAAGCGCTTGCCGAACCGGGCGTGCTGCTTGTCCTCGCCGCGCCTGAAGTTCCGGTCGGCAAGTACGCCCGTGAAGCCTTAAAAAAGATGAACGGACGGTACGGCGCGGGTTTTTCGGCGCGCGTCTTAAAAAACCTGGTGTCGGAAGAGTCGAACGTACGGCAGGTCGCCCTTAAAGTTGAACTCGGCGAAGCGGACGCCGCCATCGTTTACGCGACCGACGCCGCAGTCGCCAAAAACGTCAAGGTCATCCCGATTCCCGGCCCGATCAACGTAGTCGGTACTTACCCGGTCGTGGCACTAAAAGAGAGCACCGAACCTGAACTCGCCGAGGCGTTTGTTAAGCTGGTGCGCTCGAGCCAGGGTCGAGCCATCCTCAAAAAATACGGCTTCGGTGCGCCTTAGGCGGCTCTACCGGGAAAGCCGCCGAGTAGCGCGGTTACACGCCAAAGACCTAAAAACCCACCGCAGGGTAGACGGTGGGAAAAGCTAACTGCTTGCCGGTTACGCTGCCGAAAAGCTTAACCCGCCCTTTGTCACAAAATTCTTACACGCTTAAACAATTTTTTGCAGATGCTCTAGGCGCAAAGAGCCAGATCCGGATAGTTTTCACAAAATGTGCGAAAACTTCCAATGGCAATCTGCACTCTAATGTTCTGTGCAGAGGAGTGCTAGCCTATACACCGAAAGAAAAGGAGATTCGAAATGTTTGACAAACTCAACGATTTTTTCGGCCAAGACAGCAACCGTGAGGGAGACTACCGCGACTTCGAGCGCCGCTACCGTGAGAACCCGGATTCGATTTCCGATGAAGAGGCGGCGCGCCGCTACCGTGAAATGGCGCAGCACCAGAGCGATCAAGACGACCCCGAGATGGAGTCCGAGTACGAACAGGCGTTTAGCAAAATGTCTCCCGAAGAGCGCCGCGTCCTCGCAGAGCACTACAAACGGGCAAATGACGATCAGAGCCGTAGTTTTCAGGGCTACCGCGACGGTGCGGACCTAGACCGCGCGTCGTCCCCCCGCGAACTTGGCCGCATGACGCGCCAAGCGTCGCAGCAAGACCCCGATCTGCTGACCAGCTTGCTCGGCGGCAACAGCCCGCTTAACAGTACCGGCGGCAAGATGGCGATGGCCGGACTTGCGGCGTTTGCTGCGAAAAAGTTTCTCGGCGGACGCTAAAGCTGTTAAATTTTTAGCGACGCGTCGGCTTTAGTCGGCGCGTTTTTTTGGTTTTCCAGACCATATGACGGAGTTGGAACAGCATTTCTTGACTAACCCGGATAAGTTGCGCGCACTCGTCGCTGCTGCGCAGATCAAACCCGGCGACCGGGTGCTCGAGCTAGGGAGTGGCAGCGGCACCGTAGCGGCGGCGCTGCCGCCCTGCACCCTGACCCTCACTGAACTTGACGACAGACTCGCGCGGAGCTTGCGCCTGCGTTTTCCGAGCGCGTCGGTCGTAGCGGGGAACGCGTTAGCTGTTCTAGAAGACGTAGAGGCTGACATTATCTTGTCAAACCTGCCGCATACATTGACCCACGCCGTACTAAGCGGGCTGAGCGGCAAAACTTTCGAGCTTGCCCTCGTTGCGGTTTACGAAAGGGATGAGCTGGACGTTTTGAGCGCCGTATTTGGCAAATTGAGGCTCGAGCCCCGGTTCACCCTACGCGGGAGAGACTTCACCCCGCCACAACCGTTCCCTTCAAAACTGCTACGCGTCACGCGCCGGTAAATATCTTTGACCGGATACACTAATGGGGTGACGCAACCCGCTCCTCAAACTCTGACCGACGCGCCCACACCGCCCGAAGCCCGCCTCGTCACCATTGATATTTTGCGCGGTATCGCGCTCCTGGGCATTTTTACGGTCAACATGCTCTTTTTTAGCGGGGCTTACGGTTATTTCGGTCTACCCGCAGCGCAGAACGACCTGGAGCGGGGGCTCGAGGGTATTGTGCGCGTCTTTGCCCAGGGCGCGTTCTATTCGCTCTTTTCGTTTTTGTTCGGTCTAGGTTTGGCCCTCCAACTCCGGCGCGGGCCGGTTGCCCTCCCCCGCTTTCGTCGCCGCCTGAGCGTCCTGCTCGGTATCGGCCTCATCCACGCCGTTTTAATCTGGTACGGCGACATCTTGCTGACCTACGCCGTCGGCGGCTTTGTTCTGACGCTCATCGCGTTTCAGCGGAGCCGGGTGCTGGTTGTCGGCGCACTCGTCTTTTTCACCTTGTCTGCCCTTGCCTACCTGACGCCCTTTAGCTTAGGCTTTGCCGGGCGCGCGCCGTGGCTCAACCTGAACACCTTTAATCAAGTTTTCGAGAGTGGAACGTATCCGGGCGTCGTGCAGTATCAGTTTCGTTTGGCAGGGCGCGAAATCCTCAACCTGCCGAATTTTTTACCCACCGTGCTCTGGCTCTTTTTGCTTGGGTTACTAGCAGGGCGGCGCGGGCTTTTCGAGCGGCCCAACCACCGCACATGGACCGGCATCTTGATTGCAGCAGTGCCTGTTGCGCTGGTTTTTAAGGGCGTGTACGCCTACTGGTTTTTTACCGAGACTTACAACCGGCTGGCGGTGGGCTACTCGTTCGCTATCGGCGGCCCCGCGCTGATGTTTGTGTACCTGGCGCTCTTAACGCGGCTTTTGGAGCACGATACGTGGCAGCGGCGGCTGGCCCTCTTCGGTTTTGCCGGACGGATGGCGCTGACGAACTACCTGACGCAGTCGGTCGTCTGCACGCTCATCTTTAACGCCTACGGGCTCGGCTACTTCAACGCGCTGAGGCTGGGCGTGTCGTTCTCTCTGGTGCTGGTCATCTTTGCGTTGCAGGTTCTTTTTAGCCGCTGGTGGCTGGGGCGCTTTCGCTTCGGCCCGGCTGAATGGGTGTGGCGCAGCTTGACTTACGGAACACGGCAACCACTAAGGCGCTAGTCGCCATCTGCCCATGCATACACTGTCAGAGTAGGTTCGAGTTTGCATGTTTTAAGCTGTTGGCGCTAAAGGTTCTGCTAGCCTATAACTATGGATTCGGAAACTCGCTATATCAACCAGGTTGCTAGTTTAGGTAGTGATTTGGGCAATCTCAGCGCACTCGACAAACTTGTCTCAAACGCCAGAATCATCATGCTGGGCGAGCAAAACCACGGTGATGGCGCAAGCTTTATCTTCAAAACAAAGATAGTCGAGTATCTACATAACTATCACGGCTACAATGTACTGGCTTTTGAAGCTGATTTTTACGCGCTCGAGCTGGCTTGGCAGCGTGTCCACGCCGCGCGTGATGTTTCAGAGCACGTCAGACACCAAATCTACAGCTTTTGGGCAAACACTGAGGAAGTCGCTCCCTTATGGCGCTTTATCGAAATGCAATTCGACGGTGACACGCCCCTGATAGTAGCAGGCATAGACCCGAGACATAGTGGACGCAACTCAAAGGCTGAGGTTCTCAAGGATATAAAAACGTTTCTCGACGCTCAGTCGAAAGATATTGACGGCGCAACCGACTTTTACGAACTCCTGACGAAGATGGTCGTACGCGAGTACGACCATAAGATAAACGCGCTTGAGCAAGAAGCTTTTTTTGCCACACTTAAGATTCTTGAACGGCGTGCTCGAGAATTTCAAGCAGCAACGCTGAGAAACATAGGTTTTTGCGCACGTAATGCTTGGAGTTTTCATGGCCGCGACGAAGGTATGGTGGTCAATCTCGAGTATCTAATCCGTGAGCGTTTCCCGCAAGAAAAAGTTATCGTCTGGGCGCACAACTATCACATTGCCAAAAAGAGTTCATTCGTTATGGACAACGCTTATAGCACTGTCGGTGGTTATGGCGAAACCTTATTAGGCGAAGGTGCAGCCGCCCGACTTGACGGTGTAGTCAGTCTGGCACTCCTCAGCGCCGAAGGTTGGTATCACGCGCAGGCTAACTTTCAGCAGCGAGAGACGTTTACTGCACCACCGGGGACGCTCGAAGCAGAACTGGCTGCTCAGGGTTTCGATTACGCTTTCCTCAAACTAAACTCTGCGGATGCTCAATCCTTCACCATGAGCCCAGTTCTCCATAACAACTTTAAGACCAAACCGTGGGCCGAGGCTTTTGACGGTATTCTTTTTCAGCGCCGGATGACCGGACTGACCTTCTAAAGCCAACCTTTGTCCCGCGCCAACCGCGCCGCCTCGATCCGGTTCCCAGCTCCAAGTTTGCCGATGGCCTCCGAAAGATAGTTCCGCACCGTCCCGACCGACAAACCGAGCGTTTCGGCAATTTCCGGCCCGGTCTGTCCTTGTCCCGCCAGCCGCAAACACGCCCGTTCACGGTCAGTTAGGGGGTCGGGCTCGCCCCACGCTTCGGCGGCGAGTTCGGGGTCGATGGCGCGGCCTCCGCTGTGAACGCGCCGCACCGCCGCCGCCAGCTCCGCAGCGGGCGCGTCTTTAAGCAAGTAGCCCGCAGCTCCGGCGTCGAGGGCGCGGCGCAAGTAGCCGGTGCGGGCAAAGGTCGTAAGGATAACGACTCGAGTTTGCGGGAGGTCACGGCGGACGCTAGCGGCTAGCTCGAGCCCCGTCACTTTTGGCATCTCGATGTCGGTCAAGAGTACATCGGGTTTCGTTTCCCGAACGAGCGCCAGCGCCTCGGCCCCGTCGTGCGCCAGAGCTACGACCGAGAGGTCGCCTTCAAGCTCGAGCAGCGCCGCGAGCGCGCCCAGCACCATCCCCTGATCTTCGGCGATCACGATGCGGATCACGTGACTGGGCTCTCACGAACTTCGGGGACAGTTGCGACACCTTTTTTAGCTTTTACGGCGTCTTCTGCCATCTCGGTTACGGTGTCGCCGAGCGGCAACGTCAGGCACAGCCGCGTCCCGGCAGAACTTCCCTGAACGCTGAGCCGTCCACCGAGGAGCGCGGCGCGTTCACCCATTCCTGCGAGCCCTGCCCCGTCCGGCGCGCACTTACCAAGGCCGTCGTCGTCAACCTCGAGCCGCGCCTCGCCCTCCACCCGCAACAACCGCACCGTACACACCGACGCACGGGCGTGCCGCACGACGTTCGTCGCAGCTTCACGGAGCGCCAGCGCCAACGCGCTTTCGTGTACAGGCGGCAACGTAAGCGGTTCGGTAAAGTATTCGAGCCGTACCCCGGCCGCCGCCAGCATCTCACGTGCCCGGGTCAGCTCACCGGTCAGGTCACGGGCGCGGTAGCCGCGTACCGCCTCACGCACCTCTTTTAACGCGTCCCGCGAGACCCGCGCCACCTCGCTCATTTCGCGTTCAGCCCGTCCCGGGTCGGTCCGCGCCAGCCTTGCGGCCAGTTCGCTCTTTAAGGTGATCATAGAGAGCGTATGTCCCAGCAGATCGTGCAGATCACGGGCGATGCGTTCACGTTCGGCGACCTTGGCAAGACGTTCAATCTCTTTATTGGCACGGCGCAGCGCCCTATTTCCCCGGTCTTTTTCAGCCTGAAAAATGTTGATGACGCCGTTGATCGGGACGAAGATCAGGGCGGGCGAAAAGGCCCAGAGACGCTCGGGGAGCGGTACAGGAGAGATGAAAAAGCTTACCGCGATACCTCCGACTATAGCTGCGATAAGCAGCGCAGCCTGCCGTGAGTTTCGCACCACATAGGGTGCGCCCGCCGCCGCATAGATAAAAAACGAACTCGAGCCGGTATTGACAAACATCCCCACGACGCCGAGCAGCGCAATCGTACAGATACCGACAAATGCACGTCTGCCGCCGTAAACGAAGTTCAGCAGGTGAACAGGCAAGAAGACGGCGATCAGTACACCTGTCAGCACCCAGTTCAGGAGCCCGAAACTCGGGTCGTAAAACGGCTGAAAAAACATAAAGCCGAGAAACACCAGGTAGATGTACGGTTCCCAGCCGATATGTTTAGGCGAAACGCGGGCGAGAAAAGCCATCATGTACCCCAAAGTTTAGGCTGTTTATGCGCAGTAAAACAGGTCATGACAAAATTTCTAGAAGCGCTCGAGTTCTACCGAACCGAAAACCACCGTACCGCTAACGTGTAGTGTCGGCGCGTCCGGGCTGAGCGCCGGGGTTACTCCCCGTTCGTCGGCGCTGCCGAAAAACGGTTGCACGTCCAGCACCACGCGCCACGCCGCCGGAACGCGCAGCTCGCGGCTACCGAAGAGCAAGAAGCACTCGAGCTTAGCTTCGGCCCCTATCGGTTCAGCCGCGCGCAGATCGACCTTGGCCGAGCCAAAAATACAGGTGATGTTGGCCCCGGTCAGCGCCGAGCCCGCACCGTTAACGTCTACACTGCCGAACACTGCCGTGCGGTCTAAAATGCTCTCGGGTGCCATCTTAAAAATCTCCTACCCTGACGCGCATTTTCACTAACGCCCACGCCGCCGCACCACCGCGCCGACGACCATACTGATGACAAAGGTAATCACAAAGGTCATACCCGCAATAAGAAGCCCGTTGGCAATATCGAGGCTGCCGGTCGTCAGGGCGAAAATCACCAGATAGATGACCAGGGCGATAACCGCCGCGACTAAACTGCTACGGAAGATTCCGGCAAAGGTACCGGTGCGCGCTTCGACATTTCTTTCGGTCGGGGATTTCATTTTTTGCCTCCTGTAAAGTTCGGGGATGTAAACGCGGACGTTTTTAGAACCGGGATTTAACCGTAAGTTTTGCCTTCATCGCGCCGGTAAGCCCAAAGCGCCACCATAAGGAACAGCACCGTAAACCCGAGCAGGGCGAGCACATGCACCCACGCCGCGCCGCCCTGCCCCGCGCCCATCGTCGAGAGCGCGAGCTGCGCGTAGTGGTACGGCGGCAAAAACGGAGCCAGCTGCTGCATAAAGCTCGGGAGCTGCTCTACCGGAAGCCAGAGCCCCGACCCGAACGCCATCGGTAAATAGACGAGGTTGACAACCGCCGCCGCCGAGTTCGGCCCGGCGAGGTAGCCGAGCGCCATCCCGAACGCGCAAAAGGGCAATGCACCCAAGAGCAGCGTGCCTAGTAGAGATATCCAGGTCAGCGCGCCTAGGCGCACGCCGAAAAGGGTAAAGCCCAGGATAAAAAGGCCCGACACGACGAGCAGGCTAAAAACGAGCGCCATCATGATTTTGGCCGTGAAGTAGGCCGTCGGTGGCATCGGTGAAGCACGCTTTAAGCGCAGCCAACCCTGACCGCGTTCGGACGCCAGCCCCACCCCAAAACCGAACAGCGACGCGCCGATTACCCCGAAAGCGCCGTAGGTGGCGAGCATATACGCGGCGATATTGACCGGCCCCGCCGATTCACCGCCGAAAGTCAAGCCAAAGATCAGATAAAACATCAGCGGAAAGGCGAGGGTGAAGACCGAATAGATCGGCAAACGCCACGCTTTGATAATCTCGGTTTTGGCCTCGAGCAGATAGATACGCGCCGTATGGGTCATGCTAGTGCCCTTTCGTCCTTTTGGGTTAACGCTAAAAACGCCTCCTCGAGCCCTATCCCGGAAATCTCGAGGCCCGAAAGGTCCGGGTCGCGCTCAAGCAAAAAGCGCACCACCGGTTCGGGCTTCGTCGTCCACAGCTCGGTCAACGCACCGTCTTGAAGTGCCCGTTGCACCCCCGGCAACGCCTCTACGGTTTTTAGCGGAAGCACCGTCCGGCAGCGCACCCGCTGTCCGGCAACCTGCTGTTTGATGGCGGCGGGCGTCCCTTCGGCAGCGACCCGCCCACCGTTTAAGACGACGATGCGGTCGGCCAAGGCGTCGGCTTCCTCCAAGTTGTGCGTCGTGAGCAAGACCGTTTTACCCCCTGCGGCGCTCTCCCGCACGCTCTCCCAGAGCGCGCGCCTCGAGGCCAAGTCGAGCCCGGTCGTCGGTTCGTCGAGAACGAGCAGGTCGGGGTCGCCGATCAGCGCCAGCGCCAGGTGCAGCCGCCCCTTCTGCCCCCCCGAGAGCTTGCCGTACAGACGGCGCTCGAGACCCATCAAACCGGTACGCGCCAATACCTCTTGTCGCGGTAGCGGTTTCGGATAGTAGGCGGCAAAGAGCGCTAAATGTTCGGCGACCGTCAGCGTTTCCGGAACCCCGGAGAGCTGCAGCATCACCCCGACGCGCTCACGGCTCGCCGCCTCATGCGGTGGGTTGCCGAAGAGGTAAACCTCTCCCCCATCGGGGCGGAGCAGACCCAGCAACAGACTGAGCGCCGTCGTCTTCCCGGCCCCGTTCGGCCCCAACAGGGCCAGCACCTCGCCGGAACGAAGGCCCAGCGATACGTCCTCCAGGGCTGAAACACTTCCGTAATGTTTGGAAACATGCCGCAGCGCGGCGGTCTCCGTCCGGGGCTGCGCCGACGCAGGTGTCGGGATAGATTGGGCTAGAGACCTCAAAGCGACCATAACGACCTCCTGAGCCCAGTCTGCGCGTTCCGAACGTCGGCGGTTAGTGCAGAGCGTCAGCCGGGGCGTATGACAGGTGTCAGGTTTAGAGGGTGCGATAGTTAAAGAGAAGCAGGAAGTAAGAAGCAAAAAGCAAGGGATAGCGGAGCCTTGAGGTTGGCAGCTGTACCCGGGGCGGCCTCAGTTTAGCGGGAGTCGCGCGCCGCCTGTTCCCAAGCCCCCAACAGCGCGTTTTCAAACGCCGACCTGAACCCGGCTTGCAGCGCCTCAGTCTACGCGTTGCGCCAGCGTAACGTATCTCTCGCGGTTTCAAAGCTGGGGCGAAAACGCAGACCCGCCGCTGCTGCGCGTGAGCTGTCGACCGCTGCGAAAGGAATCTGAGCTTCCGGAAACCACAGCGGCCTCGCTTCTTCTTCAACCTCGGCGAGCCTCCGGCGTAAAAACGCTTCGTCCGCCCACACGCACGTGACCTCGCTGGAGACTTCCGGGCCGAAGTTGCGGGCTGCCGCAAGGCAGGCCGCGAGAACGTCGCGCAGGCTTTCTTGTCGCCCCGGCCCGACTGCGTTATAGGTACCCGTCAGCGTTCCGGTCGCGGGCTCGAGCGAACACACGAGCCAGAAGGCCAGGTCGCGGGCGTCGGTAAACTGTACGGGTCTGTCGGGGTTGCCGGGAGTGAGGATAGCTTTGGCGCGCGCGCCGGAAAGGGCCTCGGCAAAACGCAGCGGCCACCCGCTGAAACGGTCGGTCGGGTCGCGCGGGCCGACCATGATACCGGGGCGAACGACCAGCAGGTCGCCCGCGAAGTGCGTTTCGAGCGCCCTCTCGCACGCGAGTTTGAGGAGGCTCCGTTCTTGCAGTGGGTCGGACGCCAACGCGTCGTCTTGGTACCTGAGCGGCGCGTCTTCGGTGACGACAGCTGGCCCGTCCGGATGATAGACGCTGATACCCGACACGAATCCGTAAGCACGTACCGACCCCGAGAGCAACTTCGCCGTTCTGGTGATCGCCTCGGGGTCGCTGAAGGTATCGACCACCGCGTCCCAGGTTCGCCCGCCCAGCGCGGACAGGTCGCCCCGGCGGTCGCCCTTTAAGGCTTCGACGCCGTCAAGTTCGCTTTTGCCCTTACGGTTAAAAGTCGTGACGTTGTGGCCCAGCGACAGCGCTTGGTCCACGACGTGATAGCCGAGAAAACCGCCGCCGCCCAAAACGAGTAAGTTCACGCTGCCTCCGAAGGTTGTAGCGAACAGGTGACCTCGCGTCCACAGCTGGGTTGCTGCTACAATCTTTGAAGTTTACCGAAGTCCCTCAGGGCGCTTCAGCCGTAGACAGCACGATTTCATCGTAAGGTGCGCCTTGCTCGGCCTTTGCTTCGCCCTCTTTGATAAGCTCGAGCATCGCCCCGAACGCGACAGTCAGCGTAGGCCAGTCACTCGTTTCCATCAAACCTCGGAGCGTACCGCGCCCCAAACGCTCCAGTCCGGCGCGCAGTCTTTTTAGCGCCGAGGCGAGCGTGAGGCGTTCAACGGCGAGTTCGAAGTAGTGCGTGGCGCGGTGGCGGGTTGCGAGTTCAGCCAACCGCCCCAGTTTGGTGCTCAGCGGGCGGGCGCGGCGCGGGTAGGGTGGGCGCGGGGCCTGCGCGCTCACGAGGTGCCGCCGCGTCTCTCGGCGCTCACGCAAAAACCCGATCGCGCCCTCGAACGCTTCTAGCGCCAACACCGTTTCTAACACCGCTTCACGCTCCAGCTCAGTCGTTTTGGGCGGTTGCGGCAACAAGAGCCGCACCTTGAGCTCGATGATTCGGGCGAGGAGCGGCAGGGTTTCGGTCGCGCGCGACAGATCGTGGTCGGCCACCCGCTGATAAAAGCCCAAGTAATGCTGCACGAGCCCTAACACGTCGAGGTCGCCCGGCGCGACGCGTTCGGTTCTGAGGGCGTGCGCGAGTTCACCTAGCGTGCCGGTAAAAACGGTCGTCTCGACGAGAAAAGGCGCTTCAGCGCTCAAGGCGCACTTCCGAAAGGTCTAAAAGCTTCTCGGTCTGCAGGTGCCGGGTATCGTTCAGGCGCTCGAGCATCAGCCCTGATCCGCTGCGGACGAAACGCGTTACGCTCGTATGATCCAGGTAGACGCGTTTGCGCCAGCTTTGAGTTTCCATCTGCAAGATATGCGCCAGCAGCGTCTGGATGGTTCCGGAATGCGTCACCGCCACGATATGCGGCGCGTCGGGCAGGCTTTCCAACCACGTACCGGCGCGGCGGTACAGCTCGCCGTAAGATTCACCCCCCGGTGCAGGGGTTGAAAAAGGCTCACGGGTCCAGGCGTGCCATTCGGGGAGCGCCGAGCGCTCAGAAAGCGTCAACCCTTCGAACATCCCGAAGTTCAGCTCGCTGAGGCGCGGGTCGATAGTCGGGCTCTGATCCGGGAAAGCGAGCGCCGCCGTGGTGCGGGCGCGGCTCAGGGGACTCGAGTAGAGCAGCACGGTCTCACCGCAAAAACGTTCGCGTAGCGCCCTGGCCTGCACTTCACCGAGCGTGGAGAGCGGCACGTCGCTCTGACCCTGCACCCGGCCCCCGGTGTTCCAGGACGTAGCGGCGTGACGAACGAGGGTGAGCAGCACAAAAAGACGATAGCATCATCTACCCGGATATTTGTCAGAAAGTTCAGGTATAGGCTTTTGGGGTCTGCACCACGCCGGTACAGGTCGGCTGATGGTTCGCCTGTATAGACCGTTTGCTTTGCGGCAGCCTGAAAAACAGCCTCCGAACACCCGCAGAGACCACACCTGCAAGCTTTGAGCTTCAGTATAGTAAACGCTGTAGATGGTGAGTCTCGCCTCGTGAAAGCATCGATCAAGGTTCCTAAAAACGCCCGCGACGTCGCCCTCTGGGAGTGGCCGAACGTGCTCTCGCTCGACGCGCCGCTTATCGCTGCGCTCTGGCAGAGCCTTTTTGCTCACGCTTTCGGCGCAGCGCTAGGCTGGCCCTACACGCTGCTACTCTACGCAGCGGTCTGGCTGATCTACAGCGCCGACCGCTGGCTCGACGGACGCAGCCTCGGCGCGGACGCCCGGACGCGGCGGCACCGTTTTTACGCTCGGCACTACCGTACCGTCTTTTGGGTCTGGTGGCTCGTTTTCGCCTGTACCTTTGCCGCAAGCATCCTCCTTCTGACGTGGGCCGAACTTAGCGGGGGCGCGGCGCTAGGGGCACTGCTGCTCGGCTACTTGGCGCAGCGTCACCGGGGCGATCAGCAGACGCAACCTAAAGAGGTGCAGATTGCCGTCATCTTCGCGCTCGGGGTCGTGTTTTTACCCCTTTTTAGCGGCGTACACCTCTGGCTGCTCGTCGGCGGCGGGCTTTTCGGCGTGCTCATTTTCCTTAACTGCGCGCTTATCGCCCGCTGGGAGGGCGATCTCGACCGTGAAAGCGCACCCTTCGCCGTTCGCGCCCCGAAAATTGCAGCACGCCTCGGGCCTCTGACCCTGGGGTTTGCGCTCTTTTGCAGCGTCGGCGGCATAGTTTTTGAACCCGTACGCCTCCCTTTTGCCGCGCTCAACCTCAGCGCCTTTTTGCTCTACGGCCTCGAGCACCTCGCCCCTCGGCTCGGCCCGGCGGCGCGGCGCGTTTTAGCCGACGCTGCGCTCCTGACGCCCTTGTTGTGGCTCCTCTATGGCTGACGGCTTTGGACGGCTCGCAGGGATTTACGAAGGGCTCGAGCACCTTGCGTACGGCGGCCTGTTGATGCGCGCTAGAACCGCCTTCTTAACCGAATTGCAAAGCGCCCGGAACATCCTCGTATTGGGTGAAGGCGACGGACGTTTTTTGGTCAAGCTTTTGGCGGCAAATCCGAACTGCTCAGTAACCGTGCTGGACAGCAGCGCCGGAATGCTCCGGCGCGCTGAAGCGCGTCTATCGTCAGCTCTACCCGAGGCGCGCCCCAGGGTGACGTTTCAGCAGCAAGACGCCCTCACCGCAACTTTGCTACCTAACGCCTACGACGCCCTTGTAACCTGCTTTTTCCTCGATGTGTTTCCGGCTTCAGAGCTGGAGCAACTTATCTTTAGGCTCGAGCGAACCCTCAAACCCGGAGGTTTGTGGCTGCTCGCCGATTTTGCCGCGCCACAAACCTTAGAACGTCCGCTAGTACGTCTTTACAGCCAACTGATGGTCCCGCTGATGTACACTTTTTTTCGCCTGCAAACCGCACTTCCGGCCCGGACGCTGGTGCCGCCGCAACCGTTTTTACAGCAGGTGGGGCTCGAGCTAAACACCTCAAAAACCTTTCGCGGCGGCTTTGTCTATGCTGCGCTGTGGCGGAAACCGGAGGCAGACCGTGACTAAACCCGAAACGACGTCCCCGCCCCTCTTTCTCATTACAGGAATTAGTGCAGCAGGAAAATCGACGATTGGACAAGCTCTTGCCGAACGCTTCCCTAGAAGCGTCCACCTGCGCGGCGACGTCTTTCGTCGGATGATCGTGCGCGGACAGGCTGAGATGAACAGCGCCGAACTCTCCTTTGAGGCGACGACCCAGCTCACCCTTCGTTACCGCCAAGCAGTGACGGCCGCACGTCAGTACCTCGAAACGGGGTTTACCGTCATCTATCAGGACATCGTTCTTGGTCGGTATCTACCTGAGGTTTTAGCAATGATACCCACAGCGCCGCTCTACCTCGTCGTCCTCTCTCCCAGCGTTGAGGTGGTGACGGCAAGGCAAGGGCAACTGCGCGTAGCAAGGGCGGTTACACGCCTGAATTTACCCCTGAAGTGTTCGATAACGCCTTCCGCCAAAACACGCCACGCCTCGGCCTCTGGCTCGATACTTCGGCGCTGAGCGTAGAGGGCTCTGTAAACGCGATTTTAACGAGGCTCGAGCAGGCCCGCGTCGATCAGCCCTGACAGCCCTAACGACAAAGCGCCGAGCTGACACTCGGACCTAAAACGCGCCCGCTATACTAGACCTACGCGGCCTAAAAAGGCCGCCTTAAGCTGAACAGCTCAACTTTCTCAACTCAAAGGAGTTTTTTGTGATTTATCCCTATCTCGGTGCGACGTTTGAAAACGGTGGTGTCCGTTTTCGCGTGGTGTCGCCGACGGCTGAGCGGCTCGAGGTCGCGTTTGAAGGCGGTGCCGTTCAGCCAATGGACAAAACCAGCGACGCGACCTTTGAAGTGTTCGTCCCGGACACGAAACCCGGCGCACGCTACCAGTTTGTCAAAGACGGCGTAAAGATGCCCGACCCGGCCTCGAGGTTTCAACCGGAAGGCGTTCACGGCCCCTCTGAAGTCATCGACCCGCACGCGTACAGCTGGCAGGATGCAAGCTGGCAGGGCGTCCCACACGAAAAGCTAGTCTTTTACGAGCTTCACGTCGGTACCTTTACCCCCGAAGGCACCTACCGCGCCGCGCAAGAGAAACTCGCTTACCTTAAAGAACTCGGCGTTACCGCCGTGGAACTCCTGCCGCTCGCCGCCTTTCCCGGTGAGCGCAACTGGGGCTACGACCCTGCCGCGCAGTACGCGCCCGCGCACCCCTACGGTCACCCGGACGACCTGCGCGCTTTTGTGGACGCGGCGCACGGGGTCGGTTTAGCTGTCTATCTGGACGTCGTGTACAACCATTTCGGGCCGGACGGCGCGTATGTGGTGGGTGTCAACCCGCAGATGTTTACCGAGCACCACCACACCCCGTGGGGCCAAGCGATCAATCTGGACGACACGGGTTCGGAACACGTCCGGCAGTTCTTTTTAGAGAACGCCGTCCACTGGCTCCGCGAGTATCACTTCGACGGCTTCCGGCTCGACGCGGTGTTTGCGCTCGTTGACGATTCGCCGAAGCACTTTCTTAAAGAACTCGCCGAGGTCGTCGCTGGCGTAGAAGGCTGGACGCGCTACCTGATCGCCGAAGACCCGCGTAACCTGCGCGATCTGGCGCTGCCACAAACTAAAGGCGGCTACGGTTTAGACGGCGTGTGGGCCGACGACTTTCACCATCAGGTGCGGGTCAACTTAGCAGGCGACCACCACGCGTATTATAGGGACTTTACGGGGACTCCGGCAGATATTGCGAAGACCTTAGAGCAAGGCTGGTTTTTTACCGGACAGAAGTCTGAAAACCTGGGCGAGCCGAGAGGTACTCCGACTGGCGGCCTCGTTCCCGAAAACTTCGTCGTGTGTATTCAAAACCACGACCAGATCGGTAATAGACCGCGTGGCAACCGGCTAAACGACGAAATTCCGCTTTCGGCCTACCGCGCTGCGAGCGCGCTGCTGCTCTTCGCGCCGCAGCTGCCACTGCTGTTTCAAGGGCAAGAGTGGGCGACCAAGGTACCGTTTATCTACTTTACCGACCACAACCCCGAACTCGGTACCCTGGTCAGTGAAGGGCGTAAGGAAGAATTTAAGGATTTTCCCGATTTTCAGGGCGACGTCCCCGACCCACAAGACCCGGAGAGTTTTGAGAAGAGCAAATTGTCGTGGGACGAACCTGAAGAACCTGAGCACGCCGGAGTGCTGAGACTTTACCAAGATTTGCTCAGGTTGCGCCCCGACCTCTCCGGCCCGGTTGAAACCCTCGTGACGACCGATACCGGCCTCGTCTTGCGGCGCGGCGCGCATCTGCTCTACGTTGCACTAAAGGAGCACACGACGCTGCCCCTCGTTTCCGACTTTGAAACTCAGCTTATGACCGAAGCGCCCAGCTACGCCGTAGGCGGCACCGAACCCGACTTTTCGGACGACGACGTGACCTTCCCAACGCCTGGAGCGTTCGTCGCTGTTACCCCTCCCGAGGAGCCCACATGAACGCCTCGTACCGACTCCAGCTGACACCCGAGTTTACCTTTGCCGACGTCCAGAACTTGCTACCCTATTTCGACAAGCTCGGCGTCTCGCACCTCTACTTGTCGCCGATTACCGAAGCGCGGCTCGGCAGCACCCACGGCTACGACGTGATCGACCATAACCGCGTCCGCGAAGCGTTCGGCGGGCGCGAAGGATTAGACGCGCTGATGGCGGCGGCAAAGACGCACAGCCTCAAACTGATCCTCGATTTTGTCCCGAACCACGCCGGGGTTGCGCCGCGCAACACGCTCTGGCACGACGTGCTGGCGTATGGGCCGCACTCGCCCAACGCCGGGTTTTTCGACATCGACTGGCAACCGCTAAAAACAGAGCTTGCCGGTAAAGTCCTGCTGCCGTTTTTGGGTGGTCCTTATGGGGACATCGTAGACGGCGGCGAACTGGGTCTCTTGTACCTCGAGGGCCGCTTTTACGTGACCTACTACGACTCCCGGTTTGCGCTCAACCCGGCGAGTTACCCGGTGATTTTAGAGCGCCTGCTCCCGCAGTTCGAGCGCAGCGACGTCTATTTCGACCTGAAAGACCTGCTGGACGCGTACGCCGACCTGGGGCCGGAAGAGGTTGAAAAAGCCGAGGCGCTCCGCGTCCGGCTCTCGGCGCTCGCCGAGCAGCTTAAATTAGAGACGCTGGACCTACCCGACTTGGGGCCCGCCGTCATGCACGCTCTTCTGGAACGGCAGTTCTGGCGCTTGGCGCACTGGCAGACTGCCGGGTACGACATCAACTACCGCCGGTTTTTCGACATCAACGAACTCGTCGCGCTCCATATGGAAACCTCCGAGGTCTTCTGGTCGGCGCACAAGCTGCTGGGTGAACTGGCTTTAGATGAGGGGGTCGAGGGCGTCCGGATCGACCACATCGACGGGCTTTTCGACCCGCAGGGATATCTGGATAACCTCAAAGCGCTCGGCATTAAAAAAGCCTGGGCCGAAAAGATTTTAGCCCTGGGCGAAGTTTTACCTGAGACGTGGGTGACGGCGGGCACGTCCGGCTACGAATTTATGAACGACGTGCTCGGCGTGCTGGTGCAACCAACCGGTGAAGAACCGCTTCTGCGCGCCTACCGCCGCTTTTTAGGCACCGTCAAACCGTACGAAGACGAAGTGCACGACGCCAAGCTGCTGGTGATGGAGACGAGCTTGTCGGGTGAACTGGTGCGGCTCGCCGCCGAGCTGGGGCGGCTCGCCGAGGCGGACTACCACACCCGCGACTTTACCTTGCAGTCGTTGCAAGAAGCCCTAGCGGAAATTATCGCAGCCTTTCCGCGTTACCGCACCTATCTGCCGCACGGCGAAGACGAGGCCAAAACCATCATTCGTGAAGCTGTCGGCGCGGCGAAACGGCGCAACCCGGTCACCGAACAGTCGGTTTACAGTTTTATCGAAAGCTGTTTGCTCGAAGCGCGGGAGGGCAACCTCGAGACCGCCCGCAGCGCCTTCGTCGGGCGTTTTCAGCAGTACACCGCGCCGGTGACGGCCAAGGGTATCGAAGACACGACCTTTTACCGCTACCTGCCGTTTGCCGCGCGTAACGAGGTCGGCGGCGAACCCGAACGTTTTTTTACCGAACTGCACGCGTTTCACGCCCGCGCCCGGTTTCGCGCCTACCGCTACCCCGACAACTTGTTAGCGACCGCGACGCACGACCACAAACGTGGCGAAGACACCCGGATGCGCCTCGCCACGCTTTCAGAGCTGCCCGAACTGTGGGAAGAAACGGTCACAAAGTTGCACGAACGCGCTTTGGAACTGCAACGCCTCAACCCTACCGGCGCGCCGTTTTCGACGACTTTGCACGGCAGCGACCTCTACTTGATGTACCAACTGCTCGGCGCGCTGCGCGTCGGCGAGACCCCCGCAAGGTTAAAAGAACGCCTCTTACCGTACATGGAGAAAGCCATGCGCGAGGCGAAGCTCCACACCTCGTGGCTAAACCCCGACAGTGACTACGAAGGCGCGGTCAAAGGACTTTTGGAGGGAATCCTCGAAGATGAAACGGCGCTGAGCATCCTGGAACCACTCGCCGCTGAGATGGCGCGCCTAGGGTTTCACAATACGCTGGCGCAGACCGTAATCAAACTGACGACGCCGGGCGTGCCCGACTTTTATCAAGGTACCGAACTTCTGGATTTGTCGCTGGTTGACCCCGACAACCGTCGCCCGGTGGACTACAAAACGCGCAGCGAGCTGATCGACAAGCTCGAGCCCCTGCTCGAGAACCCTGACGCCGACATCTTTAGGGGCTGGCTGAACGAGCAAGACCCGCAGGCTAAAATGTACTTGACGACGCGCCTTTTGCGCCTCCGGCGGGAGCATCCCGAACTTTTCGCCGGTGAGTACCGCGACCTCAGCGTTAGCGGCGAGGGCTGCGAACAGCTCATCGCTTATGTGCGTGAGGGCGGCGGCGACGCGTTTCTAACACTGGTCACACGTTTTCCCAAGACCGCTGAAGAAACCAATCTGAGCGCCGTGACGGTAGAAGTGCCTGAAGCGCTGCAGGGTAGGGCGTGGCTCGAGCTGCTTTCAGGCAAGAGGTTGACCCAAGATACCTTTACCTTGGCTGATTTTTCGCTACCGTTTGCCGTCTTGCTCGCTGCACCCTAACGCTTAACAGCTCAGCGCTAGACCGACGCTGAGCTTCACGGCAGCTTCAAATTCTGCGCGCAGGTTGGGTTGACGCGCCCATAAGCTACCGCGTCACTAAAGTCATCGCCTCTTGCAACACCTCTCTCGAGGCGAACTTTACCTTATCGGCGCTTATGTGCTGAGCGCTGGCAACGAGCTTGACGAGTTCACTATAAGCGCGTTCGTAAGCCTGCGCGTCGCCGGATTTTTTCAGCCAGCTCTGGTACTGCGGGCGAACTTTGGCGGCTACTGTTTTGCTGAGGGCTCTCTCTTGGTCGTCCATCACCGCTCCTTTACTCGAGAAAGTCGCGCAGCAAAGGGTTGCGCGATTCGTGGTACTTGAGTTTGCGTAACGCCTTATTTTCAATCTGCCGAATGCGCTCACGGGTGACACCGAACTGCGCGCCGACCTCCTCGAGCGTCCGTTCGCGCCCACCGAAAAACCCTTTACGCAGCCTTAAGACCGACGCTTCCCGTTCGGTCAGTTTCGCCAAGGCCCGCTCGAGCCCCTCACCGAGCAGCACGCTGCTCACTAAGTCGAGCGCCGAGGGCGCGTCGTCAGCGATAAAGTCACCGTAGAACGCGTCGTTTTCTTCACCGACCGGACTCTCGAGCGGAATCGGCAACCGGCTCAGATCGCGCACCTCGGCAATTTTGTCGGGCGTCCAGTCCGGCCCCATCGTTGCGGCGACCTCTTCGGCGGTGGGTTCGCGCAAAAGTTCTTGCGCCAACTCGCGGTTGACCCGGTTGAGCTTGTTGAGCTGCTCGCCCATATGCACAGGCAGCCGAATGGTGCGGCTCTGATCGGAGATCGCACGGTTGATCGCTTGGCGAATCCACCACGTCGCGTAGGTGGAGAACTTAAAGCCGCGCCGGTACTCGAACTTTTCTACCGCCCGGATCAGCCCCTGATTGCCCTCTTGAATCAGGTCGAGAAAGGCCAGCCCCCGGTAGGTGTACTTTTTGGCGATCGACACGACGAGGCGTAAGTTGGCTTCGGTAAGCCGCTGACGAGCCAGCTCGCCCTCTTCGGCAGTCCGCCTCAAGCCGCGCCTTGCCCGCTCCGACAACCCTTCTTCCAAAAGTCCCTGAGAGGCCGCTCCGCCCTCCTCGATAAGGCGCGCGAGTGACACCTCCTCCTCGAGTTTAAGGAGCGGAACCCGGCCGATCTCGTGCAAATACTGGCGTACCGAGTCTGCCCCCCCGACCGGTTCACGCGACGTTTCGGTGTACCTTTCAGTTTCTTCTGCGCTGCTCGGGGTCTCCCCGGCCTCCGCCTCATGGGGCGCTCGAGTGTTTCTATCACCGTTTTCGGGAACTGCCCTCTGCTTCATCTGTTTGATTAAAGATACCCCCTCTAACTGCCGTCTCGGAGAGAAGCAGCGTGCAACACAAGTCGTCGTATCAGGTGAGGGCTAAGAAACCCTGTCAGCAGCGTGAGAGGTGGTGGCTAAATATTTAGAAACCGGCGTGCCAAGGTAAAACCCGGCGTTTCAGCTGTTGTGTAGACCGTTACGGTCTTACTGTAGCACGGATGTTGAGCACGGACTCAGCGCTGTAGGCGACGGGTTGAAAAGGCTATGTGAAAAGGTCACGTTATAGGCGCAGTTTAGCCCAGCTACGCTCAGCGTCACCTTAGCGCTGCCGAGCGCAAAACTAGAGGAACCGAGTCACCAGCCCTAAAGGTGTCAGGGGCGGAGTGTTACAGAACCCCGCCCTACCGCGTCAGCAAAAAGACAACAAGCTTGCGCGGTGTAAAGCGCTACGCTACTGCGGTTCGACGCCGTGCAAAACCGACAGCTGACCCGCCGGTAGGATCAGGCTGCTGCCTACGTAAAGGGGCCGCGAACGCCGCGTCCGCCCCGGCTCGGTCGCCCAGAGCCGTTGCCAGAGCCAACCCGAATGTGCGGGTACGTCGGGCAAGATAAAACGTGTCGGGCGTTTGCCGTGAAAGAGCACTAGGTAACTCTCGTCGGCACGCCGTTCGGTGAGGGTGTACGGCAGTTCCGAGGACGCCTCGCCGCAGAGCAGCATTCCGAAAGCGCGTAAACGCGGGTCGTGCCAGTCGCCACTGTTCATCTCACGGCCTTCCGGGTGCACCCAGGTCACGTCGCGGCAGCCCGCGTCGCCGCGTCCGGTCAAAAAGTTTCGTCGGCGAAAGATCGGGTGCGCTTTGCGAAACGCGATCAGGTCACGAGTAAAGTTCAAAAACCCTTGTTCGCGCTCGTCCAAGTCCCAGTTGAACCAGCTGATTTCGTTGTCTTGGCAGTACGCGTTGTTCGAGCCGCCTTGCGTCCTCGAGAGTTCGTCGCCGCCCAAGAGCATCGGGACGCCCTGCGACAAAAAGAGGGTCGCCAGGAAGGTACGTTTGCGCGTCTCCCGGTTTTTGAGTACGGCGAGGTCGTCGGTTTCTCCCTCGACACCGCCGTTTTGCGAATTATTGTGGTCTTCGCCGTCGTTGTTATTCTCCCCGTTTGCTTCGTTGTGTTTGTGGTCGTATGAAACTAGGTCTTGCAGCGTAAAGCCGTCGTGCGCGGTCACGAAGTTGATCGACGCCGATGGGTGCCGCCCGCCCTGAGCGTAGAGGTCGCTGCTACCGGTCACGCGCGTCACGAATTCGGCGCTCAGCCCTTCGCCGCCGTGCCAAAACGACCGGATCACGTCGCGGTAACGCCCGTTCCACTCCGACCAGTTCCAGGGAAACCCGCCGACCTGATAGCCGTTAGGACCGACGTCCCACGGTTCGGCGATCAGCTTGACTTTAGACAACACCGGGTCTTGTTCGATAGCCTGAAGCGTCTGCGAACGCATGTTGACGTCGTCCATGCCGCGCGCCAAAGACGACGCCAGGTCGAAACGAAAGCCGTCAACGTGCATCTCTTCTACCCAGTAGCGGAGCGAATCGGTGATCAGCCGGGTGACTGCTGGCTGCGCCGCGTCGAGCGTATTACCGGTCCCGGTATAGTCCATGTAGTAGCGGCGTTCACCCGGTTTGATCTTGTAGTACGACACGTTGTCGATACCCTTATACGAAAGCGTCGGCCCCATCCGGTTGCCCTCGCCGGTATGGTTATAAACCACGTCGATCACGACCTCGAGCCCCGCATTATGCAGCGCCCGCACCATCATCTTAAATTCCTCTACCGCTCTTTCGGGCTCTGTGGCGTAACTCGGTTCGGGCGCAAAATAACCCAGCGGATTGTAACCCCAGTAGTTCGACAACCCTTTTTCAACCAGGTAGTGGTCGTTGGTAAACGTCTGCACCGGCAAAAGTTCTACAGTCGTTACGCCGAGCGATACGAGGTGCGCCAAGATCGGTTCCGACGCCAAACCCAGGTAGGTTCCGCGCAGCTTCGGGTCCACCTCCGGGTGAAGCTGACTGATCCCTTTGACGTGCGCCTCGTAGATGACCGTATTTTCCCACGGTACTTGTGGGTGACGGTCGTCGCCCCAAGCGAACGCGTCTTCGACAACGACGCCGAGCGGCGCGAAGGGCGCGCTGTCGGTTTCGCTGTACGACAGGTCTTCGCGGCTGTCACCGAAGCTGTAGCCGAACAGCGCGTCGTCCCAGCGGAGGGTGCGGCCGAGCGCTTTGGCGTAGGGGTCGAGCAAAACCTTGTTAGGGTTAAAGCGGTGTCCGTTCTCCGGTTCGAAGGGGCCGTGAACCCGGTAGCCGTACCTCTGCCCCGGGTAAACACCCGTCAAGTAACCGTGCCAGACCGGGCCGGTGCGTTCGGGGAGCGGGAGCGTATACGAAGCTTGTTTGGCGTCAGGCCCGCTAAAAAAAAGGAGTTCGACTTTGGTGGCGTGTTGGCTGTAAAGGGCAAAATTAACGCCGAGGCCGTCCCAGGTTGCGCCTAGCGGGTAAGGGGTACCGGGTCTTAAGTTCACCCCGCGACTCTAACGTAAGTCGGTCTAAAACGACTGTGGCTCGGCCTTTGGTACGGTCGTGTACTGCAAGGACGGCACCTACGCGCCTCAGAGCCAAAAACCCAACCGCCTGCTAAACAGCGCTCTTTATGCAAAACCGGGTATTGCCGCAGCCTTTTTAGACCAGTATGCTTGTACTTTCCGGGGGCGCTCTTTATAATAGACCTCTTGCGAAAGTCACAAGTCGAGACCCGCATTGATAAGACCGGCGATAAGGTTGAAGCGTAAGGCGAAACGCTTGCGTCTGTTGCGGTAGGTTTCTTTGAGGATACGCCAGATTTTG
>JAABUN010000024.1_pt1 | contig 80720 bp, 84 predicted proteins | sample 5559311 | NCBI WGS metagenome assembly JAABUN01 (sample SAMN10711877, study PRJNA513370) | rock metagenome | isolation source: Antarctica rocks | place: Antarctica: Victoria Land, Siegfried Peak sud | reverse complement strand
TCGTGCTCGTGCGCGGTGGCCGCGTCAAGGACCTCCCAGGCGTGCGCTACAAGGTCGTTCGCGGCACGCTGGACGCCGCCGGCGTCTCGGACCGCAAGAAGGCGCGGTCGCAGTACGGGGTCAAGAAGAAGTAATGCCCCGCAGAGCCGCCGCCACCATCCGGACGATCGAGCCGGATGCCGTCAACCGTTCGCGCCTCGTCCAGCAGGTCATCAACAAGGTGATGCTGCACGGCAAGAAGTCCACCGCTGAGTCGATCGTCTACGACGCGCTGGCGATCGTCGCCGAGCGCACCGGCAGGGACCCCGTTGAGTTCCTCGACGAGTCCCTGAAGGTCCTCACGCCGAGCCTCGAGGTGAAGTCCCGCCGCGTCGGTGGGGCCACCTACCAGGTCCCGGTCGAGGTCCCGACCCGCCGCGCCCGCACGCTTGCCGTCCGCTGGCTGGTTGAGTTCGCGCGACAGCGCCGTGAGAAGACGATGGCCCAGCGCCTCGCCAACGAGTTGATGGATGCCGTCAACCAGCAGGGTGGCGCGTTCAAGCGCAAGGACGACATCTACCGCATGGCGCAGGCGAACAAGGCCTTCGCCCACTACCGCTGGTGATGTAGCACGCCGCACTCGATCACCAGCGGTGTCACCGCTGGTGATGTGGGGCCCGAAAGTCAGGGGGTAACTCCAGGGGCGGATGGGTCGCGGCGCTGCTTCAGTGCTCCGCTCCTTGTCTTCCCGGAAAACGGAGTTCGTCTTGAAGCTCAGGTTCTCGCTGGTCGCCCTGCTCACCTTGGTGCTGGTGGGCGGTGCCGCCGTCAGTGCGCAGGCCGTTCACTGGCCGCTCTTCGGCGGGGATGCCGGCCGTTCCGGCAATCAGCCCGTCGACGAGGGGACCGTGCCCGTCAAGCCGGTCTACAGCGTGACGGGGGCAGGAAAGGGCAACGTCCGCACCTCCGTGGTGACGACGACCACGCAGCTGCTGGCCTACGGGACCGAGAACGAGGGAGCCGGCCTCGACGGCAACGTGCACCTGCGCCGCCTCGCCGACGGCGTTGCCGCCAACGTCCCGGACGACGGCATCGACATCGATGATGGTGCTAACGACACCGACACCTTCGGCCCTGATAACAGCCCGGCGTCGGTCAGCTTCGCGGACACGTCGACCGCCGGGACGCCCGGCCAGCTCTACGTCCTGCACAACGACGACGCGGGCCTCGAGCTCGCGCAGATCGACGAGGCGACCGGGCAACGGCGCGACTTCAACCCCGGTACGCCGGAGAAGGACGACCGCCTTGTCGAGAACGGGAACGGCCAGCTCGCAGGCGCAACGATCGAGTCATCACCCGTGATGACGGGCCCCGTGGCCGGCACGGGTGACCGGTCGCTCTTCTTCGTCGTGCGGTTCAGAGAAGGCACCACGAACCTCGTCAAGGTCCCGATCACGAAGAACGCGAGCTCCTTCACGTCGGACGTCGGGGAGCCCCAGCTCGGCCAGACCGGCACCAAGTCGTTCATCACGCGCTTCACGAGCCCGACGATCGCCTTCCTCAGAAACGGGGACGGCAAGCCGGAGGCCTTCGTGCTGCTCGGCACCGAGGGCGGCAACGTCGTGTCCCACGCTGTCGACGACCTCGCGCCGGGCCCGGGGGCCAGCGGTCTCGGGGGCATCTTCGAATCCGGTTCGGTGCAGACGCCGGCCGTCCCCGTCACGCCGAGCGGCAACACCCCCGGCGCTGCGGGCACGGGCGTCGCGACGACCCCGGCGATCTACGTCACTGCCGACACCGGCACCAACTTCACGCCCGCCTTGCAGCAACTCACCGGCGAAGATGGATCACCGCGGGTTCTCAGGGACGACTTCGACGCCGACGGCTCGGCGCGGGTCTTCCGGCTCGCCCAGCGGCCGGACGATCCGGCTACGCCCGACGTCGACGAGAGCAGGAGGCTCACGGCGGCGCGCAGCGACGCCATCGACGGAGCCCCCGCGCCGGCCATGGCCGTCAGCGCAGAGACCGTCGGCGAGGACACCGGCGAGGGCGAGCTCATCGTCACGACGTCGTTGGCCACGTACGTCCTGGACCCTGGCCTGACCCGGGCCGTCGCGATCGACAGCGCCAACACGGGCGACAGCTTCGCCAACACCACAGCAGCGGCTTCGGGCGACGTCGGCTACGTCACCCGCGACAACGGGTCGCAGGTCGTCTTCGACCTCGAGGGCCCGGGCATCGTCCCGGTGATGAGCTTCACCCAGGTGGAGGCCAACGCGGGCGCCACGACGTCGCTGGGCCAGCCCTCCATCTCGCGCGGCTTCATCCAGTTCGCCAGCGACAAGGGGCTGTTCGTCTACCGCAACACCGACGACACGCCGCCGACGGTCGCACTCGAAGCCCCGCTGGACAACGCGACCGTCAGCGGCACGGTCACGCTCAGCGCGCGCGCGTTCGACATCCGGGCCGGGATCGCCTCGACGACGTTCCGGATCGGCGCGACGCCCATCGGTACCGACACCACCGGGATCGGCATCGACGTCGCGGCACCCGGGGCGCTGTACAGCGTCGACGTCGACACGACGAAGATGCCGAACGGGACCTACCCGGTCGCCGCGGTCGCGGCGGACAGGTCCGGCCTGAACGCCGAGTCGGCTGAGCGGAGCATCACGATCAGCAACGCGGGGCCACCCGGCCCCGCGCTCGGCGCTGTCATCCCGAAGCGCATCGCCCCCAAGCTGACCGCGAACGTCACCCCGAAGAAGGACGCGACGACGCCGCGCACCTTCAAGGTCAGCGGCCGGCTGATCCTGCCCGCGGGGATCGCGCGGTCCGTCGGCTGTCTCGGCAAGGCGACGGTGCTGTTCAAGCGCGGCACGTTGACGATCTCCACCCGCCGGGCGACGATCCGCAAGGACTGCAGCTACTCGAGGTCGGTGACCTTCTCGATCCCGTCGCGGTTGAGGAGGGCCAAGCGGCTGCGGGTGCTCGCCCGGTACGGCGGCAGCCAGCTGCTGTTCCCGGTCAGCGCGCCGAGCCGCTCGGCGACGATCCGCTAAGCGGCGAGAGGCGCGTCGGGCCTCAGGCGGGGTGGTCCTCCTCGGACCGCCCCGCCAGGATCAGGAACCCGCCGCCCGCGGCGAGGAGCAGGACACCGCCGAGCGTCTCCAGGTAGTACCCGATCCCGGTGAGCGCCTCGGCGTCCTCGTAGCGGTCACCGATCTGCCCGGTGTCGCCCGCGTCGGGAAGGTCGCCAAGCAGCGCGATGAAGAGCACGACGACCCCGCAGACGGCCAGGGCGCCCATCGCGGGGCGCGCGCCGCGCAGGGCGCCCGCCAGCATGGCGGCGGCCAGCAGTGCGATCAGGATCAACGCCACCGAGTGGCGCTCATACCCGCTGAAGGAGTCTTGGATCACCGTCACCACCTTGATGCGGATGATCGGCGTGAAGGTGGAGACGACTAGCAGCACAACACCGGTCACGGCGGCCGTCGTGAGGGCGACGCGAACGGCCAACGGACCGGCGGAACGCCCGCTGGGGAGCCGCGGCCCCCTGCTATATTGCCTGGTCGCTTCGTCCTGGGCAGCGCTCATGCGCGCCCACCCCGAAGCGGGTTCAAGCGCCCTGTCGTCCGCGCGGGCCCGAGGGGCCCGTTTTCTTTGCCCGCAGTGCACCGATAGAAGAGCTGACTCATGCCACGCAGATTTTCACTCGACAAGACACGCAACATCGGCATCATGGCGCACATCGACGCCGGCAAGACGACGACGACCGAGCGCATCCTCTTCTACACGGGTCGCAGCTACAAGATCGGCGAGGTCCACGAGGGCGCCGCGGTCATGGACTGGATGGAGCAGGAGCAAGAGCGCGGCATCACCATCACGTCTGCCGCGACGACCTGCGAGTGGCTCAAGCACCGCATCAACATCATCGACACGCCGGGCCACGTCGACTTCACCGTCGAGGTCGAGCGCTCGCTGCGCGTGCTCGACGGCGCGGTCGCCGTCTTCGACTCCGTCGCCGGCGTCGAGCCGCAGTCGGAAACGGTCTGGCGCCAGGCCGACAAGTACGGCGTCCCGCGCATCGCCTACATCAACAAGATGGACCGCACGGGTGCGGACTTCGACATGGGCGTGCGCACGATGATCGACCGCCTCGGCGCGCACCCAGTGCCGATCCAGCTGCCGATCGGCTCGGAGGGCGACTTCCTCGGGATCATCGACCTCGTGACGATGAAGGCGACCGTCTACAAGGACGACCTCGGCAAAGAGGTCGACGTCACCGACATCCCGGCGAACCTCGTCGACGCCGCGGCGGCCGCCCGCGAGCACCTGCTCGACGAGGTCTCCCACTACGACGATGCGCTCATGGAGCTCGCGATGGAGGGTGAGGACATCCCCGTCGCCCAGCTCCAGGCCGCGATCCGCGCCGCGACGCTGGACAACAAGCTCACGCCCGTGCTGTGCGGCTCGTCGTTCAAGAACAAGGGCGTGCAGCCCCTGCTCGACGCGATCATCGCCTACCTGCCGAGCCCGCTCGACGTCCCGGCCGTGACCGGCGTGGAAGAGCGCCGCGGCCAGGACGAGCCCGTCGAGGTCACGCGGGCCACGGAGGACTCGGCGCCATTCAGCGCGCTGGCCTTCAAGATCGCCGCGGACCCATTCGTCGGCAAGCTCACCTACTTCCGCGTCTACTCGGGGACCCTCGAGAAGGGCTCGCGCATCCTCAACGCCACCAACGGCAAGACGGAGCGCATGGGCCGCATCCTCGAGATGCACGCCAACGAGCAGAAGGACATCGAGGAGGTCTACGCAGGCGACATCGCCGCGGGCGTGGGCATGAAGCAGGTCATCACGGGCGACACGCTGTGCGCGCCCGACGCCCCGATCAAGCTCGAGAACATCGACTTCCCCGAGCCGGTCATCAAGGTCGCCGTCGAGCCGAAGACCAAGGCCGACCAGCAGAAGATGTCGGTCGCCCTGGGTCGCCTGGCCGAGGAGGACCCGACCTTCCGCGTGCAGACCAACGAGGAGACCGGCCAGACCGAGATCTCCGGCATGGGCGAGCTGCACCTCGACATCCTGGTCGATCGCATGAAGCGCGAGTTCTCGGTGGAGGCCAACGTCGGCCAACCGCAGGTCTCCTACCGCGAGACGATCAAGCAGGAGGTCAAGAAGATCGAGGGTCGTTTCGTGCGCCAGACCGGCGGCTCGGGTCAGTACGGCATCGTCTACATCGACGTCGTGCCCGCGCCCGGCGAGGGCTTCGCCTTCAAGTCGGCCATCAAGGGCGGCTCGGTGCCCAGCGAGTACATCCCGGCGGTCGCCAAGGGCGTCGAGGAGGCCCTCGAGGTCGGCGTGAAGGCCGGCTACCCGATGGTCGACATGCACGTCACGCTGGTCGACGGCAAGTTCCACGACACGGACTCGTCGGAGATCGCCTTCAAGGTCGCGGGCTCGCTTGCGCTCAAGGAGGCGGCCAAGCGCGCCAAGCCGGTGCTGCTGGAGCCGATCTTCGCGGTCGAGGTCGTCACCCCCGAGGACTTCCTCGGCGACGTCATCGGCGACCTGAGCCGGCGCCGCGGGCGCATCGAGGGCCAGGAGCGGCGCGGTAACGCACTGGTCGTCACGGCGTACGTTCCGCTGAGCGAGATGTTCGGCTACGTCACCGACCTTCGCTCCAACACGCAGGGCCGGGCATCTTCGACGATGCAGTTCGACCGCTACGACGAGGTTCCCCCGAACATCGCCGAGAAGGTCGTCGAAGAGCGTGGCGGGCAGCCCCAAGCCGCCTAGCAGACAGTCCGGACGAAGGTCCGGTAGCCTCATCTGGTTGGCCCGGGGGGCTGAGCCAGTTCACCATTTCACACTCACACAAGACTTAGAGGGAGCACACCGAAAGTGGCCAAGGAGAAGTTCGAACGCGGCAAGCCGCACGTCAACGTCGGGACCATCGGTCACATCGACCACGGCAAGACGACCTTGACCGCTGCCATCACGACGGTGCTCGCCGAGAAGATGGGCGGCGAGGCCAAGTCCTTCGCCGAGATCGACAACGCGCCGGAGGAGAAGGCCCGCGGCATCACGATCGCGACCTCCCACGTCGAGTACCAGACCGAGAACCGTCACTACGCCCACGTCGACTGCCCCGGCCACGCCGACTACGTCAAGAACATGATCACCGGCGCCGCGCAGATGGACGGCGCGATCCTCGTGGTCTCCGCCGCCGACGGCCCCATGCCGCAGACGCGCGAGCACATCCTGCTCGCCCGCCAGGTCGGCGTGCCGTACATCGTCGTGTTCCTCAACAAGGCCGACATGGTCGACGACGAGGAGCTCCTGGAGCTCGTCGAGGTCGAGGTGCGCGAGCTGCTGTCCGCCTACGACTTCCCGGGCGACGACATCCCCTTCATCACGGGTTCGGCGCTCAAGGCGCTCGAGGGCGACGAGGAGTACAAGGCGAAGATCGTCGAGCTCGCCGAGCAGCTGGACACCTACATCCCGGAGCCCGTCCGCGAGCTCGACAAGCCGTTCCTGATGCCGGTCGAGGACGTCTTCTCGATCACGGGCCGCGGCACGGTCGCCACCGGCCGCATCGAGCAGGGCGTCGTCAACACCGGCGACAACGTCGAGATCGTCGGCATCAACGCCACGACGACCACGGTCGTCACCGGCGTCGAGATGTTCCGCAAGATCCTCGACCGCGGTGAGGCCGGCGACAACGTCGGCTGCCTGCTGCGTGGCACCAAGCGCGAGGACATCGAGCGCGGCCAGGTGCTGTGCAAGCCGGGTTCGATCAACCCGCACACGAAGTACAAGGCCGAGGTCTACGTCCTCAAGAAGGAGGAGGGTGGTCGTCACACGCCGTTCTTCACGGGCTACCGTCCTCAGTTCTACTTCCGCACGACCGACGTCACCGGTTCGGCCAAGCTGCCCGACGGCGTCGAGATGGTCATGCCGGGCGACAACGTCCAGATGGAGATCGAGCTCATCGCTCCGATCGCCATGGATCCGGGCCTGCGCTTCGCCATCCGTGAGGGCGGGCGTACGGTCGGCTCCGGTGTCGTGACCGAAGTCATCGAGTAGGAACCGCAGCACCTCACGTCAGACCAGTCAGGGGGCGGGCCCCGCAGCACTCAGGGGCCCGCCTTCGGCGCGCAAAGAGCACACAGAGAGACGCAGACCCACACCATGGCCACAGCCACACAGAACAAGATCCGCATTCGCCTCAAGGCCTACGACCACTCGGCCATCGAGACGGCGGCCAAGGAGATCGTCGAGACGGCGACGCGCACCGGCGCGACCGTGTCCGGTCCCGTGCCCCTGCCGACGGAGAAGAACGTCTACTGCGTCATCCGCTCCCCGTTCAAGGACAAGGACTCGCGCGAGCACTTCGAGATTCGCACGCACAAGCGGCTGATCGACATTCACGGTCCGACGCCGAAGACGGTCGACTCGCTCCAACGGCTCGACCATCTGCCGGCCGGCGTCGACATCGAGATCCGGCTCGCCGGTTAGCCCATGTCCGCGATCCTCGCCAAGAAGCTCGGCATGACGCAGCTGTTCCTCGAGGACGGACGCGTCGAGCGCGTCACCGTGCTCGAGGCTGGCCCGTGCCCGGTCACCGCCATCCGCGCGAAGGACACCGACGGCTACAACGCCGTCCAACTGGCCTTCGGCCCGGGCAAGGAGAAGCACCTGACCAAGGCGCAGCTCGGCCACCTGCGCAAGGCCGACGCCGGCCCGCACCGTCACCTCAAGGAGTTCCGCGACGAGGCGGGAGAGCTCCAGGTCGGCGAGACCGTCACCGTCGAGGCCTTCGCCCCGGGCGACAAGGTCAAGGTCTCCGGGACCTCCAAGGGCAAGGGCTTCCAGGGCACGATCAAGCGCCACGGCTTCGCCAGCGGGCCCAAGTCCCACGGCTCGCACAACGTGCGCGCCCCTGGCTCCATCGGCGCCTCCGCCTGGCCGGCCCGCGTCATGAAGGGCATCCGCGGCCCGGGCCAGATGGGCAACAAGCGCATCACCCAGAAGGGCCTCGAGGTCGTGCAGATCGACCCCGCCCAGAACCTGCTCCTGCTGCGCGGCGCCGTTCCCGGCCCGCGCAACGGCGTGGTGGAGGTGCGCACCGATGCCTGACGCACGCAAGCTCGGCGGCGACGGCACCGTCACGCTCGACGAGACCGTCTTCGGCGCCCGCTTCAACTCGGGCCTCATCCACGAGTCGGTCCGCGCTGAGCTCAACGCCCAGCGCCAGGGCACGCACTCGACCAAGACGCGCGGCAAGGTCCGCGGCGGCGGCGCCAAGCCGTGGCGCCAGAAGGGCACGGGCCGCGCCCGCGCCGGTTCCTCGCGTTCACCGATCTGGACCGGCGGCGGCACGATCTTCGGCCCCAGCCCGCGCCACTACACCTTCAAGGTCAACCGCAAGGAACGCCGCGCCGCGCTGCGCAGCGCGCTGTCGGTCCACGCCGAGCGCGGCTCGCTGGCCGTGCTCGATCCGGGCGCGTTCTCGACCCCTTCGACCAAGGCGGCAGCCGGCGTGCTGGGCGACCTGCTCACCGGGTCGGTGCTCGTCGTCCTGGACGAGACCCAGGGCCAGGTCGCGCTGTCCTTCCGCAACCTGCCGAAGGTGACCGTCATGCCCGCTGCCAACGTCGGCGTGTCCGACGTGATCCGCTGCGCTGCGCTGGTCTGCTCGCAGGAGGCGCTGGACGCGCTGACTGCACGTGCCACGGGGCAGGCCCGCGACCTCGCAGCCGCTGGAGATGAGGGCTAGATGGACCCGAGCCAGATCATCATCCGCCCCGTCGTCAGCGAGAAGAGCTACGTGCTCGCCTCCGCCGACAAGTACACGTTCCGCGTCCATCCCGACGCGCACAAGACCCAGATCCGCCAGGCGATCGAGACGCTCTTCGACGTCCACGTGGTCGAGGTTCGCACGATCTCCGTCCGCCACAAGCCCAAGCGCCGCGGCCTGACCGCCGGCCGCACGCGCTCATGGAAGAAGGCCATCGTGCAGGTGCGCGCGGGCGAGTCCATCCCGATCTTCCAGGGCCTCGAAGGGCTCGAGGGCTAGAGGTCAACCAGCATGCCGATCCGCAAGCCCAAACCCACCAGCCCCGGCCGTCGCTTCTCGACGTATCCCGACTTCGCCGAGATCACCAAGACCGAGCCCGAGCGCACGCTCGTCGAGGGTCTCAAGAAGTCCGGTGGCCGCAACGCCAACGGCCGCAAGACGTCGCGCCACCGCGGCGGTGGCGCCAAGCGCCTGTACCGCCGTATCGACTTCAAGCGCCGCAAGGACGGGATCCCCGCCAAGGTCGCCGCCATCGAGTACGACCCCAACCGGACCGCCTACATCGCGCTGCTGCACTACGCCGACGGCGTCAAGAGCTACATCCTCGCTCCCGCCCGGCTGCAGGTCGGCGCGACCGTCGAGTCCGGCCCGAGCGCCGACATCGCCTTCGGCAACTGCCTCCCGCTGTCCAGCATCCCCACGGGTACGGTCGTGCACAACGTCGAGCTCGAGCCCGGCCGCGGCGGGCAGATGGGCCGCTCCGCCGGCACGTCGATCCAGCTCATGGCCAAGGACAACGGCATGGCGACGCTGCGCCTGCCCTCCGGTGAGATGCGCCTCGTGCGCGAGGACTGCCGCGCGACGATCGGCACGATCGGCAACGCCGACCACCAGAACGTCAAGATCGGCAAGGCCGGCCGCAAGCGCCACATGGGCGTTCGCCCGCAGACGCGCGGCACGGCGATGAACCCGGTCGACCACCCCCACGGCGGCGGCGAGGGCTCGACCACGGCCGGTCGCCATCCGGTCACCCCCTGGGGCGTTCCGACGCTCGGGTACCGGACGCGCAAGAAGAACAAGGCTTCTGATCGCTACATCGTGCGCGGCCGTCGCCGCGGGAAGAACAAGAGGTAGGAACCCGTGTCACGCTCGAGCAAGAAGGGCCCGTGGGTCGAGGAGCGGCTCATGTCCCGGATCGAGGCTCTGAACGCCTCCAACTCCAAGCAGATGCTCAAGACGTGGTCGCGCGCATCCACGATCTTCCCCGACATGGTCGGGCACACGATCGCGGTGCACGACGGGCGCAAGCACGTCCCCGTCTTCGTCAGCGAGTCGATGGTCGGCCACAAGCTCGGCGAGTTCGCGCCGACGCGCCTCTACCGCGGCCATCAGGGCTCCGGGAAGGTCCGGTAGGTCATGGCTGACGATCCCGCCAAGACGAAGGGGGACCAGGCCGACGACGGCGCCGCCGAGCTCGCAGCGCAGCCCGACGACCAGGCGCTCGCGGCCGAGGACAAGGCCATCGAGGCCGGCAACGCAGAGGCTGCCGCGAAGGCGCAGTCGCAGGCCGACGCCGAAGCGCAGCGCGCGACCGACATCGACGACATCGAGGTCGAGCCCGAGCCTTCCACGCCCGAGGCCGAGGGCACCGCCGCCGCGAAGACCGGCATCGACAAGGCCGCGGCCGACGTGCTCGTCCAGACGGGCGACACCGCCGGCGATGACGATGGCAAGCGTGCCGGTGCCGCCGAGCCCGACGCGATCGAGCGCGCCGGGGACGCCATCGAGGGCGCCCCGCAGCGCCGCCGCCGCGGCCGCCGCGGTGGTTCCAAGAGCGCCGCCGAGCGCGAGGCCGCGGCGGAGCCCGCCGCCAAGCCGGCTCGCACCGCGCGCCGTCCCGGCGAGGCCGCGCCGGTCGTCCGCGCGCAGGCCAAGTACGTCCGCACCTCCGCCCGCAAGGCGCGCCTGGTGTGCGACCACATCCGCGGCAAGTCCGTCGACGAGGCGCGCGCCATCCTCGCCTACGCACCGCGCGCCGTCGCCCGCGACTGGTCCAAGCTGCTCGAATCCGCGGTCGCCAACGCGGAGCACAACCACGAGCTCGATGGCGACGAGCTGCGCATCCTCTCCGTCCACGCCGACGAGGGGCCGACGCTCAAGCGTTTCCGTCCGCGCGCCATGGGTCGCGCGACGCAGATCCGCAAGCGCACGAGCCACCTGTCGATCGCCCTCACGCCGAAGGAGTAACCCGCCACCATGGGTCAAAAAGTTCATCCGGAGTCCATGCGCGTGGGGTACATCCACGATTGGAAGTCCAACTGGTTCAACGAGAAGCACTTCGCCGACTACCTCGCCGAGGACGTCGCGATCCGCCGGCACATCGTCGGCAAGCTCTCCCACGCCGGTCTGTCGGACATCACGATCCGCAAGGACGCGCAGGAGGTGGAGATCAACATCCACACCGCGCGGCCCGGCATCGTCATCGGCAAGTCCGGCTCCGAGGTCGACGCCCTGCGCAAGGACCTCCACAAGCTGACCAAGAAGCAGATCAAGGTCAACATCCTCGAGATCAAGCGGCCCGAGCTCGACGCCAAGCTGGTCGCGCAGTCGATCGCCGAGCAGCTGCAGAACCGCGTCGCCTTCCGCCGTGCGATGAAGCGCGCGCTGACCAGCGCGATGCGCTCGGGCGCCAAGGGCTGCAAGGTGCAGGTCGGCGGCCGCCTCGGCGGCGCCGAGATGGCCCGGACCGAGAGCTACTCCGACGGGCGCGTCCCGCTGCACACGATGCGCGCGGACATCGACTACGGCTTCTTCGAGGCCAAGACGACCTTCGGCCGGATCGGTGTGAAGTGCTGGATCAACAAGGGCGAGATCATGCCCGAGGGCTACTCCGGTGCCGACCTCACCGAGCTCGACGCACCGGCGCCTCCCGGCGGCGACGACCGCGGCGGTCGCGGTGGCCGCGACGGGCGCGGTCGCGGCGAGGGCGGACGCGGCGGCGGTGGCGGTGGACGTGGCGGTCCGGGTGGCCCGGGCGGGCCCGGCTCCCGCGGCGGCGGACCCGGTGGCCCCAGCGGTCGCGGCGGCGGTCCGGGTGGCCGCGGCGGTGGCGGCGGTGGTGGCTTCGGCGGCGGCGGTGGTGGTGGCGGCTTCGGCGGCGGCGGCGGCGGTCGTGGAGGCGGCGGCGGAGGCCGCGGCGGCCAGGGCGGCGGCGGTGGCCGGCAGGGCGGCGGCAGCCCGCAGGTGAGTCGCTGATGCTGTCCCCCAAGCGCGTCAAGCACCGCAAGCAGCACCGTGGCCGTCGGGCCGGGTTCTCGCGCGGGCAGACCACGATCCAGTTCGGTGAGTACGGCATCAAGGCGCTTGACGCCGGCTGGCTGACCAACCGTCAGATCGAGGCCGCTCGTATCGCCATGACCCGCAAGATCAAGCGTGGCGGCAAGGTCTGGATCAACGTCTATCCCGACAAGCCGTTCACCAAGAAGCCGGCCGAAACCCGCATGGGCTCCGGCAAGGGCTCGCCCGAGGGCTGGGTCGCCGTCGTCAAGCCCGGCCGCGTGATGTTCGAGCTGGCCGGGGTCGACGAGGAGCTCGCCCGCGAGGCGATGCGCCTGGCCGGCCACAAGCTGCCCGTGCGGACCAAGTTCGTCATGAGGGAGGACGCGAACGCATGAACAAGTCCGCGCAGCTCCGCGAGCTCGACGACCAGGCCCTGATCGAGCGCATCCGCACCATCCGCAAGGACATCTTCGGCGTGCGCTTCCAGCACGCCACCGGCGAGCTGGAGAACACCGCCGGCATGAACACGGGCAAGCGCGACCTCGCCCGTGCCCTGACCATCGCGCGCCAGCGCGGCATCGACGTCGAGAGCAAGTAGAGATCCATGGCTGACCAGACCCCCGAGAACCCCGAAGTCGAGCCCGTCGACGAGACCCCAGAGGTCGCTGAGGACGTGACCCCGGAGGTCGCCGACGACGTCGCCCCCGAGGTCGCCGCCCCGGCGGGCCCGGGGCCCTCGCCCTCGACCCCCAAGGAGCGCAAGGTCGCCGCCCGCGAGCGTCGCGGCAAGCGCCGCCCCTCGAGCCCGGAGGAGCGCAACGAGCTGCGCAAGGCCAAGGCCATCGCCCGCAGCCGCCGTCGCATCCAGGAGCGTGCGAAGGCCAAAGAGCGCAAGGAGGCCGCCCCGGCCGCCCCGGCGCCGGAGCCCAAGGAGCACGGCCCCGGACAGCCCAAGGTCCGCCTCGGCAAGGTCGTCTCCGACAAGGCCGACAAGACGATCACCGTCAAGATCGACGACGCCAAGCGCCACCGCCGCTACGAGAAGATCGTGCGCTCGTCGATGACGCTCCACGCGCACGACGAGACCAACGACGCCAACGCCGGCGACCTCGTCCGCGTGATCGAGTCGCGCCCGCTGAGCCGCACCAAGCGCTGGCGCCTGGTCGAAGTGCTGGAGCGTGCCAAGTGATCCAGAACGAGACCCGCCTCAAGGTCGCCGACAACACGGGCGCCCGCGAGATCCTCTGCATCCGCGTCAAGGGCGGCTCGCGCCGTCGTTACGCCTTCGTCGGAGATGTCATCACCGCGACGGTCAAGCACGCCAACCCGCAGGGCACCGTCAAGAAGGGCGAGGTCGTCACGGCGGTCGTCGTACGCACCAAGAAGTCCTTCGGCCGTGACGACGGCACCTACATCGCCTTCGACGAGAACGCCGCGGTGATCATCGACGCGGCCAACAACCCGCGCGGCACGCGCATCTTCGGGCCGGTGGCGCGCGAGCTGCGCGACAGCAACTTCATGAAGATCGTCTCGCTCGCCCCGGAGGTGCTCTAATGGCTCTCAAGATCCGCCGCGACGATGAAGTGATCGTCATCAGCGGCAAGGACCGTGGCAAGACCGGCACGGTCATGCGCGTCGACCCGGAGAAGCAGCGGGTCTACGTCGAGGGTCTGAACATCATCAAGCGCCACCAGCGCGCGCTCCAGCCCGGCCAGGCCGGCGGGGTCGTAGAGAAGGAAGGCCCGATTCACATCTCCAACGTCATGCTCGTCGATCCGCTGGACAAGAAGCCCACGCGCGTGGGGGTCACCCGCGAGGGCGGCGTGCGCAACCGCGTGACGCGCCGCTCCCAGACGAAGCTGGATTAGGACTCAAACGATGGCCACCGCCCGACTCAAGACCCGTTACAACGACGAGATCAAGCCGCAGCTCATCGAGCAGTTCCGGTACTCGTCGTCCATGCAGGCGCCGAAGATCGAGAAGATCACGCTCAACATGGGCCTCGGCGAGGCGAAGACCGACTCCAAGGTCCTCGACGCCGCCTCCGAGCAGCTCGCGACGATCGCCGGTCAGAAGCCCAGCGTCCGGCGTGCCCGCAAGTCGATCGCCAACTTCAAGCTGCGCGAGGGCATGGCCGTCGGCGTGTCGGTGACGCTGCGCAACGAGCGCGCGTACGAGTTCCTGGACCGCCTGATGTCCGTGGCCATCCCGCGGATCCGCGACTTCCGCGGGCTCAAGACCACGTCCTTCGACGGCCGGGGAAACTACTCCATGGGCGTCAAGGAGCAGATCATCTTCCCCGAGATCGACTACGACGCCGTCGACCAGGTCCGCGGCCTCGACATCACGATCACCACCTCGGCGCAGTCCGACCGCGAGGCCTTTCAGCTGCTCGACCTCATGGGGATGCCGTTCTCCAAGGACAACATCCCTGGGAGCCTCGCGCAGCAGGAGGCGCTTGACGCCAAGCACGAGGAGGAGCGCCTCGAGGTCGCGCACGAGAAGGAGGAGGCCGAGTCGGCCGCCTTCGCCGAGCTCAAGGAGGAGAACCCCGAGGCCTACGAGGCTCCGGCCCCCGCGCCCGGCGACCCTGAGCGCGACAGCGCCGGCGACAGCGACGCAACACCTTCGGGCGACCCCGCCCCCAACCCTGATCCGGAGGCCTGACTCGTGGCCAAGACGTCACAGCGCGTGCGCCAGGCACGCGGCTCGAAGTTCAAGACCCGCGAGTACACGCGCTGCCGCCGCTGCGGCCGGGCGCGCTCGGTGTTCCGCAAGTTCGGCCTGTGCCGCATCTGCCTGCGCGAGCTCGCGCACGACGGCTACATCCCGGGCATGACGAAGTCGAGCTGGTAGCGCCATGACGATGACCGACCCCATCGCGGACTTCCTCACGCGGATCCGCAACGGCATCCAGGCCGCGCACGAGACGGTCGACATCCCGTCGTCCAAGCTCAAGAGCGAGATGGCCCGAATCCTGCAGGAGCAGGGCTACATCAACGGCTTCACCGTGCAGCCGCCGACGCCCGAGCGGCCGGCCGAGCTCCTGCGCGTCCAGCTGAAGTACACGGCCGAGCGCCGTTCCGCGATCTCCGGGCTCAAGCGCGTCTCGCGCCCCGGGCAGCGCACGTACGCCGGTCACTCCAACCTGCCCAAGGTGCTCGGCGGCATGGGCACCGCGATCGTCTCCACCTCCCACGGGGTGATGACCGGCCACGAGGCGCGCCAGCAGGGCGTGGGTGGCGAGGTCGTCGCGCACGTCTGGTAGCGCGCGCACGTCATGTCCCGCATCGGAAGAAAGCCCATCCCGCTGCCGTCGACGGTGTCCGTCGCGATCTCGCCGACCGAGGTCCGCGTCAACGGACCGCGCGGAGAGCTCTTCGAGAACATCCACCGCGACATCACGGTCACGCAGGAGGGCGAGGAGCTCGTCGTCACCCGGCCGACCGACCGTGGCGAGCATCGCGCCCTGCACGGCCTGTACCGCTCGCTGGTGGCCAACATGGTCGAGGGCGTCACCGAGGGCTACACCAAGGCGCTGGAGATCCAGGGCGTCGGCTACCGCGCCGCGCTCAAGGGCCGCGACCTCGAGCTGGCCCTCGGGTACTCCCACCCGGTCTCGATCCACGCGCCTGACGGCATCGAGTTCGAGGTTCCGGTCCCCACGCGCGTGATCGTCAAGGGCATCGACAAGCAGCTCGTCGGCGAGACCGCCGCGAACATCCGCAAGCAACGCAAGCCGGAGCCCTACAAGGGCAAGGGCATCCGCTACGAGGGCGAGTACGTCGCCCGGAAGGTCGGTAAGAGGGCATGAGGGCAAGCCATCGCTCGACGGTCGTCGCGTTCACCCACGAAGTTGGGTGCTCGCGATGACGGTCAAGACACCCCAGCAGTCGCGGCTGCGCCGCCGGCGCCGCGTCCGCGCGAAGGTGAGCGGCACCGCCCAGCGCCCGCGCATCTCGGTCTTCCGCTCCAACCGCGGCATCTCCGCCCAGCTCGTCGACGACCTCGACGGCCGCACGCTGGCCGCCGTTGCGTGGACCGAGAGCGACCTGCGCTCGCTCGGACGCATGGAGCAGGCCAATCAGGCGGGCCAGCTGCTGGCCCGCCGCGCGAAGGAGCAGGGCGTCGACACCGCCGTCTTCGACCGCGGCGGCTACCAGTACCACGGCCGCGTCAAGGCGTTCGCCGAGGGCGTGCGCGAGGGAGGGCTCACGGTATGAACACCATCGACCGCAGCGTCAACCCGGGCGGACTGGACCTGCAGGAGCGCGTCGTGGAGATCAACCGCGTCGCCAAGGTCGTCAAGGGCGGCCGGCGCTTCTCGTTCACCGCGCTGGTCGTGGTGGGCGACGAGAACGAGGTCGTCGGCGTCGGCTACGGCAAGGCCAACGAGGTCCCGCTCGCGATCCAGAAGGGCGTCGAGGCCGCGAAGAAGAACCTCTTCAAGGTGCCCAAGCACGGCGCGACCATCACCCACCAGACCACCGGGGTCTTCGGTGCCGGCCGCGTCTTTCTCAAGCCGGCCTCGCCCGGTACCGGCGTCATCGCCGGTGGTGGCGTGCGCGCGGTGCTCGAGCTCGCCGGCATCCACGACATCCTCTCGAAGTCGCTCGGCTCGCAGAACCCGATCAACCTCGTCAAGGCGACGGTGGCGGGGCTGCAGTCCTTGCGCACCCCCGAAGAGGTCGCCGAGCTGCGCGGCCTCTCGATCAACAAGGTGCTGGGGCTGACCGCGCGGACGGAGACGGCGAATGGGACGATCTCGGCTGACGGCGAGGCCGCCGAGGCCGAGGCCGAAGCGCCCGCCGAGGGCGTGGCCGAAGCGCAGGACGCGCCCGCCGAGGCGCAGGCGCCCGCCGACGCCACCGAGGAGGGCGCGCCGGCATGAAGGTGACCCAGGTCAAGTCCAAGAACGGGTCAGACCAGTCGCAGCTGGACACGCTGCGCTCGCTGGGCCTGCGCCGCATCGGGCACACCGTCGAGGTCAAGGACACGCCGCAGGCCAAGGGCATGCTGCACAAGGTCCGTCACCTCATCACCGTTGACGAAGGGGAGGCCTCTGATGGCTGATCACGAGAACGAGCGCATCGGGATGCACTCCCTGAAGCCTGCGCCGGGCAGCCGCAAGCCGCGCAAGCGCGTCGGCCGCGGGCACGGCTCCGGCATGGGCAAGACGTCGGGCCGCGGCCACAAGGGCGCGGGCTCGCGCGCGGGCTCCAAGGACCGCTCCGCCTTCGAGGGCGGCCAGATGCCGATCCACATGCGGATGCGCAAGCTGCGCGGCCCGCACATGAAGAAGTCGATGCCGTTCGAGATGTTCCGCACGCACACCCAGCCGGTGAACCTGCAGGATCTCGAGGCGCGCTTCGACTCCGGAGCCGAGGTGACGCCCCAGTCGCTGTCGGCCGTCGGCCTGGCCACGCGCAAGGACGTCAACGTGAAGATCCTGGCGAAGGGCTCGCTCTCCAAGCCGCTGACCGTGCACGCGCACGGGTTCAGCGCGGCCGCGCGGGAGGCCATCGAGGCCGCCGGCGGAACCGTGCAGCTGCTCGACGCCTAGCGGCTACCCTCCCACCATGCTGTCGACGATCCTCAGCGCCTTCACGGTCGCCGATATCCGCAAGAAGCTCGCGTTCACGGCCCTCCTGCTGGCCCTGTACCGCGTCGGCTCGCACATCCCGGTTCCGGGCATCGACGTCAACGCCGTCAACGACGTGCAGAGCCAGTTCGGCGGGGGCGGCGTCCTGCAGCTGCTCAACACCTTCTCGGGCGGCGGGCTCTCGCGGATCGCGATCTTCGCGCTCGGGATCATGCCGTACATCACGGCGTCGATCATCCTGCAGCTGCTGCAGGTCGTCGTGCCGTCGCTGGAGAAGCTCTCCAAGGAGGGCGAGGTCGGCCAGGCGCGCATCACGCAGTACACGCGCTACCTCACCGTCGGCTTGGCCTTCGCGCAGTCGATCGGCTACGTCTTCCTGTTCCGCTCCTTCGAGGCGCAGGCCGGGCAACCGATCATCCCGACCTTCGACGCGCCGCACGTGTTCCTCATCGTGCTCTCGCTCACCGCCGGGACGATCCTGCTGATGTGGATGGGCGAGCTGATCACCCAGCGCGGCATCGGCAACGGGATCTCGCTGATGATCTTCGCCTCGATCGTCGCGCGGCTGCCCCAGGGCATCCAGGCGTGGTGGACCAACCCCGACCAGGTCTTCAAGGTGATGATGCCGTTCATCGTCCTGGCGGTCATCGCGGCGATCGTCTTCGTCCAGGAGGGTCAGCGCCGCATCCCGATCCAGTACGCCAAGCGCGTCATCGGGCGCCGCATGAGCGCCGGCGGGCAGACCTACCTGCCGCTGCGCGTGAACATGGCCGGGGTCATCCCGGTCATCTTCGCCGCGTCGATCATGGCCTTCCCGCCGACGATTGGGCAGCTGATCAACACCCCCGCCGCGCGCAGCGTCTCGGCGTTCTTCAACGCCCAGAACGCCCCCTACGTCATCGGCGAGTCGATCTTCATCATCCTCTTCACCTACTTCTACACCGCGGTGACGTTCAACCCCGTCGACCAGGCCGACAACCTCAAGAAGTACGGCGGCTTCATCCCCGGCGTGCGCCCGGGGCGGCCGACGGCGGAGTTCCTGGACCGGGTGCTCGCGCGCCTGACCTTCCCGGGCGCGTTGTACCTCGCGGCGGTCGCCGCGCTGCCGACCATCATCCTCGCCCAGACGAGCGCGAACTTCTTCTTCGGCGGCACGTCGGTGCTCATCGTCGTCGGCGTGGCCCTCGACACGATGAAGCAGCTCGAGGCGCAGCTGATGATGCGCAACTACGAAGGCTTCTTGAAGTAGGTTTCAGGGCCGTGCCCGGCTCCTCGCGCTTCATCCCCCGGTCGAAGGAGACCGGGTTGGACACCGCTCCCACCCTCGGCCTGGACTCCGAGCTCAACCTGATCCTGCTGGGCCCGCCCGGGGCTGGCAAGGGCACCCAGGCCGAGCGCCTGCAGGAGGACTTCCCCCTGGCCTACATCGCCACCGGCGACATGCTGCGCGCCGCGGTCGCGGCGGGCTCGGAGCTGGGCAAGCAGGCGGAGGAGCACATGAAGGCCGGCGATCTCGTGCCCGACGAGATCATCATCGGCGTCATCCTTGAGAAGGTGAACCACGACGACGCCCGCGACGGCTTCCTGCTGGACGGCTTCCCGCGCTCGCGGGGCCAGGCCGAGGCGCTGGACGAAGCGATCGAGAAGCTCGGGCGCAAGCTGACCGCCGTGCTGCTCATCGACGCGCCCGACGAGGAGATCGTGCGCCGGCTCTCCGGCCGGCGGGTCAGCAAGTCGGGGCGCGTGTACCACGTCGAGTTCGACCCGCCCAAGCACGAGGGCCGCTGTGACATCGACGGGTCCGCGCTGATCCAGCGCGAGGACGACAAGCCAGAGACCATCCGCAAGCGGCTCAAGGTCTACCACGACCAGACCCATCCCCTGATCGCCTTCTACGAGGACCGCGGCCTGCTGCGCCGCTTCGACGGAACGCGGTCGCCGACCGACGTGCGCGATCACATCCGCGCGACGATCGCGACGCTGCGCCTCGAAGACGAGCTGTAGCCGCCCCCACCGCGCAGCCCATCGTGATCATCAAGAAGTCCACGGCCGAGATCGACAAGATGGCCGCTGCCGGCGAGATCGTCGCCGAGACGCTCGTGTTGATGGGCGACATGGTGGCCGAGGGCGTGACGACCAAGGAGCTCGACACCGCAGCGGAGGAGCACATTCGTGCGCGCGGGGCGACCCCAGCGTTCAAGGGCTACCACGGCTTCCCGGGGTCGATCTGCGCGTCCCCGAACGAGATGGTCGTGCACGGCATCCCCGGCCCGTACAAGCTCGCGGCCGGCGACGTGATCTCCCTCGACGTGGGAGTCGTGCGCCAGGGGTGGGTGGCCGACGCGGCGCGGACGTTCACGGTGGGGCCGGTGTCACCGGTCGCCGACAAGCTCCTGAACACGACGAGGGCGTCGCTCTTCGCGGCCGTCGAGCAGTGTCGCGCGGGCAACCGCCTCGGCGACATCTCTCACGCGGTGCAGTCGGTCGTGGAGGCGGAGGGGCTCAGCGTGGTCCGCTCGCTGGTGGGCCACGGCGTTGGGCGCGACATGCACGAGGAGCCGCAGATCCCCAACCACGGATCACCCGGCACGGGCCCGGAGCTCGAGGAGGGGATGGTCCTCGCCGTCGAGCCCATGGTCAATGCCGGCCGGCACGCGGTTCGCATGGGCGACGACGGATGGGCGATCTACTCCCAGGACCGTTCGCTGGCGGCCCACTTCGAGTTCACCATCGCGATCACGGCCGACGGCCCGCGCGTTCTGACCCCCTGGCACGAACCCGTTTCCTGAGCCGGCGGCCCCATCGCCTACGGCGCACGGGTCCGGCTTGCTATCTTTCTCTGCTCGCGTGCATGGGTTCGCCTGCGCGCGTCCGCGACGTCAGTAGCGGCGGCCCCCTGCGGCCTCCAGAGCTGCACGGCCGCGATCAACACGGAAAGGGATCATGAAGGTACGACCGTCGGTCAAGCCGATGTGCGAGAAGTGCAAGGTCATCCGCCGTCACGGCGCGGTGCTGATCATCTGTTCCAATCCTCGCCACAAGCAGCGTCAGGGGTAGCTCGCCAGCATGGCTCGAATCGCCGGGATCAACATCCCGCTCAACAAGCGCGTCGAAATCGGTCTCACGTACATCTACGGGATCGGCCGCCCGACCGCGAACGTCATGCTCGCCGGCGCGCGCATCGACCCGGACACCTACGTCCGCAACCTCACCGACGACGAGGTCGCCAAGCTGCGCGACGCCGTCGAGGACCTGACCGTCGAGGGTGACCTCCGTCGCGAGCGCTCGCAGAACATCAAGCGCCTGATGGAGATCGGCTGCTACCGCGGCATGCGGCACCGTCGCGGCCTCCCCGTGCGTGGTCAGAAGACCAAGACCAACGCCCGCACGCGCAAGGGTCCCAAGCGCATGCAGGTCGCCGGCAAGAAGAAGGCAGGGAAGAAGTGAGCGCAGCGAACGACTGTCACGTGAGGCCGGAGGCCGAAGTTCGTCGTCAGAGCGCGGGGCTGGATGCCCCGCGGAGGTACTGACCCATGCCGGCGCCCAAGAGGCCGCAGCGCGGCCGCCGCAAGCCGAAGAAGAACATCCCCATCGGCCAGGCGCACATCAAGACGTCCTTCAACAACACCATCGTGTCGCTCACCGACCGCGAGGGCAACGTCATCGCGTGGGAGTCCGCCGGCGGTGCCGGGTTCAAGGGCTCGCGCAAGTCGACGCCCTTCGCCGCCCAGGTGACGGCCGACGCCGCCGCCCGCAAGGGCATCGAGCAGGGCCTGCAGAAGGTCGAGGTCTTCGTCAAGGGCCCCGGCTCCGGGCGCGAGACGGCGATCCGCTCGCTGACCGCCGCCGGCCTCGAGGTCATGAAGGTCACCGACGTCTCCCCGCAAGCCCACAACGGCTGCCGCCCCCGCAAGCGGCGCCGCGTCTAGGAACCCTCCATGGCCAGAGACACGAGCCCGCAGTGCAAGCAGTGCCGCCGCGAGGGGCAGAAGCTCTTCCTCAAGGGCGAGCGCTGCCTGACCGACAAGTGCGGCGTCGAGCGGCGCAACTACCCGCCGGGTGACCACGGCCGCGGGCGCCAGAAGCAGTCGGAGTATCGCGTGCAGCTGCGCGAGAAGCAGAAGGCGCGCCGCTACTACGGCGTCCTCGAGCGCCAGTTCCGCGAGTACTACGCCAAGGCCTCGCGCCAGGACGGCATCACGGGCGAGAACCTCCTGCGCCTCCTCGAGTGCCGCTTCGACAACGTCCTCGTCCGGCTCGGCTTCGCCGCCTCGCGCCGACAGGCGCGCCAGCTCGTGCGCCACGGCCACTGGACCATCAACGGCCGTCGTGTCGACATCCCCAGCTACCAGGTCCGCGACGGCGACGTCATCGCGGTCAAGCTGGGAACGGCAGCCGACCAGGTCATCCGCGACGCCACCGAGCTCACCGCTCAGGTGCCGGCGTGGCTGCAGGCCGACCACGATGCGCTCACCGCAAAGGTGCTGCGCAGGCCGGACCGGCGGGAGATCCTCGCGCCGGTGCAGGAGCAGCTCATCGTCGAGCTGTACTCGAAGTAGCGCCCGAACCGCGCCGCGGCCACACGGCCCCCTCCGGCCTCGGCGCTTCCCCACACAGTTAGGACCCTCTCAACCATGCTCGATTTCCAGATCCCCCGCATCACCTCGGAGACCGTCGACGAGGATCGTGGCTCGTTCGTCATCGAGCCCCTCGACCGCGGCTTCGGCTACACGTTCGGGAACTCGCTGCGGCGCGTGCTGCTCTCGTCGCTCGCCGGCGCGGCGGTGACCAGCGTGCGGATCGAGGGCGTCGCGCACGAGTTCTCGGTCGTCGAGGGCGTCACGGAGGACGTCACCGACATCGTCCTGAACCTCAAGGGCATCGTCTGCCGGATGCACTCCGATGCGACCGAGGTCGAGGCTCCGCTCGTCGTCACCGGCCCTGGTGACATCACGGCCAAGGACATCGACCTGCCCGCGGGCGTCGAGATCCTCAACCCCGACGTGCACATCGCCACGCTGGAGAAGAAGACCAAGCTCGAGCTGTACCTGACGATCGGCCGGGGGCGCGGCTACCGCGCCGCCGAGGACAACAAGTCGGCCGACCAGCCGATCGGCGTCATCCCGATCGACTCGATCTTCTCGCCGGTGCGCCGCGTCGCCTATGCGGTGGAGGGCGCGCGCGTCGGCCAGCGCACCGACTTCGACAAGCTCTCGCTCGACATCGAGACCGATGGCTCCATCGAGCCGCCGGCCGCGCTGCGCGAAGCGGCGGAGATCCTCATCGCGCAGCTGGCGATCTTCACCGACCCGGATCGGCTCGAGGAGCTGCGTGCGGGGCCGGGGGGAGTGCTGGACGCCGGCGGCATCAACGGCGCGGCGGCGGCCAACGGCGCCGGTGGCGGAGCGGTTCCCGCAGCGTCCGGCGGCCCGATGCACGACATCCTCATCGAGGAGCTCGAGCTCGGCGTACGGTCCTACAACTGCCTCAAGCGCGCGGGCATCCAGACGGTCGGCGACCTGATCACGAAGTCGGAGGGCGAGCTCAACGCCATTCCGAACTTCGGCAAGAAGTCGATCGACGAGGTCATCGAGACGCTGCACACGCGGGGGCTCGACCTGCGCGACGACTGACGTATCGGCTTCGCCGCTACGTCACAGACGGAGTGACAACGGCGTATCGGCTTCGCCGCTACGTCACAGACGGAGTGACAACGGCGTATCGGCTTCGCCGCTACGTCACAGACGGAGTGACAACGGCGTACCGGCTTCGCCGCTGCATCACAGACGGTTAGACAACTGCGAAAAACGGATCTGCAATGCGCCATCAAAAAGCACGCAACAAGCTCAGCCGCAGTGCCTCGCACCGCAAGGCACTGCTGGCCAACCTCTGCAAGGAGGTCATCGAGCACGAGCGCATCAAGACGACCGAGGCGAAGGCCAAGGCGGTCAAGCCCGAGGTCGAGAAGCTCATCACGCTGGCCAAGCGCGGCGATCTGCACGCACGGCGGCAGGCGCTGTCCCATCTCGGCCAGGACAAGTTCATGGTCCACAAGCTCTTCGAGGACGTAGCCCCGCGCTACGCCGAGCGCCCGGGTGGCTACACCCGGATCCTCAAGCTCGGCCCGCGTCGCTCAGACGCGACCGAGATGGTCTTCCTCGAGCTGGTCTAGCTCCTCGTCGATCGCGTCCTCACGGACGCGGACGACAACGTAGCCTGCGGCTTCCAGAGCGGCCTGCTTGCGGGCGTCACGGCGCCGCGCAGCGGGGGTCTGGTGGTACCTCGCGCCGTCGATCTAACGGCGAGGCCGCGGTCGGGATAGAAGGCGTCCACCTCGAAGCCGGCGACGCGGACATTGGTCTGCGGGCGTTCGTGGCCGCGCTTGCGCATCTCGCGCAGGACGCGGTCCTCGAGACCCGAGCGCGTGGGGGTGGCGTCGGCGAGGGCTCGGGCGAACACGGCGGTGGGGATGCCACCGGCTCGGTCGAGCTGGTCCTCGAGCTGCCGCAGGTTGACCTGACGCTGCACGAGCGCTTCGTTCATCGCGCGCTCCAGGGCCTCGGGGTGCATCGTGGCGCTGAGGTCGAGCAGGGCGCGGGCCGCGGTTGTCACGGGGATCCCGTGGCGCCGGGTGGCGTCGGTGCGGGGGTTCAGCGCGCGAGCCGTGTGGGGGCGGATGCCTGGTCTGGGCTTGAGGCGGCGCGGGACGGTGACGTCCGTTGGAGGCTGGCGGTCGCTCCTGCTCTGAGGGAGGAAGCCCAGGAGAGTCCCGGCCGCGCGGTGGCTCAGGAACGCTTCGTCGCCAAGCGCCAAGACGGCGGCGAGCCAGCGGCCACGGTCGGTCACGGCCGGGTGGCCGACGGCGTAGACGCCGCGGTGGATCGGGTGCAGGCGGCCGTTCTTGACGCGCATCGAGAACTTCGCGCTTGGTCAGGCCGCAAAGGCCGAGCTGCCGTGCTGTGGCCAGACCGTGCTGCCTCGCCGCCACCCCCGCGACCCGGGTGTCCGGGGGGTGGCGTGGTTCGATACCTATGGAGTTCCTTTCGACGCCACCCGCGAGCATGCTTCACCCTCGCCGCCGCCGTCAGCGCGGCACAACCCCGCAACCGACACGGAAGAGACCCATCCCCGCGACGAAGCTCCTCATCGAGTACGACGGCACGCACTTCGCGGGCTGGGCGCGGCAGCCGGGCCGGCGGACCGTGCAGGACGAGCTCGAGATGGCGCTGGCCGTCCTGAGGCGCGCGCCCACCTCCACCACCGCCGCCGGGCGCACCGACGCCGGCGTGCACGCCACCGGGCAGGTTGCGTCCTACGCCAACCACCCGGTCGAGCTCAAGGGGCTCAACGCGATCCTGCCGCCCGACGTGAAGGTCCTCGCGTGCACCGGGGCTCAGAACGGCTTCGACGCCCGGCGCGACGCGACGTCGCGCGCGTACCGCTACCGCGTGCTCAACCGCCGCACGTCCGCCGTGTTCGAACGTGGCCGCGCGCTGTGGTGGCCGCAACGGATCGACCGCGACGCGCTGCACGCCTGCGCAGCGCACCTGGCCGGCACCCACGACTTCACCGCCTTCACCCGCAAGGAGACCCAGCACACCCGCTTCACGCGGACCGTCAGCCGTGCGGCGTGGACCTTCGAAGGCGACCTCCTCAGCTTCGAGATCGAAGCCAACTCGTTCCTGCGGCACATGAACCGGGCGCTCGTGGGCACCATGCTCCAGGTCGCGATGGGGCGCCGCAGCGTCGAAGGTTTCGCCACGCTGTTGGACGGGCGGCCGCGCACCGAGGCGGGCCCGAGCGCCGCGCCCCACGGGCTCTACCTCGCGCGCGTTCGCTACGACCCCCCGGCGGGGGGCGAATCTCCCTCGCGACTATTCTCGTAACCCTGCCATGCGCGTGCTGCTGACCAACGACGACGGCATCGAGGCGGAAGGCCTCCAGGCGCTTCGGCGCGCGCTGCTGGAGGTGGCAGACATCGAGCTGGCCGTCATCGCCCCCGACGGCAACCGCTCCGCGATCGGCCGCGGGATCACCACCCGTAGGCCGCTCGTCGTCGAGGAGGTCGACTTCGGTGACGGCACGGTCGGCTACCAGACCGACGGGACGCCGGTGGATTGCGTACGGCTGGCGACGCTGGGTCTGGTCGACGGCTTCCAGGCCGAGGTGGTCGTCTCGGGCATAAACCACGGTGCCAACCTGGGCGACGACATCTCCTACTCGGGAACGGTCGCCGCCGCCCTCGAGGGGTTGATCCTGGGGTTGCCGGCCATCGCGGTCTCCCAGCAGTCCGCGGCGCGCGAGATGGACTTCCGCCTCGGTGGCGAGTTCGACTTCGACACCGCGGCACGGTTCACGGCCGGCGTCGTCGCAGAGCTCGACGAGCACCCGCTGCCCGAGGGCACGCTGCTCAACGTCAACGTTCCGGCCGGCGAGCCGGAGGGTGTCGAGGTCACACGCATCGGCAAGCGCATCTACCGCGACGAGCTCAAGCTCGACCATGAGGAGGGCGGGCGCCGCCGCTTCTGGATCTACGGCGCCGACCCGGGGTTCCACGACGAGGCCGGCACCGACCTGGCCGCCGTGGCGGCCGGGCGGATCGCGGTCACGCCCGTGCACTTCGACCTCACCGACGCCGCGGGTATGGACGCGCTGGGCAAGCGGGACCTCACGCGCCTGATCGCGCCCGCCGCGCGCGACGTGGAGTGAGCACGCCACCCGCAGAGCGAGCGGCGCAGCTGCGCGAGGTCCTGCACCACCACGCGCACCGCTACTACGTCCTGGACGACCCGGAGATCGGTGACGCCGAGTACGACGCGCTGCTCGACGAGCTGCGGGCCATCGAGGCCGAGCACCCGGAGCTGCTGAGCGCCGATTCGCCGACCCAGCGCGTCGGGGGCACGCCGGTCAGCTCGCTGGAGAAGGTCACGCACTTGCGACCGATGCTGTCGTTGGCCAATGCGCGCACCGAGGAGGAGCTGCGGGCGTGGGTGGCGCGGATGCGCGCCCACCTCGCGCGCGAGGGCATCGATGCGCCGGAGTTCACCTACGTGGCCGAGCCGAAGATCGACGGGCTCGCGATGTCGCTGCTCTACCGCGACGGCGTCTTGGAGCGCGGCGCCACGCGTGGTGACGGTGAGATCGGCGAGGACGTCACGCACAACCTGCGTACCATCCCGACGATCCCGCTGCGGATCGCGATGGACGACCCGCCCCCGCTGCTCGAGGTCCGCGGCGAGGTCTACATGTCGCTCCCTGACTTCGCCGGGCTCAACGACCGCCGCGCGGAGCAGGGGCTCTCGACGTTCATGAACCCGCGCAACGCCGCGGCCGGGACGATCCGCCAGCTCGACCCGAAGCTCGCCGCCGAGCGGCCGCTGTCGATGTGGTGCTACGGCGTCGGTGCGGTGCAGGGCCTGACGTTCGACAGCCACCACGCCGGGCTGGACTGGCTCGGCGAGCACGGCTTCCGCGTCAACGCAGACATCAAGCGCCTCGGCTCCGAGGACGAGGTCGTGCGCCAGTGCCTGGACTGGCAGGAGCGCCGCGGCGCGCTCGACTTCGAGATCGACGGGGTGGTCGTGAAGGTCGACGATCTCGAGCTGCAGCGGCGCCTGGGTGTCGTCGGGCGCGACCCGCGCTGGGCCATCGCCTGGAAGTTCCCTCCGACGACGGCGGTCACGCGGCTGCACCGGGTCATGTGGAACGTCGGGAAGTTCGGCGACCTCCACCCGTTCGCCGCGCTGGAACCGGTGCACGTGGGGGGCGTCACCGTCAAGCTCGCGACGTTGCACAACGAGGAGGACCTCGCGCGCAAGGACATCCGGCCCGGGGAGGACGTCATCGTCCTGCGCGCGGGCGACGTGATACCGCAGGTGCTCTCGCCGGCCCCGCACGTCGCCGAGCACGCCGATAGGCCGCCGGCACCGCTGCCGCCGGAGCGCTGCCCCGTGTGCGACACGCCGACCTGCAAGCCCGACGACTCGGTCTTCACCACGTGCCCCAACCGCCTGTGCCCCGACCGGCAGTGGCAGCTGCTCAAGCACTTCGTCTCGCGCGGGGCGATGGACGTCGACGGCCTGGGGGAGAAGCAGGTCGCGGTGCTGCAGGCAAAGGGGCTCGTGCGCACCGCCGCCGACTTCTACCGGCTCCAGAAGGACCAGCTGATGGAGCTCGACGGCTTCGGCGAGACCTCCGCCAACCGGTTGCTCGAGCGCATCGAGCAGTCCAAGGAGCGGCCGCTCGGCCGCCTGCTGTTCGGGCTGGGACTCGAGGAGGTCGGCTTCGTCACCGGCGGGAACCTCGCGCAGCGCTTCCGCTCGCTCGAGGCGCTGAGTGCGGCCTGCGCCGACGAGATCCTCGAGACCCCGGGGGTAGGGCCGAAGATGGCCGAGAAGATCCACACGCAGCTCGCTGATCCGGTGATGGTCGCCCTGATCGACGATCTGCGCAGCGTCGGGGTGGCCACGGCCCTCGAGGGATCGCCGCCGGGCGACGGCCCGCTCAACGGCAAGACGTTCGTGCTGACGGGGACCTTGCCCGACCTGACCCGCGAGGAGGCGACCGAGGCCATCCAGGCGGCGGGCGGGCGCGTCACGACCTCGGTCTCGAAGAAGACCGACCACGTCGTGGCCGGGGCGACGCCGGGCAGCAAGCTCGAGAAGGCCGAGCGGCTCGGCGTGGACGTGCTCGACGAAGCCGGGTTGCTCGCGCTGCTCGCCGGACCCGCCGACGGGTAGGCCCGGGCGATGGCCGGCCCCGACACGAGCCTCCTGCGCGAGGCGACGCGCCGCGCAGCGGAGCTGCTCGCGACGACGACCGGCGCGCGGCTCGCTCTGCAAGGCCTCAAGCAGCGCGTCGACCTCGACGCCCTCCCACCCGAGGTCCGCGGCCAGGTCGCGCGACGCCTGGCGAGCGTCCCCGACCCCGAGCCGTTGTCCTGGCGCGAGGTCGAAGTGGTCCTGCGCGACGCCTGGGGGGCCAAACCCGACAGGGTGCTGTCGGCGATCGAGCACGACCCCGTCGCGGTGCGCCCCGCGTCGCAGGTGCACCGTGCGCAGACGCAGGACGGCGACCCCGTTGCCGTGAAGGTCCTGCGTCCGGGACTGGTGACGGCGTTGCGCAGCGAGCTGGGCCTCGCCGACGCGGCGGCCGCGATCGTCAGCGTGGCGCTGCCCGCCGTGGACATGGCCGCGCTCGCTCACGAGGTGCGCGAGCGCCTGCTCGACGAGCTCGACCTCGAGTACGAGGGCGGGGTGCAGCGGTCCTTCGCCCGGGCGCTGCGCCGGCATCCCGAGCTCGGGGTCCCGAAGGTCCACTCCGCGCTGACCCACGAGAACGTCCTGGTCAGCGACTGGGTCGACGGGGCGCCGGTCGATGCCCTGACGGGCACGCAGCGCGATCACGCGGCAGCGCTGCTCGCGCGCTTTCACCTGGGCGCGGCGGTGTTCGGCACGGTGCACGCCGATCCGGACCCGCGTGACGCGCTGCTGGACGCTGACGGCCGACTGTGGATCCTCGACTTCGGCGCGACCCGCGCGGTCGCCTCCGACCGGGTTGCGGCGGCGGCAGACGCCGTCGATGCGCTGGCCCAGAGCGATGCGGCAGACGAGTTCGGCGCCGCCGTCGCAACGATCGGCTGGCTCACCGAGGGGGAGGCTCGAGGCGCGCATGCTCTCGCGCGTACGGTGCTGGGGCCGCTGGCCCAGCGGGGTTCCGTGCGTCTGGACGCCGCGACGGTCGACGGAATCGGACAGCGGGTGGAGGCGGCTCGCGACGAGCTGCTGGGCCTCGCGCTGCGCGGACGCCCTTCGCCGCAGGACCTATGGCCGCTGCGGATGCTCGGAGTGCTCGGCGCGACGCTGGCTCAGCTCGAGGCCGAGGGGGAGTGGCTGGCCCTCACGCAGACGGCGCTACGCGACGGTTGGGGCTGACCCGCGACTGGCCGCGGCCCGCTACCCGTCGAAGCGCGCGATCGCCGCCGCGATCCGATCCTCGACGCGCTTGGCGCGCGGGGTGTAGACGCGGTTCGCGAGCACCGAGAACGCGACGGTGTGGCCGTTGCGAGCGACGCAGTAGCCCGACAGCGCGGAGACGTTGGACAGCGTGCCGGTCTTCCCCCGGCAGGCGCCGGCCGCGGCGGTGCGCCGCGTGCGGCGGCGCAGGGTTCCGGATCGTCCGGCGACCGCGAGCGAGCTCATCCACGCCGCCGACTGCTCCTGCGCGGCCATGCGCTCGAGCAGGCGGACGACCTGCCGCGCCGTCGTCCGGTCCGACCGCGAGAGCCCCGACCCGTCCGTCAACCGCGGGTGGATGCCGAACGTGGCGAGGTCCGCGCGCACGACCGCCAGGCCCGCGCTCGTGCTCCCCGCCGCGCCGAAGGCCGCCCCGAGGGCCTTGACGAGCGTCTCGGCGTAGAAGTTGTCCGACGGCACGTTGGTCGCGGCGATGAGCGACTGCATCGGGGGCGAGTCGACGGCGGCAAGGTCGACCGGGTCCCCGGCAGCTGCCTGCCCCGAGCGCAGGGTGCCAGACCGCGCGCGGCGACCGAAGTCGACCCCCCGGGCGCTCAGCAGCCCCTGCAGCCGCTGCGCCGCGACCTGCGCCGGGCCCTGCGTGCCCCCGCGCCCGTGATCCCAGGTGAGCGCGCCGAGGCGCCCGCCGAGGAACGGGTCGAAACCGCGCGCGGCGTCGAAGCGCGAGTCGTCGCCCACGACCCCGCCGGTCACACGACGTAGCCCGGCGTCCTGGCTGAGCTTCAGCGCGAGGTCGCTCAAGGCGGCGTCGCCGAGGGTGGGGTCGCCACCGCCGACGAGGTACAGGTCGCCCCGCAGGCTCCCCACCTCGTCCACCGTCGTCCCGGTCCGCGCCCGTGCGACCGTGGTGAACACGCCGTCGGCGCCGAAGCGCAGCAGCGCGCTGGCCGTGGTGAAGAGCTTCTCGTTGGACGCCGGGGCCAAAGCAAGGTTCTCCTGCCGTGTGAACAGGACGCGCGACGTGTCGAGGTCGACCACCCGCACCCCCGAGGCGGAGCCCAGCAGGCGACTCTCGGCCGCGAGCTTGCGCCCCAGGGTGGACGCGTCGATCGCCTGCGCCGGCGTGGCCCCCAGCGCGGCCGCGAGGACGACGACGACCGTGAGAGCTCTCAGGAGGACCCGCGGCACGAGACCCTCAGCGTAACTGCGATGATCGCGACATGGGGAAGGTCGTCGAGCTCAAACCCGCTGCGAAGAAGGCCCGCCGCCCGCGGCAGCGCCGGTCGAAGACCGCGCTGGTCCTCGGTGGCGGGGGCTTCACCGGCGGCGTCTACGAGATCGGCGCGCTACGCGCGTTCGACCTGCTGTCGGTCAACCGCACGGTCAACCAGTTCGACGTCTACGTCGGCACCAGCGCCGGCTCCTTCGTCGCCGCGATGACGGCCAACGGCATCACGCCCGAGGAGATGATGCGGGTCGTCAACCAGCAGACGCCGTCCCCCTTCCGCGACGTCGACCTCAACCAGCTCCTGCGCCCCAATCTCGTCGAGTTCATCGTCAAGGGAACGCTGCTGCCGCTGCGTGCCGCGGGTCTCGTGCGGCAGCTCGCCGGCCAGATCGGCGGCATCTCCGCCATGGACGTCATCCTCGGGCTCGCGGAGGGACTGCCGTCGGGGATCTACTCGGGCTCGGGCATCGAGGAGTACGTGCGCATGGTCCTGTCGGACCCGGACCGCACCGACGACTTCCGCCTGCTGGAGAACGAGCTCTACCTCGCGGCCACCGACCTGGACACCTGCGAGCGGGTGATCCTCGGCGGCAAGGACTGGGACGACGTCCCCATCTCCACCGCCGTGCGCGCCTCGACGGCGCTGCCCATGGTCTACAAGCCCGTCCGCATCCGCGACCGGGAGTTCGTCGACGGCGGCCTGGTCTCGACCACGAACCTCGACATCGCCGTCGAGGCCGGAGCGAAGTTCATCGTCGTCGTCAACCCGCTGGTGCCCTACGTCAACGACTTCACGCAGAAGAAGTCGACGCTGCTGGGAGAACGCATCCGCCACGTCAGCGACATGGGGCTGCCCCAGATCGGCTACCAGGCCTTCAAGATGATGGCCCACCAGCGCCTGCACGAGATGGCCAAGCAGTGGGAGGAGCGCTACCCGGGCGTCGACATCTTGCTCATCGAGCCAGAGCCCAACGACGAGCTGATGTTCCAGACGTCGATCATGAACTTCGCCAGCCGTGTCGACGTCGCCCGCCACGGCTTTCAGTCGGTCACGCTCAAGCTCGCCGGGGACTACGACCGCTTCCGTGAGGTGACCGCCCGGCACGGCATCGATATCTCCGCGACGCGCGTACGCAAGGTGGTCAAGCACTTCGCGGCGGAGCAGGAGAAGACGCGGGCGTGGCGCAAGATCCTCGAGCAGACCACGGGGGCACTGCTGCGTCAGTCGCAGTAGGCGAGGAGGAGTGCTCCGCGGGGCATCCTGCCCCGCGTTCTGATGGGGAGCTCGGCCTCCGGCCTCGGCTAGACCGGCGGACCGCCTTTCAGGCGGTTGCCTATTGCGACAGGACCGCGTCCAGGACTCGCAGCAGGCGCTCGGTGTCGTTTGCTCGGTGCGGGATCGTGATGCGGACGTGGTCCGCGTCTCCCAGCTGGCCTCCCGCCGCCACGGCGATGCCGCCGCGCTCCAGGCGCGCCGCGAGCTTGGCTCCGTCGAGGTCCGGCGCTGAGGCCCACAGGACGTTGGCCTGGCTCGGGGTGACGGTGAGTCCCCGCGCGCGCAGCTCCTCAACCAGCGCGCCGCGGGCCGCCGCGATCAGGGCCGTGCGGCGCTCGACGACCGGGGCCAGCGAGCGCAGCGCCTCCAGGGCGCCGGCCTGGGCGAGCTCGTTGACGCCGAGCTCCGGCGCGAGGCGCTCCAGCAGTGGCTCGGACTCCGGGCCGCCGACCACGTAGCCGCAGCGCAGGCCGGCCAGGCCCCAAGCCTTGGAGAAGGTCCGGAAGATCAGCAGGCGCGGGTGGCGCTCGAGCAGCGGCAGGGTGGCCCCGACGGGCTCGGCGTCGACATAGTCGCGCAGCGCCTCGTCGAGCAGGACCACGACGCGCTCGGGCAGCGCGTCCAGCAGCTCGCCCAGTGCGCCGGCTCCGAGCAGCTCGCCGGTCGGGTCGTTGGGGTTGCACAGCGCGACGATGCGCGTCCGCTCGTTGACCGCGCCCAGGATCGCCTCGGTCCCGAAGCCGGGGACCGGCACCGCCCCGCCGCGCGCGCGGCGGGCCATGAGCGGGTAGAGCCCGTAGGACGGCCACGGCGTGACGAGCTCGTCGCCGGGCTCGATGAGCGCCTGCGTGGCGGCGCTGAGCAGCTGCGCGACGCCGTCGCCGACCGCCAGGCGCTCGACGCCGGCGCCCACGTGATGGGCCAGTTCGGAGCGCAGCTCGCTGGCGTGGCGGTCGCGGTAGCGGTGCAGCCCCCGCCGTGCCGCGTAGGTGATCGCGTTGGCAACGTGCGACGGTGGGTACTCGGGCCACGTCGTGCGCGACAGGTTCAGCGGCTCGAGGACGCTGAGCGCCTTGGCGCGGCGCTCTCGCGCATCCTCGCGCAGGTCGGAGCTGATCTCCTCGGGGGAGAGCCCGTCGAACTGCTTGTAGTAGTCCAGCAGGCCCACGCGACTCGTCCTACCCGGTGGGGGCCAGCGTCGGGCCGAGGCCCGCGAACAGCAGCAGCCAGCCGGTGAACAGCGCGACGCCGATGACCGCGGTCGTGCCGAAGATCGGGCCGAGTATTCCCTGCCGCTGGTCGTAGCCGGCGGCGCGGCGCAGCAGGATCCACAGCAGGTCGAGCCGGCGCAGGCCCATGAGCCCGACGAGCAGAACCGCGATCAGCACCGCGAAGCCCAGGAAGATGCCGAGGCTGACGCTGTTGGTCAGGTACTCGATCTGCGAGGCGATCCAGAGCGCGCCGATCGGGATAGGCCCCCAGAAGGCGAGGCAGATCAGCGTCATGAGCACGAAGACCGCGCGCGCGAGAAAGCGGTCGCGGCGCGCGCGGGCGTCGCTGCCGCGCTGCGGGATCGTCCGGTACTTCACCGGCGCGGTCCCGGGGCGCCGGCCGACGAACAGCCCGCCGTTCTCCGTGGGGTCGGTACGCATCGCCTCTCAGCTTAGAGGCGCCCCGGCCCTGAAGCCGCTCAGCCGTAGAGGTCGTCGAACAACGCGGCGTACTTCTCGTTGACGACGTTGCGCTTGACCTTGAGCGTCGGCGTCAACTCGCCGGTCTCCTGGGTCAGGTCGTGGTCGAGGATCACGAACTTCTTGACCTGCTCGACCTGCGCGTAGCGGCTGTTGGCGTTGTCGAGCTCGGTCTGGACGAGCTCGCGCACCGCCGGCTCCTGCGCCAGCGCCGCGATGTCCTGCGGCAGCCCTTGCTCCTTGGCCCACGGGAGGATCTCCTCCTCGTCGAGGGTGACGAGCATCACCGGGAAGGGCCGGCGGTCGCCGTGCATCACGGCCTGCGAGACCCAGCGCGTCTGCTTGAGGTCGTTCTCGAGGTTGGCCGGCGTCAGGTTCTTGCCGCCCGCAGTGATGATGATGTCCTTCTTGCGGCCGGTGATCGACAGGAAGCCGTCCTGATCGAGCGAACCGAGGTCGCCGGTGTGCAGCCAGCCGTCGACCACGGTGCCGAACGACGCGTCGTCGTTCTTGTAGTAGCCGCCGAAGATGTTTCCGCCCTTGATGAGGATCTCGCCGTCGTCGGCGATGCGGATCTCACACCCCGGGAGCGCGCGCCCGACGGTGCCGAAGCGGTGGTGCTCAGCGGTCGAGTACGTGGCGACGGTGGCGGTCTCGGTCATCCCGTAGCCCTCCAGCACCGGCACGCCGCAGCCGTAGAAGAACTCGAGGATGTCCTTGGCGATCGGCGCCGCTCCGGTGACCGCCTGGTTGACGTTGCCGCCGAAGATCGCGCGGACGTTCTTGAACATCTGCTCCTCGGCCGCGTCGAAGTGGGCCTGGAGCTCGGCCGGGACCTCCTCGCCGCGGAGCTGCATGTCGCGGACCTTGACCCCGAGCTTCGCCGCGGCGGTCATCTTCTCCCTGACCTCCGGCGGCTGGGAGCCGATCGCCAGCGTGTAGATCTTCTCGAAGATCCGCGGCACCGACGGGAGGTAGGTCGGCTTGACCTCGCTCAGCTCGGGGACGATCTGCTTCGTGTCCCCGCCGTAGTAGGCCAGCGTGGCGCCGGCGTCGATGCTCAGCAGCTGGATGAGCAGCGCGAACGCGTGGGCCAGCGGGAGGAACAGGTAGGTCACCTGGTCGCCGTCCATCATGTCCAGCGACTCGCACATGTCCAGCACGCTGCGGTAGTTGCCGTGCGACAGCACGCAGCCCTTCGGCGGGCCGGTCGTGCCGGAGGTGTAGATGAAGGTGAACGCGTCGTCCTTGGTCACCGCCGCAGTGCGCTGGGCGAGCTCGTCGGCCTCCCGCGTGCGGCCGCGCTCGCGCAGCTCGTCCAGGGAGATCGCATCGCCCGTCTCCCCCTCGGAGTCGATGACGATCACGTGCCGCAGATCGGGCAACCGCTCGCGGATCTCGGTGATCTTCGCCACCTGCTCCGCGTCCTCGCAGACGACCGCCACCGACTCGGAGTTCCCGGCGACCCACTCGCACTCCTGTGGGGAGTTGGTCGGGTAGACGGGGACGACCACTGCGCCCGCGCTGGAGATCGCGAAGTCGGCGTAGGTCCATTCGGGGCGGGTGTTGCACAGCAGCGAGACGCGCTCGCCGGGAGCGATGCCCAGGTCGATGAGACCGCGACCGATCTCCGAGACCGTCTCGCCGACCTCGGCGTAGGCGACGTCCTGCCACGCCCCGTCGACCTTGTGCCGCAGGGCGACACGGTCGGCGTACTGCTCTGCCGCCTTGCCGAGCAGGTCGGCGATCGTCGTGGACCCTGTCGTCGGCGTGGCCGTCGTCCCTGCCTCCATCGTGCTCTCCTGTGTCAGCTCCCCGGACCCGTGCGCGCGATGATAAGGCGCAGACGGGCCGTGCGCGAGCGGGGCTCGGCTAGATCGGGTTGGGGATGTCGACCGCCACGTGGCGCACGCCGAACCGGGCGCCAAGAAGGTCCCCGAGGCGCGTCACGCCGAAGGTCTCCGTCGCATGGTGCCCCGCGGCGATGAAGCGCACGTCGTGGTCGCGCGCCATGCCGTAGGCGCGCTCGGAGGGCTCGCCGGTCAGCAGGCAGTCCAGGCCGGCGGCGGCCGCGTCGGCGATGAAGTCGGTGCCCGCTCCTGAGACGATGCCGATGCTGCGCACCGGGTCCGGTCCCGCCGCGATGTGCAGCGGCTGGCGGCCGCCCACGACGTCGCGCACGCGGGCGACGAGCTCGCCCGCCGAGACGCCGTCGTCCGAGAAGCGTGCCTGCACGCCGATGGGCCGACCGTCGTGCAGCGCAAACGGCCCCTGCCCCTCCGTGCCGAGCCCGGCGGCCAGCAACGCGTTGTTGCCGTGCTCGAGATGGGCGTCGAGGGGGAGGTGGTACGCGGCCAGGGCCATGTCGTGGTCGAAGAGCAGCTTCAGCCGGCGGTGCATCACGGCGTCGAGCACCTGCGGCTGGCCGCGCCAGAGCAGTCCGTGATGGACCAGCACGAGGTCTGCGCCGTGCCCGGCGGCGGCCGCGAACAGCTCCGCGTGGGCGCTGACGCCGGTCACGACCGTCCTGACCTGCGGCGGTCCCGGGACCTGCAGCCCGTTCGGGGCGGCGTCGCCGAACCCGGCGGGCTCCAGCAGCGCGTCGAGCCACGCGATGATGTCGCTCAGCGGGGCCATGGGCGAACCCTACGAAACCGCCTCGCGCCCCTTTGCGCAGGGCCATGTGAACGCTAAGATCCGCGCCCGTCGCAGGCCCGGCACCGAACGCCGGGGAGGAAAGGGACCGAGCACCATCGCCACCGTCGCCTCCGAAGCACCGCGCACCCCGGGAACGCCGAGCGATGGCGAGCTCGTCGCGGCCGTGCGCGCCGGCGACGACCGTGCCTTCGAGCGGCTCTACGAGACCTATCACCGTCGCATCGCCGCCTACGTCTACGGCATGGTCGGTGACCCCGGCCGCGCCGAGGACATCGCCCAGGACGTCTTCATGTCGGCGCTGCGGCGCATGCGCGAGACGGACCGGCCGATCGCGTTCAAGCCGTGGGTCTACGAGATCGCCAAGAACGCGTGCATCGACCAGTTCCGGCGGTCTCGGCGCAGCCAGGAGGTGTCGATGGACGCCGAGGGCGGGCTCGCCCCCGCCGACCTCGGGCGCCTCGCCACCACTGGGCCCGGGCCCGAGGTCGCGGTGGACCAGAAGCTCTCGCTGGAGAACCTGACCGGCGCGTTCGGTGGGCTGAGCGAGACCCATCACCAGATCCTCGTCATGCGCGAGCTCGAGGGCCTCTCCTACCGCGAGATCGGAGAGCGGCTGGGGATGAGCCGCCCGTCGGTGGAGTCGACGCTCTTCCGGGCTCGCCGCCGCCTCAGCGAGGAGTACGGCGAGCTCGTCAGCGGCGACCGCTGCCGCACGACCCAGGACGTCGTTGCCGCGGCCGCCGCGGGTTCGATCGGCGCACGCGACAACCGCCGCCTCGCGCGCCACATCTCCCACTGCCAGCCGTGCCGGCGTTTCGCCCACGCCCGCGGGCTCGACACCGCCGTGATGGCCCGCCGCCCGGTCCGCGCGAAGATCGCCGCGCTGATCCCTCTGCCCGCGTTCCTGCGCGACCGCTGGCTGCCGGGCAGGGCCGGCGACGAGACCGGCCCTCAGCTCGCGTCGGGCCAGGCGGCGTCCCTGGCCAACTGGTCGGCCGGCCTGTCGATGCACCTCGACCCGGCGTCGTCGGGCTGGATCAAGTCCACTGTCGCGGCAGCTGCGATCGGTATCGCCGGCGTCGGAGCGGGCGTGGTGGCAGAGCGCCACGACGCGCGCGGCAGCGGACGGGCCCTGGCCGGCTCGCCCTTCGGCCACGGCGGGTCGTCGGATGCCTTGCCGCGGTTGCTGCGTCGCGATCCCGGCGCGGCCGGATCGGGCAGCCCGGCTGCCGTCCGCAAGGGCGCGCCGCCCGTGATCGTGCGTCGCGACCCGTTTGCCGCGGTCCCGCAGCCCGGGTCCGCGACCCCCGGCGGCGGCGCCGCGCCGAAGGCCGGGCCGCCCGCAGCGAGCCCCGGGATCGGAGCCCTGACCGCCGTCCCTGGGGCGGCGACCGCGTCGCTGCGCCCGCACGAGGGGTCGCCGGCGTCCGCGACCGCAACGCCCGCTCCGAGCCCCAGCGGCGCCGTGCTGCCAGAGCTCCTCCCCGGGGGGGCGGCGCTCCCAGGGTCGGGCGCGCTGCCCTCGTTGCCCGACCCGCGGTCGGTCGTTCCGCCGGGTGCAGGCTCATCGGTCGCCCCCGGCCCCGGCGCCCCGGGTTGAGCGCGACCGTCGACGCCGCGGCGTTCCTCGAGTCGCTGACCGATACCAGTCTGTACTCGATCGGGGCCTACTTCTCCGATCGGCACCCCGACCTCGTCGACGACGTCGTGGCCCAGAGCGAGGCGATCGAGCGCGACGGGCTCGAGCGCTGGGCCCAGGCCGAGGACGAGCCGCTGCCGGACGCCTTCCAGACGCTGATCACCGGCCTGGCCGTGCGGTACTTCAAGGCCGTGGCCGGACCCGGCTGAGGCCTGGCTCGATACAGTGACGCCCTCATCGGGGCGTGGCGCAGCCTGGTAGCGCGCACCGTTCGGGTCGGTGAGGTCCCGAGTTCGAATCTCGGCGCCCCGACTGCTCGCCGTTCCTGGCAGGAGCAGGAAGTGAAGACCCGCGAAGGCCCGCGACGAGCGGGCCTTCGACCTGCCCCAGCTCAGGCCCGCGCCGCGCCGCGCCCTGGGCCACTGGAGCGCGGGTGCTCAGATCTGCCGCATCTGGCACGGCGGCGCGCCCCGGGCTGCCATCCTGGACCGATGCGTCTGCACCGCGTCCTCGCCCCGCTGTTGCTCGCCGGGGTCATCGCCGCCTGTGGCTCGGAGGGCCGTTCGACCCCGGCGGCAGCGGCTCAGGCCCCGCCGCAGGAGCAGCCGGGCGTCGACGCCCGGCCCACGACGGGGGCACGGGCCGCCGCTGCCCCGCGCGGCGTCCGCCTGAAGAAGATCGGGAGCTTCGACAACCCCCTGTACCTGACGTCGCCCCCCGGCGACAAGCGTCGCCAGTTCGTGGTCGAGCAGGGCGGGCGCATCAAGGTCGTGCGCGGCGGCAAGACGCTCGCGCAGCCGTTCCTGGACATCCGTTCGCTGGTCACGTCCGGCGGCGAGCAGGGCCTGCTGTCGTTCGCCTTCGCGCCCGACCACGCCCGGACCGGGTTGTTCTACGTCTACTACACCGACAAGGACTCCAACCAGCGCGTGGTGGAGTACCGTCGCGCCACCCCTGACCGCGCCGACCCGCGCAGCGCGCGCCTGGTCCTGCGCATGGAGGACCACGAGTCCAACCACAACGGCGGGCTGCTGAAGTTCGGGCCCGACGGGCTGCTCTACATCGGGACCGGCGACGGCGGCGGGGGCAACGACCAGCACGGCAGCCGCGGCAACGCCCAGGATCTCGGCTCGCTGCTGGGCAAGCTGCTGAGGATCGACCCGCGGCGCGGCTCGACCGGCGCTGCGTACGGCATCCCGCGGTCGAACCCCTTCGTCGGGCGCGACGGCGCGCGCGGCGAGGTCTACAGCTACGGGCTGCGCAACCCGTGGCGCTACTCGTTCGACCGCTCGACGGGGGACCTGAGCATCGCCGACGTCGGGCAGAACAACGTCGAGGAGGTCGACTTCGCGCGGCGGGGCGGGGGCAAGGGCGCCAACTGGGGCTGGCGGCCGCTCGAGGGCACGCGCCGCAACATCGCCGAACCCGCGACGGGTGCGCGTCTGCCGGTGATCGAGCACACCCACGCCGCCGGCTTCTGCTCGATCACGGGTGGCTACGTCGTGCGCGACCGCAACGTCCCGGCCCTGTACGGCCGCTACCTCTACGGCGACATCTGCGACGGGCGCGTGCGGGCAGCGCGGCTGCGGCCGGGGCACAAGACGGTGGGCAAGCCGTTGGCGCTGCCGGCTGTGGAGACGCTGTCCTCCTTCGGGGAGGACGCCTCCGGGAGGGTCTACGCGGTGTCGCTGAGCGGCCCGGTGTTCCGCTTCGTCGCCCGGTGAGCGCTCGGGTTGCCCTCGTACGGGCGGGCAACCCCGGGCCGTTCACGCTGAGCGGCACGAACACGTGGGTCGTCGGTGCCGACCCGTGCTGGGTCGTCGACCCCGGCCCCGACCTGCCGGAGCATCGTGAGTGTGTCCTGGCAGAGGCGGCGCGGCGCGGCGCGATCGGCGGGATCGTGCTGACCCACGACCACGGCGACCACGCGGACGGGCTGCCGGCGCTGGCCGCCGCCGCGGGCGATCCGGTTGTCGCCGCCGCCCGTCATTCCGCCGGCGTGCGGCTGGCCGACGGCGACCGGATCGGGCCCTTCACCGCCATTGCCACCCCCGGTCACGCCCCTGACCACTTCGCGTTCGTGGTCGACCGCGTCTGCTTCACCGGCGACGCGGTTCTCGGCAGCGGCAGCGTGTTCGTGGCCCCCGACCCCGGTGCGCTCTCCGGGTACCTCGCGGCCCTGCGGCGCCTGCGTGCGCTGAACCTCGAGCGGTTGCTCCCGGGGCACGGCGAACCGGTGGACGATCCCGCCGCCAAGCTCGACGAGTACCTCGACCATCGTGCCGATCGCGAGCGCCGCCTGCTCGCTGCCCTCGACGCGGGCGCGCGCACGGTGGACGAGCTCCTGGACGCGGCGTGGGCCGACGCTCCGACGCCGCTGCGTGGCGCGGCGACCGTGACGCTGGCTGCGCACCTGGACAAGCTGCAGGAGGAAGGGCGGCTGCCTCGTGACGTGGAGCGGCCACGGTGGGGGCCGTGATCGGGGGTGTGCCTCAGAGGCTGTTTCACGGAACGGCGGTGGGCCAACCGGCGACTCCGTGAAACAGCCTCAGACCGCCAGGTTGCGCTGCGCCAAGGCCAGCGCCGCGGCCAGCGGGGTGATGGCGTCGGCATCGGCGTGTGCGAAGACCGCACGCAGCGTGTCGGCGATCTTCGCGACCCGCCGGCCGGCCAGCTGCGCGTCGTAGCCGCCGGGCTCGCGCTCGACGGCGATGTTGATGATGCCGCCCGCGTTGACGATGAAGTCCGGGGCCCACAGGATCCCGCGCTGGGCCAGCAGCTCCGCGATGCCGTCGTCGGCCAGCTGGTTGTTGGCCGCACCCGCGATGATCCGAGCCCGCACCGTCCCCGCCGTGTCTGCGTCCAGCACGCCCCCGAGGGCACAGGGCGCGAGCACGTCGACGTCGGCCGACAGGGCGTCGGGAAGCTCGCTCCAGCGCGCGCCAAGCGCCTCGGCCGCCGCCCGCTTGGAGGGGTCGATGTCGGCCGCGAGGATGTCGGCCCCGCGGGCCTCGAGCAGCTCGGCAAGCCGCCGGCCGACCTGCCCGAAGCCGACGACGGCCACCGAGCGGCCCCGGAGATCCGGCGTCCCGAAGACGCGCTCGCAGCAGGCGACGATCGCGGCTTGGACGCCGAGCGCCGTGTAGGGGCTGGGGTCGCCCGACCCGCCGCGGCCGGTCGGCAGGCCGGATACGTGCGCCGTGGCCTGGGCGATGACCTCCATGTCCTCGCTCGAGATCCCGACGTCCTCGGCCGTGACGTACCGCCCGTCGAGGGCGTCCACCGTCTCGGCGAAGTCGAGGAGCACGGCCGTACGCTCGTCGCCCTGTGGAGGTCCGCCGGCCGACGCGGGCAAGGCGATCACGCCCTTGCCGCCGCCCTGGTCCAGGCCGGCCGCCGCGGCTTTCGCGGTCATCGCCCGCGAAAGCCGCAGCGCGTCGGCCACGGCGGCTTCGATGCCGCCGTAGCGCCACATCCGGCACCCGCCCAGCGACGGGCCGCGCACGGTGCAATGCACGGCGACGATGCAGAGATGGCCCGAGCGAGGCCCGCGGCGGACGTGCAGTTCCTCGTGGGCGAAAGCGGGGAGGCCGAGCCCGGGCCCGGGGGGAAGCGTCAGTGCGAGCCTGAGCCGGCGGACGGCCCGGCCGAGGGGCTGCTGGCCGCCGTCGCAGTGCTGCTCGGGGAAGCTGCGGAAGCATGGGTGTCGGCGCTGGCGGCCGTCGGGGTGCTCCCGTTCGACGAGGCCTCGCCGGACCCGGACCCGGACCCGGTGCTGGAGCCCGTGGTCGGAGCCGGCTTGTCGGCGCCGGCTCCGAGGACCGTGCTCGTGGTCTCCGCCACCCCGTTGCCGTCACCCGTCGCGGTGGTGTCAGAGCCAGCGGTCGCGCTGCCGTCGGCCTCGTCGGGCGCCTCCATGCCACCGGTCGCTGCCGGCTTCTTCTCGCCGGCGCCGACCGGGGTCGCGTCGCTGCCGACGATCGTCTCGGCCGTTGGCTCGTGCACCGCGATCCCCAGCGGGGCGGGGGCCGCGGCGGTGGGCTTGGCCTCGCGCTGCTCAGGCACGGTCGCGGCTCGCGCAGTCTGGTCCAGGACGCGGTCAGGGCTCGGCGCGACCTGGGGCGCGGACCGGTCCTCCGCCGCGCTGCGCTGCGCTGCGCGGGTGGGCGTGGAGTGGACCATCTTCTGGCTCACCTCGGCAGCGCCGGTGCCGACCACTGCGGCACAGCAGACCATCGCAGCGACCTTCGTGGCGGTCGCGGCAGCCGCGCCGCCCCCGACGACGGCCCCACCACCCGCGCCTGCCCCCGCGCCGGCGGCGGCGCCGGACCCGGCACCGCCGATCCCGAGGAGCTTGGCCAGGGCGGCCAGCGGGCTCGGCGACGGCGACAGCGCGCCGAGGCCCTGTTGGACCCCGCGCAGTTGGCCGCGGTAGTCGCGGCAGCCGGCGCAGTCGCGCAGATGGCGCTTGGCCATACCGCTGACCCGCACACCGCGGTCGTGGGCCGACGTGAGGTCTGAGCGGATGTCGCAGCACGCGGTATCGCGCGCCTCGATGGCCTCGACCAGGCCGATTCGGGCGCGCACCAGCAGCGACTTGACGGCTGGGATGCTGACGTTCAGCGCGTCAGCGAGCTCGGCGTAGCTGAGGCCTTCCATCTCGCGCATGAGCAGGGCCGAGCGCTGCTGCTCGGGCAGGCGCCGCACGTCGGCGACCAGCCGGCGCAAGTCCTCGCGCCGCTCGGTCTCGACCATGGGGTCGTGCAACGGCGCGCGGGAGACGTCGAACAGGTCGGTCGGCGCCGGCACCGGGCGGCGCAGCTGGTCGATGCAGCGGTTGTGGGCGACGCGGTAGAGCCAGGCCCGCAGGGTCACCGGGCGCCCGTCGGCGCGCAGCGCGCTGTAGGCGCGCAGGAACACGTCCTGCAGCGCGTCCTCCGCGTCGGAGCGCGAGCCCGCGAGCATCTGCCGCGTGTAGGCGAACATCCGCTGGCGGTAGCGGTCGTAGATCACCCGGAAGGCGTCCTCGTTGCCCATCCGGAACAGCGCGACGAGCTGATCGTCGGTCCGTAGGCGCAACAGGGGCGCAGCAACCGAGATTCGGCTCAGGCCCGCTGGCGCTCTGAGTGCTGAGGCTTCCACGAAGATGCTCCTGACCAACCCTAACGCGGGGACCGGGAGAAGGTTTCGCGTGCTTCGCGGAAGGTTCGGTGAATCCTGCTCGTGGGTCTACGCCAGCGACGCCCCGGCGCTACCACCGCATACCCTGCCGGGCCGGACAACTCGAGACCTCGGAAAAGGACCACCGTGACCAACGTCGTCATCTCCTCCGCCGCGCGCACCGCCGTCGGCTCCTACGGCAAGTCGCTCAAGGACGTCGCGCCGACCGAGCTGGGCGCCACCGCGTCGGTCGCGGCCATCGAGCGCGCCAAGCTCGACCCCGCGCAGGTCGACCACGTCGTCTTCGGCAACGTGATGCACACCGAGCCCGCCGACATGTACATGGCACGCGTGGTCGGCATCAAGTCCGGCATCCCGAAGGAGACCCCGGCGTTCACCGTCAACCGCCTCTGCGGCACCGGCGTGCAGGCGATCGTCTCCGCGACGCAGGCCATCCAGTCCGGCGACGTCGAGGTGGCCCTGGCCGGCGGCGCCGAGTCGATGAGCCGCGTCCCGATGTGGATGGGCAGCGCGCGCTGGGGCGCGCGGATGGGGGAGACGCCGATCGTCGACCCCGTGATGGGCAGCCTCACCGACCCCTTCAACGAGATCCTCATGGGCGTCACGGCTGAGAACCTCGCCGAGCAGATGGGCATCACGCGCGAGGACCAGGACACCTTCGCGGTCGAGTCCCACCGCCGCGCGCAGGCCGCGCGTGACGCGGGCCGCTTCGACGAGCAGATCGTCCCCGTGTCCGTGCGCGTCAAGAAGGACACCGTCGACTTCGTCCGCGACGAGCACATCCGCGACGACATCTCCGTCGAGGCGATGGCGAAGCTGCCGACGGTGTTCAAGAAGGCGGGCGGGACCGTGACCGCCGGCAACGCGTCGGGCATGAACGACGCGGGCGCGGCTGTCGTGCTCATGGACGCCGACAAAGCCGCCGAGCTCGGCGCCCCCGTGCGCGCGCGGGTCCTCAGCTACGCGTCGTGCGGCGTGGACCCGAAGATCATGGGCATCGGGCCGGTGCCGGCGGTGCGCAAGGTGCTCGACCGCGCGGGTGTCGCGCTGGACGACATCGGCGTGGTCGAGCTCAACGAGGCCTTCGCGGCGCAGGCGCTGGCCGTCATGCGCGACCTCGACCTCGATCCGGCGAAGGTCAACCCCAACGGCGGGGCGATCGCCCTCGGGCATCCGATCGCCGCGACGGGCGCGGCGATCACGGCGAAGATCCTCGACGAGATGGAGCGCGAGGATCACGAGCTCGGCCTGGTCACCCTCTGCATCGGCGGCGGCCAGGGGATCGCGCTGCTGCTGGGGCGCGACTAGCCGCCGGCCCTTCGCTGCCGCGGCCCGCGCACGAACCGCGTGACGTTGGATTAGTGTCCCCGGCGTGAACCTCCTCGTCCTCGCCTCAGATCCCGTCGACACCGCCCAGGTGCGGTCAGCCCTGGACGGTGAGGACATCGAGGGGGCGCAGGTGCTCGTCGTGTCGCCTGCGGTCAACTCTTCCCCGCTGGCCTTCTGGGTCTCTGACTCCGACGAGGCGATCGCTGACGCAGAGAACGCCGCGCAGGCGACCGCCCAGGCGCTGGCGGCCGAGGGGGCGCGCACCCGCGCGACGACCGGGGAGAGCGAGCCGCTGCTGGCCCTCCAGGACGCGCTGGCGACCTTCCCGGCCGACCGCATCCTGGTGTTCGTGCGTGGCGGTGACGCGTCGCGCTACCGCGAGGAGGACGTGGTCGGCGAGGCTCAGCGGCGCTTCGGGGTGCCGGTTGTCGAGGTGACGACCTAGGACCCCGGGGCGGGGACGGTTGAGAAGGGTTTCGCGGTCCGGTCACCGCAAGCGGCGACCTCCCCGAGAAGGGTTTCGCGGTCCGGTCACCGCAAGCGGCGACCTCCCCGAGAAGGGTTTCGCGGTCCGGTCACCGCAAGCGGCGACCTCCCCGCGACGTCACTAGGGCCGGTTGGCCGCGATCGTCTCGCGCAGCGTCTCCACCGCGTCGAACTTCGGCTTCCAGCCCAGCGTGCTCTGGGCCTTGGCCGTGGCCATGAGCACCGGGGTGCGGAAGGCTTCGATCCAGCGCGCCTCGGGCGGGAGCATCGGCAGGCGGGCGATGATCGTGGCGGTCGCGTCGACGGCCAGCTCGGGGATCGGGACCGAGTAGTAGCCGAGCTCGTCGGCGAGCGTGGCCATCGTGAGCTCCCCGTCGCCGGCGAGGTTGTAGACCCCCGGCTCCCCGCGTCCCAGGACGCCGGCGACCAGCGCGTCGGCCACGTCGTCGTGGTGGACGAGCTGGAACGGGACCCCCGGGTCGGGCAGCACCGGCTTGAGGATCGGCACCTGGTCCAGCAGCGTGCGCACGGCGCCGGGGAGCTTCTCCGACAGCTGGATGTAGGGGATGCTGTCGAGCAGCAGCGGCGCGTCGGGGCCGGCGACGATGCACGGGCGAAACACGTAGGCCTCGGTCTGCGTGCCGGTGAGCGTCTCGGCCAGCACCCGCTCGACCGCGGCCTTCTGCGCGCTGTACGGGTGGGCCTCGCTGCCGCGGGTCGGAACGTTCTCGAGCAGCGGCTGCGGGTTGCCCTCGTGGAAGCCGTACGCCGCGACCGACGAGGCGTAGACGACCCTCCCCACACCCGCGGCGGCGGCGGCCGCGAACACGTTGCGCGAGCCGCTGATGTTGATGTCCTGCGTCCCCTCGGACGCGACGATGATGAACGCGAGGTGCACCACGACGTCGGCGCCCGCCACGAGCGCATCGACGTCCTCCCGCTTGGACACGTCGCCCTGGCGGTACTCGGTCTTCCCCCACCCGCGCGAGGCCGGGTCGAAGGGCCGGCGCGCCATGCCGATGATGCGCCCGATCTCGGGGGCGCGCTCGAGCGCGGAGATGAAGGGCTTGCCGATCTCGCCCGTCGGGCCCGTGACCGCGACGGTCAGCCCCGAGGCCCGCGAGCGCGGCTTCGCGGCGCGCTTGGCCTTCGGCTTCGGCTTGGCCGCGGGTTTCGGCTTGGCCGTAGCCTTCGGCTTGGCCGTAGCCTTCGGCTTGGCCTTCGCAGGTGCCTTCGCGGCGCGGGGGGTCGGCTTGCGGGCGGCGGGGGGCGTCATGGCGCGAGCCTACCCCGGCGGCGCGGGATCGTCGTAGCCGTCCTCGCCCGGCAGCAGCACGCGCGCCGTCTCGCCGTGCAGCACCACGCGCGGCTGGACCGGGACGACCTCGCGACCGCGAGCGTGCTCCAGGAGCGCGTCGGCGGTCGGGAAGGCGGCCAGCTGCTCGAGGTGCTTGATCGTCGGGAAGACGAGCTCGATCTCACCGTCGACGTGCGCCTGCAGGGCGCCCTGAGGCGTGAACCAACCGAGGTCGACCACCTCGTTGCCGTCGACGCGCGGCTGCGCACCCTCGGGCAGGGGAGCAAGGAAGAAGTGGGTGTCGAAGCGCACCACGACCTCGGCGGGGGTGATCCACTGCGAGAACTTCACCAGGGCCTCGGGGTCGACGCCCGTGATCGCCGCCTCCTCGTCGAGCTCGCGCACCGCGGCCAAGCGGTGCGACGCGTCGCCTTCACCCTCGTGCGCGTCGACCGCGCCGCCCGGGAAGACCCAGACGCCGCCCATGAACCGCGCGTGCGGCGTGCGGCGGACCAGCAGCAGCTCCAGTGCGTCCGCCCCGCCGCGCAGGACGATCACCGAAGCCGCCTGTCGCGGGACGGTCTCCGCGTCGGGGTCGATCTTCACGCGCGCAAAGGTACATTGCGCGACGCGATGTCCGACCTGCTCCGCCCGCCCTCCGGCGAGGAGCTCAACCCCCGACGTCGGTGACGTGCGCCTCGTCGGCCGTCGGCACCGCCGGGCGGGTGGCAGCGCTGGTGGCCGCCGCCCGCGCGCTCAGGCGGCGAGGGCGAGCGTCGGCGCGGTCACCTCGGCGATCGCTTCGCCGCTGACGCGCACGAGCCGCTCGAGCTCCTCCGCGGTGATGCTCAGCGGCGGCATGAGCACGACGACGTCGCCGAGCGGCCGCACGATGACCCCGCGCCGACGCGCGGCCAGCGTCACCTGATGGCCCATGCGATCGGTGAGCGGGAACCCAGCGAGCTCGATCCCCACCATGAAGCCGCAGCGCCGGACCTCGGCGACCGCGTCGAGCGGCTCGACGTGCTCCGCGAGCAGATCACCCAGCTGCGCCAGCTTCGGTTGCAGGGCGCGCAGCGTGCCTTCGCGCTCGAACACCCCCAGGGTGGCGATGGCGGCCGCGCAGGCCAGCGGGTTGCCCGTGTAGGTGTGGCCGTGGAAGAAGGTCTTGAACTCGTGGAACTCGCCCAGGAACCCTTCGTAGATGCGCTCCGTCGTCAGCGTCGCGGCGAGGGGGAGGTAGCCGCCGGTCAGCCCCTTGGCGACGGTGAGCAGGTCCGGCGTGACGCCCTCCTGCTCGCAGGCGAACATCGTGCCGGTGCGGCCGAACCCGGTGGCGACCTCGTCGCAGATCAGCAGCACGCCGAACTCGTCGCACAGCTCGCGCACCGCGCGCAGGTAGCCGGGCGGGTGGGTGAGGATCCCGGCCGCCCCCTGGACGAGCGGCTCCATGATCACCGCGGCGATCGTGTCGCCGCGTTCGCTCAGCAGCGCGCGCATGTGCGCGACGTCCCCGGGCTTGGCCTGGTGCGTGGCGAACAGCAGCGGCGCGTAGAGCTGGTGGAACAGGTCGATCCCGCCGACGCTCACCGCCCCGACGGTGTCGCCGTGGTAGCCCATCTCCATGCAGACGAACGACGTGCGCTGCGGCTCGCCGCGGTGCGCCCACCACTGGAAGGCCATCTTCAGCGCGATCTCGGCGGCGGTCGAGCCGTTGTCGGAGTAGAACACGCGGCTGAGCCCGGGGGGCGCCACCGCAAGCAGGCGCTCGGCGAGCTCGACGGCGGGCGGGTGCGACAAGCCGAGCATCGTGGTGTGCGCCACGCGGTCGAGCTGGTCGCGCACGGCCTGGTCGATGGCGGGGTGCCCGTGCCCGTGGACGTTGCACCACAGCGACGAGGTGCCGTCCAGGTAGGCGGTACCGTCGGTGGCCCACAGCGTCGTGCCCTGCGCGCGCTCGATGAAGATCGGCGCCTCGTCCTCCCAGCCCTGCTGCTGGGTGAAGGGGTGCCAGAGGACCTCGCGGTCGCGCGCGGCGAGTTGGTCGAGTTCGGTCTCCATGATGTCGGACGCTACCCCCAGCCACGGTCGGACCGGCGGCCCTCCGCTCGCCCTCGTGGTGGCCGTCGTGGGTGCTTCCACGCTCGGTGCGGAGATCGCGGCGGCGCGGCTCATGGCGCCCTCCTTCGGAGCCTCTACGGTCGTCTGGGCCAACACGATCGCGACGGTCCTGGTGGCGCTGTCGGCGGGCTACTGGTTCGGCGGCCGACTCGCCGACCGCGACCCGACGGCGCGTGGTCTGTCCCGCCTCGTCCTGGCTGCGGCCGTGCTCCTCGGGCTCGTCCCCTTCGTGGCCGGGCCGTTCCTGCGGGCTTCGACCGACGCGCTGGACTCCGTCGACGCGGGAGCGTTCAGCGGATCGCTGCTGGGCAACCTCGTGCTCATCGCCGTGCCCGTGACGTTGCTCGGCGCGGTCACGCCCTACGCGATCCGCCTGTCGGTGGGTCGGGTCGAGGAGGCCGGGCGGGTGAGCGGCCGGCTCTACGCGATCTCGACGCTGGGCTCGCTGGCCGGCGTGTTCCTGTCGGCGCTGGTGCTCATCCCGTTCGCGGGCACGCGCCTCACGTTCGTGGCGTTCGCGGTGGCACTGGCGCTGACGGCGGCGGCGGGGTTACGGGGGAGCCGCACCTGCGGCCCGCTCAGTCGTAGCTGATGAGCTCCAGCAGGGAGCCGTCGCCCCGGCCGGCGGGGTGGGGGACGGCTCGCCGAGCCAGTCCTCCACGGGGAGATCGGCCGCCGCCAGCGCGAGCGAGCGTGGGTCCAGCGCGTCGACGCGGGGCAAGGGGGAGATCTCGACGCCCCCCAGGGCGGCGATCGTCTCGGCGTTGGACAGCTCCATCGCCGACGGCGCCGCAGGCCACGGCGTCACGACGACGGCCCGGACGTCGAGCCCTGCCGCGCGGGCTGCCTCGACCGTGAGCAGCGTGTGGTTGATCGTCCCGAGCCCCGGCCGCGCGGCGATGACCACCGGCAGCCCGAGCTCGCAGGCGAGGTCGCGGACGAGGTAGGTGCCCGACAGCGGCACCAGCAGGCCGCCAACGCCCTCCGCGATGAGCACGTCGGCGCCGGCACCGGCCGCCCGGGCGTCTGACGCCAGGGCGGCAGGGTGCAGCGGCGTGCCGGCCATCTGCGCCGCCAGGTGCGGGGACAGCGCCGGCCCGAAGGTCGTGGGGGTGACCGCGTCGTCAGCCTGCCCCGTGCACTGCGCCAGCAGCTCGTGGTCGGCGAGCTCCCCGGGGCCGAGGTCGTCGAGGCCCGTGACCACCGGCTTGAACGCGGCGACGCGTTGACCGCGGGAGCGCAACGCCGCGCACAGCGCCGCGGCGACGACGGTCTTCCCGACGCCCGTGTCGGTCCCGGTGACGAAGAGGCCGCGCACGCCGCCGCGGCGCCCGTCAGGCGGCCTGGGCGGCGGCGGCCGGCGCGGCCGGCGCCGGGGCCTGCGTCTCGGCTTGGCCGTCGAAGACGGCGCTGCGGCGCGCCGCCGTAGCCGCGACCGGAAGTCCGGCGCCTGGCCGGAACCCAGCCTGCAGGGCTGCCCGGCCCAGGACCTTGGCCGCGTCGCGCAGCTCGTCGCGGGAATGGGAAGCCATGACCGCGAGGCGCAGCCGCGACGTGCCCGGGGCAACGGTCGGCGGGCGGATCGCCTGCGCGAAGACGCCGCGGTCGATGGCCAGCTCGCAGATGCGCATGGCCAGGGCGGCGTCGCCGACGATCAGCGGGACGATCTGGGTCGTCGAACCCGACACCTCGAAGCCCTCGCGGGCGAGCTCGTGGCGCAGGATCTCGGCGTTGGCCTGCAGCGCGTCGACGCGCTCGGGTTGGGCCGTCAGGAGACCGAGCGCCGCCGCAGCGCCCGCGACCGCCGGGGGCGGCGGGGCCGTGGAGAAGATCAGCGGCCGCGACGTGTTGACGAGGAACTCGCGCATCTCGGACGAGCACGAGGCGTAGGCCCCGTAGGCGCCCAGCGCCTTCCCGAGGGTTCCCACGACCACGTCGACGGCCTCGCGCACGCCCGCGTCAGCCACCGCCCCCCGGCCGCCGGGCCCGACGCAGCCGGTGCCGTGGGCCTCGTCGACCACGAGGCGCGCGCCGTAGCGCTGGGCCAGCTCGGCGATCTCGGCCAGCGGCGCGACGTCGCCGTCCATCGAGAAGACAGAGTCGGTGACGATGACCGCCGGCCGCCCGGGTGCCCGGTCCAGCGCCCAGGCGAGGTGCTCGACGTCGGCGTGGTCGTAGACGAAGGTCTCCGCGCGCGCCAGCCGGCAGCCGTCGACGATCGAGGCGTGGTTGAGCGCGTCGGAGCAGACGATCCCGCCCTCGGTCGCTAGCGCACTGACCACGCCGATGTTCGCCAGGTACCCCGAGCCGAAGAGCACCGCGGCCTCGGTCCCCTCGAACTCCGCCAGGCGCTCCTCGAGGCGCCGGTGGATCGTCATCGTCCCCGACACCAGGCGCGACGCGCCGGCGCCGACGCCCCAGCGCATGGCCGCGTCCGCCGCCGCCTCACGCACGTCCGGGTGGTCGGCCAGCCCGAGGTAGTTGTTGGAGCACAGAAGCAGGACCGGCTTGCCGTCGAGCACCACGCGCGGCCCCTGGGGGCCGGAGACGGTCCGCATCCGCCGGTGCAACCCGAGCTCCTGGAGCTCGGCCAGGCGCTCGGTGATGTCGCTCATGCGGCGGGCTGCGCCTCGAGCTCGGAGAGCGCCACCGCGCCCGCCTCGGCCGGCCACGCGTTCGGGGCCCCGTCCAACCGCGGCGGCACGACCCCCTTGCGCGCGAAGCGCAGCTGCTCCGACGGGTCCCACATGCGGATCTCGATGCCGGCGGCGGTCGCCTCCTCCGCGGTGTCGAGGAACGCCTCGACGAGGTCCGGGGTCTCGCCGTCGAGCCACCCCGAGCGATTGTCGGGTCGCGGGTTGGCGCCGTTGTCGGCCTGCCGGCCGATGTTCAGCCCGAGGTTCTCGAACATCGCGCGGTCCTCGGCCGGCGTGTTGCCCAGCGTGGTGAGGAAGTTGCCCATCATCACGCCGTTGATCCCGGCGCGCACCGCGAGCTGCTGCAGCTCGGCGATGTTCTCCACGCGCCCTCCGCACAACCGGAAGAGCGCCTCCGGGATGATCAGGCGGAAGATCGCGATCCACTTCACGGCCTCCCACGGATCCATGTACTCGCGGTCGCCGAACTTCGTCCCCGGGCGCGGGTTGAGCAGGTTGATCGGCACCGAGGTCGGGTTGATCTTCGCCAGCTCGAAGGCCATCTCGACGCGCTGCGCGCGGGACTCCCCGAGGTTCAGGATGCCGCCGACGCACGTCTCGAGGCCCGCCTCCCGGACCGCGTCGATCGTGCGCAGGCGCCCCTCGTAGCGGACCGTCGAGGAGACCTCGTCGTAGTAGGACTCGGCCGTCTCGACGTTGTGGTGCACGCGCTGGATGCCCGCGTCCTTCAGCTGCTTCGCGCGGTCGGCGCTCATGTGGCCGACCGACGCGCAGCGCTTGAGGTTCGTCTGCGAAGCGACCAGCCGGGCGCCCTCGAGGATCTTCGCGAAGTCGCGCTTGGACAGCCCCTGGCCCTGGGTGACCATGCAGAAGCGGTGCGCCCCGGCAGCCTCCGCGGCGCGCGCGTGCTCGAGGATCTGCTCGGGCTCCATCATGGCGTGCAGTGGGGTCTCGGCCTCGGCGAAGCGCGACTGCGCGCAGAACCCGCAGTCCTCCGCACACCCGCCCGACTTGGCGTTGACCAACGAGCACATGTCGGTTGCGTCGCCGAAGCGCTCCACGCGAGCCTCCCAGGCCCGTTCGATCAGCGCTTCGATCTCGGCGTGGTCTTCCAGCTCGCCGAGCCGGCGGGCCTCCTCGGGCGTGATGAGCGGCGGCATGCGGCAGCACGATGCCAACCGCGCCGGACGGCGCCCCCGTGGCTCGCCGACGCCCGATCAGCGGCCGATGACCAGCCGCGTGCGCACCGTGACCGCGCCGGCGCGGCGGACCACCACCGTGGCCCGCCGCGCCGGGCCACGACGCTTGAAGGTCACGCGAAGCGCAGCGCGGCCTCTGGCGTTCGTCCTCGCGCGGCGGCCCGCGACCAGGATCCGAGCGCCGCGCACCGGACGGCCGCCCAGCCGCACCCGGATGCGCAGCGTCACCTTGCGGCCCGCCCGGACGCGGCGCGGGGAGAGCGTGACCCGCAGGCGGGCGCGCGAGCGCGTCGCCGGCGCGCCGCCTCCTGGCCCGTCGGCGGCCGTCTCGGCACGCGGCTCCCCGGTGGCCTTGGCCACGGGGAAGTTCAGCCGTTCGAGCACCGACGGATCCTCGATCGGGACCTCGAAGACGTTGGCCCCGCCGTCCGGGTCTGAGATCGTCGCGCCCTCCGACGCGAGGAAGTCGACGACCTGGTTCTGGCCGAGGTTGCGCCCCGCCAGGCGCGGGTCGAGCAGGAACCCGTGCGGATTGGAGCCGGAGGTCGGCGTGCGGTCGTTGCGGTAGTAGGTCGTCACGTCGCGCAGCTCGCCGGCGCGCATGATCGTGGCGCTGGTCGGGTTTGGCACCGTCTGGTCGCCGAAGGCGAACTGGTAGACGATCCGCTTGGCCCCGACGCCGGGCGCCGGACGAAGCCGCAGCAGTGGCGCGTAGGCCTCGGGGCTGCCGGAGCGCTCGATCCAGTTCGACCGCGAGCCGGACTCCTGGATGGCCACCGCGCCAAGCGCCGGCGCCGTCACAGGCGGCTCGACGAACGTGGGGGTCGACTCGGTGAAGCCCTCGCGGCCGCCGTTGAGCAGCGAGGGGCGCCGGTTGCCGAGCTCCTTGGCCGCCAGGTCGCGGAACCCCGGCGACAGCCGGGCGATGTCGGCGATCGGACCGCCCGCCACGTTGAGCAGGCCCGCGCGGACGAGCGGGTCGGTGGCCATCAGCAGCGTGCCGTAGATCCCGCCGAGGCTCTGTGCGTAGTAGGTGACGCCGTCGCGGCGCAGGTCCTGCGTGCCGTCGCCGTCGACGTCGACCCCGCGGCCGATCGCGCGCACGAGCGCCATGTTGTCCAGCGCCGTCTGGCGCAGCCCGTCGCGCAGGGCGACCGACGCCAGCGGCGCGGGCTGCCCCGGGCTCTGGACGCCCTCCTGCTCGGTGATCTTGCCGTCGGCGTTGAGGTCGCGGCCGCGACCGAAGCCGGAGAACGTCTGCGATCCGGTGAGCAGGTCGAGCTTGGTCTGGCTGCGCGGCCCGTAGGCGTGCCCGACCGGGTCGATCGACATCGTCGCGATCCCTCGCTGGGCGTTCTCGTCGGCCGCGAGGAACAGGTCGTACTTCGAGCGCGTGATGCCAGGGCCGAAGATCGCGACCGGGAAGCCGCCCGCGGGCTTGGCGCCCGACGGGACGATCAGCGTGAACCCGACGGTCTCGCGGCCCTGGACCTTCGGGGCGCCGGTCCCGGTCGGCACCTGCGGGATGACGCGATCGCCGGTCAGCCACGACGGCGACTCGAAGGAGCCGAACGCGTAGAGGGCCGCCCCGCGCACCGCGGTGTTCGGCGACAGCTCCTCGACCAGTGGGCCGGGTCCCTTGTCCTCCTCACGGTTGATGCGGACGACCTGCGCGGCCGGGAAGACCGTGCGCGTGCCGTCGGCGCTGACGAAGTTGAGCCCGCGCGCCGCCGGCGCGATGCCGGCAGCGTCGTAGGCGCTCCCGTCGTCGAGCGCGCCGCGCATCCTCAGCAGGCCTGCGCTCGTGCTCTGGGTGGTGAACGTGGTCTGCGCCGCGGTCCCGGTGAGCGCGGCGGTGACGACGAGGCGGTAGGCGGTCGTCTCGCGCAGCTGCTTGGTCGGCGCCCCGAACAGCGTGTTGCGCGCGGGGCTGAAGACGAGCCGGTTGAGCCCGATGTGCTCGCCGCCGGCGACGGCCTGGAGGTACATGGTGTCCGCGGTGACCTTGGCGACGTCGATCGGCCGGCCGAGCCCGATCTCGATCCGTGGGTCGACGTCGAACCCGTCGAGCTGATTGATCAGGGCGACGTCGTTGCAGTCCGAGGGGCGGGCGGCGCAGTCGGGTTTGGGCAGGTCGACCCGCTTGCCGGTCAGCTGCGCCGGGTCGGGGACGGTGAGGCGATCGCTCGGGAAGAGCGTCGGAGCCGCCGCGTGGGCGGGGCCGGCCGCGGCGGCGAAGGTCAGGACGGCGGCGGCGGCGGGCAGGCGGAAGCGCATCCCCTCAGGATGGCGGGCTGTCAAGGCCGCGTCAAAGGCCTTCGGGGTTCAGAGGCCCGCGATCTCCACCACCAGCGGCGCGTGGTCGGAGGGCTTGGTCCCCTTGCGGAAGTCCCGCCGGATCCCGCAGTCGGTCACCGCGGACCCCAGCGACGCGCTGACCAGCGCGAGGTCGATGCGCAACCCCAGCTTGCGGTGGAAGTGCCCCTGGCGGTAGTCCCACCACGTGTAGCCGACCTCGTCGGGGTGCAGGACGCGGTAGGCGTCGACGAGGTCGCCGGCGGCCATGATCGACGCCAGCCGGTCGCGCTCGACGGGGGTGACGTGGGTCGAGCCCGCGAAGGCGGCGGTGTCGTAGACGTCGATGTCAGCGGGGGCCACGTTGTAATCGCCGGTCACCAGCAGAGGGATCCCGCCGGCCCGCAGGGCGGCGGCACGCTGCGCCATCGCGTCGAGCATGGTCAGCTTCTGCGCGAACCACTCGCTGTCGACCGCGCGGCCGTTGACCACGTACACCGAAGCGACGCGCAGAACGCCGCCGACGGTCGCTTCGACCCAGCGCGCCTCCTCGGGCACCGGCTCCCCGGGGAGGCCGGCCTGCACGTCGGTCAGCTCGAGGCCGTCGCGCGCGAGGACGGCCACGCCCGCCCAGCGACCCGCGCTGTGGTGCGCGGCGACGTAGCCCGCCTCCGCCAGCACGTCCGCGGGGAATGCCGCGGCCTCGACCTTGGTCTCCTGCAGGCAGAGGACATCAGGCGCCTGTTGCTCGAGGAACTCGAGCACCCGCGGCATGCGTGCGCCGAGCGAGTTGACGTTCCAGGTAGCGAGCTTCACGGCGAGGCGCCGATGCTACGTGGTGACAACGACGGGGGGCGGCCTGTAGGCCGCCCCCCGCCTGTGAACAGCCTTCGCGAGAGCCCTAGGCCACGCGCACCCTTACGGTGATCTTCTTGGACGTCTTGCGATTTACGACCCCGTTGCCCGCGTAGACAGCGCGGATAGTGAGGACCTTCGGTCGCAGACGGCTCGGGATCGTGAACGTCACCTTTGCGGAGTAGGTGCAGTTCGAGCGCACCTTCACCCGGCGGGTCGAGATCGTCTTCTTCCCGGCCTTGAACGTGACCGCGACGACCCCCTTGCACCCAAGCGCCGGCGTGACGCTCGGCGGAAGGACGACCTTGCCGGTGGTCCGGAAGGTGTAGGGCGAACGGAGGTCACGCTTGGGCGTGGCCTTGATCGTCAGCCCCACGTCGAACCGCGGCACCGTCACCGTCCGGACGGCGAACCCCGTCTGGTTGAGGGCGTCGATGGCGACAGCCGCCAGAGTGTTGCGGCCGACGTCCTCGCCACGCGGCTGGTAGGCACACGTGTACGGGGCCGTGTCGTCCGAGCACACCACCCGGTCGTCATCGATGAAGACCACGCGGGCGACTCCCTTGTCGTCCTTAGCCGTGGCAGTGATCGTCGTCGGGGTCTTCGTCGCGATCGTCGCATTGACGCCGGGCGAGTCGATGGTGACCGACGGCGGCGCATCCTCCGGCACCTCGGGCACATCGCGAGCGACGGGCCGGTTCTCGACGTTGACCCTCTCGCAGTCGGCGCTGACGAGATCGAGCTGGTCGACGTTCGCCGTGTCGTTCCCGTTACCGCAGCTCACGCGATCAGCGAAGCCGTCACGCGTGTTGAGCGTGTCGTCACCGTCGTCGCCCTTGACGAAGTCCTCGCCAAGGCCGGGGTCGATGGTGTCGTTGCCAGCCCCGCCTGAGATGAGGTTGGCGCCCGGCGAAGTCAGGGCGCTGAGCGTGTCGTTGCCGTCGCCTCCGGTGATGTCCTCGACGTCGAGGTGCACGTTGTCGCCCTCACCGGCGACCCCGTCGTTGGCCTGGTCGTCGAGCGTGACCGTCACCGGCTCGCCGGCGGCCTTGTCGTTGTACGTGACGGCGTCGAATCCGGTCCCCCCGTTGATGTCGTCGGGGCCGGCGCCGCCCCGCAGCGTGTCATCGCCCGCCTCACCGAAAAGCTTGTCCGCGCCTGCGTCACCGCTGAGGAAGTCCTCCCCCGTGCCGCCACGGAGCGTGTCGTCACCGGCATCGCCGTTGAGAGAGTCCGTCCCTGCGTCGCCGCGGAGCGTGTCGTTCGCGCTCCCGCCGGACAGGACGTCGTCTCCGTCGCCGCCGCTCGCGTCGAGCGGGACCGCGAGCACAGCACCGGTACCTTGTGACGCATCGAAGATGAGATCGTCCTGATCTCCGAGGACCGCGACGACGTTAGTGATGCCCGAGCATTCCACGCGGTCCGCGTTCGCCTGCGTGCAGTTGGCCGCCGTCTCCGTGATCTCGGCCGGGCCGTAGTCCTGAAACACGACATCGCCGGATTCGCTGGTGATGCTGAGGATATTTGTCTCCCCGGCCGCGGCGGTGTACGTCGCGGTGGTGCCGTCGCTGGTGACCACTGCCGCCAAGGCGCTCGTGGCACCAACCGTCACGAGCAGTGTTGTCGTCAGGACGACCTTCGTGAACAGCGAGCGCCTTCGACCGCGCAGAACATTCGTCATGCGTCTCCCTTGAAGATCATTGAACAAGCCTGCCGCGGCCCCCTGGGACCTCGGCACTCTGGACGCTAGAGCAATGGACAACGGGTTGCAACAGGAGCGCTCACCGGCCCTGCCAGCGGGCGGGGCGCTTCTCCGCGAAGGCGCGCACCCCCTCGCGCATGTCCTCTGAGGCGAAGCAGGCTTCGCGCAGCGCGACGAGGTCGCGCTCGAGCCGGCGCGGGATCTGCCCCTGCTCGCCGAGCAGCGCCCGCAGCGCCTGCTTGTTGCCCCGCAGCGACAGCGGCGCGTTCGCGGCCAGCTCGCTCGCCCACTCCAGCGCGGTGGCCTCGAGGTCCTCCTGGGGGACCGCGTCGTTGACCAGCCCCCACAGCACCGCCTTGGCCGCGGGGATGTTGCGCCCGAGCAGGAAGAGCTCCCGCGTGCGCGGCTCGCCGATGGCGTCGAGGAAGCGGCGCAGGCCGGTGTGGGAGTAGACGAGCCCGAGCTTGGCGGGCGGCATCCCGAGCATCACGCCGTCGTGGGTGAGGCGCAGGTCGCAGGCGATCGCCAGCTCCAGCCCGCCGCCGATCGTGTGCCCGCTCAGGGCGGCGAGCGTCGGGAGGTCGCAGTTGTCAAGCGCGTGCAGCGCGGCGGTGAAGGGGTGCGCGACGAGCTTCTCGGCCTCCTGCGCAAAGACGTCGTCGGGGATGTCGCCGATGTCGTAGCCCGACGAGAACATGTCGTCGGCGCCGGTGATCACGACGCAGCGCACGTGCGGCGGCAGGCTGCTGAGCGCCCCCGTGATGCCGTCCAGGATCGCGTGGTCCAGCGCGTTGCGCTTGCCCGGATTGGCGATCGTCAGCCGTAGAACCCCGTCGGCGGGCTCGTCGGTCAGCAGGTGTCCCGGCATTGGCCGCCCAGGCTATTCGAGCACGACCAACGTGTCCCCCTCGCTGACCGCCTGGCCCTCCTCGCAGAGGATCTCCTTGACCTTGCCCTCGTCCTCGGCTTCGACGGGCATCTCCATCTTCATCGACTCGAGGATCACGACGGTGTCGCCCTCGGCGATCGTGTCGCCGACCTTGCACTCGATCTTCCACACGGTGCCCGTGATGTGGGCTTCGATGTCCGGCACGCTGGCCTCCAGGGTTCGTCGTTCGCGGGAGCGGCGCGCCGGAAGCTAGGTGACGGGCCGGACGCGGCCGGGTTCGACCGGCGGGCGAAAACCGCCTCGCGATCTCCGACCGGATGGCCATGGGCGCCCGACCCGGCTCGACGTAGCCTTGCGTTCACCTCATTGCGCCCTGACCCAGTGTCGTGAGGAACAAGAAGGCGGTCCTGCCGAGAGGTGGGGCGCGATCTCCCGCGTGTGATGCCGCTTTGCGAGGGACACCGGCCGGGGCCCAACAGCTCGGCGGTGGGGACGGGACAGCCCCAACGCCGAGCGGGCCTCAGCCGGCCTCCGCTCTGCGCGCCGGCCAAGCGGGCTCGGGTAGCGTGCCGCCCCGATGATCCTGGCCATCGACCAGGGGACGACGGGCACCACCTGTCTCGTCTTCACCGCGGAGGCCGAGCTCGCGGGCAGCGCCACGCGCGAGTTCACCCAGCACTTCCCCCAGCCCGGCTGGGTCGAGCACGACGCGCAGGAGCTGTGGACGGTCACCCAGGCCGTCGCGGGCGAGGCGCTGCACGACGCCGGCGTCGCCCCGGGCGAGCTCGTCGCCCTTGGGATCACCAACCAGCGTGAGACCGTCTGCGTCTGGGATCCCGCCACCGGCGAGCCGCTGCACCGCGCGCTGGTCTGGCAGGACCGGCGGACGTCAGGGCGCTGCGACGAGCTGCGCGAGGCGGGCCACGAGGCGCTGGTGCGCGCGCGCACCGGCCTGGTCCTCGACCCCTACTTCTCCGGGACCAAGATCGCGTGGCTGCTCGAGCACGTCGACGGGCTGCGCGAGCGCGCGGAGCAGGGTCTCGCGCTCTTCGGCACGGTGGACAGCTGGCTCATCTTCAAGCTCACGGGGGAGCACGTCACGGAGCGCTCCAACGCCTCGCGCACGCTGCTCTACGACATCCACGCCGGCGCCTGGGACGAGGAGCTGTGCGGCCTGGTCGGCGGCGGCGTGCCGCTGCGGGCGCTGCCCGACGTTCGCCCGTCGATCGGCCCGCTGGCGACCACGCGGCCCGAGGCGCTGCACGGGCACGCGGTGCCGGTCGCCGGGGTCGCGGGCGACCAGCAGGCGGCGCTCTACGGCCAGGCGTGCCTCGATCCGGGTGACGCCAAGAACACCTACGGCACCGGGTCCTTCGTGCTGATCAACCACGGCGACACCCCGCCCGACGCGCCCGACGGTCTGCTGGCGACCGTCGCCTGGGGGATCGGTCAGCGCACCGTCTACGCCCTGGAGGCGGCGATCTTCGTGACGGGGGCGGGCGTGCAGTGGCTGCGCGACGGCCTGGGGATCATCGCGCACGCGGGGGAGACCGAGGCGCTTGCCGCGTCGCTGCCGGGCAACGAGGGCGTCTACTTCGTCCCCGCGCTGACGGGCCTGGGCTCGCCGCACTGGGACCCCTACGCGCGCGGCACGATCGTCGGGCTGACGCGCGGCTCCACGCGCGCGCACCTGGCGCGGGCGACGCTGGAGGCCATGGCCTACCAGACGCTCGACGCCCTGGAGGCGATCAACGCCACGGGCGCCCGCCCGCCCGCGGAGCTGCGCGCCGACGGCGGCGCCACCGACAACCGCTGGCTCATGCAGTTCCAGGCCGACATCCTGGGTATGCCCGTCGTCGTGCCCGAGATCGCGCAGACCACCGCCCTGGGGGCCGCGTTCATGGCGGGCGTCGGCGTGGGGGCCTTCACCCAGGACGCGGTGCGTGCCGGGTGGCGTGAACGGGCGCGCTTCGAGCCGCGTATGGGGGCCGACGAGCGCGCCTCGCTGACCGCCGACTGGCGCCGCGCCGTCGAGCGCTCGCGAGGGTGGGCCGCGTGAGGCACAATGGCGGGGCATGAGCGACGCTGAACCCCTGGTGGCGATGAAGGAGCAGGTCTACCGCGACCCGCGGCCGGCCGAGTACTTCACGCGCTTCCACGAGCGGTCGCGCACGCGCGAGCCGGACTGGGTCTACGAGGCCGTGCGCTTCACCACGACCCTGTACGCCTGGACGTTCTTCCGCGCGCAGTGCATCAACTCGGTCAAGGTGCCCGGCAGCGGCCCGGTGATCCTCGCGCCGAACCACTTCTCCTTCATGGACCACTTCTTCGTCGGGGCGTTCACCCGGCGCAAGGTGCGCTTCATGGCCAAGTCGCAGATGTTCAAGGCCCCGCTGCAGTTCATCTACACCCACGGCGGGGTGTTCCCCGTCCGGCGCGGGGCGCGTGACGTGGAGGCGTTCAAGACCGCCCACAGCGTCCTAGCGCGGGGCGGCAGCATCGCCATGTACTGCGAGGGCGGGCGCTCACGGTCGGGCAAGCTCGCCGAGCAGGCCAAGCCCGGCATAGGCCGCCTGGCGCTGGAGACCGGGGCGACGATCGTGCCCGTCGCGATCCACGGTTCCTCCAAGGTCCGCAACTGGAAGCGCCTGCAGTTCCCGAAGGTCACCGTGCAGTACGGCGATCCGCTGCGCTACGAGAAGATCGAGGACCCGACGCGCGACCAGCAGCAGGCGGTGGCCGACGCGATCTTCACCGAGATCAAGGCGTTGTACGCCGGGCTGGAGCAGGAGGGCCGCGCCGGCGTCATGGCGCGTGTCCGCGCTGAGCGCCGGTTGACGCGGCGCGGCAAGCGCACCGCGACGGCGTAGGGCCCGCCACGGCACCGGGCGAGCGAGAGCTCCGGTCGGCCTACCGCCTGACGTCCTCGCAGTCGGCCGCCACGACGTCCTCGACGTCGGCGAAGACCAGGTCGGCGCCCGGGCCGCACTCGATCCGGTCCACCCCGCCGCCGACGGCGTCGATGCGGTCGTCGCCCTCGCCGCCCGAGAGGATGTCGTTGTCGAGGTTGCCGTTGAGGATGTCGTTGCCACCCTCGCCGTTGAGCTGGTCGTTGCCGCGGTCGCCGGTCATCGTGTCGTTGCCCTCGTTGCCCAGGACGACGTCGTTGCCGCCGCGGCCGTGCATGTCGTCGTTGCCGGCGCCGCCGTGCAGGACGTCGTCGTCGTTCTCCCCGTCGACGTAGTCGTCGCCGCCAGCACCGAAGAGCTCGTCGTTGCCGTCGCCGCCGAACAGCGAGTCGACGCCGGGCGTCCCGGTGAGCACGTCGTTGGCCGCGGTGCCGAAGATGCGGTTGTCGCGCGACGGGGCATCGGTCGCCGGCTCGGCGGGGATCTGCACCACGCGTTCGCAACGGATGAGCACGTCGCGGTCGGGGGCGTCGGCCTCGACGTAGACGGTGTCGCGCCCCGTGCCGCAGTCGACGACGTCCTGATCGCCGTCGGCCACGCGGATCTCGTCGTTGCCGCGCCCGCCGTTGACGTTGTCCTCGCCCGGGCCGGCGGTGATCACGTCGTTGCCGTCGGAGCCCGACAGGCGGTCGTCGCCCGAGCCGCCGTCGATCGTGTCCGCGCCGTCGGCGCCGATGATCGTGTCCGCGCCCGCGTCGCCGCGAACGGTGTCGTCGCCGGCGCCGCCGGAGAGCTGGTCGTTGCCCGGGCCGGCCCTGAGGCGGTCGTCCCCGTCGCCGCCGTCGAGACGGTCGTCGGAGGGGCCGCCGTCGAGCACGTCGTTGCCCGGCCCGCCCTCGAGCTGGTCGCGGTCGCGGCCGCCGGACAGGACGTCGTCGCCGCCGAGGCCGACGAGCCGGTCCGCCAGCCGCGTGCCGGAGATGCGGTCGGGGCCCTCCGTCCCGATGCGGACGGCGAGGCCGGGCTGGACGGCCAGGCCGGTCGGGCGCGCGCCCCGCCCGAGACTCTGGGTCGTCAGGGACTTCAGCGACAGCCCGCTGAGCACGGAGATGGTCCCCGAGCCGCGGTTGGCCACGTAGATGCGGGTGGCGTCGGGGGACACGGCCGGGACCCCGGGGCCCCGTCCGGCCGCGACGCGGGCGAGCTGTCGCCGGGTGATGAGATCGACGACCGCCGTGACGCGGTTCCCGGCCGCGGCGCCGATCACCGCGCGCCGGCCGTCGGCCGACAGCGCGACGCCGCCCCCGACCCCGCGACCCAGCGCGATGATGCCGGCGGACCGGCCGACCGACGCGTCGATGGTGACCAGCCGGCCGCCCTTCTTGCCTACCGTCGAGGCGACGCGCGAGGGTTGCGGCGTGCGCGCTCGATTACGCTGCGGCCCATGGCCGTCTCCGCCCTGCGTCCCGACGTGCTGAGCGGCGTCACGGTGCTGCTGGCCGGCGGTGAGACCGCTGCCATCGCCGGGCACCTGAAGGCGCTGGGCGCGCGGACCGCGACCCTCGAGCCCGCGGGCCTGCGGGACGAGGAGGCCGTCGGCGCGGCCGTCGACGCCGCCCCGCTGCCCGATGTGCTGGTGGTGGACGGGGCTGGGCTCTTCGCCGCCGCGGGGGCGGGCCACGACGGGCTGCGCGGCTGCGTCGACGAGACGTGGAACGCGGTCCGCGCCGTCGCCGACCGTCGCTGGATCGACCGGGCGCAGGCGGGGGCCGGGCACCGCGGCAAGGTCGTCCTGCTCGCGCCCGCGCCGGGCGCCGGCCTGCACGCCGGCCCGGCGCGGGCGGCGCTGGAGAACGTCGCCCGCACGTTGTCGACCGAGTGGGCGCGCTACGCCATCACGACCGTGGCCGTCCTGCCGGGCGATGACACCGACCCGCACGAGGTCCACGAGCTCGTCGCCTTCGTGGCGTCCCCGGCCGGTGACTACCTCACGGGCTGTGCGTTCACCCTCGGTCAGATCGCGGGGTCGCTCAGGTCGTCATCCCGGTGAACTGGCCGCCGGTGACGTTCAGCGTCTGCCCGTGCACGTAGTTGCTCCACGGCGAGCACAGGAAGAAGACGCCGCCGGCGGCCTCCTCCGGCGTGCCGGGGCGCCCGAGCGGGATGAGCATCGAGGCCATCCCACGCATCTGGTCCGGGATGCCGAGCTGCACCTTCTCGCCGCCGATCTCCATGGTGTTGGCCTCGTCCTTGGAGGCGGTCAGGCGCGTCTCGATGTAGCCGAAGGCCACGGCGTTGCAGTTGATCTTGAACTGGCCCCACTCCTTGGCCAGCGTCTTGGTCAGGCCGACCACGGCGGCCTTGCCCGCCGAGTAGTTGGCCTGCCCGGCGTTGCCCATCGTGCCGGAGATCGACGACACGTTGACGATCTTGCGGAAGACCTCCTGGCCCTGCTCGCGCTCGGCCTTGGCGGGCTCGCGCAGGTGCGGCGCAGCGGCGCGCACGACGCGGAAGGGGACGATCGTGTGGATGTCCAGCATCCGCTGGAACTGGTCGTCGCTCATCTTGTGCACGGGTGCGTCGATCGTGTAGCCGGCGTTGTTGACGATGATGTCGATCTTGCCGAACGCGTCGATCGCGGCCTTGACGAGCTCGTCGGCCGCGCCCTCCTTGGTCAGGTCGCCGCCGTAGACGGCCGTGTCGCCGGCGATCTCGCTCGCGGTCTGCTGGGCGACGTCGGCGTCGAGGTCGTTGATGAGGACCTTCGCGCCCTGCTCCGAGAGGAGCTCCGCGGTCGCGCGGCCGATGCCGCGGGCGCTGCCGGTGACGATGGCCACCTTGTCGTCGAGGACTCCCATGCGCTGCTCCCATTCGATTGATCGTCGAGGAGCGCGGATCCTATGACGGACAACGACGAGGGGGCGCCCGCGAGCGCCCCCTCGACCCTGCGATTGCTGCTGCTCGCTACTCCGTGACCGTCACGTAGAAGCGCTTGCGGTTGTTCGCCGTGGTCGGGTCGCCGTTGGAGTCCGCCGCCCGGACGACCAACGTGTTCGGGGTGTTCGTGCCCTCGGGGCCGCACGTCACGGCCGGAGTTGCGCAGCGGGCAACGGCGACCTGGCCGGAGAAGCTGTTGGCCACACCCGGGACGGTGTTCTGGATGGCAATCGTCGCCTCCAGGCCCTTGCCGACCAGCGAGCTGCCAGCGTTGATGTAGATGTTGGCGTTGGCGCTGGCGTTGGCGATCGTGAAGCCGCCGGACTGCTCCTCGATGGCGCCGGCCTCGTTGATCAGTGCCCAGCGCGTACGCAAGTCCGCCGCGTTCGCGCCGTCGACGCGGTCCGCGTTGAGGCCGTCGGCCACACCCGTGGCGTTGGTCGTCAGCGGCTTCTTCGCGTCGCCGCCGCCCCCGACCGTGATCGTGCCGCCCAGCGCGCCGTTAGTGGCCTGCAACTCGAAGGCCAGCCCGTCGGAGAGGTTGTTGGCGCGCACGCACGGCTCGTTGCCGGCCGGCGTCCCGCCCGCCTTGGAGCGGCAGCCGTAGACGACGCCGCCGCCGTTGTCGGACTTGTTGGACTGACGGGTGCCGTAGGTGCCGTTGTCGGCGATGATCTCGGTTTCCTTGGTCAGGGCCTTCGACTGGTCGTTGCTCGGGTTGCGGGCACCGCCACGTAGCGGGCTTCCCTCGCCGGTGGCGGCGGAGATGGCGACCGGCGCGCCGACGACGGCAAGCGCGGTCAGCACGACGAACATGCGGATTCGGGACATACGAGGTCCTCCTTCAAGAGGATGGTGAGACCGCAGGGACAGGGGAACGGCGCGGCCTCGGGTTCGTAACCAACAACCCGCTGAGGCCGCGAGGGTTGCGGACCGCCTACAGCCCCATCGTCTTGCCGAGGATCTCGCGCATGATCTCGTCGGTTCCGCCGCCGATCGGGCCCAGCCGCGCGTCGCGCGCGGCACGTTCGATCTCGTACTCCTCCATGTAGCCCGCGCCGCCGTGGATCTGCAGGCAGGTGTCCATCAGGTCGAAGCACGCGCGCTGGGTGCGCAGCTTGGCCATCGTCACTTCCTGCACGGGGTTCTGGCCGTCCACGAACAGGCGCAGCGCGTGGTAGGTGAGCGCGCGGCCGACCTCGATCGTCGTGGCCATCTCGGCGAACTTGTGCCGGATCGCCTGGTGGCGGCCGATCGCCTTGCCGAACGCCTGGCGCTCGAGCGCGTAGGCCAGGGTCCTCTCGAAGGCGACCTGCATCGCCGCCAGCGATCCCAGGGCCATCAGCAGCCGCTCCCACTGGAAGTTGGCCATGATCAGCTTGAAGCCCCCGTGCAGCTCGCCGAGCAGGTTCTCCGTCGGGACGAACGCGTCGTCCAGCGCGATCAGCGCGGTGTCGGACGCGTGCCAGCCGAGCTTCTTGATCGGTGAGGCGCTGTAGCCGGGCTGGTCGGTGTCCAGCAGGAAGAAGGAGATCCCGCCGTGGCCGCCCTCGGGCTTCGTGCGCACGGCGGTGACGACGTAGTCGGCGCGCACCCCGTTGGTGATGAACATCTTGGACCCGTTGAGCACCCAGCCGCCGTCGACCTCGCGGGCGTTCGTGCGGATCGACGCGACATCTGAGCCCGCGTCGGGCTCGGTGATGCCGAGCGCGGCGATCTTCTTCCCGCTGATCGCGGGCGTCAGGTAGTCCTGCTTCTGCCCCTCGGTGCCGAACTTCCACACCGGCGGCGTCGCGATCCCGATGTGCGCGCCGATCCCGGCCGCCAGACCGCCTGACCCGCAGCGCGCGAGCTCCTCGGTGAAGATCGCGTCGTGGAGGTAGTCGCCGCCCTGGCCGCCGTAGGCCTCCGGGTACTTCAGCCCGAGGTAGCCGACCTTCGCCAGCCCGGCGAAGACCTCGTTCGGGAACCAGCGCGCGTCCTCCCACTCGCGCGCGTGGGGACGCAGCTCGGTCTCGACGTAGCGGCGGATCCCCTCGCGCAGGTCCTCGTGCTCCTGGGTGAAGGGCGGGGAGAGGGCGCGGGGCGCGGTCACAGGGCGCGAGCCTACAGCCGCCTGCCCGCCGAGCCGTCGTGTCCCCGAGCCGGCGGTGGCGGTGTGCGCGGACTACCCCTGCGCGACCGGGTAGTCCGCGACCGGCACCACGACGCTCGAGGCGAACTTGTCGTGCCAGGTCTGCTTCTCCTTGTCCCACAGCATCCACAGGTAGCCGAGCAGGAACACCAGCGACGAGACGATCCGCCCGAGGTAGCGGATCAGCGCGCGCCCATAGCCGATCGAGGCGCCGTCGTTGATGCCGATGACCCGGATGCCGAGCGCGCGCTTCCCGAGGGTCTGCCCGGACGCGCTGCCCTCGAGCAGGACGTAGTAGAGGAGGCCGGCGAGATACAGCAGGGCGGTGACGGCGTTGTTGTCGATCACCTGGGCCAGGACTGCGATGACGGCGCCGGTGATGATGGCGTCGATCAGCGACGCGCCGAATCGCTGCCAGAAGCCGGCGCGCGGACCGGAGGGACCCGATGGGTTCTCGTCGTTGAGTTCCGGGGCCTGCGGGACCGAGCCTGCCTGCATGCGTTGCCTCCTGGCCGTTGTTGTCTAGGAACGGTTCGCCTTCGCCGCCGCCAGCCCTTCCAGGAACGGCTCGTCGCCGGCCCCCTCGTCGCCGGTCACCCGTGGCCGCAGGCGTGACGCAAGGTCGGCGGCGAGCCGCGCCCGGGCCTCCGGCACCAGGTCGGCGCGGCGCTCGAGGAAGCGCCGCACGGTGGCAAGGTCGTCCAGGGTCACGGCGGATACGTCCCAGTGCTCGGTGTCCGGGGCGGCCGGCGACGCCGCGGGGGCGACGACGGGGGCCGCGGACCGCCGCCGGCCGCGGCCAAAGCGGCGCCGTGCACCGCCCCGCGGGCGCGGGTCGCGCACCACGATCGTCCCGGCGGCGAGATCACCGAGGCGCTGGTTGCGCTTCGTGGCGAGGATGGCGACGGTTCCGGGGATGTAGGAGAGCGGGATCCCGTCGATCAGGCGCAGGAGATTGCGCACCACGCTTGCGCGCAGCCCGACAGGCTCGCCCCCCGAGCGCAGGACACGCAGGCCCATGAGCCGCTTGCCCGGCGTCCTGCCGGTGCCGAGGGTCTCGAAGAGGACGTCGTAGAAGAAGGTCAGCCCAAAGATGAACAGCACGGAGAAGGCCACGACCGCCCCGGTGGAGACGTCGTCCTGGCTGGCCGTGTCGCCTCCGTCGCCGGCCGCCAGCCCGAGCAGCAGCAGCAGCCCGACGATGATCGTCGTCTTGAGGATGAGGTCGACGAGCTGCGCCACGAACCGCGAGCCCAGGCCCGCGAGCGGCAGGTCCAGGTCCACGCCCTCGGGCGTGGCGATGGTCAGGCGATCCTCATACTCCACGCGGTGAACCTTGTCGCATTCGAGGCGGAGCGGCGCGCCGACTGGGACGAGCTCGAGGCGGCGGTGCGACGATCGGGGGGCCGACCCGAGCGCCTCGGGTCCGAAGGCGTGCTGCGCCTCGGGACGCTGTACCGCCGTGCGGCGGCGGATCTCGCCTACGCGCGCCGCCGCTTCGGCGGCGACCCGCTGACGGCGCGCCTGGAGAGCCTCGTCACGCGGGCGCGCGCGACGGTCTACGCCACCCAGCCGCGGCGCGACACGCTGCGGTCCTTCGTCGCGACGGGCTACTGGCGCCGGGTGGCCGAGCGGCCGCTGGCGCTGCTGGTGGCGTGGGTCCTGCTGCTGGCCCCGGCCGGGGCGGGCTTCGCGTGGGCGCTGAGCGATCCGGGCGCGGCGCTGGGCGTGGTGCCGGCCGGGCTGCAGGCGGCCGCCCAGCCCCCTGCGGAAGGGCGCGACTTCACCGCCGGTGAGGGCGCCGCGTTCTCCAGCCAGGTGCTGACCAACAACATCCAGGTCGCCTTCGTGGCCTTCGCGCTCGGCCTCACCCTGGGCCTGGGAACCGCGGCGCTGGTGATCTTCAACGGGCTGACCCTCGGGGCGATCGCCGGCGTGGCGATCGGCGCCGGCAACGGCGCCGCCCTGGCCAAGCTCCTCTCCGCGCACGGGCCGCTGGAGCTGACGTGCATCGTCGTCGCCGCGGCCGCCGGGCTGCGGATCGGGTGGGCCATCGTCGCGCCCGGCCCCCGGGCGCGCGGCGTTGCGCTGCTCGCCGAGGCGCGGGCGTCGGTCGAGATCGTCCTGGGCACCGCGGCGTGGCTCGTGGTCGCGGGCCTCTGCGAGGGCTTCCTCACCGGGCCCGGGCTGTCCACCGCCGTGCAGGGCGCCATCGGGCTGGCGCTCTTTGGCCTCTTCTGGGGTCTGGTGCTGTGGCGCGGGCGGCTCGTGGTGCCTACAGCCGCGCCCGCGCCTTCGCCCTGAGGTACGCGCGCACGCACGCCGCGGGGAGGTCCTCCGCGGACGCCTCGACGACCTCGGCGCCGCCGCGCCGGACCTCGGCCGCGGCGCGCTCGCGCGCCTGCAGGACCTCGAGCGCCACCGCCGTGCGGTACGCGCCGGCGCGGTCGGCCGGCGGCGTGCCGGGAAGCTCGGTCAGGTCGGCGTCGGCCACGCTGGCCACCACGACCGCGTGGAGCCGGGCGAGCATCGGCACCGCGGCGACGAGCTGTCGCGCCGCCGCTTCCTCGACGAGGTCGGTGAGGACCAGCACGAACGCCCGCTTCGCCGCGCCCGCCCGCCAGAAGGCGCGCTCGTAGTCACTGTCGGTGGCCCGCGGCTCGAGGTCGTACAGGGCCTGGACGACCAGCCGGCCGCCGGCCCGGCGGGGGCGGACCTCCGCGCGTACCTCATGATCGAAGGCCAGCGCCCCGCAGCGGTCGCCCACCTCGTCGGCGACGAGCCCCACCGCCGCTACGGCGTCCAGCGCGGCGTCCAGGCCGGTCAGCGGCGGGCGCCCGGCCCGCGTCGTGACGGGGGCGCCCATCAGGCGGCCGGTGTCGACGAGGCACAGCACGTCGCGATCCTGCTCGACGCGGAACTGGTTGCTCATCGGCCGGCCGGTGCGCGCCGTCGCCCGCCAGTTCACCTGCCGGATGTCGTCGTCGGGCTCGTAGTCGCGCACGGATTCGAATGCCGTCCCGAGCCCCAGCGGCCCGCGGGCCGACACGCCCGGGTCGCGGAAGCGCCCCTGGCGAACCGCGAGCGCCAGCCGGCGGGCGGTCCCGAGGTCGGGGAAGACCTGCACCTCGGTCGGGGTTCCGGGGCGGTGGGTCCAGCTCGCCAGACCGAGTGGGCCCACGGCCCGGGTCCCGAGTGCGGGGAGCTCGTGCCGGCCGCGGCGCAGCCCGGTGAGCGTCGCGTCCAGCGCGCCGTCGGCCTCACGCGGGGCCAGGACGAGGTCCGGCGGGACGGCCTGCCGTAGCCGGACCGCCGCCGCCCCCTGAGCATGGGCCTCGGCGCGCAGCGGCACGGGCACGCCGCGGGAGAGGACGGGCGCCACGTCCACCGACACCCGGGGCGGGGAGCGCACCGCGCGAGCGTCGAGGACCGTCGCCGCCGCCAGGGCGAGCACCAGCAGGAGCCCGACGGCCGGCGAGACGGCGACGGCCACCACCGCGGCCAGCGCGAGGAGCCCCGCGGTCCGCGGGGTCGGGCTCATCGCGGGACGGGAACCGCGTCGAGCGCGGCCCGGATCGCGCCGGCCGCGCTGGCCCGCTCGAGCTCGGCCTGCGGCGTGAGCACGAGGCGGTGCCGGAGCACGGGGCCGGCCATCAGCGCGACGTCGTCGGGCGTGACGAACGCGCGCGCCGCCATGCGCGCCGCGGCCCGCGAGGCCGCCAGCAGGTGGACGGTCGCGCGCGGGCTGGCGCCGAGGGCGACGCTCGGCAGCTCCCGCGTTTGTCGCACGATCGCCACGACGTAGGCCGCGATCTCGTCGGAGACGTCGGTCGCGTCCACCTGCGCCCGTGCCTCGCGCAGCTGATCGGCATCGGCGACCTGCCGCACGTCGTCGAGCGTCGCGGGCGCGAGCCCGCGGCGGCCGAGGCGCAGCATCGCGCGCTCCGCGTTCTCGTCGGGGTAGCCGACGTCGACCTTCACCAGGAAGCGGTCGAGCTGAGCCTCGGGGAGCGGATAGGTCCCCTCGTACTCGATCGGGTTCTGCGTGGCGACGACCAGGAAGGGATCGGGCAACGGATGCGAGACGCCGTCGACGGTGACCTGGCCCTCCTGCATGGCCTCCAGCAGCGCGGCCTGCGTCTTGGGCGGCGTGCGGTTGACCTCGTCGGCCAGCACGATCCCGGCGAAGACCGGGCCGGGCCGGAACTCGAGCTCGCCGCCGCGCAGCGTGACGGTGCCCGTGAGATCGGACGGCAGCATGTCGGGCGTGAACTGCACCCGGCGGAAGTCGACGCCGAGGCTGCGGGCGACGGCGTTGGCCAGCAGCGTCTTCGCCGTTCCCGGCACGCCTTCGAGGAGCACATGGCCGCCCACGCTGAGCGCCGCGAGCAGGATCCCCACGGTCTCGCTCTGGCCGACGACGACCCGCTCGACCTCTGCTGCGACCCTGTCGTGCAGCTCCCTCAACGCGTTCCTCCTTCGAGCTTGGCCAGCGCCCCGGCGACGATCATCGCCGCATCCTGCCCGGCATGCCCGTCGACCACCGCTGCGGTCTCCCGTGCGTCGAGCCCGCTGCGGGCCGCCGCCGCCCGCAGCGCGCCCGGTTCTTCGGGCTCGGCGGCCAGGCCGGCGGCACGGCGCGCCAGTCGCTCGCGTGCCGCCTGCAGCAGCGGCGCCGGCGCAGGCCCGCCGGCCGCGGTGCGGGCCAGGGCGGCCGCAACCGCATCGACGTAGGCCGCGCGCGGGGGCGGCAGCTCGCGCGCGGCGTCCTCGGCGGGGCCGAGGCGGCGGGCGCGCGAGGCCAGCAGGCACAGCGCAGCGAGACCCAGGAGGACCAGGCCCCAGCGCCAGCGGCCCGGGATCGCGGCCAGCCCGCGAGCGGTGCCGAAGCCGTGCACGGACTCCAGGAACGCGACCGGCCGGCTGACCGGCCCGGCCAGCCCGACGGCGAACGCCGCGTTGTCGGCCTGGGCCAGCAGGCGGTTCTGCAGGGGCGAGGCATCGGCGAGCAGCACGAGCCGCCCGCGGCCGGACGACAGAGTGACCACGGGAGGGCGGGCGGCCGGCCCGAGCAGTGGGAGCGCGCTGCCGAGCTCGCGCCAGTGTCCGTCGCCTGCGCCTCGGACGACACGGGTGTGCGCGGTCTCGGGCGCCGGCACCAGCGGCCGGGTGGTGGTCTGGCCGCCGGGCCGCCAGACGGGCGCGTCGGCGATCACCCCTTCGAGCCACCCGCCCGGGTCGGTGCCCCCGGCGACCAGATGCCCGCCCCGGCCCACGAACCGCCCCAGGGCCTCCGACTCCTCGGGCAGCAGGTTGCGGGGGTCCAGGACGACGAGCGTCTCCCGAGGATCGAGCACGCGGTCCGTCGGGGCGTCGCGGATGCGCCGCACGGCGTGGCCGGCGCGACGCAGGACGTCCGCGTACGCGGCGAGACCGTCTGGTGCGGTGGCGTAGGACGAGGACGTGGGGCCGGTGGGGGACGGCGTCAGGCGGCCGATCACGGCCAGCACGAGGGTGAAGGCCAGCAGCCCGCCTGCGATCAGCAGCGCGACGCGGGCACGCGGATCATGGGAGAGAAGCCTCATGCCGCGCGGGCGTCATGCTCGAGCACGGCCCGCCACCGCTCGCGGGCGAGCCCTGCGTCATCGGGCGCCGCCGTCGCGCCGCCGTAGACCACGGCGTCGAAGCGCGAGGCGAGGCGGTCGAAGTCCTCGGACCGCAGCGCGCGCGAGACCTCGCCGGAGGACATCGACGGGCGGAAGGTGATGACCCCGCGTGCGTCCAGGCGCAGGAGCCCGGCGCGAAAGAGCAAGCGCACCGCGTCCTCGTAGCGGCCATCGCGCTGCGCCGCCTCGGCCTCGCGCTCGAGGTCGCGCGGATCGGCGCCCTTCAGCTCCTGCGCACGCGACTGCTGGGCGGACGCCAGCAGGGCGGTGCGGCGCCCGACGAGCCGGCGCGTGCCCAGGAGCGCCATCAGGAGCACGAGCCCGCCGATGATGGACCAGGGCACGGACCGTCCGCCGGGCAGGAGCCCGTCGAGGCGATCCAGGAGCCGAGCCGCCGTGCGGCGCACGGGGCGCAGCACCCGGCCCAGGCGCTCGAGGGGCCCGTGCAGCGGGCGGGGGACGGACGCCGGCGCGAAGCGGCGTTGGCGCAGGACGGCGCGCGCTTGCTCCCGGGACTGCCGGGCCGTTGTCCGCGCGGGAACAGCATCCTGCGAACCCGCGGTCAGCGTCCCAAGCCGAGCACGGACCTGCTCGGGTGTGGCGCCGGCCAGCGCGCCGCGAAGGTCGACGGGGCGGCCGTCGACGTGGTCGACACGCCGCAGCTGCGCCAGAGCGTCGGGGTCATCCTGCGCCCGGGCGAGGAGCGCGCGGAGCTCGCTGTCGCTGGCGTCCAGCGCTGAGGCCGGGGGTGGCTCCGCGGCCAGGGCGATGAGGATGAGGACGAGGACCGCAGAGCCCAGTGCGGGGGCGGGGGCCGGGCGGGTACGGGTCACCCGTCGTCCGCGGGGTCCGCAGCCTGCGGCGCAAGCCACCCCGTGGACGACTCGGGCGGCGGCGTGGGCTTCCAGCCGGCCGGCGGCGGCCAGTAGGGCGCCTGCGCGCGCTCCTCGGCGGTGTACTGCCGCGTCACGAGCCCGGTCGGCGGGAGCGGGCGGGTACCGGTGCCGAGGTCCGTGTCGCCACCATCGCCGCGCTCACCGGCACGGGAGATCAGCCCCTCGAGGTCGAGCCCCTCCTTGCGCACGCGCAGGTCGAAGTAGAGGAGCGTCACGATCGCGGCCTGAAACGGCGTGGTGATCAGCGAGCTGACGATCGCCCCCACGGCCGTCGCCACCGCGGTCACCGCGAGGTTGTCGTCGAAGAGCAGCGCGGGCAGGAACCCGAGCAGACCCTGCACGATGCCGCCGAGGACGCCGGCGAGCAGGAAGCCGACGAGCAGCGCGCCGGCGACCGGCCACCACCGGCCGCGCACCAGCGCGAAGGACCGGCGCAGTGCCCCCGGACCCCCGCGACCCTCGATCAGCAGCACGGGGACCGCGACCGACCACGCCACCGCCAGCCAGATCGCCGGCACGATCAAGAGCACCAGAGCGACGACCAGCGCGACGAGCAGCACCAAGCTCAGCCACGCGAGCGACGGCGACTTGCGTACGGCAAACCGCAGCGACGCGCGCCAATCCGGGCTCGAGCCCTGGTACGCGTCGGCCACGGCGTTCGTGCACGCGGCCGTCGAGACGAGGAAGACGACGACGCCCACCAGGCCCTGGGCCACGATCCCGGCCACGAAGGTGTCGGTGGCCACGGGGGTCGTGGTGGAGTTGAGCTTCAGCAGCTCCGGCGCCGCGGAGGCGGTGATGATCGTCTGCAGGATCCGCAGCGGCGCAACCACCACCAGCACGATCATCACGAACGTGCGGATGTTGCGCGTCGTGACCTTGATCGCGACGTCGAGGAGCTCCCCGATGCTCAGTGGGCGCATGTCCACCGCCGGGAGCCTACGGGGCCAGGCACACGACGCCCCCCAGCCCGTTCGACCGCCCCGTGGTGGCCGAACAGGCGCGTCATGGTGACGTGGACGTTTGTGCAACATTGAACACATGTCGGTGAACGTCTCCGTGCGCCTCGACGACGGTCTCGCTGAGCGGTTGCGCTTGCGAGCGCGCGCCGCCGGCGAGACCTCGCCGCCGAACCCGACCCCGTCGTCACACTGGTCGAGGAAACCGCGCTGATGCGGACGCAGGTCGACGCGGCGCTGCGCTACCGCACGGCCTATCCCGACGAGATACGGACCCGCATCGAGCTCCACCGCCACGAGACGACGCTCGCCGGCGGAGCTTGAAGCTCCTCCTGGACGAGATGTACCCGCCCGCCCTGGCGCAGGCGCTCGTCGAAGTGGGCATCGAGGCCGTTCCCATTGCCGAGCTCGGGCTCTCGGCAGGTCAGACCCTGCCGGTTGTTCCACGGGGTGGGTCTACGCAGGAACAACCACGCGCATCTCGCCGACCCGCATCGGTTTGTGCGCGACGGCCGCGGGCGCAAGCTCCCCAAGCTTGCCTGCCTCGGGGTCATCGGCCAGATAGAGCGAGATGGCTTCTTCAAGGGCCTCTTTGAGCTCGTTGAGACTGTCGCCCGACGCAAAGCACCCGGGGAGGTCGAGTACCTCCGCCCAAAAGGATCCGTCGTCCTCACCGTGAACTCGGATGATGTATTCGGTGCCCTGTTCGCTCATAGCTCTTTCGGGTCGATGCCAGCCTGTCTCAGTATCGCCCTTGTGAGCCCAGAGCTGTAGAGATACGCGGCGGTGGCATCACGCGACGGGGTAGGTCTTCAGGACCTCATCGCCATGGTGGTTGATGACCTTGACGGCGATCCTGCCGGTCGTCGGCGGCGCGAAAGGCCGGCTTCGCGTCCGGTAGAGCGACGCCCACGCGTCCGGGTCGATGTCGGCCTTCAGCGCCTGGCGCAGCCGCTTGTAGGGGTCGTTGGCGCCCGTGAAGTAGGCGTCGCGAACGAAGAACGATTCGCCGTTGTAGTTCGTGTCGATGAACCAGCACGCGATGTCGTCGGTGGAGTCCGACCGGATCTCGCCGGTCGTGGGGTCGTAGACGTCGACGCCGTGGACCTCGACCTCGACCCTGCCGTCGTCGGTGCGGTCGATGGCGATGTCGGGCTCACCGAAGACGGTGAACAGGTTGCCGGCGCCGGTCTTCTTGAGCAGCTCCTCGCCCATGGAGAGGTCTTGGTTCATCCGGACGAGCATCACCGGCAGCCGCCCGAACTTGCGCTCGTCCGCGGTCACCGCCCACCCGCCACCGTCGCCGTTGGTCTCCGGCTTGAACTCCTTGGCAGCCTCCCCGGTGTGCGCGTCGAAAGCGAACCCGCAGACGAGCAGCAGGTCGAAACCGACCCCCTTGACCGCTTCCTTCGCTGCCTCCCGGACGTGGTCGGAACCGACGGTCCCGTACTCGGGCCCGAGCGAGATACCGACGGTGCGAGTCGCGCCGTCGTCGTCGGTGAAGGTGCCGCGGGCGTGGACCCACTGGCCGCCGGCGTACGGCTCGAGCGAGTCGAACGTCAGCCGCTGGTTGCGGTCCTGGTTCTGGACGCCGGCCTTGACCAGGTTGCCAAGGATGGTCTCCTCAAAACTCGCGCTCGAGCCGGGGATCTCCTCGGTTTCTGGCTGCTCGTCCTCGCTGATGATGCGATGCGGGGATAGGCTCTCGACAGTGAAGGGTCCGGCGACACGGACGGTCCGCTTGTCGTCGAGAGGTTGATCGAGCAGGAGCTCTTGCTCAGTGCGATCAGCAACGGCACGGGCGATCTGCCCCGGGGTGGCTTCGGGTGTGATGTCCGGGTTGTGGGCGATGGACTTGAGCGAGATACGAGCGAGTCGCCGGTAGACGAAGCCGCCGCGAACATCACCCGTAGGAGCACCAGTCGGCGGTAGGGATCCGCTGAGTTCGGCTTCCTTGCGCCAGCCGGGTTCGCTGTCCGCTAAGAGGAAGTAGGGCAGGCGGATCGAGGCGAGTCGTGTCCGTGCCAGGGTCATCGCCACGCGGGAGGTGTCGATGCCGATCCAACGGCGCCCCCATGTTTCAGCCGCCACGGCGGTAGTCCCGCTGCCGAGGGTCGGATCGAGTACGAGATCACCGGGATCGGTAGCCATGAGAAGGCAACGTTCCACCAGAGCGGTGCTCGACTGGACGACGTAGACCTTCGGATCGGACCGGCTCTGCACGGACCCGGAAATGTCGTTCCACAGGTTAGCGACGGGCTTGGCGGCGAAATCGTCGAGCATGCGCCGGTAGTTCAGGCCGGTGCTGTCTCCACTCGACTCAAGCCGGCCCGCCATCGCGAGCCGGCGCATACCTTCGACGCTCGTCGCCCAATGGCGCTGCCCTGGGTGATACGTCTTGCCATCGAACTCGAAGTCGACCGTCGTATCCGAGCGAATTTCGGCGCTGGTGACATCTCCCAAGCGGTAGCGCTTCGCGCCCACCGGCAGCGGCGTCTCGCCTCGCCGTTCCGCGGCGCTGATCGACCGACTCGTACCGTCTGGCAGAAGGACCTTGTCGTAGCGGTCGGCGCCCTCAGCTTCCGTGAGCTTGCCTTTGTAGAGCTGTCGGTACTTGAGCTGCTCCCCGTTTCGAGCGAACCACAGCACGTAGTCCGCGGTCGCGGCAAGCGCGTTGGATTGAACTCCCGTGGTCTTGCGAACGATGATCTGGCTGACGAAGTTCTCCGTCCCGAAGACCTCGTCGAGAACGGAACGCACAAGGTGCACATTCTCGTCCCCGATCTGCACGAAGAGGCTGCCGGACTCCGTAAGCAGGTCGCGGATGACGGTGAAGCGATCGCGCAAGTACGGCAGGTAGGAGTGCATACCGTCCTTCCATGTGTCACGGAAAGCTCGGATTTGCTCCGGCTGACGAGCTAGGTCCCCGAGCTTGCCGTCCTTGACCTGCTTCGCCTTAGTGGTCACCTGCCAGTTCGAGCCGAACTTAATTCCGTAGGGCGGGTCGAAGTAGCAAGCCTGCACCTTCCCGCGCAGGTTCTCCTTCTCCGCCAGGCTGGCCAGGACGAGCAAGCTGTCACCAAGGATCAGCCGGTTCGTCCAGTTCTGCTCGTGCTCGTAGAAGTCGACGAGCTCCTCGAACTTGATCCCGTTGAAGTCGTTGAACAGCGCAAGCTCGGGCTCGTCCTCGGGCCGCTCTGCGGTCCGGCGGAGGTTCTCGATCAGGACCCGCGGATGGATCTTCTCCTGGATGTAGATCGGGACCGCCGGCACCGCGAGTCCGTCGAGATCCTGCTGATCCTTGCCGCGCCACACGAGCTGCGGGTCCAGTGACGTGTCGCGCTCGTAGACGAGCTTGGTGGGCTCCTTCTCGGCGTCGGCGACGAACGACCGCAGCTCATCGGTCGGGATGTTCGTGCGCTTGTCGTTGTGGCGCGTCACCTCGACCTTCGTAGGCCCTGCCTGCAACTTCTTCGCTCCCTTGGCCGCCATCAGACCGCTACTTCCTCGGACATCGCGGCCAGCAGCGCACGGATGGTGTTCTGGGCATCCCAGGGGTCACTTGATCTCGACGAACGCCCAGGGGCCGAACTCGCGGAGGTTGTTGACCGCCGGCACCCCACAGCTCGCGGGCGGTGGTGACCTTCGCCTTCTTGTTCTCGAGGTTCTGGCCGGACACCTCGACGATCAGGTTCAGCGGGTCGTCGTCGCCGTGGCCGTCGTCGACTCGGGCGATGAAGTCCGGGACGTAGTTGCGCTGATCGCCCTCGTGGGTGTACGGGATGTGGAACCCGAGTCCCTCGTTCTTGACGTAGGCGACCACCTCGTCCATGTCTTCGAGCTCCTCGGCCATCTTCTGCTCCCACGAGTCGGTGTCGGCCACGACATGGCTGGCGTGGCAGAAATCCGCGTCGGTCTCCATCGTGGGCTTCGAGGTGTCGAAGTCGATGGTGTGGGTGGACCCGGTCTGGTCGTACGGCGACAGCATGGCGGTGAGCGTTGCCTCTCCGGGGTCAGCGCGGACGATCGCCGTGTAGATCCGTTCGACGGCCCGGTCGGCGAACTGGTGCAGGAGCAGCATCTGGATGAACGTGTGGTCCTTGAGCTGCACGCGGTCTCTCAGCCAGGTCCGCGAGAGCCGGACGAGCTGGGGGAACACCGCCGGTTCGTCGGGCCAATAGCGCTCGTGGAGGCGCTTTGCGAGCGCGAAGACGACCTCCTGCTCCCGCTTGGCGCGGAGGTCGTCAAGGGTGTGCTCGGCCTTCTCCCCGACGATCGGATGCATGTCAGTGCTGCTGGGGATCTCATCGGTCGCCAGCGCGAGGACGCTGGCGGCGGTGAACTCGGCTTCCAGGCGCCGGGCGCCGGTCTGGTACCGGTAGCCGCGAACGCGAGGGAACGTGATGGCCAGGTGCCCGCGATCCCCGAGCGCCCGCACGCGGGTGAGCGGCTTGGGTGGCTTGGGGTCCGGGCCGGAGCCGGCGGAGGGGATGAAGGAGAACGGAACGCCGTACACCTCGGCGTACTCGGGCTCGAAGCGACCATCCTCGTTGGTGGCGTAGGAGCGGCGGCGCAGCCCGCGACCGACGACCTGCTCACAGAGAAGCTGGGTGCCAAACGCCCGGACGCCGAGGATGTGCGAGACGGTGTTCGCGTCCCAGCCTTCGGTGAGCATCGACACCGACACGACGCAACGGATGTGCTCGCCGAGCCGGCCGGCCTTGCCGACCGTGTTCATCACCTCGCGCATCAGGTCCTCGTCGGTGAGCTCTTCGATGTCGCGGCCCGGGAACCGTTCACGAAACTCGGCCTTGAACCGGTCGATCTCGACGGCGGCGGCCTTCTTGAAGTCGGGGCTCATCGTCTCGCCGGACTCGAGCTGCGCCGAGTCGACGAGGATCGAGTTCGGGCGCGCGATCCACTGCCCGTCGGCGACGTTGGAGAACAACGGAAGGTCGCCGGGCACCCAGACGGTCTGCTCGGCGCTGACGCCCTTCTCGTAGCCGGCGACGTAGTCGTAGATGAGCTTCGACACGCTGGTGTTGTTGGCGACGACGATGAACACCGGCGGCGTGGTCCCGGCCAGGTGCTTGGCCTCGTGCTCCTGCCATTGGCGGTAGCTCTTCTCGTAGTTCGAGTACAGGGAATGCAGCGCGCCCTGGAGCTCGGCGGGAAGCTTCGGCGGGCCGGAGAAGTCCTGCTCGCGGACGTTCTTCTTCGGGAGGTCATCGCGGATGTGGACCCACAGGTTCCGGTAGACGGGCCCGGTGCTGTCGCCCGTGTTGTCGGCTACCGGCACGCGGGGGACCTTGACCAGGCCGCCCTCGATTGCGTCGATCAGCGAGAAGTCGGACACCACCCAGGGAAACAGGGTGCCCTCCGGGTAGCCGGAGCCCGACAGGAAGAACGGCGTGGCGGAGACGTCGAAGACGTAACGCACGCCGAGCTTCCGGTTGACGGCCTCGAGACCGGACAGCCAGACGGCCGCGTGCTCCTCGCGTTCCTTGGCCTCCTTCTTCTCGTCCCCTTTGAGCGCCTTGAGCTCGGGGAAGAAGTCGGTCTCGTCGCCGCCGACGCGGTGTCGGTAGCAGTGGTGCGCTTCGTCGTTGAGCACGACGATCCCCTTCTTGGTGCCGAGCGCCCGGCAGACGCGGCGGACCATCTGCTCCGGCGTTTCCTGGAACGGATTGGGGCCGTCCTGGGCGAGGAGCTGCTTGGTGACCTTCGACGCCTTGTTGCGATCGCGGCGCAGGAGCGCGTGGAAGTTGGTGATCACGATCTTCGCCTCGCCGAGCCGGCCGCGATCTTCGGCGGGAACGAGATCGCGTTCGCGGTAGTAGTCGTTCGGGTCCTCCGGCAACAGCACCCGGAGCCGGTCACGGATGGTGATGCCGGGGCAGACGATCAGGAAGGCGTCGGAGAACCGGTTGTCCTGCTTGTTGACCGCCTTGTTCAGCGTCTGCCAGGCGATGATCATCGCCATCACGACGGTCTTGCCGGTGCCGGTGGCCATCTTGTGGGCCACGCGGAACAGCCCCGGGTTCGCATCGTCAGCCTTCTCGCGCAGCGTGTTGACGATCCACGCGTCCTGGTGGGCCTGCTTGTTGACGACCTCGCAGATGTAGATCGCGGTCTCGACCGCCTCGACCTGGCAGAAGAACAGGCCGCGTTCCCGGCTTGGGTTCGTCCAGTACTCGAGCAGCCGCCGGGTGGTGGGGGTGACTCCGAGCCATCCTCCGGTGCGCCAGAGGTCGACGCGCTCGCGGATGCGATTGACGTCCTGGTTGAGCTCGATGCGGTCGGCGGTCCATTCGGTCTCGAAGTGGAGTTGGTCGCCGCCCTTCTTGGACTTCGCGATCGGCATGAAGTGCGACGATGGACGGCGCCCGGAAACGCGTTCGTCGGTGATGCCGCCGTCGGTGAACTTCCAGTGCTCGGCGGGCGCTTCGAAGGGCCGATTGAGGATCGGGTTGTCGATGACGACGTCGGGCACAGCGCCGGCGGGAGCTTACGCGTCGCGCGGCTGGAAGACGCCGGAGCCGAAATGGGGCGTTCCGAAGTTATGCGCTGCTTGCAAACAGCGTGAAGCGCTCCGACAAGAATGCCATATCGGCCCTATCACCCCCAGTCGCGTAGATGACGGGCGTGGACTTGAGCGACTGACGGGCTCGATCCGCTAGGTCACAACCCGTACGGCCGCCCGATCATGTTGAGCATGATCTCGTCCCTCCTCGCCCCGATCGCCGAAGGCGGTGCGCTCCTTCGCGTACTGGAGCGTCTTGCCCATGCGGCGCTGCGCGCCGGCCACGCAGCCCGCCGCCCCGATAGAACACGCCGACGCCCTTGGAGCGAATCAGGCGCACCGTGCGCTCCACCGAGTCCAGGAACCTCTCGGCCGCGCCGTCGAAGAGCAGGTGCGACTCGTCGAAGAAGAACACGAGCTGCGTGTTCGAAGTCGGTCACGCGGAGGGCGAGCCTAACGGCCGGTCAGGCGCGCCAGAGTCCGGGCAGCGGAAGCGCCCAGAGCCGGTCGCCGAACGGAAGGGTGCGGTTGCCGGTGTAGACGACGACCCCGGCCCGC
>JAABUN010000751.1_pt1 | contig 80746 bp, 65 predicted proteins | sample 5559311 | NCBI WGS metagenome assembly JAABUN01 (sample SAMN10711877, study PRJNA513370) | rock metagenome | isolation source: Antarctica rocks | place: Antarctica: Victoria Land, Siegfried Peak sud | reverse complement strand
TTTCGGCGACCTGAAGCACGACTTCGGCGGCCAAAACCGGATCGAGTTGGCGACTGCCATAAAACTTCTGAAGCTGAGCGACGGCCTCGGCGGGCTGATTGCGAAAGGTGTCGTCGCCAATCTGCTTACGTAGCGCGGTTATCGCCGTCCAATCGGAGGATTCGTTGGCGCGTGCGCCCAAAGCCGTGCCGCCCACCAACAATGCCATCGCCACAACAGCGGGCCACGCGCTACGGCGCATAGATGCAATAAAATTCATATTTTTGTTTCCCTGACAAGTGATTCTCGCAGCAAAGCCTCGCCAACCGTCGTCTCTCATACCAAAAAGTCGATACAAAAGTAAGAGGGTCGATCCCACAAAATTTTATCGCTGCGGATAGCAGTCAGTTTAGCTTCTTAGCTCAAATTATTACACTGGCGATAGAGCGGCTAAATTCAGCGGAGGAGCAAAGTATTTACGCGTGAATCACTGAATTTGGGGCCATTGATAAGTAGGGGGGGGGTATAGAACCTAATAAATAACGGTGATTGAGTTCTAATTTTCTGATAACCTTGTAAATGTCCGCGCAGGAAAGGCAATTTTTTGCAAAGACAAGAGTTTCTCATTTTTCTGATGCAGTTTTCTGTCTTACGCTTGGCGCGCCGATCTTTCGTGGTCACCTTGGCTACCGCTTCGTGCGGCATCGGTAGCCTCGGCGTCGCGGCGTGGGCTGGTGAGGTGAGTCAAAACGACCCCGCAACAGTAGCGCCGGTGGAGTTTGGCTCAGCGAAGACTCAGGGCGCGTCCACGAGTGTAGTTACGGTAGACCCCGAATTAGTGGCACCAGTCGGGTTCAATTTGAGCAATACGGCGCGTGATGTGGCGTTGGAGCAGATCAAAGCGGGCACGTTGACACCGGAAGCGGCGTGGCAAAGCGGCGCTCTGACCTTCGATAATATCGCCGATTTGTTGGAGAACGAAGCGGATGTTTATGTCATTCACTTCCAGGGCGCGGACAGGCGTTTTCATCATCAACTCGTTGAGTTGTTGCTGCAACACGAGAGCGCCCGTTTTGATTCGTTAGAGAAAGTGCCGCAACGCGTGCGCTTGTGGTTGGCCGATTACTATCAATCACAGGGCAACGAAAAGGCCATCACTGTTGCCGAGAGTATCGTCGCGGAGCATCAACAGCCGACGAAGGGATCACAAGCCATCGTGTTTCAGGCATTGGAACGGCAAGCGTGGTTCTACCAAGATCAACGCAAATACGAGTTGGCGGCTCAGGCGTGGAAGCGGGTGCCCTCTTATGTGACCAACACTGAATGGATGATTCCCGATGCCGTGTGGCTAACCGGACGGATGTATATGCGAGCCGGAAAACCCGACGTTGCAGAACCCTATTTTGCTCAGGTGAGTGCATCTAAAAACACGTTTATCCAAGGAATGGTTCTTTACGATAAGGCAACGTTTTTGTTAGAGGATGGTAAAGCCGAAGAGGCCGAAAAGCTACTTGTATCAGAGCTTCCAATTATAGTTAATCCCCAAGATCGTATTGGGCCACTATGGACTTTAGCGCAAGCTCAATTGAAGAACAATCATTACTCTCAAGCTAAAACGTCTTTAGTAGAGCTAACTCGACATTTCCAAAACCCTAAGAACTTCATGGCTGGGGTTGGAGCGGAAGTGATTGGACCTGCGGCAGAGGCCAAGTTGCAAATGATAGAGAAGTGGGAAGGCAAAGCGTTCGAGTTGCCCCTCTCTACGGTGCTGGCACAACGCGATGAAAAAGGCGTTTACCACGCCAAACTTTATGTGCATTCGTTAACGCCTCAAGACGTAACGGTCGGGTTCGCGTTCGACTCTGGAGCGCAACTGGTGAAGCTGGAACAGTTGCGCTCGCAGCGCACCGATGCGGGCGTCGTGGTGAGCCTCTACGATGTGGCTTATCAGATCGTCTCGCATCCCAACGAACTGAAAGTGCAGGTTTCCTCGAAACAGGCGCCTTCCGACCAAACTCAGGAGTTGCGCGTGCGCGCTCCGCTACCGACAGAATGAAGCTATCGCTTCAACGGGAGAAAATTATGATTGCACGAAACACAACTTCAAAGCGGCTTCAAGCCGCCGCGACCAAACTGGTCGCCACCGCAACGGTCATGCTCGTGGGCGTGGCTGCAACGCACAATGCACACGCTATCGAGCGCATTAGCGATGCTAAATTAGCAGACCAAGTAGGTTCGCAAAAATACTACACGGGTGGTTGCGACACTACCAACGGCAGATGGAACTGCAACAACGCTGATGCAGAGTGTCATTTGGGTGCAGCTACTGACCTAAATTACACTGGTGATGATTATATCGACGTTATCTACGTCAAACCATTTTGCTTGGGAACACTAACGCAAAGTAACGGCTGCAATAATACGGGCACCAATTACAACACAGTAGTAAGAACTTACTACGCCAGAACTGCCGGTCAGACCTGTGGAAGTGGAGAGGCTCGAATCCCTACGGTGGTCATGTGCACCAAATTTGGTTGCCCTTGACGCTCTTCATGAAACATACAATTCACTTTAAGAGGAAGCTTCATCTCCATTTGGAGCGCATACTTTGGCTCAATAGAACAAAAGATTGAGTTCAAATTCGGCAATTCATTTCTCCGAAACAGGCCGGAAACTGCATACGAAGAGAGATGAGGCTCCCTCTTAAAGTAAACACAAGTCTCTTTGATCGCAATACTCAGATTACATTCGTTCGTTGATATAAGCATCATCTGAATGCTTGCAAAAGGCAAGCTCTGACAGGAGAGAAAATCAGGTGTTTCGCTCATCATTCAAGGTGCTCCTGTAAAAATTCATATCATGAAAAACCTTCCAATTTTGATTTCTGGTCTTACTTTAGCAGCCGCTACTTTTGCATTCTTTCCTATGCTGGTCAAAAGTCAACAAGCTGCTCCATCTTGGCCTGAGGTGGTGCAAAGTATGCCCGATCCTGATCAGGTCAAAAGCATGAACGTGTCTTTTATCATGGAAACCTATGTAAAGGATCAAGTTTACAAGTCTTCAGTCCAAAATTATAATAAGTCTCGTCCAGCAGAAGCATTGTTACCGGACTCACAAACAACCTATCCTTGGATTCGTAATCCTAATGGGGTTAAGTCATACAGGGTATTAACCCAAGGGGAGCAATTCCGATGTGATAGAACGCGGCTGTATCCTCTCAACACCAAGGCTCCTATTTTGGATTACATCCTTTATAATGGTGAGAAACTTTACCAATTCGACGGTCAGTTCTTCCAAGGCAGTGTATCTGCTTTACGGCGCACGCCTGATTTCTTTCAAAACTATCAATCCATCAACTATTTGGGTTGGCCTTCTTATGTGAAGACATTCAAAAACAACGAAAAAATAAACATGAGTTTCGATGGAGATGAACAAAACTCAGAGGGCCGTTGCTTGAAATATTCCTTTAAGTTTGATAAAGAAGAGTCAGCATTAAAGGTTTCATTATGTCAACAGAAATCATATGCTTTCAAAAGATTAGAAAGCTACGTTTTCTCTGATGCCACGAGGAAGAATGGCACCTCTGTTATCTACACGGCAGAAAAAATAGAGAAGGGAAATGCTGATTTATTCTTTCCTCGTGAGTCTCAGGTTGATACATACGATATAGTTGATGGCAAAATGTTTTGGCGCCAAACGACCAAATGCTTTTTCTCGAACGTAACCTTTAACCCGCAATTGAAAGTAGATTTGTTCGACGTTCACTTTCCTCCTGGCACATTGATTATGAACGAGTTAGATTCTCCCGGAGAATCTAATGTAGAGGGAGGTCGCGTTTCTTCTTCTATCAACTCTGTGGAGAAAAGAAGTAACCCACGTCCCTACTTTGCCGATGGAACAGAAGTTCCTTCGATGTAAAATGCCTTTTCGACGGTAGATAGAAATACGGAAGCTGTTGCTGGCGCAACTGCCAGTGTTGACGAGGCCGAAGATCGCATCGGGCCACTGTGGACGCTGGCGCAGGCGCAATTGCAAAATCAACAGTTCGCCCAAGCTAAAGTCTCGGTCACCGAATTGGCCAGCTACTTCCAAAGTCTGAAGAACTACAAAGTTGGTATAGGTGCCGAGGCGCCCGGAACTGCGGCAGAAGTCAAGTTGCAGTTGTTGAAGAAGTGGGAAGAATTAGAGGAGTCTCATTCTCATCAATGAAAATCAAATTTCACATAATAAGTTCGTTCCTTAAGGTGGCAGCTTTCCTTTTGTGTCTTACGTCGGTTTGCATTTCTTTGCCAGCTTCCAATTGTGGTGTCAACAGTGCGTTGTCTTTATCACATATGCTTGGCTTGAACAGCGAAACACGCAGTAACTTACAAGCCACTTATCCAAACGAAGTTGTTTCACTTTTAGACGTGGAGCAGATGTGCGCGCAACAGAAGATCCCGACGCAGGGCGTTAAAGCGACACTGGATGAACTGCTGCAAATAGGAACGCCGAGCATCATCGGACTCAAAGACCCTAATCACTTCTTAGTTTTGCTGGATGGCAACGCTGACGAAGTGCGAGTCTTGGAAGGCGAAGCGGGCACTCTTGAGATTGTGCCACGCCGTGACATCGAAGCGCGTTTCACCGGCTTCGCTCTGATTCCGCAAGTCGCCGCTCCTGCTGATGCGCCGCAATTGCAGATGCCGAGTTTCGATCAATATCAAACGTTCGGTGGAATCAGTCAAAAAGTCGATTACCATTTCCCTTTGACTAACACCGGCAAAACGCCGCTTGCGGTCGAGATTGTCAGCACGAGTTGTGGTTGCACGGCGGCGGTTCTGCAAGGGGCCGACCCCAAAAAGTTGACGCTGGCTCCAGGAGCGAAAAGCGAAGTCGTGGTCTCCTATCAGGTGCAATCGCAAGCGCCAGTGCAGCAGATGGCGACGCTCAAGACTAACGATCCGCGCCGGCCCGTTATTCATCTGTCAATTCGTGGACAGTTGCCGCCGCAACTGACGCTTTCGCCGCCCGCGCTTTATGTGGCGCAGAACCGAGGCGAGGAGCCGAACAAACAGTTCAAAGTGATCGGGCCAAAAGGCACCGCCATTGAGAAATTGTCCTCGGACTTGCCGTTTCTCTCGTTTGAAATAGGGCAGAAAGAAGAAGGGGGTGAGCGCGTCAAATGGCCGGTTATTGTGCAGGGCTTCGCCCGCGCGCCCGTTGGTTCGCTCGGTGGCAAAATCAACGTTCGTTTGACTAACGGGCAGGAAGTCTTCGTCTCGGTGCGCGGCAATATCGAAGGCGCTTTGCCCGCCGCCGCCGATGCCGCGCTTTTGCCGCGCGCCGAAGATGATCATCAAACGCCCGTCGGTTCGCCGTTGCCGACGGTCAAAGTCGGCCAGAAAGCGCCCGATTTTACTGCGACCGATATGAACGGCAAAAATTGGAATCTCGCGGGCTTGAAAGGTAAGAACGTGCTTTTGACCTTCTTTCCCAAATGCTTCACTGGTGGCTGCGCCAATCATCTGTCGTCGTTGCGCGATCATCAGAAAGATTTCGATACAGCCAACACGCAAATTCTGGCGATTTCGGTTGATGCCGCCGATGGCGAAAAAGGACAACGAGCTTTCGCCAAACAGTGGGGCTTTACCTTTCCACTTATTCCCGACACTTCGCGTCAACTGGGCAAGCAGTTCGGCGCCATTCAAAACGACGATGAACTCGCGGCGCGCATGAGCATTCTCATCGATAAAGCTGGCATCGTGCGCTGGATTGATACCGATGTTCAGGTCAAAACGCACGGAGCTGATGTGTTAAGCAAGATTAACCAATTGCGGTAACTACTCAGGTGCCCCATGAACCGCGCGTAAGTAAGTCGGGCCGCCTCATAATAACGCGATTTCTGTGCATCTTTTCGCCCAACGTTGCGGCGGCCCGACTTACTTACGCGCGCGGTTCGTGGGGCACCTGAGTAGTTACCAATTGGGTTTGAATAAATAAACCAAAATTCGGCCAAAGAGCGCGCGAAACTTTCGAGTTTTGCGCGCTCTTTGTTTCGCCACATCAACTCACTTGCGCGACGCCGTGCGCAACGGATACATCTCTTCGAGCCACACCATCACTTTTTGCAGCATCGGCAAAAGCAAACCAGCTTTGCCCGCGAGATACATCACTTCAACCGGTTTTTTGGCGTCGTGCGCGGCGCGCGCATTGTCCAATCCGGCGTCCAACATCCCCAGCGCCTCGTCGGGTTTGTTCAGTTGAACGTCGGTGATTTCGGCGACCTGAAGCACGACTTCGGCGGCCAAAACCGGATCGAGTTGGCGACTGCCATAAAACTTCTGAAGCTGAGCGACGGCCTCGGCGGGCTGATTGCGAAAGGTGTCGTCGCCAATCTGCTTGCGTAGCGCGGTTATCGCCGTCCAATCGGAGGCTTCGTCGGCGCGCGCGCCCAGCGCCGTGCCGCCCATCAACAATGTCATCGCCGCAACTGCGGGCCACGAATTACGCCAAAATTGCGTTCTAATTTTCATGATGTCGTTTCCTTGTAACCTGCCGCAGCAAAGCCTCTTCGATTTCTCCATCAAATTTCCGAATTTGAGGGAGGAGAAGCGGCCAGAAAAATTCATCGCTGCGGATGGCAAGCAGTTTATGGGATAAACTTGAGTTGTTGCAGTAGTTATTTTTCGCTCGAATTCGCTTGACGCTGGCATATTCACGGGTGAATTGTCTGATTTTACCCGATTGATAAGAGGAGGGGGTAAGTGAGTTGGGTAAAATAGGAGTAATTACGTCTTCGTCGTTTGGTAACATCTCAAGAGTCAGCTCGAAAACAGCAAGTTTTTGAAGCGGCAATAATTTCTCCGTTGTCCCATGTTGCATCCCGTCTTGCGTCCAAGTCGCCGACACTTCGTAATGGCTTTTGCCATCCTCGCGTGTGGCCTCGGCAGATTCGGCGGCGCGGCGTGGGCTGGAGAAGTGAGAGACGAACCCGAAACGGTAGCGCCGGTGGAGTTTGGTGCGGCAAAGCCCGTGAAACCTTTGGATTCGCTGGCGGTCGTTGCTCCAGGCTCGCTTGCGACTGTGGTTCCAAACTCGTCGAAGGTTGTATCTCCAAACTCTCTCACGTTCGTGGCTCCAGCAAAATCGGAGTTAGTGGGAGCGGTTGGATTTAACCTGAACAATGTGGCGCGCGATGTGGCGTTGGAGCAGATCAAGGCAGACACGCTGACGCCGGAAGCGGCGTGGCAAAGCGGCGCTCTGACCTTCGATAACCTTGCGGATTTGTTGGAGCATCCCGCCGATCCGTGGATTATCAACGAGCGCAGGACAGATGGCGGTCTGCATCATCGGCTTATCGCGTTGCTGCTGCAGCACGAGGGCGCTCGGTTGGAGGATTTACCGAAAGTGCCGCAACGCCTGCGATTGTGGTTGGCTGATTATTATCAATTTAACAGCGATCCAAAGTGCCTGAAGGTAGCTCAGAGCATCCTCGACCAAAAAATCTCTCCTCTTCCTGATACTAATGACGCGTCCAGTGACATGCAAATTGTGTATCAGGCTATAGAGAGAATGGCTTGGTTTTACCGTGATCAAGACCAGGGCGAAAAAGGAGCGCAGATGTGGTTGTCCATGCTACAATGGCTTAAACAACCAGGATGGTGGCAAACCTTTCCTCAAGTGGAGGCTGCAAGATACTATAGAGGCGCCGGTCAGATAGAGAAGGCAAAAGAGCTATACGAGCATCTCACAATCTCTCCGTCCGAGAATGTAGGATTGTTCGTCCGCGAACGAGGTCTGTTTTTGATGGGATTAGGGCAATATCAGGAGGCTCAAAAAGCTGTTGATCAATCTAAGGCCTCTCTGGGAGACGCTTTGCCCACCTACATTCCTCTTTATCTCGAAGCTACTCTCGCCATGAAGCAAGGTTTGTGGGATCAAGCTCATCGTTTGTATTTACAGTCTGCGGGTGAATATACCGCTATTGGCTCAAACAACAAGGAATTCAATGTCGTAATGTTGAATGGTATCCAGCAAGGGACGGAGTGGTCACAGAAATGGATGCAGCAAGAGTATGACTTTTCTGTGCCGGACATGACATCGGTTATAGAGCGCTCTGACGATGGCACAGCCAGCACTTCGTGGACGGTGCGTGTCGATTGTGCCCGCTCTACCCAGTTCAAAGTCGAGTGTGCCAATCCCAAAGTTAAGATCACCACCAACGACGAAACAGAACCCTTCTACGGCTACCAAACCACCTTCGACATCAGTGTTACCTTGGGCAAATCCGACGATTTTGTGGACAGCGAAGTGCGGATTTACCCAGTTGGTCATCCTGAGCAGGGGGAAACGGTGCCGTTATTCATAGAAGTGAAATGAGGTGAGGCCAGCCGCCAGAACTAAACTTTTCACGCAGATGTTTTTGCTGTGGCTCGAGAGAGCCACTCTAACCACGAAGTGACAGAAAGCCAAAGTCGCTTTCTCCCAAACAACCATGAAATTTCATATCAAAGTGGCCTTCGTCGCCACGCTCATCATAGGTGCCACAGTTGTTGGTGCTACTGTCGGAGCTAAACCAGCTCAAGCTACCACGGTATGTGGTGAGATCGTGAAGTGTGTGACCACATCTTGCCATTTAGGTTCTAAATGCTCTAGTAACACCAGCACTGGAGTTACTGGCACTGGCGGGAATGCCGGATCCGATGGCACATATTGCGCCACACTATACACGCTGGGTTGCTGGTTTGCAACTGGTGGTTGTGGCGGTGCCTACAGCTACACAGGGCCTTGTTAGAATTCAACGGACTGCAGCGATCTACAGACAGATCGCTGCAGTTCATTTCAGAGGTATTTTATGAAGTTACTTGTTACACTCGCTTGTGTCTTAGCGTTAGGCACTGCACCTGCGTATGCACAGAATAACGCAGCCCAAGCTCGAATCTTGCACTCATGGCTCGACGCCTTTCAAGGCATTCGGAGCATATCTTCTCGAACTCGCGTAACTATTCCGGTAAGCACAAATCTCAAAGCGGTGGAAGGATTTGTTGCTCACAGCAACGTTTGGGTTGATGGCAGGAAGTATCGTGCAGAAAACAAAAATCCTGCAACAGATGTTGAACTCCCCGCCATGATCCATGCCTACAACGGCAGGGACTATCAAACCCTTATCGCTGGCTCCTCTTCTACTCTCTATATCAGCAAGAAGGCAAAGGCTCATGAGCCTTCCCCCTACCTTGGCGGCTTTCCTTTAATTATGTTGTTCGATTTTGCGCTCGCAAAGGGTGACGCAAAAACTCTGGAGACACTCCAAACGCCTTCCACCTGGGATTATCTTAGCAAAAGAATCAAGGATTTCAAACCTTCGACCCGCAACGGAAAAGCGGGGTATCTTATGGTAGTTGCCCCTTTCGTCCATTCTTCGTCTTCACTTGGAGTAACCACAGTGTTTGTTGATGGAAAAACTCTGCTCCCTACCTATGTCGAACAGGTGACAAACCTCGCAGGAAAAGGCGGAGTCATTCGCTACGAGGTCGTGAAGACCATTCCAGTTCAGTTACCCTCTCTCCAAGTTCTACCTTCGTCACTTGTGCTGAAAATTTTACAAGGTCAGGAATTGATTCAAAAAGGCAGCTTTGAAATTGAGACTCTCAAAGTGAATGAGCCGATACCCAGTCAAATTTTCACTATCCCCAAGTCGCAAGCTACTAAGGTTAGAACCGACGAGGATGAGGAGCGTGCCATCAAAGCACTCCAGAAGCAGCAAGCCGCGAATAAAGCCAAGGCTGAAAGGGCTAAAGCGGCAAAAGCCAAAGCTACGAAGGAGCAACGATGAAAGCTTTACCTGTTTTATATCTGGGCGTTGCCCTGGTTTGTGCTTCAACTGTAGGCTGGGGCATCGGACGATTACGCGCTAAATCCAAACCCCCTCTTATTCATGTTGCTGCTCCTGTATGGGATTTTGGCGTTGTGAGCGGCGAACAGCCCGAAAGCCATAGCTTTGAGCTCGAGAATGTTGGTGGTCAGCCTCTGGTAATCTCGAAGATCGAAAAGAGTTGCGGTTGCGTTCAAACAGCCGAGATGAGGGATGCAGTTATTCCTCCTGGGGGCAAATTACCTCTCAAGGTCACAATTGAGGTTACACCAAACGATCAGGATACCCGAGAACAGGTCAAGATTTACGGGTCAAAGAGCGATGAACCGATCTCAGTGGTGAGCATCAAGGGGCGTGTGCGTCCCATCGTGAACATCGTTCCCCCCATCGTCAACTTTGGCATCTTGACGAAAGCTGATTTGGGGCAGACACAGCAGCTAACCATCTCTAAAAGAGGAGCCGAGAGCGCGAAAGACTATCCTAACGTCAAGTTGCCCAACAACAAGTGGCACTCGAACATCTCCCGTCAAGGTGCTAAACAGTGGAACGTCTCTTTGGGTTTAGCACCTGATACTCCTATTGGCCCTTTGGATGGTTCCATTGAGATCAAGCCAACATGGGGGCAATCCCGCAAAATAACTGTATTGGGGGAACTTCTTGGCCCTGTCAGTGCTAATCCGAAAGAGGTTTATCAACCGCTGTCGGAGTCACGCAAGGGGAGTGTGGCCGTTAAATTTGGTGGGGATGAAAAAGCGGTTGGTGTCAAAGTCCTGTCGTTGACACCAACCGTGAAGTCCTGGATCAGTCCTCAAGTGGAAGGCGGGGACACCCTTGTGTTTCACTACGATGCTCGCACCTTAAAGGCAACTCAGCCATTGTCAGGCCGATGTTTGGTCGAAGTGTCGACCGCCTCAGGCAAGTCGTATAAGGTTGCTGTGCCTATCACGTTTGCCAAATAAGATCGATTGCATTCAAACGCACGGCGCCGATGTGTTAAGCAAGATTAACGAATTGGGATTGAATGTGCGCTGAGAATTCGCGCTCTTACAACCGAGCGGCTCTCCCCCATCGGAAGAGCCGCTTTTTGTTGCGTCAATTTTACCGGACTTCGATGGAGCTTAGAGCTTCGTGTCGCAACCGCACACGCTTTCAAACGTCCGATTGGCAACTCTGTCGCTTTAACGCGACACAAATCATGCTTTCCAATCGTTCTGATCGCACGCACAACGGCCAAAAACTATCCGTTGGCGTCGCCTATCCCAAACGCTACGTTCTGTCGCGTTTGGTGCGCGGCCTCACCCTCAAAAGCGCCATCGTCGGCGCGGTTCTGGGCTTTGGTCACGCCGTCTTCCTTAGCGGCGCGCAGGGCGATGTCACTCTCACGCGACTCGCTTTAGAAACCGGCGCTGGCGCCGTTATGGGCGCGGCGGCGGGTTTGACCGGTTCGCTGGCCTACGCGTTTATCGGCGGCGCGCCGGGCGCGGCGGCGGGGCTGTTGGGTGCCGGACTGATTGGCGGCGGCAGTTTCGCGGCGTTTCCCACTCTTGCCGCGATGCCACGCGCTTTGACTGCCGCGCAAAGCGGCGTGACCGAGGTTTCGCCACTCTCGACGGGAACCGAAATGGCCGAACTTTCGACCGATCCGCTTTCGACTTCGACCGAACTGGGCTTCATCGAGCCGGGCAAATCGGGCAACGCTTATACGCCGGTTATCTCGGACGATACCATTAAGGAAGAGGCGCCGCCGCCCGCGCCGCTTTATCGCGGCCCGTTCAACGACCGCGTGGTTTATCTGGGCATGAACATTGACGCCACGCGCAGCGCCACTCGTCAGATGAGCCGTAGCGCCAAAGTCACCGTCATCACCGACGACGGGCCGCAAGACCGCGTGCGCAACGGCAACAAGCTCTACGATTTGAGCCAGAAAAACGGCATCAACGCGTTTGCCCAAAGTTTGGGACTGGACAAAACCGCCGAAGCGGGCGTGGTGCGCGCCCTGGTGATGTGCGAGAAAGAGGCGAAAGACGAACTGGGCGAACTCGCCAAAGTCTGGGCGGCGGGCGAAAAGGGCGCCAAAATTCCGTCAAGATTGGTGTTGGCCGGACACTCCAACGGCGACGGTGTGTGGGGCGACAACAACGGCTCGCTACGGTTGGGGCCCCTCCTTGAACTTTCGCGCGCTCTGCCGAACGCGACGGCGCAGATCGAGGACGCGTTCGTGACCGGCTGTTACGGCGGCGGCGAAGTGACGATGGATCAATATCTGTTGATTTTTCCGCGCGCCAAAACGATTTGGGCTTACGATGCGCAGGCGCCCGGCGTAGATAATGGCGCGACTTTGGATCAGGGCGGTTGGGAAAAAGCCACGCGTGGGCGCGCCTATAATTTCAAGGACAGCAAGAGCGCCTCTTTGGGCAAAACGATGGCAGTGTGGAACTACGAAACCGGCTACCACGCCGCGTCGCCGCCGCTTAACGTGGACGATTTGCGCGGCAAGGTGCAGTGGATGGAAGAGCATTTCTACCAACTGGCGTTCAAGGGACAGGACTACACCTACGACGCCGACGGTTTCAAGATTCCGATTCGTATTACCGATCCGCATACCGGGCCGGTGCGCCAGTATTATTCGTGGCTGGTGCGCCTGACGCAGAACAAAAAACTGCCCGAAGACGAGCGCGCCTTCTGGGTCGAGAAGAAGCATCAAGCGATTCGGTTGTTGTATTTTTCCGATACCGTCGCGCCCGCGTTTGCCAAACATTACCGGAAGCAAATCGCTCAGGGCTACGCCAAAATGGGCCTGCAAGCGCCCGATTATAGCCGGATGTCGCGCGACAAGGCGCTCAAAGAAATCGCCTCGTTCAACGCCAAGTTGCAGAAGAAGCCCAACGCGCCTGCGGATTCGCAGCAAATCGGCGTGTTGCTCGAACGCGGTTTGGGCGAATTGGATCCGAGCCTGATTCCCGACGGCTGGGTTTAGGGAAGGATAAAGGATAAAAAGGGGAAAGAAGCTCAGAAACGTAGAAGAGCTTTCTTCCTCTTTTTGTAATTACTCAGCTTCTCGTGAACCGCGCGCGTAAGCAAGCGGGCCGTTATGGTTTCGACAACATGAAAGTTCTTCGCGAGCGTTATGGCCCGCTTGCTTACGCGCGGTTCACGGGAAGCTGAGTAGTTACCTCTTTTTCATCCTTATAGCCTTTTCCCAAATTTGCCCTTGCGCTCTTTGTCCGGTCGCGGTATAATTTCTTGTTGCCCGTTGGCTAATTGTCCAATGGCGCCATCGTCTATCGGTTAGGACGCCGGCCTTTCACGCCGGTAAGGCGGGTTCGATTCCCGCTGGCGCTAAATTAAATTGAAACGCTCGATTCCCTGGGGATCGGGCGTTTTTTGTTGGACGAGGTTTGGCCCAAACCGTGCCAGTTCAAGCGAAGGTTGAAGTTGGAAGCCAAGCGTCGTTTCCCTTATGCTAACTTCCGACTCCCCAATTCCAAACCTATGAAAGCGTATCGTCCCGGAGAAATTTTAGTTGTCGATGGCGACAGCGAATTTTTGACGTTCGCCTCGACCGCCCTGCGTCGGCGCGGTCATGGCGTGCGCGTGTGCGCCTACGCCGCCGAAGCGCGGCAACATCTGGAGCGCCACGACTTCGATGTGGTGTTGTGCGCGCTCGAATTGCCCGATAGTTCGGGCGCCGAGCTGTGCGGCTGGATCAAAAGTCAGGACATGTTACAGGGCGTGCCGGTCGCGATGGTGGTGGACGCGGCGCAGGTCAAGCGGCCCGACGATCCGCTCGAAGCGATCATGCGTGACATCGCGCCGGGCGCGCCGGTTCTGGCGGGGCCGCTCGCGCCCGACGAGTTCATTTTGCGCCCGGTGCGCTCCGAAGAGTTCGTGGTTCGCGTCGGCGCCCTGCTCAAGATGCGGCGTTACCGCGAAGAGATTGGCAATGCCATCACCACGCTGTTGGCCATCGCCGAAGGCATCGAAGAGCAAGACCGGCGCGCGCGCGGGCACTGTCATCGTTTGTCCATTATGGGCGTTTTGCTGGGCGCGGCGGCTGGGTTGGAAGAGTATCAACTGCTCATCCTGGAACGCGCCGGATTTTTGCACGACGTCGGCAAGGCGTGTATTCCGGGCGCTATTATCGACAAAGTTCACCCCTTAACGCCACGCGAATTAGAAATCGTGCGCGAACATCCCATTTTGGGCGAAAAACTCTGTGCTCCCGTCGCCGCCCTCAAGCCAGTGACTTCCATCGTGCGCGGCCATCACGAACGCGGCGACGGAAGCGGCTATCCCGATGGCCTGAAGATGAATCAGATTCCGCGTCTGACGCAACTGTTTTCCATCGTTGACGTTTATGATTCTCTGCGCACCTGGCGCCCTTACCGTCCGCCGCTGAACGAACGGCAGGCGCTCCAGGTGATGCAAACCGAAGTCGAACGCGGCTATTGGAACCGCGAACTGTTCGAGCTGTTTGCCAGCCAAGTCGTGCCGACTTTAGACGAACAGTTCGCACAGGCCTCGGTGGTGTGGCCGAGCGAGTAGGGGGTTATCGGATAACGGATGGCAGATGGCGGATGGGTTTGAAGAAAGCGTTGAAGGAACAACCCAAAGCAAGTTCTTTCATCCATCTGACATCTGAAATCCGCTATCCGCTATCTGGCATCCGAAATCCGAAATCCGGTATCCTTTTTCTCCAATGCGCATTGTAATTACCGGCGGAGCCGGATTTCTCGGTTCTCATCTCGCCGACCGCTGTCTGGCCGAGGGGCACGAAGTCGTTGCGGTCGATAATCTCATTACCGGCAACCTCGATAATCTGGCTCACATCGACAGTCCGAAATTCTCTTTTCTCGATCAAAATATCTCCGATGGCATCACTGTTGACGGCGACGTAGATTTTATTCTGCAATTCGCCTCGCCCGCCTCGCCGGTCGATTACCTCGAACTGCCGATCCAAACGCTCAAAGTCGGCGCGCTTGGCACGCACAACGCGTTGGGGCTGGCACTGGCCAAAGGCGCCGGTTTGCTGATGGCCTCGACCTCCGAAGTTTATGGCGACCCGCTCGTTCATCCGCAAAAAGAGGATTACTGGGGCAACGTCAATCCGATTGGATTTCGCGGATGCTACGACGAAGCAAAACGTTTCTCCGAAGCCCTCGTGATGGCTTATCATCGTCAACATCAAATTGATACTAAGATCGTTCGCATATTCAACACCTATGGCCCCAGAATGCGGTTGCGCGATGGTCGTATCGTGCCCAATTTTATGCGGCAGGCGCTGAGCGATGAGCCGTTGACGGTTTACGGCGATGGCAGCCAAACGCGTTCGTTTTGTTACGTCACCGATTTGGTGGACGGCATTTATCGGTTGATGCTTTCAGACGAGCATATGCCGACAAATGTGGGTAATCCGACCGAGTTCACCGTTTTGGAGTTCGCCCATCAGGTGTTGAAGTTGACCGGATCGAAATCGGAGATTATCTTCGAGGATTTGCCGCAAGACGATCCCAAACAGCGCAAACCCGACATCTCCAAGGCGCGCGAAATTTTGGGTTGGGAGCCGAAAATCGGTTTGGAAGAAGGTTTGGCGAAAACGTTGGAATACTTCAAGGGCCGCCTGAATGATTGAGATTTGAATGACCTTCATGCAAGCCCCCAGGGGTTTCTGTGCAGTAGGTTAAGTATGGAGTAGGGGCGTGAGATCCGTTAGAAGGTCAGAACTGCTTTCACTTTACGGCGACTCCAACCTTGTAATGGGTCTCACGACCTTACTCCATAATTACTGACAATATCTGCTGTGAAGCCGACTCAACTTGTATTTTGCCCGCTTGACCAAGACAGAAAAAAAGAGTAAAATAGAGGGGCTTTCCCCAGTTTTCCTAATCGTTGTACTCTGACAAGTTTAGTGACAAGAAAAATGTGTTGGCCCTGGTTGTTTCGGGCGCATTTCAACGGTTTCGGGAAGGCGTGCGCTGCAACCTTTTGTCGAGTTCAAAAAGCGGCGCAACTCTGTCTGACAGCTAAAGTCTAAAAGGCCCGTTTCTCCCTGAAAGAGTTCCGATTTTTCGGCTTTTAGAGATGAACTGGCCTCAATAGATAGCCGTTTTGCCTTGCCGATTTGGGGCCGAAGCGACATCGACTCGAACTCTGGTATTTACTTTTTCTCGATGGAACACCTTTCCTCGCGGACGCGAAGCTCACGGGCTTTTCCCTCCTCCGCCTCTGGCTCCACTGCCACAATCTTCAATATGTTCAAACCCCAATTTGGCAGCGCTTTACTGCGCCTGTTTTGTCTGCTGGCGTTTGCCCTGAGCTTTTCGGGCCTGGCGCACGCACAAACACCAGCAAAGCCAGTGATTTCGCTCTTCGCTAATCCTGCTGCTCTCGAAGGAGCGCCAGCCACCTTCCGCGTGACCCTCAGCAGTCCCGCCACGCAACGCCTCACCTTTTCATTCGACTCCACTGACGGCATCGGTCAGGCGGCAGCTCGCGAAGCACCTCAGGGCCCTTTTGACGCTGATTTCAATCGCCTGGCGGCGAGAGGCGATTACACCTTTGAAGTCGGAGCGACTCAAGTTAATATCAGCGTTCCCACGATTCAGGACACCAGCTATGAGTTCGATGAGAACTTTTTTGCGTTTATCGGCAACTTCCGTTTCAACGGGCAACCCGCTGGCAACACGATTACCCAGGGGCAAACTTCGGTATTCCAAACGATTATCAACGACGATAATCCGCCAGACGTCACCCTAATCCAGCCCGATCCGATTCTCGAAGGCGACACGAACAATCGCGCCAACCAGAATTATAACTTCACCGTCAACATCGGAAGCACTCTGCAAGACCCGAATCGCGAGGTTCTGGGTCGTCCGATTTCACTCGCGTTCACCACGACCGATGGCACGGCGGTTTCCAATGGAGCAGGTGGTATCGCTGCCGGTCAGCGCGACTTCACGCCGGTGTCGGGCCAAGTCGTTGATGTGCCCGCCGGAACGCGCCAGTTCCAATACACGGTTAACGTGATTGGTGACGATGTTTACGAAGGCGACGAAGCCTTTGGTTTGCGCGTCGAGTTTTCGCCTCCTCTGGCCAATACCACGCCCAGCAGCACGGTCGGCACTATCCGCGATAACGATTTGCCCACCTTCAGCATTGACCCGAATGACCCCGATGCTCGCACCACCGTCGAAGAGGGCAACCCCGTCATCTTCATCATTGTGTTGCGCGACCGTCAGGGCAACGAAGTTCCGGCGCTCAATGACATCACCTTTAATTATTCGGTGCAAAATGTGACCGCCACTCAGGGAGCTGACTTTACCGATCCTAATAACGGAACGTTCACCATTCCGAGAAACAGCAGTCGTTTCCGATTGGTGTTTCCCACCATTGATGATGACGCCATCGAGCAAACGGAAACCTTCCGTTTCGTGGTGCGCGACGCCGTGGGCACGATCGCGCCCCAGGGCAATGGTGCTAACGTGGGTATCGCTACCATTCTCGATACCGCCGACAACAACGCGGGCACGGTCTTGACGATTCAGGACGCGACCGTAGTTGAAGGCACCGGCACCTTGACCAACATTCAGTTCACGGTGAACTTGAGCCGGTCTTCCAGCCAATCGGTTTCGGTCAGCTACGAAACTCTCGACTCTAACGACCCCGATCCCAATGCGCGCGCAATATCGGGCATCGACTTCACACCGACTTCGGGACGCCTGACTTTCGCGCCCAACGAGAGCTCCAGAACTTTCACGGTGCCAATTACGCCCGACTCGCTCAACGAGTTGGACGAGAGTTTCCGTGTGCGTCTGTTCAACCCGACCAACGCGGCCTTCGCCAACAACGCCGAAGCCATTTTCGCCAAAGGCACCATCCTTGATGATGACGTCGCGGGCGTCATCACCGTGGATCGCGCCGATATTGATGTCGCCGAGAACGTTGCTGGCGGCGTCGTCAACGTCGTCGTTACCTTTACGCCCAACGCGGGCACTACGCAGATACGCCCGGTCACCGTGGACTTCACCACTGTGCCCGACACCGCGCAACAGATCGGACAGCGCGACTACTTCGGCAAGACGGGCACTTTGACCTTCCGTGCCGGCCCCGGCGTGAAGCAGCAAATCATCCCGATTGAGATCATTGACGACAACATCCGCGAAGGCGACGAGAGCTTCACCGTGCGCTTGAGCAACCCCAATGGTGCGACGCTGGGCCTCCAATCCGAAACCAGAGTTCGCATTTTGGACAACGAAGTGTTGCCGCAGATTCGCATCGCGCCGCGCAACGCGCGCTACATCGAAGGCAACAGCATGCAAAGCGTCAACGTTTTCTTGCTCTCGCCCTCCAAGGACGACGTCACCGTTAATTACGCCATCGTGGATGGAACCGCAACCAAAGGTTCGGATTACGATGGCGCTGGCGTAGATGGCGTCGTAAGCGGCACCTTAACCTTCAAGGCTGGTGGCCCGCAGGTCATGCCGATAACTTACAAAATTCTCGATGACGTCATCGCCGAGGGCACCGAGAACTTCAGCATTCAGTTGTCGCCGGTGCCCAGCAATCCACCGGTGACCCCCAATTTCACGTTCGAGAACAACGTCACCAGCGCCAGTGTCGAGATCGTGGACAACGACCGCACGCCCGAAATCACCATCGGCGACGCGCAGGTTGAGGAAGGCAGTGTTGGCGACATCGATACGGGCAACGAGTTGGTCTTCCCGATTACTCTGAGCCGTCCCAGTTCGCGCCCGGTGACCTTCGCTTATTCGACGCTGAACTTCCGTCAGCCCGACTGCACGCCCGCCAACGGTTGCGATATCGCTTCCAACGCCGATTACGCGGTCGCGCGCAATGTCGTGGTGACCATCGCTCCCGGTGAGACGACCGGCGAAATTCGGGTTCGGGTCGCGCCGGACGCGCTCAACGAATTCAACGAGCAGTTCGCGATTGTCTCGCGCAACCTCACCAATGCCGTGCCCGCCGTCTTCACCGACCCGAACAACGGCAGCCAGCGCTTTGGCACGACGGCCTTCGGCACTATCGTCAACGATGACGCCGGCGGCAACATCACCATCGGTGGCCCCACCGATCTGGAAGGCAATGCCATCACGGGAGGCATCGGCGAGGGTTACGATCGTGGCCCCGCGCAGCGCGTCGGAGACACCGTCAGCTTTGTGGTGACTCTGCCCGCGCCCGCCGGACGCACGGTGACGGTCAACTACGCCATCGCTGGCGCCGCCGTCCCTGCCGACGTTCAAGACCTGACGACCGGCCCCGGCAACGGCAGAGTCTCCTTCTTCAGTGGCGATACCACGCGCACCATCAATCTACGCGCCATTGGCGACAACCTGGTCGAAGGCACGGAAAGTTTGAACGTCGTGCTTTCGATTGTTGATAACAACGGCGCCAACGGCTTCACCGCCAACAACGCTATTGGACGGACGACGATCCTGGATCGCACGCCCCGTGTCGATACCGTCTCGCCGACCATCGGCTTCCCCGCCTATGGCACCGTCGCCGCCACGCGTGTGATCATCAACGGTTCGCAGTTGCGCACTGAAGGCAACCCGCGCGTAGATGCGGTTCTCTTCAACGGCGTGCCCGTTGGACGCGGCGGCATCCAGTATCTGTCGGATAACTCCCTCGCCGTCAGCGTGCCGGAGGGCGCCAAGACTGGGCCTCTGACCCTGCGTCTGGTGGACGGTTCGCTGGTCACGACCACTGGTCTTACTCCCAGAGGCACAAATGCCACGCCCGCGCCAGTCATTCCCGACTTCATCGTGCAGCCGGTTATCGCGAGCTTCTCGCCGACGACCGGTGTCGCCAACGGAACGCGCGTAACCCTGACAGGCCGCAACTTCAAGGACGGCAACAACGTGGTGACGGCGGTTCAGTTCAACGGCGCCTCGGTTGACGCGGCTCAGTTGAACATTGTCAGCGACACCCGCATTGACGTATTGGTGCCTACGGGTGCGACCAACGGCCCGATTCGTGTCGTGAGCGCTAAAGGCGGCGCTGGCCCCAATTCACAGGGCAACTTCGTCGTTGTCGGCGCGACGCCGGGTAGCGTTCGCCTGGGCGACAATCCGGATCGCAGCGCGATCATCGAAGGTTCGGTCGGCAACTTCGCTCAGCCGGTGCGCAACTTCAACGGCACGGGAGATAACACCTTCCACCGTCCGTATAACGTGTTCATCAACCCGGCGCGTCAGAGCGGTGGCGCCAACAACGGTGAGCCGTTGCCACTCCAAACGACCCTCACCGTGCGGATTCAGATTACCGCCAGCACTTCGGGCGGCAGAATTCCCGACATCGCGGTGCGCGCTGATTTGGATAACGCGGGTCGTCCGACCAAAATAGTGAGAAACAGCGGCCTTGACAACGCAGGTGGTGTCAGCAATGATACCCAGTTGCCGCCTCAAGGTCAAATTGATGGTATTATCGATATTAAGTTGGATAAGTTTTACAATCCGGCCAATCCCATCGAAGTCGCCATCATTGATGCGGGCACCGACAACGTGCCTCCCATCATTGGCGGCACTCCGGCCAACGTGACGGTGACGGCGACCATCATCAACGCCTCGGCGAACGAGCAGTTCTTCCCGAACACTCCCAACGGTCAGGGCGCGGCGATTCGCGTGGATCGCATCGAGCCAATCAACACCGCCAACCAGACGGCCATCGCCTTCGGGCCTGGCACGAGAAGCAACTTCTCGGTTCCGTTTGCGGCGAATGGCGTTAACTCGGTGGCGATTACTCAGGTCTTCGACACGCCGCCAGCGGGTCGTTATCAGATTTTCCGTTTGAATGTGGCCGGCCAGATGAACCAACTCAACAGTTCGGGTGGCACCATCGGCGCCGACTTCGTGGCGGTGCCCGACAACGGACGCCTGGAGAGAGGTATTGGTTATCGTCTGGTAGTGGCTGATAATGCGACGGTTCGGTTGAACACAAGGACAAGTTCGACAGGTGAGCCACTGGTCACACCTGCGGGCGACACTTTTGTCCTCAACCTGACCCGTAACGTGGCATTCGCGGCGACAGCGACCAGCCAGGGCAACGCGACCAATGGCTACAACTTCATTGGTTTCCCGTTCAACTCAACACAGGGCCAGAACTTGGACTTCAATCAGGCGACGGTGATGTTCGAGGGCGTTACCCGCTCGGTGCCCGACGCGGCTTCGGCTGGCTTGATCAGCCCACGGTTGTTCACGCTCGACGCGTCAGGACAACTGGTTCCGGCTGGCACGACCATCATCATGCCGTTCCAGGCTTACTTCGTGCAGATTTTCCGTGACAACCTCACGTTGACTCTGAAAAAGCCGACGTCCTAATCAGACATCGGGCTAACACACACAAAGGCGAGGCGACGAAAGTCGTCTCGCCTTTGTGTGTTTCTCGGGTGGATTTTGCGGAGAGAGTTTGGGTTTTCCCTCACCCCGCCTTCGCAAAGCTCATCTGTGATCCGCCATCCGCCATCCAAAACCCGCCAAACTAAGACGGATGAACTCGAAAGTCACATTATTCTCGGGATTGGCGCGCGGCTTCACTTTGCTGGCCATTGGCATCTGGGTCGGCGGCATGACTTTCTTTGGCGCCGTCACCGCGCCGCTTATGTTTCCCGCCGCGCGGGCGAGCGCCGCGCCCGAACTCGCGCCGATTTTGGTCGGACAAATGTTGGGGCGCTTCACCTACATCACCTACATCTGCGGCGCCCTGATGCTGCTGGGCTGGCTCTTCGACGGCCTGATCACGCGCGACCGTCGCCTATTGTGGTGGGCGCAGGGATTGGTCACCACAATTTGCATCGCGTTGGCGATTTATCTGGGTGCCGTCATCTTACCTCGCACTGTCGCGCAGCAAGATGCCATCGTGCCGCTCTTCGTCAAAGATGCCCGCAAGCAACCGTTGACGCCCGACGAACAGGCACTGCGCGCGGCCTTCGATGTCGAGCACGAAGAGTATGAAAAGCTGGGCTCGATCAACGTTTATCTGCTGATCGGATTGCTGGGCCTCATCGTCGCGCGCACGCGCGTGGTGACGCGCGAAAGGTAGGGCCCTGAGAGTGACACGAGTCGCCGAAAACACTTTATTGTTCACCTTTCCACGATGAGCCGCGCAACCAAACCTTTATCCCTCAGCCTTTATCCTTTATCCTTTCCTCGTGCTTTCCTCTCCCGAATCTTCTTCGCCCGCCTCGCCTTCGTGGACGCGCGCGTCTCGACCCGAAATCTCCGCCGAACGCTGGGCAGGCGTGCAATTGCTGGCCTGCGATGTGGACGGCGTATTAACCGACGGTAGCCTGGCCTTCGACGAAGCGGGCCATCTGCTTCAAACTTTCTATGTGCGCGATGGCTTTGGCCTGGTCGCGGCGCGGCGCGCGGGCATCAAGATCGCGTGGGTTTCGGGGCGTCCCTCCAAAGTCGCGCAGAAACGCTTCGACGAACTCGGCCTCGATTATTGCCTGTTGGCGTGCGATAACAAAGCGCAGGCGTTGCGCGAATTGCAATCGCAACTGAACATCGAACCCGACGCTTGCTGCTTCATCGGCGACGATGTGCCCGACTTATCGGCGTTCGCGGTGTGCGGTCTCAACGTGGCGGTCGCCGACGCCGAACCGGTCGTGGTGGCGCGCGCCGACTACATCACGCGCGCGCGCGGCGGGCGCGGCGCCGTGCGCGAAATCATCGACCAAATGCTGACCGCGCGCGGCTACTGGGACATGATGATCGATATGTTCGAGCGCCCCGACGCGCCCGATCCGGAGAACTTGCAGAAATGAAAACCGAATTTTCCGCGCTCGATCTGGTGCTTTCGCTGTGGTTGCTGATTCTATTCGGCGTCTTCTTCGGCTACGCGGGCGCACTGTTGGGCGCGTGATTGTTGAACAAACCGTAGGGACGACTAAAATTTACGCGAACCCGTGAACCGCGCGCGTAAGCAAGCGGGCCGTTGAGCCTTCGATAAAGTAAAAGTTTTTCGTGAGCGTTATGGGCCGCTTGCTCACGCGCGCGGTTCACAAGTCAGCGAAGCCCAACAGCTTAGACGCGGGTTATCTACGGAAACCCCAACTCCCAATTCATGTTCTACCTCGCCGACGCTTTGCTCTTCGCGCTGTTGACCCTCGCGTTGCTGTCGCTCGGATTGGGCGCTTTCGCGCCACAAAGCTCGCTGCTCGAAACGCTCGTTTTGCCCGCGTTAGCGACGCTGGGCGCGCTGGGGTTGGCGATTTGGATCGTCGGTTCGCTGGGGCTTTTCTCCGGCCCTTTGTGGGCCGCGATTTTTGTCGCCTTTTGGCTCATCTGGATGATTGCGCGGCGCCGCAACGTCGCCCAAAACGCGTGTCGTCTGGGGCCCGCCCTCCGCGATTTAAGCGCGACCGAAAAATTGTTGGCGTTTTATCTGTTGGCAGTGTGGGCGCTGGTTTTCGTGTTGAGCCTGGCGCCGCCCAACGGTGCCGATTACGATAGTCTGGTCTATCATTTGGCCGTGCCCGCACAATACGCGCGACTGGGGCGCGTCGCGCAGTTGCCGTTCGATCACCACTCGTATTTCCCATTCACCATGGAAATGCTTTACGGCGTCGCGTTGCAATTGCGCGGGCCGGTCTTCGCCAAACTGTTTCACTGGCTGATGCTGCCGTTGGGCGCTTTAATTTTAGTCGCGATGGGCCAGCGTGCGGGCACGCGCGTTGGCGGATTGTTGGCAGCATGCCTGTTCACGTCGTTGCCGATGACGCTCACCGAAGCCTCAACCGCCTACATTGACCTGGGTTTCACCGCGTTCGCCGTCGCCGCCGTGCTGTGTTTCGCGGGCGCGCCGACTTCCAACCGGCTGCATAATCTGGCGTGGAGCGGCGCGTTTTGCGGGTTCTGTCTGGGCACCAAATACTTTGGCTGGCTCATTCTGGGCTTTCTGGGCATCTGGCTCCTTATCGAAACTGTGCGGCTCAAGCCACGAAACGGCGCGCGCGGTATCGCGCTGTTCGGCGTAGTGGCGCTGGCGATTGGCGGCGCGTGGTATGCGCGCAACTGGATTTGGGTCGGCAATCCGGTGTATCCGTTTGCTTATGGCGTGTTCGGCGGGCGCGGCTGGACGGCGCAGATGGCGCGGGTTTACGACGAATCACAGGCGATTTACGGCTTCGGTCGGTCGCCGCTCGATTTGCTAATGCTGCCGTTTCGCCTGGCGATGACGCCGCTCAACGTCGGCGGCTTCGAGAAAGTGGGCGTGGTCGGCCAACCCTGGTGGCCGATGATTCCTGGGCCGGTCGCCGCTCCGAAGAATGGGCTGTTCGACGTTTTGGGATTGCTGTTGGTCACCTTCCCCGGCCCGGCGATTTTCGCCTTTGGCTTGCCTGCGTTGTTAGGCCGAAACAAGCCGCGCCCGATTCTGTTGGCGGCGTTGCTATTCGTCTTTCTGTGGATTTTCTGGGCAGGGTCCAGTCAACAGGTGCGCTACCTGTTTCCGGCGCTGGCGTTGTTGGCGGTCGTGGGCGGGTGGGGCATGGCGCAGTGGGCGCCCAAACTTCCCCTCGCGCGCTGGATTGGCGGCGCGGGTTTAGTTGGCTGGTTGATATTCGCGCCGCTATTTATCGCATATTCGGCGCGCGGAACGTGGGGCGTGATTAGCGGCGCGCAAACGCCCGAAAATTATCTGACGCGCGCTTTCTCCGGTTACGGCGCGATGCAATGGATTAACGCCAACGCGCCCGCCGATGCGCGCGTCGCGGTTTATGGCGAGCCACGCGATTTTTATCTGAAGCGCTCCTACTTCTGGGCCGACGACCCGCATAACGAACTCATCGCTTACCCGACGATTGTAACCGGCGCGCAGTTGGCCGCCGCGTTGAAAGCGCAGGGCGCGACTTACATTCTGTGGAACAACGAAACTGGGCGCAACGGCGGCGTCTTTGGGCCGCCGCAACCCCTATTCGATCAAATGGTCGCGACGGGAGAGGCCGAGTTTCTAACCGAAATTCGCGGTTATCGGGTTTACCGGTTGCGGTAAATTTAGGAAGTTGCGTAAAGTTCGTAGTGCAACGCGGCGGAAGTTTTCACAGTTTGGAGTGCGCCCGGAAGGGCGTTGAACGTCAGAGCCGCCAGATAATTACGTCACTGCCAACAAAATCGCCCTTCCGGGCGCACTCCAAACTGTGAAAACTTCCGCCGCGTTGCAGTAGTGTCCTAACCAAATAGGATTGATGGGTGCGTTGCCGTCGTGAACCGCGCGCGTAAGCAAGTCGGGCCGTAACGCAACGAGCAAAATCAAAGTTTTTCGCGTGCGTTATGGCCCGACTTGCTTACGCGCGCGGTTCATGGAAAGCGAATAAACCACGACTCAAAACACGTTGCCCAAAAAATTCTGTTTTTCGTCTCCTGCCATCTAACCCATGTTCCGCCATCCGCTTTTAATTTCGCTGCTCACCTTTCTGGTGCTGGGTCTGGCGCTCATCATACGCGTGCCGATGGGCGCCTCGCCCGACGAAGCGGCGCACTGGCAATATATTCAATACGTCGTCGCTAATCACGAACTGCCAGTCTTTAAAGCCGAGATGGTGCCGCCTACGCCCGGTTACGAATTTCATCAGCCGCCGCTCTATTACGCCTTAGCCGCGCCCGGTTGGGCAATCGCGCCCGCCGGAATCGAGAACGCCTGGGCGCGCATCGTCTCGCTGCTCTGCGGCGCGCTCACGCTGATTTTTATCTGGAAAAGCGCGCGCTTGCTCTTTCCCGCCGACCTCTCGATTGCAATTCTGGCGACCGGCTTTGCCGCGTTGTGGCCGCTCCATTTGAGCGTGAGCGCCGGTTCCAACAACGACGCGTTGGGCGGATTATGGGCGGCGGCGTTGTTCTGGTGCGGCGCGCGCGTTTTAATCAACGGCACAAATTGGCGCGATGCCGCGTTGATGGGCTTATTCGTTGGGCTGGGCGCGCTCACCAAGAACACCGTTTTGGTCGTCGCCGCCGTGATGCTGGCGGCATTGTTGGCGGCGCGACCGCAGGAAAACGCGCCGTCGCGCATCGTCAATTTGCTGATCGCTCTCGCCGTAGTGATGATCGTGGCGGGGCCCTGGTGGGCGCGCAATATGATGCTTTACGGCGACCCGTTCGCTTATCGGTTGTTCAGTCAGGCGGCGACTGCGGGCACGCCTGGGCTGGCGCAAATTAGCGCCGATTGGTTCTCGGCGTTCACTTACTGGCGTGGAATGGTGTGGCTGCTTTTCATGACGGCGTGGGGTTTCTTCGGCGGCGTCAACAGCGCATTAGCGGCGACTACTCCGTTCAATTTCGATGGGCCGGTGATGCGCGAAATCTGGTTACTGCCGTTTGTCGCGGTTTTCGCGCTATCGTCGGTGGCCGCGCCGTTGGGTTGGCGAAAAGCGCGCGCCTCAACCGAAATAACGCTCGCACAAAAGAGCGTGATTTGGTTTTGGCTAATCGGGTTAGCGTTGGTTGTGCTGGCGTGGATTCAGTTCGCCTACGGGCATTTTTCGGGTGGACAGGCGCGTTATCTCCACACGGCATTGTTGCCGATGTGCGTCTTCGGCGCCGCCGGTTGGCGCGCGTTGTGGGGCGAAGGCCGCGCGCTCCACATCGCATCGTGGGCGCTGGCCGCGCTGATGTTAGGGATGACGTTGCTCAATCTGCTGGTATGGAAGACTTTGGTTTGAATTATATTACCGTTGCCAATCGTAGAGACAGCGATTTATCGCGTCTAAAACATCGGACTTGCCGCACTGTTGAGGCAAGTCTGATAATTTGGACGCGATAAATCGCCGTTTCTACGATTGGCAACTCACCACATCTTTTCGCCCGCTAACGCGCGTGCCAGCGAATCGCGGGCGCTGAAACTCGAATACTCGGCGTCAGCTGGAATTTCGCGTGCCATTTCGAGCGCGCGTTGCGGGCTAACACGCGCCATCGCCAAAATATAGCGATTGAGGCGATAACGATAACTCTCTTCACGCGACAAAAATTCGCCCGCGCGCGCGTCGTCTTTCCAATTGGGGCGCCAAGTGATAATCTGCGCGGCGCCGCGCAAAACGTCGTCGCTCTGGTGCAAAAGCGCGAAGGCTTCGAGAGCCTGCGCCGTCGGTATCGAAGCGTCCTTGCTCAATTCGTAAAATGGAGAAATCGGCTCGGCGCTGGCCTTAACGCGCGCCACAAAATTATCGTCGGGAAAATCGAGCTGATCTTTGGCCCAGTAAGTCGTGCCCGCCGTCTCGACTTTCAGCGCGTTAATAATGCTCTGCGCCAAAGCTCGGTCGCGCGTTATCAGCGTCGGCACCCGCAACTCAATCGGGTTTTGCAACGGCAATGTCGCCGCGCCAAAGGCGTGTTCGTCGGCGGCAAGCGCCGATACCAACAATTCTCCGGCGGGCAAGTTTTGCAGCGCAAACGCGCCGTTTTCGTCGGCGATAACTTCGACGTTCGCCGCCGCCACGCGCGCCCGCGCCGCGCCTTGGCCCGTCCCATTTACTACGCTACCGCGCGCCGTCGCCGCGCTTTTGACCATGACGAGCGGCGCCGTCGTGATGTCGCCGCCGTCGTCCACAATTTTCAGTTCACCGCGCAACTGGTAGCCGTCTTTGGAAATCGAGGGCTGCAATATGCTGTCTCTGGGCGTGATGCGGTCGCTGCGCAAAATGCCGTACGGAACAGCGCCCGCGTCGTGAATATAAGTTAACTCGACTTTGGCTCCGGCGATGGGCGCACCTTGGATGTCGAGCACGCGCCCGCTCCGCGCGGCGGGCGCGCGCAGGGCAACGCGCAGTTGCGTCGCTTTCACGTCGCCGCCGCCGATGCCGTAACCGGCTTTGAAAACTACGCTACGCCCGAAAAAATCGGGTTCAAAGTTGGAGCTTTGTAGGTCGAATTTGGCCAGCCCGTCGGCGCCTGAAGTTTGCGTGGGCGTGAGCGGCTTCTCGCCTTTGGCGACGGGCGCAAACGATTGAACCACCACCAGAGCGCCCGCGACGGGCGCGCCCTTTTGGTCAACAACTTCGACGGTGACCGGCACAGCGAGTGCCAATTGAGGCAACGTCAGAAGACAGACCGTAAGCAGGGAAAGACGAATTTTCATGGCAACGAGGCGGCTTGAATTGGAGCGATAAGTTTAGCCGCGCATTGCTGCGATTGCGGTGAAAACTGGGAAGAACCCACCTTCCGTGCGCCTCGTAGAGACACCGACTTGTCGTGTCTAAAACGTCGAATTTGCCACCAGACCACGGAATTTCCCACCTTGTTAGACGCGATAAATCGCTGTCTCTACGGGGCGCACGGAACGGGGTGCATCGAACAATCTAAACGAACTTATCCGGCGTCATCGGCAGTTCGCGCAGGCGTTTGCCGGTCGCGTTAAAGACCGCGTTGCCAATCGCCGCCGCCACGCCGGTAATGCCTATTTCGCCGATGCCACGACAGCCCAGACTGTTGATATGCGGGTCGGGTATGTTGATAAATTCGACCTGAATCGGGGGGACATCCGCGTTGACCGCGACGTGATAATCCGCCAGATTGCGAATAATCGGACGGCCCGTCGGTGGATCGTAGAGCGTCTCTTCTGAGAGCGCCATGCCGATGCCAAAGCCGACGCCGCCCAGAATTTGACTGCGCGCCGTGCGCGGATTTAACACGCGTCCGCAATCAATCACGCTTGCCCAATCGAGCAAACGGATCGTGCCCAACTCCTCGTCCACGCGCAACTTACAAAACTGCGCGCCAAACGAATGAAACGAGTATTTCTCTTGATTTTGATCGGTCTCGGCATCGGGCATCCTCACCGAACAGGGCGACTTCTGCTTTTGCTTCAAGCCCTCGCTATTTTTGGCGCTCATCATGGTTTCGGCGCTCACGCACGCCTCGATAAACGGTTTACCCCCACGCGCGATAATCTTTGATAGCGCCTCGCCTTTGGTGCTGTCAGATTTCAAAACCGCCAGTCCGTTGCGAAAACGAATCTCGCTCAACTTGCGACCGTAGAGCGGCGATTTGCGATCTTTAATCGCGAGCTTGGCGACGGATTGCATCGCCATTTCGCACGCTTCGACGACGGCGGGCGCCACGCTCGCCGTGAGTTGGCTGCCGCCCGCGACGGGCGCGAATGGTAAAGCAGAATCGCCCAACTCGAAGACGACTTTGTAAAGCGGATAACCTAGCGTATCCGCCGCGACTTGCCGGAAAACCGTGTAAGCGCCCGTCCCGATGTCGCTGCCCGCGCTGCCCGCGACGGCGCGGCCATTGGGATAAATCCGGCATTTGGCCGAGGCCGCCTGACGGTAGCCCGGATAAGTCGCGCTCGCCATGCCGTAACCGACCAAATAACGGCCATCGCGCACCAATCGCGGCGCTGTTTTGCGGTCGTTCCAGCCGATGAGCTGCGCGCCGCGCGCGTAACATTGCTTGAGTTGCTTGCTCGACCACGGCAAACCGCTTTGCGGATTGACGTTGGCATAGTTCATCAAACGGAACTCGATGGGGTCGAGATTGAGTTGGTGCGCCATCTCGTCCATCGCGCATTCGAGCGCGAACACGCCGGGCGCCTCGCCGGGCGCGCGCATGAAAATCGGCGGCGCGATATTATTGTTTGCCGTCACGTTGGTCATCTCGTAATTGGCGATGTCGTAAAGCAAACGCGAAGCGAACGGGCTTGGCTCGAAGAAAGCCGGTTGGAACGCGTGGGTTTGCGTGATGTTCTCGAACGTCATCGCCGCCAGATCGCCGTCGGTGCGCGCGCCCAACTTCAAGCCCATTTCGCATTCGCCGCGATGACCGGTTCCGGCGAACATCTGTTGGCGCATCAGGGCCAACTTGACCGGGCGCCTCACTTTGCGCGCCGCCCACACGCAGGCGATATCGTGCGGCCAACCCGCCGAACCTTTGCAGCCGAAACCGCCGCCGATGAAATGCGAAATCGCGCGCACGTTTTTGTCGGGCACCTGGAAAATCTGCGACATTAAAAACTGCGGCCCCTTCACGCCCTGACTCGACAGATAAAGCGTCAATTCGTCGCCCTTCCAGTCGGCGATAATCGCGTGCGGCTCGATGGGATTGTGATGCTCGTGCGGCGTATGATAGCGCGCCGCGACTTTCACTGGCGCGTTTTCGCCCGCCACAGCGGGTTCGCCGCGCTTGTATTGCGCGTCTTCCGAGCCGAAAAACTTTTCGGGCTTGCTGGTTTCGAGCGCATCGTGCAAACCGACGGCGGGCTTTTCGGCGTCAATTTCGGCGGTCACCAAGGTCGCGGCATAACGCGCGCGTTCGTAAGTATCGGCCACCACAATCGCGATGGCCTGACCGCTATAAGCGATGTCGGGGCTGGAAAATGGCAACACAAACTCGCCGATAATCGTGCCGACTTTGCCCAACTCGGCGGGATTAATGGCGCCGTAATCGGGTTTGTCGAAGTGCGAGAACACGTCAATTACACCGGTCGCACTGCGCGCGGCGCCGAGGCTCAGGCTGCGAATGGTGCCGCGCGCGACGGGCGAGGTAACGAGGACGGCGTGCACCATGCTGGGCAGAGCGAACTCGGCGGAGTATTTGGCGGCGCCAGTGACTTTGAGTCGTGCGTCCTGCCGCGTCGCGGGCTGTCCGATGATGGGTTGCATGGTTGTGGGGGAGTTTAGGAGGATTCTGAAATTTGCGAACGTTTTCCCTCACCCCGCCTTCGCGGAGCTCAGGCACCCCTCTCCCGAAGGGAGAAGGGAAGCCGCGCGCAGTTCCGGTTCGGAGCTGACTTGAAACTTTCAAGATAGTTCTATCGAGTAACTGCGCGCGACTTCCCTTCTCCCTTCGGGAGAGGGGTGCCTGAGCTCCGCGAAGGCGGGGTGAGGGAAAACGTTCGACTCACACGAATTTATCCGGCGTCAACGGCAGTTCGCGCAAGCGCTTGCCGGTGGCGTTAAAGACCGCGTTGGCAATCGCCGCCGCCACACCGACGATGCCGATTTCGCCGACGCCGCGACAGCCCAGGCTGTTGATGTGCGGGTCGGGCGTATCAATAAACTCGACCTGAATGCGCGGCACATCGGCGTTGACCGCGACGTGATAATCGGCCAGATTGCGAATCACCGGACGCGCGGTTTGCGGGTCGTAGAGCGTCTCTTCGCTCAAAGCCATGCCGATGCCCCAACCGATGCCGCCCAGCATTTGGCTGCGCGCCGTGCGATGATTGAGGATGCGGCCCACGTCAATCGCCGTCGCCCAGTCGAGCAGACGGATGGTGCCCAACTCTTCGTCCACGCGCAACTTGCAGAACTGCGCACCGAACGAATGAAACGCGTATTTCTCCTTGTTCTGATCGGTTTCGGGTTCCGGTTCGACCACGTTGCAGGGCGCGTTATTCTGCTGCTTCAAGCCTTCATTGCCTTTGGCGCTCGCCATCGTTTCGGCGCGACAGCACGCTTCGACAAACGGCTTACCGCTCCGCGCGATAACACTGGCAATCGGCTCGTTTTTCAGCGTGTAACTCTTCAGCAAAATCAGGCCGTCGCGAAAGCCGACTTCTTCGAGTGAGCGCCCGAAAACCGGCGATTTATTATCGGCAACGGCCAGTTTCGCGACTTCCTGCAATACCAATTCGCACGCTTCGACAACGGCGGGCGCGACGCTCGCCGTCAGTTGGCTGCCGCCCGCGACGGGCGCGTAGGGCAAACGGGAATCGCCCAGTTCAAAGATGACTTTATCGAGCGAATAACCCAGAGTATCGGCGGCGACCTGCCGGAAAATCGTGTAGGCGCCGGTTCCGATATCGACGCCATTACTACCAGCGACGGCGCGGCCATCGGCATAGAGCCGGCACTGCGCGGCGGCGGGCGAACGGTTGCCCGGATAAGTCGCTGAGGCCATGCCGTAACCGATCAGATAGCGGCCTTCGCGAATCATGCGCGGCTGTTGTTGGCGCGCGTTCCAACCGATCATCGCGGCGCCGCGCGAGTAGCACTGCGCCAACTGTTTGCTCGACCACGGCAAGCCCGATTCGGGATCAACGGCGGCGTAGTTCTGCTGGCGAAACTCCATCGGGTCAACGCCCACTTGATGCGCCATTTCGTCAATCGCGCATTCGAGCGCGAACGAGCCGGGCGCCTCGCCGGGCGCGCGCATATAAATCGGCGGCGACACGTTGTTGCGCGCCACGCGATGCTCCATTTCGTAGTTGGGTGCGCGATACATCAGCCGCGACATCAATCCGGCGGTCTCGAAAAATGAGGGCTGATCGTTGTGGCTCTGCGTCAGCGTTTTCTGGCTCAACATTTCGATGGCGCCCGCGCCGTCGGTTCCGATCTGCACTTCCATTTCGCACTCGCCGCGATGCCCTACACCGGCGAACATCTGCTGGCGCATCAAGGCCAATTTGACGGGCCGACCGGTTTCGCGCGCCGCCAGCACGCAGGCGATGTCGTGCGCCCACGCGCCCGCGCCTTTGCAGCCGAAGCCGCCGCCGACGAAATGCGTGATTATCCGCACTTTTTCTTTGTCCAACTCGAAAATATAGGCCATCGTCGCCTGTGGCCCCGACGTGGATTGGCTCGATTGATAAACCGTCAAATCGCCGTTTTTGTCCCACTGCGCCAGGGTCGCGTGCGGCTCAATCGGGTTGTGATGCTCGTAAGGCGTGACGTAGGTTTCGTCGAACTTCTGCGCGGCGGCACCGAAAGTTGTGGCGGGCTCTCCACGCTCCGATTGAGCGCGCTTGCCTTTGGGTTCGTCAATTTCGAGGGCATCGTGCAGCGTCGTGGTGGGCGGCAAAACGGCGATGTCGGCCTTGACGAGCGCGGCGGCATAACGCGCGCGCTCGTAGGTGTCGGCGACGACAACAGCGATGGCCTGACCATTGTAAACGATGTCGGGACTTTGAAATGGCAGCCGAAATTCGCCGAACGAGGCTTTGGCTTCCCGCGCGCTTTTCTGGTCTATCTCGCGCAGTTTCGGCGTGTTTTCGTGGGTAATAATTTTGATGACGCCCGGCGCCGCTTGCGCTTCGGTTAAGTCGAAGCCGCGAATCGTGCCGCGTCCGACGGGCGCGGTGACGAGGACGGCATGAGTCATGTTGGGCAGGGCGAATTCGGCGGAGTATTTGGCGGCGCCGGTAACTTTAAGTTTTGCGTCCTGACGAGTCACGGGTTTTCCGATGAGGGTTTGCATAATGGTTTGTGTGGCTTTTTGGTTTGTTTTGCGATAGATTTCGGAACTGTCTTGGCCCCCTCCCCAGCCCTCCCCAGCCCTCCCCCGTGCCGGGAGAGGGAGCACGTTTCGGAGAATGTTACTGTTCAGAACTTCCTTTCAAGTTAGTTCTTGCGGGCAAATTTATCTTGCGGGTGCTCCCTCTCCCGGCACGGGGGAGGGCTGGGGGAGGGGGCCAAGACAGTTCCGAAATCTATCGCAAAAAACTAATGAATCGCTGTCTTCTCTCGCAAGCTCACGCCGCTTTTGCCGCGCGAAATTTTCTGAATCTCCGCCACAATCGCCAGAGCGATTTCGGCGGGCGTTTCGGCGCCAATGTCGAGGCCAACCGGCGCGTATAATTTTCCCAACTGCTCCGGCGTCGGCACAAAGCCCGCCGACAATGTTTCGTTGCTCAACTTCTCCAACAGTTCGTCGGTGCGACGGCGCGGCCCCAACACGCCAACGTAAGTCGCCTCCGAAGGTAATAGCCGCTTCAAAATTTCCAGATCGTGCAGGAAATTATGCGTCATCAACGCGCACGCGGCGCGCGGCGGAACTTGCAATTCGCCCAGCTTTTCCGGCGCGACGAACTGCGACGACAAATGCACTGGCCTCGCCGGATGCGGCGCGCGCGGATCGAACACACGCACGTTCCAGCCCAACAGTTCGCCCAGCTTCGCGAGCGGAACGGCATCGGCACCCGCGCCGAAAATCAGCAACGGTTGCGGCGACTCCAAGCGCTCGATGAACGCGCGCCCGCCGTCGGTCGCGACAACGTGCGGACGTTCGACGAATTCGCTGTCGCCCGCGCGCGTGCCCAACTTGCCCTCGAATCCGACTTCGACGACGGCATCATCGCGCAGCCAATTCAAATCGCGAATCGGCTCGATCAAAATTTTGACCACGCCGCGACATCCCAATCCCAGGCCGAACACGATGTCCTGACTCGATTGCGTATCGTAAACCGCCAACTGCGCGCGTTCGGTTTCCATGACTTGCCGCGCGTGCGTCCATAAGTCGGCATCGAGACAGCCGCCGTTGAGGATGCCCGCGCTACGCCCGTCATTCGTCAAAATCATGCGCGCTCCGGCGCGACGATAGGCCGAGCCTTTGACTTCGACGACCGTCGCCAGAGCCGCCACGATTCCGTCGAAATGAGCGGCGTTCCATAAAGCGAGAATGGCTTGGCGTTCGTGCATTTTTTAAAGGTGTAAGGTGGCAGTTTTCAGATGTCAGGGAAGAGAACGAGTGTTGAAGCGTTTGCATCCACTCCTGATAACTGCCACCTTACATCCCCGCTACCGCGCCCACGCTGGAGGCAAAGACCGTCCCCGATGGGCCTTGCAACGGCATCAGGCCGCTGGTTTCCATCAGGCAACGCACCATCACGTTTTGGCCGAGGGGCACTTTGTAGGCGTTGTATTGCAACGGTTGGGCGTCGGCAAAAGCGAGTTGCGCGGCTTCGCGAAAGAGGGCTTCGTCGGGCTTTTTGCCCGCCAACATCGCTTCGGCTGCCGTCGCGCGCCAGGGTTTGTGGGCGACGCTACCGATGGCGACGCGAGCGCGCTTGATGTTTTCGCCCTGCATTTCCATGGCGACGGCGCAACTCACGCGCGCGTAGGCGTAGCTGGCGCGGTCGCGCACTTTCAGGTAATGCGAGCGGCCATTGAACGCGGGCAAATCAATAAAGGTGATGATTTCGCCCGGCTGTAAATTGGTGTCGAGCCAGGGCGTATCGCCCGGCAGACGATGCAGATCGGTCATCTTAATCGAGCGCGCGCCGCTCGGCAGACGCGTCTGCACGACGGCATCGAGCGCATAAAGCATCACCGCCATATCGCCCTGATAAAGCGCGATACATTCGGGACTCGCGCCAAAAATCGCGTGATTGGCGTTGATGCCGTTGATGGCGCCGCAACCCGAACCCGGCTCACGTTTGTTGCAGGGCAGGGCGGTATCGCGATAATAAGGACAGCGCGTTTTTTGCAAAACGTTGCCGCCCATCGTCGCCATGTTGCGGATTTGGCCCGACGCGCCCGCCAAAATCGCTTCGGACAGACCAGGATAATGCGCCAGAATTTCGGCGTGCCGCGCCGCCGCCGTGTTGGAGACGCCCGCGCCGATGCGCAGTCCGCCCTCGCGCGCGACGATTTCGGTGGGCAAAACCGGATTGAGATCGAGCAGCACATCCGGTTGCATCACGTTCTCTTTCATCAGGTCGATTTGCGTGGTGCCACCGGCGATGAAATCGAGGTCGGCGTTGCGCGCCGCCTGCGTCGCGGCGGCGTCAATTTGTTGGGCGCGTTGATATTTGAAGGGTTTCATTTTTAAGTTGTCAGGTTTCAGGTGGCAGTTGTCAGGTTCGTGCGCCAGAAATGGAAGCAATCGCCTTTCTTATCTTCTCTTGATAACTGCCACCTGCCACCTGAACTAAACGCGCGCCGCCTTAATCGCCGCAAGAATGTTGGGATAGGCCGCGCAACGGCACAGATTGCCGCTCATGCCTTCGCGGATTTCGGAATCGGATTTGTCGCCGCCTTCCTTTTGCAGCGCGACCGCCGACATAATCTGGCCCGGCGTGCAATAGCCACACTGAAACGCATCGTTTTGCACGAACGCCATCTGCATCGGATGAAGTTCGTCGCCCCTCGCCAAACCTTCAATCGTGGTGATTTCGCGGCCCTGCGCCATGACCGCCAAAGTCAGGCATGACAATTGACGCTCGCCATCAATGTGGACGGTGCAGGCGCCGCATTGTCCGTGATCGCAACCTTTCTTAGTGCCGGTTAAACCAATATATTCGCGCAGAGCATCGAGCAGGGCGACGCGCGGTTCGATTTGCAGCGCCCGCACTTTGCCGTTGACGCGCAGTTGAACCGGAATCGTATCGGTTTTATCGTAGGCGTTAATCGACTTGAAACGCGCGGCGTCGGGCGCGGGCGGCGTCAGTTCGTTGGTGTTGCGCGCCTGCGCGCCGCGCGCCGCCAACGCCAGAACCGCGCTGGCGGCGAAGGTCGCCGCCAGAAACGAACGGCGCGACAAACCGCTTTTGCCGGGCGCAGGTTGCAGCGCTTCGAGCGCCGCCAAAACTTCGCCGGGCGCGACTTCTTCAGAATTCGAACTCCAGCTCCAGGCGATCTGTCCGGCTTCGTCAATCACGAACACCGCGCGCTGGCCGCTCACGCCGAACTGTGCGGCGACCTCGCCGTCGCAGTCGAAGGCGTGCCATTCGTCGGTCGTGGCGTCGAACGTTTGAGCGCCAAACTGAGTGGCTAATTCCTTCCACAGTTCGTTTTGCTGCGCGCGCGCCGGATTCCACTCGTCGGGCGCAAACGCGACGATCAACGGTTGACCGCGCCAATGCGAGGCGCGTGAACCATCGGGTAAAATAAAATCGGGAGCCGAATTTGAGACCGGTAGAGTGGGAGAAGACATAATTTCGGAAGGCGCGCGCCGTTAAAGCGCACCAATCAGTATTACAATTATCTTTAATGGGGTTCAAGAGCGGAAAACCCGCGCATTTTAACACAATAGATTATGAAACATGTAGTTCTTCTGGGCGATTCGATATTAGATAACGCCGCCTACACCGATGGCGCGCCCGATGTCGCCGCGCAATTGCACAAATTAATGCCTTCGGTTGATCACGTTACTTTGCTGGCGACCGATGGGCACATGACGGTTGATATTGGCCATCAACTGAAAAAATTGCCTCTGGACGCGACTCATTTGGTATTGAGCGTCGGCGGCAACGATGCCCTGATGCACTCGGATTTCCTGATGGAAGAGAGGCAAGCGGCGTCGCCGAAGTTTTGCTGCAAGCGCGCGCTGTGGCCGACGCCTTTGGATTGGCGCACTGCGAAGTGCTGAAAACGCTGGCCAAAACCGAGTTGCCCTTTGCGGTCTGCACAATTTACGATTGCAACTTCGCCGATGCGCAAACCGCGCAATTGGTCGGCACGGCGTTGGCGCTTTTCAACGAAGCCATCATCCGCAACGCCGTCGAGTGCGGTTTGCCAGTGATTGATTTGCGTCTGGTCTGCGCCGAAGCCGAAGATTACGCCAACGAAATCGAACCGTCGGTGCAGGGCGACCAGAAAATCGCGGGCGCCATCTGGCGCGTCGTCGAAGAACACGATTGGGAGAAAAAGTTGACCACGATTTATTCGTGAAAAATGAGTTGTGGGTGGTGAACCGCGCGCGTAAGCAAGTCGGGCCGCCGCACACTATGGCGTTCCCTGCAACGTGAAGAGAAAGCGTTTTCTGACAGCGGCCCGACTTGCTTACGCGCGCGGTTCACAACTCACCACCCACAACTCATCACCCATCCTCCTCTCCGCGCCCTCTCCGCGCCCTCTGCGTTCTCGGCGGTTTATTTTTTGAAAATTTCATCGCGGCAACTTCGTTGCTACATAACGTTCGTGGCGGCGAGGTCAACGGACAGTTGAGCCCAGCGACCGCCTCCCAATTTACAGGAAGTGAAACCCACCATGATTAAACAATTTTTGCAAGAAGAAGAGGGCCAGACCCTCGTTGAATACGGCCTTTTGATCTCCTTGATCGCGCTCGTTGTTATCGCCGTTCTGACGCTCTTGGGCGGCAAGATCAAAGGCGTGTTCGGCACCGCGACCAACTCGATCACCACCACCACCTAATTTCGGTTTCCACCCAAATTGCCAGCAAGCCGCTCGAACATTCGAGCGGCTTGTTTGTTTTGGTGCTTGCTTTAGAACCTATTCAAACAGGGATTATCGGAGAGAGTTTGGAGTGCGCTCGTAAGAGCGTTGATGCGTTCAAACCGCCCGCACGGGCGCACTCCAGACCACGAGATTGTCGCGCTATTTGGATAAGTTCTTACTCGTCCTCGAAGCTCGCCCAGTCAATCGGTTCGCGGCCCTCTTTTTCGAGGGCGTCGTTGATTTGCGAAAACGGTTTGGAACCAAAAAAACCGTTGTGCGCTGATAACGGCGACGGATGCACCGATTTGAGTATCGTGTGTTTATCGGCGTCAATCAGCTTCTCTTTCTTCTGCGCGTAGTTGCCCCACAACACGAAAACGACCGGCTCGTCGCCCGCGCTGACGACTTTAATTATGGCGTCGGTAAACTTTTCCCAACCCTGCGATTTGTGCGAATTGGCCTCGCCGCGCCGCACGGTTAAAACGGCGTTGAGCAACAAAACGCCCTGATTAGCCCAGCCCATCAGGGTGCCGTTGTGCGGCATCGGAACGCCTAAATCGTCGCGCAGTTCGCGGAAGATATTGCCCAGCGAAGGCGGCGGCGCCACGCCAGGCCGCACCGAAAACGCCATGCCGTGCGCCTGCCCAGGGCCATGATAGGGGTCTTGCCCCAGAATAAACACCTTCACTTCGGCGGGCGCAACGACATCCAACGCGACGAACTCCTGGCCGACTGGCGGGTAAACCGTGTGTTTGTGGCGCTCCTGCGAAACGAAAGCCTCTAACTCTTTGAAGTAAAATTTGCTGGTTTCGTCTTTGAGAATACTTCGCCAGGCGACGGGGATTTCCAGTCCTTGAACGTCAATATCGGCGGCTTCGTCGAGCGCCCATTCGGGCGGCGGTGCGCGAAAATCGCTCGGGTCTTTGGCGCGCAACAGCAAAAGCCCCAGCGAATGTTTGCAGGGCAATTTGCGCGACGGGCAAGTGCAGCGAAACGCCGGCTCGTCCACTTCGACGCGCGTGTGATAAACGCCGCCGCCCGAACCGGTAATTTCGCCCCACACGACTTCGCCTTCGTCGGAATCGAAGGCGCCAATGCTCTTCCACTTGGCGGGATTGGCGAGCGTGCGCGCGTTGCCTTTGGACGCGTCATCGGGCGCGTGAGACAGCGCGGAATCGGGAGTCAAATTCATTGGCGCCTGTTGGTGGCAAGCGACGCGCCAAGCGCGATTGCTCCGCGCACGCCCCGCCGTTACTGTGGTGTGTGCGTTGCTGATTTGCCGTTAGCGTTTGCCCTCAACGCGAAATGATGTTGAAATAGAGAGGCGACGTGAAGTCGGCTTTGCAAGTTGATGAAAGCGTAACGCGTCAATAAACGAGCATTGAAAGCGATCATCGAACATGAACAAAACACATCATCCCGTTTCCACTGCTGCGGTTGCGGCCACACTGCTGCTGGGCCTTGCGCCACTGGCCAGCGTCAGGGCGCAAACCGCACCCACGACAACTGCATTTGCGCAGATGGCGCCCGCTCCGGCTGGTCAATTGACGATTCAAGTGGATCAACCCGGCGTTAAAATTAGCCCGATTTTCTACGGCCTGATGACCGAAGAAATCAACTACGCTTTCGACGGCGGCCTTTACGCCGAACTGGTGCGCAATCGCGCCTTTAAAGACGCGGCAACGCCAGTTCACTGGTCGCTCACCGATCCTCTGGCGGGCACGATGGCGCTCGATTTATCGCAGCCGGTGCCCAATACGACGTTGACCAATAGTCTACGCTTGGACGCCACCAAAGCCGGAGCGGGCGTGCAAAACGATGGTTTCTGGGGCGTTCCGGTTATGCCGAACACGACTTATCAGATTTCGTTCTGGGCCAAAGCCGCGCCCGATTATCGAGGCGAATTGCAGGTTGGAATCGAGAGCAACCTCGGCCAGGGCAGCTTCGCCAGCACGCGCTCTGGCGCGTTGAGCACGACGTGGCGCAAATACACCGGCACGCTCAAGACCGGCAACGTCGTGCCGTCCAAAAGCAACAGTCTGGCGATTCGAGCGAGCGCGCCCGGCACGGTTTGGATGACGATGGTTTCGTTGTTCCCGCCGACTTATAAGAACCGGCCCAACGGCAACCGCGTTGACCTGATGGAAAAGATGGCCGCAATGAAGCCGACGTTTCTGCGCTTCCCCGGCGGCAACTATCTCGACCCAGGACATTATGAGTGGAAGAAAACTATCGGCCCATTAGAACAACGCGAAATCGGGCCAGGCGCCTGGGGCTATCCTTCGAGCAACGGTTTGGGCCTGCTGGAGTTCTTATATTGGTGCGAAGATTTGAACATCGAGCCGGTCTTGGGCGTGACCGTTGGTCGTGGCTGGTTGCCCGATGATGCCGACATCAGCCCTCTGGTGCAGGATGCTCTGGACGAAATCGAATACGTTTCGGGCGACGCCAAGACCACCAAGTGGGGCGCTTTGCGCGCGGCTCACGGACATCCGGCGCCGTTTCCGTTGCGCTTCGTCGAAATCGGCAACGAAGATAACCTCTACAAAAAAGCGGTTTACGAAGCGAAATTCGCCCGCTTTTATGACGCGATTCGGGCCAAATATCCCGATCTAAAAATTATCGCCACGCGCGGCGATGTGAGTAGCCGCGTGCCCGACATCATTGACGATCACTTCTACAAGTCGGGCCGTGCGATGGCCGCCGATGCCGGACGTTACGACGAAACCGACCGCCAAGGGCCGAAAATTTTCGTCGGCGAATGGGCTTCGATGGAAGGCGAACCCACGCCAACCATGCAAGCCGCGCTGGGCGATGCCGCCTGGTTGACCGGACTTCTGCGCAATTCCGATCACGTCATCATGGAGGCTTACGCGCCGCTTTTCACCAATGTCAACCCCAAAGCCTGGCAGTGGAGCACCAACCTCATCGGTTACGACGCGCTCCATTCGTTCGGTTCGCCCGCCTATTATGTGCAGACGATGTTCGGGCAAAACACCGGCGATACCATTTTGCCGGTCAAAGTGGCCGCGCCTGCGACGGCGAAAAACATCGCCAGAGGCGGCATCGGTGTGGGCACCTGGGGCACGCAAGCTCAGTTCGACGACATCAAAGTGACGGCGCCCGATGGCCGCGTTTTGTATAGCCAGGATTTTCAAAATGGCGCGCCCAATTTCCAATCTAAAGCTGGCGACTGGAATGCGGTTGACGGCGTTTACGCGCAAACCGGCGGCGGCGAGCCAGCGCAAGCCTTCGCGGGTGATGCCAATTGGACGGATTATACCTTGACGTTGCGCGCCCGCAAAACTGGGGGCGACGAAGGCTTTCTGATTCCGTTTCACGTGCGCGACGCCGACAATTATTTGTGGTGGAACGTCGGCGGTTGGAGCAATTCGCGCAGCCGAATTCAGCGCGTGCAAGGCGGCAGTGCCAGCGAAACCGGCACCAACTCGCCTTTCCAGGTCGAGACCAACCGTTGGTATGATTTGAAAATCGAAGTGAGCGGCGACCAGATCCGCGCTTACGCCGATGGCAAACTCATCAACCAGGCCACCGATGCGGCGCCTTCGCCATTTTATTCGGTCGCCAGTCGCGACAGTAAAACTGGCGATATTATGCTCGAAGCCGTCAACTTCTCCGCCGCGCCGCAAACGATGAAGCTGAATTTGGCGGGCGCCAAAGGTCTGGGCAACACGGCGATGGCTCAGGTGTTGACCGGCTTGCCAGGCGACCAAAACTCCATCGAAAACCCGACCAAAATCGCGCCCCGTTCGATGACGCTGACCGGAGTTGGCCCGAACTTTAGCCACACCTTTCCCGCCTATTCGGTAACCGTGATGCGCTTCAAAGCGCAGAAGTAACACAGTAATCGGCGAGCGATTCGGCCTTTCGCCCGTAGTCGAACTTGGTAATAATCACCGATGCCCTGTAGGGACGACCGCTTGCGGCGTCCAAATGTTGATCCCCATCCACATCAAAGAAAGTTCTGCGCAAGGACGCCGCAAGCGGTCGTCCCCACAGGGCATCGGTAATTACAAAAACAACAAAGGTCGCGCGCAAATAACCCCGCAAGATGCATTATCCTGCGGGGTTATCTGCGCGCGCTTACCTTAATTCAGCGAAACGAAATTGGCGTAATGTCCCAGATTATTATCCACCGGCGGCTCGACTCCGCCCTGCGCGGCACGCGCGGCATAGGCGCGATGCACGATTTCGGCGCGTTCGAGTAAGAACTCTTCGACTTCTAAGCGGGCTTTGGTCGAGGTCATTTCCAACAAAGTTTGCTTTTGATTGTTGGGCAACGTCATAATCGCCGCGATGAACATCGAGAGCGCGTAGGGGTTTTGTGGCACGTCCAAATCGCCCAAATCGGCGGGCAGTGCCGTCGAGAGTGACAGCGAATCGAAGTAGCGCGACAGCAAGCCGCGAATACGCATCGAGGCGCGCACCAAACCATCGTCGTCTTCTTGGTCTTCGAGCCACTCGCAGGTGCCGATGAGATATTCGTCTTGCTCACGATAAGACAAAATCTCGAAGCGTCGCGTGCCCAGCGTTTGCACGTTGAGGCGACCGTCGGCAAAAGGCGCGACTTCGATGATTTCCGCCGCGCAACCGATGGGCGCGGGCATCGTATCGGATTGGCCCTCTTGCCCTTCGATGATCTGTGCGACGCCAAAAACGCTATCGTCATCGAGGCAACGCTCGATCATCAGGCGATAGCGCGGCTCGAAGATGTGAAGCGGCAACGGCATTCCAGGGAAGAGCACTACATTGAGCGGGAAAAGCGGCATTTCAAACGACATATAAAGACCAACCTCCAAAAAAGATTAACGAGTCACAATCGCCGTCGTGCCCGCGATCTCGGCGGGCAACATTTGTATCGGCGCGTTATTTTCGTCTACAATGACAACTTGCGGTTGCAACTCGCGCGCCTCTTCATCCGAGTATTGGGCGTAAGTGATAACAATCACAATATCGCCTTTTTGCCCGTGCCGCGCGGCGGCCCCATTAAGGCACATCACGCCCGAACCGCGCTCGCCTTCGATGGCATAAGTAATCATGCGGGCGCCGTTGGTCACGTTGAGAACGTGAACCTGTTCGTTGGGCAAAATATCGCACATCTCCATCAACGTTTTGTCAATGGTCAATGAGCCGACATAATTCAAATCGGCCTGCGTCACCGTCGCGCGGTGAATCTTGGCCTTTATCATGGTGCGAAACATGGGGAAAGGATAAAGGATAAAGGCTGAAGGATAAAGGTGAAAAATCCGCGTTACTGTCTGCCCGCCAATTTTCAGCCTTTATCCTTCAGCCTTTATCCTGCCCTAAAACTCTCCCCATTGCTGCGTCTTGGCGCTTTGCAAAACGTCCAAGAGCGGCATCAACACGAAGTCGCGACTCAGGGCGCGCGGATGCGGGATTTGCAGGCTGGGCGAATCGTGAGTTTCGTCGCCAAACAGCAAAATATCAACATCGAGGGCGCGCGGCCCCGCGCGTTTTTCGCCCATCTGATTCGGCATCCGCCGTCCGGCTGAGGCCTCGACGCGTTGGCACATCTTCAACAGTTCGGGCGCGGTCAATCCGGTTTCGATGCGCACGGCGGCGTTGAGGAATTCGCCGTCGCCGCCGCTATCAATCGAGACCGAACTATAAATCTTCGATTTCGAGGCGACACGAACTCCGACGCGTTCGAGTTGCGCGACGGCGTTACGCAAATTGGCGTGACGGTCGCCCAGGTTGGAGCCGAGCGCGAGATAGGCGATGGTCATAGAAAAGTGTAGGAGTTACGCAGAGAGCGCCAAGGTATTTCCCTCACCCGCCTTCGCAGAGCTCAGGCACCCTCTCCCGAAGGGAGAAGGAAGCTCGCAAGCATAACCGTAAAGAGCTCTCTTCCAAGTTGTAGCGTCAAATATCCTTCTCCCTTCGGGAGAGGGTGCCTGAGCTCTGCGAAGGCGGGTGAGGGAAATACCTTGGCGCTCTCTGCGTAACTCCTAAAGGATTTGAATCTGCAACTGGAATACTGAATCGGGTATAAACTATTCGCATGAAAAAGCCATCTGAACAAGCGAATGCGAAACAAATCCGCGCGCCCGCCAGAGTTCTTGGCTGTCTTCAAAGGGCAACTCTTACCATTATTGTCTGTCCCGAAAATGGTTTTGTTAATGGCGGCGTCATCAAGATTTTGCCGCTCGAACTTGTGCCGTTCGATTTGAGAATGCCCAACAGCGAGTTCGACATTATGTTGGACACCAATTCAGGCGCTATTGAAGTCCTGCGGAAACAAGACTAAACGCTTTTCAACGCCGCCGCTCAATCTCCACGCCCAGATAATCCAAGGCGCCGCCGACCGCGACGTGCGGCTTCTTAATCCGCACCCGCGCCGCGACAACGCGTTCGTCGCGCAAAGCGAAATCGCCGATTTTGCCCGCCAGATGTTCCAGCAAAGCCGCGCTCGGCCCGCCGATGACTTCGCCGACATAACGATAAATCTCGACGTAATTGATGGTATCGTTCAAGTCGTCCGAGTCGGCGGCGCGTTGCAAGTCGGCGTCTAATTCGATGTCCACGACGAACATTTGGCCCAGATCGTTTTCGGCGGGATGGCAGCCGTGCTTGCCGAAGAATTGCAAACCGGAAAGTAAGATTTTGTCCATGAGGGGAAGGGAACAAGTGGCAAGGAACAGGGGACAAGGGGAGGCAAGTTCAGTTCTGTCGAGCAAATTTCGCTTTCTACACCTTGTTCCCTGTTCCTTGCCACTTGTTCCATTAATTTACCAACCGCGCCCAGCCATTTTCTCGCTTTCCGGCATGGTGCGCACGTCCAGCGAATCCATCGCTTCGCCCAATCCCTCGGAAATCTCGGCCAACTTCATCGGGTCATCGTAAAACGTCACGGCGTCCACAATCGCGCGAGCGCGCTCGACCGGATCGCCGCTCTTGAAAATACCGCTTCCCACAAAGACCGCTTCGGCGCCCAATTGCATCATTAAGGCGGCATCGGCGGGTGTCGCCACGCCGCCCGCGCTGAAGTTCGGCACGGGCAAGCGGCCCAGTTGTGCGACTTGCACCACCAAATCGTAAGGCGCGCCCAAATCGCGCGCGGCGCTCATCAGTTGGTCGTGCGGAATCGCGCTCAGGCGGGCGATTTCGCTGTTGACCGCGCGCAAATGGCGCACCGCCTCGACGACGTTGCCGGTTCCTGGCTCACCTTTGGTGCGAATCATCGCGGCGCCTTCGCCGATGCGGCGCAGCGCTTCGCCCAGGTTGCGGCAGCCGCATACAAACGGCGGCTTGAAGCCGTGTTTATCGATGTGAAACTCTTCGTCGGCGGGCGTCAGAACTTCCGATTCGTCGATGAAATCGACGCCCAAGGCTTCCAGAATGCGCGCTTCGGTGATGTGGCCGATGCGACATTTCGCCATGACGGGAATCGTCACGGCGGCCTGAATTTCGCGGATCATTTTCGGATCGCTCATGCGCGCGACGCCGCCGTGTTTGCGAATATCCGACGGCACGCGTTCGAGCGCCATCACTGCCGATGCGCCCGCAGCTTCGGCGATGCGCGCCTGTTCGACGTTGGCCACGTCCATGATGACGCCGCCTTTGAGCATTTCGGCGAGACCGACTTTGGTCGCGAAAGTCGAGGTCTGGCCGTTGTTGGATTGGCCGTTGTGGGAACCGTTGGAAGAATGTCCGTTTTGACTCATGTGAATACCTTTTGAATACCTTTGTGAAGTGTAAGATAGAAGCCTGAGCGCGCGGCGGGTTCGGCGCCATAACTTTATGCCTCAAACTAAACTGAATTGCGCGCTTCCCTCATGTCGCCCACTTACCTCGTTCTCGGACTGATTCTCCTGTTGCTGCTAATTATTGGCGGGCTTTACAACGGCCTCGTCACGCGCCGCAACGCCGTGAGTAACGCCTTCGCCTCGCTCGATGCCAATTTGCAAAAACGCTTCGACCTGATTCCCAACGTAGTCGCCACCGTCAAGGGCACTATGACGCACGAGCGCGACACTTTAGAGGCGCTGACGATGTTGCGCGAACGAGGCAATCGTCTGGGCAACGAGGGCGCGAGCGTGCAGTTAATCGGGCAAATCATGGCGCGCGCCGAGGCCTATCCCGACCTGAAGGCTTCGGCGAACTTCCTGCATTTGCAGCGCACGCTCAACGAAATCGAAGAGCAAATCTCGGCATCGCGCCGCGCTTTTAACGCGACCGTCGCCGATTACAATAACGCCGTCGAAACTTTTCCGAGCAGTCTGCTGGCGTCATCATTTGGCTTTGCGCGCCGTGACTTTTACCAGGCGCAAAGCGAAGCGCGCGTGGCGCCACAAATTAAAATGTAACGCCGTCTCTACAAAAGTGTCTGCAGTTAATTTAAAGAAATATGATTTCTTCCGATTCTAACAACTTGCGCTCTGTTCTCGCGCCGACTTTAGCGGCACTCGAAGCCGAGCGCGTGCGACAGGCGCGCACCTGCAAAACAGCCGCGTTTTGGTGCGGCGGATTGGGCATTTTGGGCGCGCTCATCGTCGCGGGCATGGGCGGCGGTTTGAACTTGTGGATGCTCGCACCGATTATCCTTGCCGTCGCGGTTTATGTGATTATCGCGGGCGGAGCTAATGGTAAATATAGCAGTGGTTTTAAAACGATGGTAATGCCACAATTGGTCAAAAACTTCGGCGATTTGACTTACGCGCCCGAAGCGGGCTTGGGCGAAAACGAGTTCAATCGCGCCAATCTTTATCAAAACCCCGACCGTTACGATTGCGAAGATTTAATCGAAGGCCATGTCGGCGTCACGCGCGTGCGCATGAGCGAAGTTCACGCGGAAGATGAAGAAAAGCGGGCAGATTCCGAAGGCAAAACCACGACAGAATACACCACGATTTTTCGAGGTTTGTTCGTGATCGCCGATTTTAATAAAAATTTCAACGGCATCACTTATGTTTTGCCCGAAGGTTTATCGGGCAGTCTGGGAAGTTTCGGACGGGGCATTCAATCGCTGGGCGGAAAATTGGGCGGACGCGGCGCTTTGGTTCAACTCGAAGACACCGAATTTGAGCGGGCGTTCGTGGTCTATTCGAGCGATCAAACCGAAGCGCGCTATATCTTATCTTCGGCGTTGATGCGTCGTTTATTAGAATTGAAACGACAGTTTAACGACAACGTCAGCGCTGCTTTTATCGGCGGATCGGTATATTTGATGATTTCCAAACGAGATAATTGGTTTGAACCCCCTTCTTTATCCACGCCCTTAACTTTCGAGGGCGTCGAAAACACTTTGCAACAATTGCAAATGGCGACTGGCATCGTCAGAGAACTCGACTTAAATACACGCATCTGGAGCAAACAATGAATCCACGCATTCTCGCCATCGGCGACGTTCACGGCTGCTTGACGGCGCTCGATGCTTTGCTCGCGTTCGTGCAATTGCAGCCCGACGACACGCTGATTTTTCTGGGCGATTACATCGATCGCGGCCCCGATTCGCGCGGCGTTTTAGAACGGTTGGTCGAACTTTCGGCGCGCCCCAACACGATATTTTTGCGCGGCAATCACGACCTGTGGATGGAAAATGCGCGCGAAGATCGCCAGTGGTTTACCTCGTGGTTTCATGGCGGCGTTGGCGGTCTGGAAACGCTGAAATCCTACGGCACCTTCGCCGATGTGCCGCTCGCGCACTGGCAATTTCTGGATAATCTGGTCGAGTATTACGAAACCGAAAACGAAATTTTCGTTCACGGCGCCGTTGATGCCAACGAGGAACTGTTCGATCAGCCTCAGCAGGTTTTGCTGTGGGAGCGCGTGGACGATCAGGCGCCGCATTTTTCGGGCAAGCGCGTGATTTGCGGGCACACTTCGCAAAAGAACGGTCTGCCGCTCGACCGAGGTTTCGCGGTTTGCATTGATACGTTCTGCTGCGGCGGCGGTTGGCTTTCGGCGCTCGATGTGACGACGAACCGCGTGTGGCAGGCGAACCAGGCGGGCGAAACGCGGGCGGGGCGGCTGGGCGAAATTTAGGCCGCGACGATTTCCATTTCGCGTGCCCAGACCCAACCGGAAAGCCCCGATGATGAGTGAATGATAAAGCCTTTTACGTCCTGTTGCTGCATTTGCCCCAGCATTTCTTCTGCGTTATCGTGGAGGCAAGGCCAACCATAATTTTTGTGTCGCTCGAATAAGGCGATGTTTGCGTCGTAGATGTCGCGAAGTTCCGCTTCTTCTATATCGAACACGACGTTGGAAAAGTTATCGCACTCGAAGCTGTAAGCCGAAACTCCGCGAAAGATGACATCGGTTCTTTCAATAGACCTCTTGCAAAAGTCACCGACAATTGCGATGTTAGCGGGGCTTACGCCCTCTTCCAATCTTTGGGCGAAGAGAAAACCCCGATTGGAAGAGGGCGTAAGCCCCGCCCATTGAGCGAGTCAGAGCAAAAATCGCTCAAAACGACTTATGCAAGAGGTCTATTGTTATCGCCATCAAGATAAGCTGTCTCGAAGCGGATTTCTTTCTTTTGCGCGTTCACGCAATAAGCAAGGATAAAGTTATCGTGAACTGATTTCATTACTTCGCCGCCGCCGTCCGCAGATTATTCTTCTGCACCGAACTCAGAAAATAAGGCGAGCGCGTCAGCGCGCGATAAACATCCACTTCCTGTTGCTTATACGGGCTGACTTTCGCTTTATCCGCGCCGCCGCCGATGCGATAATCGGCCCACTCGTTCTCGAACCACGCGAAACCGCCGCCCGGCTTTTGCGCCGGAATGAACTCGCGTTTGGCGATCTGAAACCACACGACGGCTTTGATCATCGGGAACTTTTGGTCAATCGGCTCCAGAAACTTCATCGCCGGATAATCGGATGTGCCGTAAACCGCCGGCAGCCAACCGTATTCGGCGGAATTCCAGTAGCCCACGCGCCAGTCGCGCGACATCTGCTCGCGTTGCCCAAGCGTCAAATCGGTGCGAAACGACAGCGTCGCGCTCGTCTCGCAAATCATAATCGGCTTACGTTTCCACTCGCCGTAGACCTGATAAAAATTAACGCTTTCGTTTTGCGGTGTAGTCACATCGTCGGTCATATCATGCGTCAGGTTATGCGCGAATTGCCCGCCCCACAATTTGGCGCCCGGACGGGGCATCGTCCAGCCGCGCTCGTAAACGTCCAAACCGACCCAATCCACTACATCGTCGCCCGGATAATAAGGCCGAAAAACATCGCGTTTGCTGCCGCCCAGTAAGCCCGAATTGGGACACCAGATCAAAGCCGCGTTGGGCGCGTATTGACGAAACATCGAGGCGACGTTGCGATACATCGTGACGTAGTTGGCGGCGGTAAAACCGGTGCTCTCTTCGGGGTCACGCCTCATGTTCTTGTTGAGGTCGTTCCACTCGCTCCACGGATACCACGAACCGTTCATCTCGTGCGCGAACCGAATGAACACCGGCTTGCCCCACTTGCCCGCGCCCTGCGCGAACGCTTTGGTCGCTTCGTAAGATTTGCTGCCCGGCTTCCAATTCAGAAACGTCTGGGGCGCGAACGGTTCGAGCGTAATGATCGGCGTCGCGCCGACTTTCGCCGTCGCGTTGGCAAAGGTATCCGCCGAAATCCAGCCGTTGGCGTCCTCGTTCCAAGTTCCGAATTGGCCCTGCAAATTGGGGAACTGGAGGAAGTGCATATAAAGCGCCTGCTTCTTGCCCGCCTCGACGTTGAAATCGCTCATCTGCCGCGTCAGGAAATTGGTGGTATCGCCGGTCACTTCCGAGGTATCCAAAGCGGCGCCCAGATAAACGCCTTTGGCCGGTTCGTAGGGCGCGGCTTTGACCGGGCCTTTGGGTTTATCGGCGGCAAATGGATCGTTGAGCGAAGGCACGATTTCGGCGGCGTTGGAGTTACAAGCGGAGAGCAAACCGGCGAGCGCAAGGCTCGCGCACAACAGAGGATGGCGTTTCATAAAGCGGGCGGCGCGAGACACAAGGGCAACGGGACGGGAAAGGCGCGACATAGGCAAAAGGGGCGACGTTTGGGCGGTAAGACGCTTTGAGCTGCGATGGGTTACGAACGGTTTTCGCCATGCTTAACGTTTGCGGCGATACTGAGCTTATGTCAACCGCCATGTTAGAATTGAGTCCGCACGAGTTATATTTTCTGCCGCCGGACACGCCCGCAGTGGCGAAGGCGACGCGGGTGGAAGTCGAGGGAAATGTTTTTTTGACGCGCTTAGAATATCAATTCCGCAACTTTGCGGGCCGTGACAGCTTCATTCTTTTTTACCGCAATGAGGCAAGGCGAGATTTAGTTCTATTCGGAGATAGAACCGTTGTTGATAGTGGAACATCGGAACAAAAAATCAGCCATGTGACTTACAAATGCCTCCAACGTAAATCTTCACATCGTTTCTGGCACCCTCATAATGTCACCTTTGGCGTCTCTTTCTCTTCGTGGGGCGTAGCTGATGTCGTTTGGAGAGAGGAAGGCAAAGTCGCCACGAGTTTGGGTTTCGCTTGGACTACCAAGGATTTGAGAACAGAATTTGCGGCTTGGTCACCAGACGAATTTTTAGGCTTTTGCGAACACTCTCTCGCTGATCCAAACTCACATTTGTGCCAGGCATTACGCTGGAAAGACACAACTATTCAAGAGCGAGACTTAACTGCGTTTGGTTGTAGAAACGGAGATTGGAACGAGTTGCTGCGACTTCTTTCACTGGTGCAAAAAATGGTGACTCTTCGGTTCGGCTTTTTTCCATTTCCTGCCAATCAATCCTCTTACTGGAGAATTGATCGCCCTTGGTCTAATGTCTCTGGAAGAGTAGAGCCTTGTGCTGATGCCATTGATTGGTCAACACGTTGGTGGGCCGCTTTATGCGATATTTTCCAACCTTCGTTTTCGGCGGACGAACCACTCTTTATTTATCGTTGGCGACATGACAGTCACCAAAAAACTGCGCTTTGCCAAATTTCCTGCGGCATCCCAACTTCTCACGAAGTTCTCGAAGCCCAACTGCAACTGCGCGAATTTCTGCGTCCACATTTGCCCGCCGACGAAATCGAAGCATTAATGCGGCCTTGAATAAATCAGTTATAATAATGGTGGTATTTAAATCATAATCATGTCCGCCCCGCCCGGCTCGACTTCCGCGATAGTGCGCTTCATGGCGCGTCCGTTGCGCTTTCGTCCGCTATTATGGATGGCGCTGTGCGCGTTATGCGGCGTTGCCCTCGGCGGAGCGTGGGCGGTTTGGCTGGGCGTGCCCGACGGCACGACGCGCGCCGATTTACGATTATTATGGCCGCTTCCGCTGGCGCTATTTGCGCTGGGCGGAGCGATTGTGACGCGTCATCACGGTTTGTGGTGGCGCGTTTGTTTTGCCTTGGCGCTCATCTTCGGTTTCGCCGCGCACGGTGCGCGCCGCGTGGCGCCTCCGGCGGGCGATATTTCTCTGCTGGCGCGTTTGCCCGCCAAAGTTGATGGGCCGCTCGAAGCGCCGGTTGTCAAAGTGCGCGGCATCGTCGCCGATTATCCGCGTCGGGCGGAATTTAACACGCAATTCCCGCTCGAATGTCGCGGCGAATATGCGGGCCGAATCTGGGTGCGCGCGCCGTTCGATTTTCCAATTCGCGTCGGCGATGAAATCTCGATGTTGCTCGAACTGCGCCCGATTCAACATTCGACAAACCCTGGCGAGCGCGACCAATTTTGGAGTTCGATTGGCCAAAATTGTTGGGTCGAAGGTCGTCTGTCCAAGGCTCCTCCGAGCTTTCGCGCCAAGTGGAGCATTGTCAAACGTGGCGCCGCGATGCCGGTCGCGCGCGCAATTGACGGTTGGCGAAGCGCAATTCTTGCGCGCTACGAAACGGTGTTTCGCGGGCCAGATTTGGCGCCGTTTCCCGGTCGTCCGTTTCCCGCCGCGAGTGCGCAACTTCTCACCGCGATGGTCTTTGGCGAAGGCGGACTCGCGCGCCCGCTTCCTCGCGAATTGCGCGACGATTTCCGCGCGGCGGGTTTGTCCCACGTTTTGGTGGCGAGCGGAACACAGGTCACCTTTATCGCCGCCGCGCTGATTCTCGGTTTGCAAGCGCTGGGCGCGCGGCGCGCGTGGCTGGTCGTCGGCATCTTGCCTGGCCTCCTGGCTTACGCGTTGTTGGCGGGCACGGCGCCCTCGATTTGGCGCGCGACGGTGGGCGGCGTTCTGGTCGCCATCGCGCTCGCGAGCGGGCGCGAAATAGACGGGCTTTCATTATGGGGCGCCGCATTATTGGCGTTGATCGCGCTTGATCCGGCGCTCGCGTGGAGTTTGTCGTTGCAGCTCACCTTTGCGGCGACATGGGGTTTGATGTGTCTGGCGCCGGTCATCGCGCGCTTTTTGTATCGGGCTGCCGACGGATATTTAGTCGAGTTGGCCGCGCTTTCGCTGGGCGCGCAGTGGGCGACGTTACCGATTTCTCTGTTCCATTTCGGCACCTTCAGCGTCGCCGGATTGGGTGCCAACTTCTTCGCGGTTCCTCTGGCGGGCATCTTGGTTTTTACCGGCGCATTGGGCCTGATTGTTCCGTTTTTCGGCACCATGAACTACTGGGAAACGCGCGCCATCGAAGGCATCGCGCAAGGGTTCGCGAGTCTGCCGGGCGCGGGCGTGCAGGGCGGAAGCGTGAAAATCGTCTGGGTCGCCGGGTGTTACGCCTTGTTCCTGCTATCTATGGCGACGGTTTACGCCGAAGAGCCCGGCGCCTGGGGCCTCGCCAGAATTTGGCTTAGCGAAAGATGGACGCGCATCAAATCGAGCGATCCGCGTCTTTATTTGCTATTGGCGTTGTTGGCCGGAATTGGTTTGGCGTGGTGGCGATTCGCGCCCGCGCCGCCGATGCTTCGCGTGATAATGCTCGATGTCGGGCAAGGCGAAGCGGTCGTAATTATTTCGCCGCGCGGGCGGGCGATTCTCTTCGATGCCGGAAGCGGCGACGGGCGCGCCGATGTCGGGCAGGGCGTCGTAGTTCCGGCTCTGAAAGAGTTGGGCATCGAACGGTTGGAAGCGGTCTTTCTGACCGGCACCGATGCCGCGCATTCTAACGCTTTGCCCGCCGTTTTGCGCGAAGTTCCGGTCGGGATGTTGGTGGACGGCGCGCAAACCGGCGCCATCGAACGCCCGCCGACGGAGTTGGACTTGTTGGCGCCCGATCCGTCCGAAGTCGATTATCTGGCGCTACGCCGCGTCGCGACGAATATGAAAGTTCCGGTTATCGTGCCGCGCGCCGGACAGAGTTTCGACTTCGATGGCGTCGCCGTGCGCGTGTTGGCACCGTCGCGCCCGCTACTGGGTTCGGCCAACGATAACTCTCTGGTGACGCGTATCAGTTGGGGCGCGTCGTCGATTTTGCTGGTCGGCGACTTGGAAAAGGCGGGCGAAGAACGTTTATTGCGGCGCGGCGGCGATTTGCGCTCGACCGTTTTGGCGGTCGGCGGCCACGGCGGCAACGCGAGTTCGAGCGCCGATTTTCTGCGCGCGGTTTCGCCGCGCATCGCGCTTATTTCGGTCGGGCGTTATAACCGCGACAAAACCCCGACGCGCGGTGCATTGGAACGGTTGGATAAAGCGGGCGCGGCGGTGTTTCGCACCGATTTGGATGGCGCATTGAGCGTCGAATGTTCGCGCGAAAGTTGTCAGGTCAGCGCGGCGCGACAGGCGGGCGAATCGGTGAATTGAACATTCTTATCTCACGCCCCGCGCGGAGACGCAGAGAGAACAAAGCAAATAAAACTCTGTCGCTCGTGCTTTGACTTTTTAATTTCTTTGTTCTCTCTGCGTCTCCGCGCGGGGCGTGCCAATTAAAAAACGTTCGGCGTCCAACGCGTAAACTCATGCAACGCGCGAAGACTCCCGTTGTCGAAAGCGCGTTCGTTTATTTTATGGAAATCGTGCCTTTATCGCCCGAAGAAGCCGCTATCGCGCGCGACGGGATGCGCCGCGTCATCGCGCAGGTCGAGCGCGTTATCGTCGGCAAACGCAACGTTATCGAATTGTGCGCCCTCGCGCTTTTGGCGCGCGGCCACGTCCTCATCGAAGACGTGCCGGGCACGGGCAAAACCATGCTCGCCAAAGCGTTCGCGCGCGCGATGGGCGGCGACTTCAAGCGCATCCAATTCACGCCCGATTTGCTGCCGGGCGATGTGACCGGGCTTTCGATTTACAGCCCGAAAAGCGGCGAATTCTCCTTCGTGCCCGGCCCGGTCTTCGCTCACGTTTTGCTGGCCGACGAAATTAACCGTGCCACGCCCAAAACGCAGGCGGCCCTCCTCGAAGCGATGGAGGAAGCGCAGGTCACCAACGACGGCCAAACGCGCCCGCTTCCGCGCCCGTTTCTGGTGTTGGCCACCCAAAATCCGGTCGAATATCGCGGCACCTATCCGCTCCCCGAAGCGCAGATGGATCGCTTTCTGCTGCGCGTCGGGTTGGGCTATCCCACGCGCGCGCAGGAAGTCGAAATGGTTTCGCGCCACGTTGATGCGGGCGCGAGTGCGACGAACGAAGGCGCGCAGGCAGGACAGGCCGGTTTGCTGCTCAATGCCGTCGAACCGCAACTCGATGTCGAGACCGCGCGGCGTTTTCAGGCCGACCGCATGCGCGTGAAAATCGCGCCCGAACTGCACGAATACATGGTTGACCTGATTCACGCCACGCGCGCGCACGTCGCCGTCGCGTTGGGCGCCTCGCCGCGCGCGACGCTGGCTTTGCAACGGGCGGCGCAGGCCAACGCGTTGCTCGATGGCCGCAATTACGTCGTGCCCGAAGACGTGAAATTGCTGGCGCCTCACGTGTTGCCGCATCGCCTGATTTTGCACGGCGAAAGCAACAATCCGCGCGCGAGCGGCGAAGTCGTGCGCGCGGTTTTGGACGAAGTCGAGGTTCGATGAGGATGATTGGCGGATGGTCGGTTGCGAACCGCGAGCGTGAGTGAACGGCCAAGTTTGGAAGCCGAATCATAACGCTGTGGCCGGTATAACGTTTGGCCGGTCGCTCACGCTCGCGGTTCGCAACCGACCATCCGAAACATCCGAAAAAATGCTCAATAAAGCTCGCCTTGTTTTGCTGGTCGCGATTTTATCGGCGGCGGCGGGGGCGGTCGTGTTCAAAACGCCGTCGGTGCTGTTTCTGCTGGCGACGCTCATTGCCGCGCCCGTTTTGGCGGGCGCCATCGGGCGCTGGATGTCGCGCGGTTTGCGCGTTTCGCGGCAGATGCCTCTGGTCGGAACCGTCGGCGATCAATTGCGCGCGCGCGTGACGGTGCGCAATAACGGCCCGATTCCGGCGCTGCTGATTCACGCGCACGGGCGCGGAGCCGACGAATCGCCGCGCAACGCCTGGGGGCGTCGCCAGAAAAATCGGGCGTTGCCCGTGGCCGGTGCGCCCGCGTTTTTCGAGGTCGTGGGCGAGGACGAACTGATCGTGCCGATATTAATGCCGAGCGCGAGTTTCACCGGCGAAGTCGCCTGGAAATTAATACGGCGGGGGCTGGTCAATTGGCCGGGCGCGCGCGCGGGCACGGTCGATCCCATCGCTTTGAGCGATTCGTTGCTGGCGCGCGGCGCGCCCGCCGAACTGTTGATTTTGCCGCGTCCGTTGGGTCTGCGCCATCTATCGCTGGGCGGCGGTTCGCCCTCGACGCAACCTCTGCAACGCGTGACGGCTGCCGCCGACGCCGCCGAGGTTCATGGCGTGCGGCCCTATCAGCCGGGTGAGGGCGGGCGGCGCATTCACTGGCGCGCGACGGCGCGCACCGGCGAACTGCACGTCATCGAATGGGAAGAAGAGACCGCTTCCGACTTGACGATTTTGCTCGATGCCCACGCGCGTTTCGTCGTCGGGCACGCCCCCTCCGACACGCTGGAGCATAGCATCACGGCGGCGGCTTCGGTGGCGGCGTATTTGTTGGAAAGAGGGCAACGCGTCCGCATCTTTTGGTGGGCCGATGAAGTCGGCGAAAGTGGGCCGCGTTTGATGCGCGTCGAAGCGCGTCATCAGGCGGCGTTAACCCTGGTTTTGACGGCGCTGGCGAAAATTGTGCCTTGTTATGACGAGGGTGCGACGCTGTCTGCACTGGGGGCGCGCGTGCAGCGCGAAACCGGCGACGAAAGCGCGCTTTTGCTGGGCAGCGACAGCGCCGCGTGGAACGAGGCGATGGCGCCCTGGCAACGCGGGCGGATCCGGGCGGAAACGCATGGCCTGGCGTTCGAGTCGGCCTCGTTCGAGGACGCGGCCCGCGATGCTTTCACTTTGCGCGCGGGCGCCGCCGTGACCGCAACTATGCAGCGCGTGGAACCGTCCAAAGCTCGGCTAAAGCCTCCATTGCCCGACGGCGTGAGGCGCGTCAAGCGCACCGATTCGCTGGTGGATGCTTTGGAAAAGCAGTTTTGAATTGGCGAGAGTTGGGACTTTCCTCGTGAACCGCGCGCGTAAGCAAGCGGGCCGTTACAATTGCAAGAGAACTCCAACTTCGTCGCGAGCGTTACGGCCCGCTTGCTTACGCGCGCGGTTCACGAGGAAAGTCCCGACTCCTAACTCCCAATTCTCGAAAAATGTCGTAATCGAATGAAGTCTCCCCGTCGTTCGCTCTCCGCGTCGTTTGGCTCGTGGGCGGTGCAACTCGTTTATAATCCGCGCGTCGCGCCGGAGTCGCCATCGCGCGAAGACGAGGCGGCGCGTAGCGAACACTTGAGCGCGCGACGCGCGTTGTGGCCCGCGTTTTTCGCCATGCTCATCGCGGTCGCGGCGGCCTGTTACGGCCTCGCACACTTCATCGCTTTGCCGGTCGCCGCGCGCGTTTTGACGGTGACGTTGCTCACCGCTTTCAGCGTTTCGTGGGGCGCGCGTTGCGGCCCGCCAACGCTGCTCCGACTTTGTGCATCCGCGCGTTGGCCACTGGCTTTTGTTTTGGGGTTGTGCGCGCTGTCGTTGCGCTGGAGCGAAGGGTTCGCGCCGCTTCTCAATGGCGAACCCAATATGCAGGCCGCGGTTTTCTGCGGCTTCATCACCCTGCTCAGCGTGCTGTTGATTGGCGCGCGGTCGGGCGGGCGCTTGGTGCCGGTGGCGGCGCCGCTCATTCCGGCGCTTTCGCTGTTGGGATTGCTCTGCCTGGTGGCGGTTGATGGCATCACGCAAGGGTGCTTTCTGCTGTTTTCGGCGGCGGCGCTTTACCTTTTGTGCTACGACCACTTTCTGCGTCGCGCCGCGCCCGACCTGAGTTCGGGCGTCTGGAACGTCGCGCCGCGCGCGCAGGCGGTGGCGCGCGGCGATGCTCCGGCGTGGGCGCTGCAATCGGTGTTGGTGAGCAGCGTGTGGTTCGCGCTGTTTCTGGGCGGCGGCGCGCTGTTGTTCTGGCCGTTGCAGAGGGTCGTGCCCAACTTGGCCGCGCCGCGTTGGGATCGCGGACATGGCGAAAACGGCGAGCGCAAACTCGATTATAGCGGCGGCGCGTCGGTGATGGAACTGCGCGGCGGCACGCACACGCTTTCGCAGCGCATCTTGCTGCGCGTGACGCCAGTGAGCGGCATCACGGGCGGCTTGTGGCGTGGGCGCGTCTACGAAAAATATGAGCGCTCGCTGTGGAGCGAGAGCCGCGAAATTCAACAAATCGCGCCCGAACCCGGACTCCCGTTGCGCCTGCTCAAACCGCGTTCGCTGGGGCCGCTACAGGCCGAGTTGCCCCTCCTCGCGCCGCGCGCGGGCCGCGTCGAGCGCATCGAAGAAATCATCGTGCCCCTGGGCGGCGTGTCGAACGTGGTTTATTCGGCGGGCTTGCCTTTCGCGGTGAAGACGCGGCCCGACGCGTTTGATTCGACCGATCCCGACCGCACCCATGATTTGACGCGCTCGCAATCGCCTTATCGCGTGCGTTCGTTCGTCACGCAACCCAACCTGCGCGTTCTGGACGAAACGTCGGGCTTCGATCCGCGCGCCGACAACTCAAAGTTGGCGCCCGAACTGCGCGACAATTTAGCTCGTAACCTGATCTTGCCCGACGATCCATCCACGCGCGCCGTCTTGCGCGCCGTCGCTTTGCAGGTGAAAAGTGGCCGCGTGCCCACCAATACGCCATCGCAAAAAGTGCGCGCGGTCGCCGAGTATTTGCGCGACAACTGTTTGTATTCGCTGCAAGCCCCCACCGTGCCGCCGACCGAGGATGCGACGGTATTTTTCCTGACCGACGCGCGGCGCGGCGCCTGCGATATGTTCGCCTCTTCGATGGCGCTGTTGCTGCGCGAGATGGGCGTGCCCGCGCGCGTGGCGACCGGATTTTTAGACCCGCTTTCGCCCGATTCGATTGTCGAAGATACCAAAGGCCGTGCGGTCAAAATTTTGCGCGAGCGCGACGCGCATGCCTGGGTCGAGTATTATGTGCCCCAATACGGTTGGCTCTTGATTGACCCGACGCAAAACACGCGCGAACTGCCGCCGACTCTGGGCGGTCGTCTGGCCGATTACTTCAAATTTTCTGGTCTCGAATTGCCGCCGCGTCTGCTGATTTTACCACTGCTGGGCCTGAGTCTGCTCGCCGGCGGATTGCTGTGGCAACGCCGCGCCGACGCGGGCGATGCGCAAGGCGAAAGCGAGCGTCAACGCGCCGAAGCCGCTTACCGCGCGGCGCTGAGACTGTTGCGTCGCCGCGTGCCGCACGCGCCGCATCTGGCGCCCGCCGAATACGAAACGCGCGTCGCCCAATCGGCGCTTTCCCTCGCCGCCAAGCAAGAATTTTCGGCGCTGACCCATCTTTATCTGGCCGCGCGCTACGGGCCCGCGCCAGGGCAAGCGCAAACCGGCGCGCACATCAACCAATGTTTAATTCGCCTGAAAGCCGCGTTAAGGCGCGGCGCGAAAGCGTGAAAGGTGTCCTGCGTTTATTTCTCCTGTCTTAAACCGCTGCCTCTGTGAGAACGTTGGCAACACACACTCAACCCCATCATGAACCGATTCATCACCCCATTCCTCGCTTTTACTTTAACGCTCGCGCCGCTCGCCGCTCGCGCGCAAGACGCCAAACCATTTTCGACCGCGCGCGTGGGCGTCAATCTGTCGGGCGCCGAGTTCGGCGAGAATCAAATCCCTGGCGTTTTCGACCAGCACTACACTTATCCCGCCGCCAAATCGCTCGACTATTACGCCGCCAACCATCGGAGATTGATTCGCTTGCCGTTTCGATGGGAGCGGATGCAGCGTTCATTGGGCGCGCCGCTCGATACCGATGAAGTTGCGCGTTTGCACGATTTTTTGCGCATGGCGGCAGAGCGCAAAATGGACGTGATTCCCGACGCCCACAATTATGGGCGCTACCATTTTGCGGGCGAGAACAAGGCCGAGATCGTCGGTGCGGAGCGCGTCTCAGCCACCGATTTCGCCGATTTCTGGGGTAAAATGGCCGTCGAATTTAAAGACGAACCGGCGCTTTATGGCTACGGCCTGATGAACGAGCCGCACGACATGGGCGACGACGAGCGTTGGCCGCGCGCGGCGCAGGCGGCGATTGAGGCGATTCGTGCGGTTGATACCGTCACGCCGATTGTGGTGGCGGGCGATGGTTGGAGTTCGTCGCGCAACTGGCGCACGAGCGCCAACGCGCAACTGCCCGACAAACTGCGCGACCCCGCCGATAATCTGGTTTACGAGGCGCACTGTTACTTCGATAAAGACCGTTCGGGCCAATACAAAGCCGATTACAAAACCGAGCTTGGCTCGCCCGATGTTGGCGTCGAAAACGTGCGGCCTTTTGTCGAGTGGTGCCGCGAAAACAAAGTTCGCGGCTTCGTCGGAGAGTTCGGCGTGACCGACGCCGACGCGCGTTGGTTGGTCACGATGGATCGGTTTTTGAGTTATCTGGCCCAAAACAATATGCCCGCAGCTTACTGGTCGGGCGGCCCCTGGTGGGGCGATTATCCGCTTTCCATCGAGCCGCAAAAGGCCGAAGATGGCGCGGCCATTGACCGTCCACAAATGCTGGTTTTGCGCGATTACGCGGGCTGATTGAGCCGCGCGTGGCAGAATCTTTTAAACTGTCTGAAACTGCTTTATGGCCGTCCCGCTCTTCGATCTCACCCGCCAATACGCGACTCTGCGCGCCGAAATTGAACCCGCCGTTTGTGAACTGCTCGCTTTGGGCAACTACGTTTTAGGCCCCGCCGTTGACGAGTTCGAGAACGGGGCCGCCAACTTCCTCCACAGCGCTCACGCCATCGGCGTCGCCAACGGCACCGACGCTTTGATGCTCGCCCTGCGCGCCATCAATTTGCAGCCGGGCGACGAAGTGATTACCACGCCGTTCACCTTTTACAGCGCCGCCGAAGTCGTGGCGCTGTTGGGCGCCAAACCGGTATTTGTGGACATCGAAGAGGACACCTTCAACATTGATCCCGCGCAAATCGAGGCGGCGATTACGCTGCGCACCAAAGCGATTATTCCTGTTCATCTGTTCGGCCATCCGGCGGATATGCCCGCGATTATGGCGATTGCCCGCAAGCACGATTTGCGCGTCATCGAAGATTGCGCGCAATCGTGGGGCGCGATTCTCGACGGCCAGCAAACCGGCACCTGGGGCGATGCTGGAACCTTCTCGTTTTTCCCGACCAAGAATCTGGGGAGTTGCGGCGAAGGCGGCCTGATTTGCAGCGACGACGCCAAACTCGCCGAAAAATCGCGGCAACTGCGCGTTCACGGCCAATCGCAGCGCTACATCTACGACGAGTTGGGCTATAACTCGCGCCTGCACGCGCTTCAAGCGACGATATTGAGCATCAAACTGCGCCATGTTGACAGCTGGAACGACGCGCGCCGCAAGCACGCCGCTCACTATGCGCAGTTGCTCGCGGGCACGCCTTACGTCGTGCCCGCCGAGCGCGACGGTGCGCGTCATATCTATCATCAATATACCTTGCGTTTGCCCCGTTCGCTCGACCGCGACCGCATTTCGGCCAAGCTGACCGAGCGTGGCATCGGCCACGCGATTTACTATCCCAGGTCGTTGCATCTGCAACCGGTCTTCGCCGATTTGGGCTACGAAACTGGCGATTTGCCCATATCGGAACGCGTGACCGAAGAAGTGTTGTCGCTGCCGATTTTTCCCGAACTTCGCGAAGATGAAGTCGAGGCGGTCGGGGCGGCGTTGTGTGAAGCGGTTGCGGATGGCGGATAGTCGGATAGGTTAGAAGAACTTGCGGACGTTTTCCCTCACCCCGCCTTCGCAGAGCTCAGGCACCCCTCTCCCTGTATAGGGACAATAGATCATTGACAGTTTGAGACAATACATCCTTGACACCCAAGGAGGCCAAAACATGGCTTTTACGGAGTGGACAAGAATGCAACGACGACAACAGATGGTGGAACAAGTTTTACATCAAGGTATGAGCATCAGCGCAGCGGCCAAAGCGGCGGGCGTCTCGCGCCAGACCGCCTCGAAGTGGGTGGCGCGTGCCCACGAGGAGGGCATCGCTCACCTGGGCGAACGCTCACGGCGCCCGCTCAACCTGCGCCCCGGTGTGGAGAGCGAACTCGAACGGCAGATTTTGCTCTTCGCGGCCCAGCACCCCGCCTGGGGCGCCAAAAAGCTGCACGCGGGTCTGTGGCCGCCCGAAGAGAACAAACCCGCCCCGCTGTGCGCACGCACCATAGGCCGTATTCTCTCGCGCGCCCAGCTCACAAACCCCAACCGCCCTTCGCCCCAGGGCGCGCCCCCGCAGCACTTTGAGCGCCTTTTGTGCAACGCGCTGTGGCAAATCGACTTCAAGGGTCTGGAGCATCTTTATGAGTATCGCCCGCTCTCGATTCTCGATGACGCCTCGCGCTTTTGCCTGGGCCTGTTTCCCGTGTTGCGCGTGGGCGCTCGCACGACAGAGCAAAGGCCCGCCGAGCTGTTGTGGGAGCCTTTGTGGCAGCTCTTTGGCGAGTGCGGCTTGCCCGATGCGATTCTGTGCGACAACGGCGATGGCTTCAACGGCAGTGCGGGCGTGGGGCCCACGCCCTTCGAGATGCGCCTGGCGCGTTTGGGGATTCGAGTTGTGCATGGGCGCCCCTATCATCCGCAAACCCAGGGCAAGATCGAACGCTTTCACCGCACGCTCGAAGCCGAGTGGCCCCACCTGCTGCGCGTTTGTTCCAACGAGGCTGCCACGGCTCTGCAGAGTGCGCGCCAAAACTACAACTGGTTGCGGCCCCACGAGGCGCTGGGCGGGCGCAAGCCTGGCTCGGTTTACACCGCTTCGCTGCGCGTGCGTCCTGCCGAGTTGCCGCCCGCCTTTGTCTCGGATGAAGGAGAAAAGCGCAAAGTCGATGCAAATGGTTATCTGTCGTTTCATGGCAAATCCTATCGTCTGGGGCGCGGCTTGTGCGGCGAATGGATCGAAGTGCGCGAGGAGCCCGCTCCTGATCTCACGCGCGATCTTAAGACGCACTACACTGCTTTTTACTGCGGACAACGCCTGGACACGCTGGAAAACATCGGCGCCAAAGGCTCAAAACGCATCCCAACCTCGCCTCCCCAGGGTGTCAAGGATGTATTGTCCTAAACCGTCAACGATCTATTGTCCCTATACATCCCGAAGGGAGAAGGGAAGTTCGCAACTATTAGCGTAAAGAGCTTTCTTTCAAAGTTGTAGCTACCAAACGCCCTTCTCCCTTCGGGAGAGGGGTGCCTGAGCTCTGCGAAGGCGGGGTGAGGGAAAACGTCCGCAAGTTCTTCTAACCTATCCGACTATCCGTCATCCGAAATGTCCGATTCGCCCCGACCCGACCCGCATTCGCTTTCGCGGCGCCTGATTCCTCTGGCGCTCGTGCTACCGTTCGCCATCGCCCTCGTGGTGACGCGGCCCGATTTTGTCAAATTCTTCGACCCCAACGCCGTTGACCCGCAAACCGCCGGATGCCTGAGCAACCTCCAACAAATCGGGCGGGCTTACGCGCTTTACGCCAACGATTACGACGGCAAAATCCCTTTGGGCGTCGATCCCGCTGACCGCAACAATCCGCAAATCTGGCAGAACGATCAAGCCTTTGGCGGCGCCTTTTTCGATGATGCCACCAAAATTCCCTATCTTCACGAAGTCTTGCGGCCCTACGTCAAATCGCCCGAAGTTTTTCACTGTCCCGCCGATGTCGGTTGGATTCAAACCAAACTGCCCGCGATGGGCAGCTTCGATAACGTTAAACCGTCGTCGTTCGCCGAATATGGCACTTCGTATTACTGCTTTACGGTGTGGGGTTTTGCGCAGAAAACCGCCGACGATATTCCCGATCCTGGCAACACGTTGCTGGTTTTCGATGGCGATTTATGGCACGTCAACGCCGGACAGGAACTGTTGAACGGCCTGTTCGCCGACGGCCATGTGCAGAAGTTGAGCGCGCAACAGTTCAGCGTTTTCGCAAACGGTCAGTGAATTTCATGTTGTAACTTGGCTTGCTTCTTCCCACGCTTAGAATGACAGTGCGAGGGAAATAGCAAGTCGGGTTACAATATCATCGCCTCTACAAAAACCAACTACTTCTTCATGCGCTCCAGATGCGCCTTCAAAAACTGGCCGGTATACGACTGCTTTTTTTTCATCACTTCTTCCGGCGTGCCCGTCGCGATGAGCTGTCCGCCGCCCGCGCCGCCTTCCGGCCCCAGGTCAATCAGATAATCCGCGCACGCGATTAAGTCCAAATTATGCTCAATGACCAAAATCGTGTTGCCCTGATCGGTCAGGCGTTGCAAAACCTCGATCAAAATCTTCACGTCGGCCATGTGCAAACCAACGCTCGGCTCGTCCAAAATATAAAGCGTGTGACCGGTCGAACGCTTGGCCAATTCGGTCGCCAATTTCACGCGTTGCGCTTCGCCGCCGCTCAAAGTTGTCGCCGGTTGGCCCATGCGAATGTAGCCCAATCCGACATCGCAAATCGTGCCCAGTTTGCGGTTGAGCGCCGGAATCGCCTCAAATTCTTTGAAGGCATCCTCGACCGTCATCTGCAAAATATCGGCGATGGAATGGCCTTTATATTTGACTTCCAAAGTCTCGCGATTATAGCGTTTGCCGCCGCAGACTTCGCAGGGCACATAAACGTCGGGCAGAAAGTGCATCTCGATTTTGATGATGCCATCGCCTTCGCAGTTCTCGCAGCGCCCGCCCTTGACGTTGAAACTGAAACGCCCAGGCCCATAACCGCGCGCCTTGGCCTCGCGCGTGACGGCGAACAAATCGCGCAAAGGCGTGAACGCGCCGGTATAAGTCGCCGGATTGGAGCGCGGCGTGCGCCCGATGGGGCTTTGGTCAATGTTGATGATTTTGTCTATCAGTTCCAGACCTTTAATCTCGTCGTGCTTGCCCCAACGCACGCTTTGCTGGCTGAGTTCGTAGGCCAAACGCGGATACAAAATATCCTGCACCAGGGTTGATTTGCCCGAACCCGAAACGCCGGTCACGCACACCAGACAACCCAGGGGAATTTTTACGTCAATCCCTTTTAAGTTATGTTCGCGCGCGTTTTTAATTTCTATATAGCCTTCGGCTTCGCGGCGCGTGTCGCGCATCGGAATCGATTCTTTGCCGCTCAAAAAGCGGCCCGTTGCGCTCTCTTTGCACGCCAGAATATCGTCCAAAGTGCCCTGCGCGATGATCTGTCCGCCATGCTCGCCCGCCGCTGGCCCGATGTCCACGATGAAGTCCGCCGCGCGCATCGTGTCCTCGTCATGCTCGACGACGATGACCGTGTTGCCCAACTTCTTCAGACGTAGCATCGTGTTAATTAACTTTTCGTTGTCGCGCTGATGCAAACCAATCGAAGGCTCGTCTAACACATACAAAACGCCGACTAAACCACTACCAATTTGCGTGGCCAAACGAATACGTTGCGCCTCGCCACCAGATAATGTCGCGGCAGCTCTATCCAACGAGAGATAATCTAAACCAACGTCCACCAGAAACTGCAAACGTTCCTGAATCTCTTTAACGATGGGCCGCGCGATGGTGCGTTCGCGCTCGGAAAGCGAGATCAAAGCATCGGTATCGCTGGCCGTAACAATCGCTTCGTCGCCCATCACAATCGTGCCTTTCACCTTGCCGTTACGCTCGCCGCGCGTGAGTTCGTCCTGCCGCTTCGCTAAATCTTTGGCCTTGGTTTTCAAGACTTCGCCATCGGTTTCGTTGGTGAGGGGATTGGCATCGTTGTGCGCTTCGTCGCCGAACTTCAGCTCGCTCTGCCGTTTCAATTCGCCGAAAAAGCGCGCCGCTTCGCCGACGCTAATGCTCGTCGCTTCCGATATCGTCTTCTTGCCGACCGTCACACTGCGCGGAAACGGCTTCAATCTCGCGCCCTGGCAGCTCGGACACGGACGGTCGCTCATATACTTGGCCAACTCTTCGCGCCACTGATCGCCCAGTTCGGTGAATTCGCGCTTCAAGCTATTCAATACGCCTTCCCAGGCGATATGATAACTTTTGCGCCGACCGTGCATATTGGTGTAGGTAATATGCACTTTAGTATCGCCCGAACCATTCAACACAATATCTTTCGCTTTATCGCTTAATTCGCTCCACGGAGTAGACACTGAAAAGCCGAACTCTTTTTCCAGAGCCAGCATCATCTGTTTTTTATAATTCGAGTTGCTGCGACGCCAGGGCGCCAGAGCGCCGTTATCAATCGCCAATCGCGCATCGGGCACCACCAACTGCGGGTCGAACTCCTGCTGAAAGCCCAGGCCCGAACATTCGGGACAGGCGCCGTAGGGCGAGTTGAACGAAAAGGTGCGCGGCTCCAATTCCTCGAACGAAATGCCGTCGTAGGCGCAGGCGAAATGCTCGGAAAAGGTTAAAACTTTCTCTTTCGGTTCCGGATCGCCGTCGCGCGTCACGATCTCGACCATCACGATGCCCTCGGCCATCTTGAGAGTCGTTTGCACCGAATCGGCGATGCGCATACGCTCACTTTCGCGCGCGATGATGCGGTCAACCACGATTTCGATGTCCTGCTTTTCGTAGCGCTCTAACTTGATATCGTCGGTCTCGTCGAGATTATAAATCTGGCCGTTGATGCGCGCGCGCGCGAAACCTTTTTTGCGCGCGTCCTCGAAAATTTTCTTGTATTCGCCCTTGCGCCCGCGCACCAGCGGCGCCAGAATATGCAAGCGCGCGCCTTCGGGCAATTCCAGAATCCGATCCACGATTTGGTCAACCGTCTGACGCGCCACGACGCGGCCACATTCGGGACAATGCGGCGTTCCGGCGCGCGCGTAAAGCAGGCGCAGATAATCGTAAATCTCGGTGACGGTAGCGACCGTCGAGCGCGGATTGCGCGACGCGGTTTTCTGGTCAATCGAAATCGCGGGACTCAAACCCTCGACAAAGTCCACGTCGGGCTTATCCATCTGCCCCAGAAACTGGCGCGCATAAGACGACAAACTCTCGACATAGCGGCGCTGACCTTCGGCATAAATCGTGTCGAAGGCCAATGAAGATTTGCCCGAACCGGACAGACCGGTAATCACGACCAATTTGTCGCGCGGGATATTGACGTCGATATTCTTGAGGTTGTGCTGGCGCGCGCCCTTGACGATAATATATTTGTCGGGCGTCGCTGGCGTGCCACCGTTAATCGCTGCTGTAGGCGCGGCTTTCTTGCGGGCTGCAGGTTTTTTAACGGCTTTCTTTTCGGGAGTTTTCGCGGCGGTCGGCATAGGAATAAGCGGACGAAAATCGCCCATTGACCGACTGATTAAACGTCTTGAGGTGCCGTGTTTTTGCGCGTTGGTTTAATCGTCGTCATCGAGCGATTCGAGGAGAAGCGGCTCGACTTGACGCGACTGATGCAAAATGCGATGAACGACAATCCCGTCTTTTGAAGCGAGAGGCCGGTAGAAGATCAAGTAGATTTTGAATCCATCAACGCGCACATAACGCATCGAATGCAGACGTTCTTCGCCCATATCGGCGGGCGCTCCCATGAACGGCATCTCCGTCAAAAGCTCGACCGTGGAGCGCACGGCGGAGAAAAATTGAATGGCTTTTCCCGCAGAACGCTCTTCGAGTTGCGAGGCGATGCTTTTTAAATCGAGACTTGCGGCAGAACGGAGAACGAACGCATTCTGGCTCACGCGGATTGTTTCCTCGCCGCTTCTTTTTTGGCTGCGACAGTTTCCAAAACCTCGGCGTGCATCTTGTCCCACCAGGCATCGTCGGCCACCTCGTCTTCGCCCTGCAAAGATTCTAACAAAAGCTGCTTTTGTCGTTCCAACTGCTGCGGTGTCGGATTATCGTCAACGGAGTAAAGAACTCCTTTTGCGCGCGACATCTTCTCGGCAACAGATAACAAAAAATCGCCACTATTTTCAAAACCGTGCGCGCGCGCCTGTTCGTTGATGAGTTGCAACTGCTCATCGGGCAACTCGATTTGTAGAATGCTCATGCTTTATATTTTACCAGTTCTCTCGATTTACAAATAGCTTTTGATGATTGGGGGAGTTTTCGCGGCGGTCGGCATAGGAATAAGCGGGCGAAAATCGCCCATTGACCGGCTGATTAAACGTCTTGAGGTGCCCTGTTTTTGTGCGTTGGTTTAATCGGCAGTTCCAGCGGATTCGAGGAGTCGCCGTGTTCCACTTATGCTTAGAGTTCCCCCTGCATCTTGTAAACTTATAAGAGTTTGGAGAGCTGAGGCGTGTGGCACGAATTCGTGGCACGAACTCGTTTTGCTCCTAAAAACCCATACAATTCACGACTATGGCGCGACAATCAGATGACAACACACAAAGCGCGGGCACAGGCTTTGCGCCCGACGAAAGCACTCTGGGAAGCGGCCCTTTGGTGCCTCAAACCGATGTTTCTACTCCGGCATCCACTTCTAATTCTGCCTGGGTAAATCGGTTGCAGCGCACGACAAGTTCGGGACGCTTCATTCCCGAAGTGGACGGTTTGCGTTTTGTCGCCGTTTTGAGCGTGCTTTTGTTTCATATTGGCGCACAGATCGTGCTCAAATCTCCACAACCGATCACGCTTTCTGGGTTCTCCAAGAGCCTTTACTCTGTTGTGAACAATGGGCATATCGGCGTGCAATTGTTCTTTGCGATCAGTGGGTTTATATTGGCTTTACCTTTTGCCGCTTACCATTTAAAGGACGGAAAACCTGTTTCGTTGCGCGCCTACTATCTGCGACGCCTCACGCGTCTGGAGCCGCCCTATCTTATTACCCTGGTGTTGTTTTTTGTCTTGATAGTCATAGTTTTAAAAACTTCTTTTACCGAGATTTTCCCGCACCTGTTGGCGAGCATCTTCTACCTTCATAACCTCATCTACGCGGACGGTAGCGCGATTAATTATGTCGCATGGTCACTCGAAGTCGAGGTTCAGTTTTACCTGTTGGCGCCCTTTTTGGCGTTGATATTTCAGGTGCGCCCTGCCATGTTGAGACGCGCGCTATTGCTGGGAGTGATGGTATTTTTCATCGCGCTGCAAAGCTTTTTTCCGGATGTGCCACGCCTACAACTCTCGGTTTTGGGACAGGGCCAATTTTTTGTGATAGGTTTTCTGCTGGCCGATTTCTATTTAACCACATGGTCGCAAAAAAAATCTAATCCGGTGTTTTGGGATCTACTTTTTTTTGCGGGCTGGCCAGCATTCGCTTTTATCTTACGATACACCGATGCGGCTCACTGGATCACCCCATTTGCCATTCTTGCGCTTTATGCAGCAACATTTCAAGGATACTGGGGACGTAAATTACTTTCTATTCCCATTGTGACAATAATAGGTGGTATGTGCTACAGCATCTATCTTCTACATTTCCAAATTATCGCGCTGGTATGGCGTGTCTCCGCTAAAGCGAGAATGGGCGATGATTTTACTCGTAACTTTGCATTGCAATTGATGCTGATGTTACCTGTAATTATCGCGATTAGCGCGCTATTCTATTTGATCATCGAAAAGCCGTGCATGCACCGCAACTGGCCGACGCGATTCGCTAATCGCGTCGGATTTCGCAAAAGTTAGTGAGCGGTCAATCGCTTTCCACTCGGTTTCGTCCCACGCGCGATTTCACTATGCTCGCCAGCGCCAACGTCAGCAGGGCGCCCGCGCCGACTTTCAGGCTAATTCCCAACGGATCGCTGACGCGACTTGGCAGCGCAATCAGCGAACCGTCGGGCGCGTAAGTCGCCGGTTCGCCGACATAACGACCGTGCGCGGGCGGCGCGAAATCACGCGCCAGATCGCGCAGTTCTCCGGCGACATCGCCGCCGCTCATCGGTTGGCCGTGTCCAGCGGCGATGTGTTGCGGCTCCAACTCGGCCAACTTCTCGACGCTGGCGCGTGCCGCTTCCCAATCGGGCGTTGCGGGCGAGGCCGGACGCGCCAACTGTTGCGGCACCTGAATCGTCGCGCCCGGCCATTTATCGAAGTCCGCCGTGCAAAGCGAATCGCCCGCGATGATCGTTTTGGCCTCGTCGTCCCACAGCGAAATATGCCCCGGCGTATGGCCGGGCGTTTCGATGATTTTCCAGCCCGGCAGAAACGAGAGTTCGCCGTTTTCGGGCAGAGTTTCCAATCGGTCGCCGAAATCGTATTCGGGCGACGGGAAAAAGCGCGTCAGAAACGCGAGGGCGCCGCCGACGGTCGGATCGAACGGCGGATATTCCTCGTCGCCGGTCAGGTAGGGCATCTCACGTTTGTGCGCGTGAATTTTCACGTTCCAGTGATCGGCGAGCGACTTGGCGTTGCCCGCGTGATCGAAATGGCCGTGCGTCAAAACGATGGCGAGCGGCGGTTTGCCGAACTGTTTTTCCAGACCTTGAACCAGAGTCAAACCAGGTTTGATGGCGGTATCCACCAGCACCCAATCATCGTCGGGCGTGGTGATGGCGTAGACGTTGACGAAGCCGATTTGCAGTTGATGAACGTGAGGCGCGATTTCTTTGGACATTTGCGGGAAAGACCGCGAATTCGGTGCCGCTTTTTCGTTGCGAACCGCGAGCGTGAGCGACCGGCTAAGTCATAAGTTGCCCGACACTTGAACTTAGCCGGTCGCTCACGCTCGCGGTTCGCAATTAACCCAACGCCTCCCGTCCCAACTGCGGCGCCAATCCGATATAAGTCGCCGGAGTCATCGCCAACAGACGCGCTTTGTCGTCGGCTTCTAATTCCAGCGATTCGATAAACGCCCGAATCGTCGCCTCGTCCATCGTGGCGCCGCGCGTCAGCTCCTTCAACTTTTCATACGGATTGGCGATGCCCGCTTTGCGCATCACCGTCTGAATCGGCTCGGCCAAGACTTCCCACGCGTTATCCAAATCGCGACTCAGCGCCGCTTCGTTCAACTCCAACTTACCCAAACCGCGCCCCAGCGAACTCAGCGCGACCAGAGAATAACCGATGCCGACGCCCATATTGCGTAGGGCGCTCGAATCGGTGAGGTCGCGTTGCAGCCGCGAAATCGGCAGCTTATTCGCCAGATGATCGAGCATGGCGTTGCCCAAACCCAGGTTGGCTTCGGCGTTCTCGAAGTCAATCGGATTGACTTTATGCGGCATCGTCGAACTCCCAACTTCGCCCGCGATGACGCGCTGTTTGAAGTAGCCCTGCGAAACATACGTCCAAATATCGCGCGCCAGATCAATCGCAATCGTATTAAATCTCATCAACGATTGAAACAATTCGGCGATGGCGTCGTGCGATTCGATTTGCGTGGTGAGCGGGTTATAAGTCAGTCCCAGCGAGCCGACGAAATCGCGCACGATTTGGGGCCAATTCGCGTCGGGATAGGCCGCGACGTGCGCGTTGAAATTGCCGACCGCGCCGTTGATTTTGCCGAGATATTCCTGATTCTGAATCTGTTCCAACTGACGATTGAAACGCGCCACGAAAACCGCCAACTCTTTGCCGACCGTCGTCGGCGAGGCGCTTTGGCCGTGCGTGCGCGCCAGCATCGGCACCTCGGCCCATTCGTCGGCCAACTCCGCAACCTTATTCACGACGGCAAACGCGGCGGGCAACCAGACCTCGTTCACGCCGCCCTGTAACATCAGCGCGTGCGCCAGATTGTTGATGTCTTCGCTCGTGCAGGCGAAGTGAATCCATTCGCGCGCGTCTTCAAGCGAAGTGCCTTCGAGCTGTTCTTTCAGAAAATACTCGACGGCTTTCACGTCGTGATTGGTCGTCTTCTCGATGGCCTTGACGCGCGCGGCGTCGTCATCGGAAAAATTGGCGTTGATAGCGCGCAGCGTTTTAATCTCATCGCGCGAAAAGTCGCGCACGCCCGTGATTTCGTCGGAATCGGAGAGCATCAAAAGCCATTCGATTTCGACGTGAACCCGAAATTTGATCAAAGCGGCTTCGGAGAAAAACGGGCGCAACGGTTCGGTTGCGGTGGCATAACGGCCATCGAGGGGCGATAAGGCTTGGAGCATCTGCGTTTAGGTTTACTCAATTGCGAACCGCGAGCGTCAGCGACCGACCAAGTTTTACATGCCAGAGACTTTAACTTGGCCGGTCGCTGACGCTCGCGGTTCGCAATGGTGTTGGAGTGACGAGGGCCGGTCGCTGACGCTCGCGGTTCGCACTGCAGTGGTGAATTGCGAACCCTGAGCGTAAGCGACGGGCCAGAGTTTTGGCCGGTCGCTGACGCTCGCGGTTCGCAAATGTGCGTTACTTGTTGCGGGGTGAGTAATTGTGACGTATCTTCTGACTTTTCGCACTTACGGGACGTGGCTGCATGGGGATCAACGTGGCTCGGTTGACCGCGACAATAATCAGGTGGGAATGCCTTTGATTGGGCCTAACGTGGCACTCCAACGATTTCGGCGCAATGCCATGAATGCTCCACCCGTTGGGTTTGATGAGGAGTGTTGCGATTGTGTTCGAGTGACTTTGAAAGAAGTGGCTCGCTATCGCGGCTGGAGACTGCGCGCGATTAACGTATTGCCAAACCATGTTCACATCGTCGTAGAAACCAACGAGGCGGTCACTTTAGCTAATCCAGATAAGTTGGCTGCCGACTTCAAGGCTTGGGGGACACGCCGTCTGCGAGAAGCGCAACACTTTGCTCAGGAGCAACCGATCTGGGCGGAAAAAGGCAGCACTCGCTATTTGAAAACACTCGAATCCATCGAGCGCGCCATTGATTATGTCCTCAACCAACAAGAATTTCCTGGAGATCCCTGCGACGATTCCAATGATCTCGACGATTGCGAACCGCGAGCGTAAGCGACCGGCTAAGTTATAGCACCCGCAGAGTCGCGCTCTGGCCCGTCGCTTACGCTCAGGGTTCGCAACACGCCAACGATTGCGAACCGCGAGCGTGAGCGACCGGCCCGCGTCACGCCAACACATCGCGAACCGCAAGCGTAAGCGACCACTCCTCGTCACGCCGACGATTGCGAACCGCGAGCGTGAGCGACCGGCCCTCGTCACGCCAACACATTGCGAACCGCAAGCGTAAGCGACCACTCCTCGTCACGCCAACGATTGCGAACCGCGAGCGTCAGCGACCGGCCCTCGTCACGCCAAATAGCTCTGGCCCGTCGCTCACGCTCAGGGTTCGCAACTCACCAACTCCAACTCTCGCTCGCGCAACTTTCATACGATGAATCCAACTTATTCTCCAGCGCCCACAAACTCGTCAAACGGCGCACCATGTTCTCGACTTCGCGCGCTTCGCTCAAATGAAGCGCCCGCCCCAACACGCGATGGTCGCGGTAAGAAAGCCATTTCTTGATTACCGGATAACCGCCGATAATCGTTTCCGAGACTGGCTTCGGCACGCCGCTCCAACTCAAATCTTCGCTTGCCCAGATGTCGCATACCGGCGTGTCGCGCGCGCAGCCCAATTTCTCCAACGCGTCGGCTTCGCGGTTGTCGGGCGCGCGCGTTTCGATTTTGCCGCCGCCTGGCTGCACGATGCCGCGTGCCGCGAAATATCCCCAATTCTCCGTTACTTCCAGACTCGCATCGCCCTCTTCGACCGGTTTGCCCGCGCGATGCGTCAGTTCGCCGAACGGCTCCAAAGCGAAATCGAAGCTGCCGCTTTCGATGCCTTCGACCGGCGTGGCTACATCCAACAGCACCGCGACGCGCGCGCCCAACGCGGCACTCGCGCCCAACAATTCGGCATCGGCGGGCAGCGGCACGCGCGGCCAATCGCTCGCCAAACCTCCGGCGTGTTGCGCGCGATACTGCGGCGCATAGCCAATCGCCAACGCATGACGCCACAACAACGCCGCGACGTTGGCGTCGGCGTCGGGCGAATCAAAACCCAATTCGCTCAGATAAGCCCGCGCCCGCTCCGAGTAGTTGGCGACGATCTTTTCTTCTGTGAACATTTGCAAGTTGGTTTTGTTGCTCTTTTTTTCCAACTTCTCCACGACAAAAATCGGAAAATGACGCGCGTGACCGCCAAGACAATCGTAATCGCAAATCGCCGAGGAAAACAACATCGGAGCACCTTCTCTTTGTTTGGATGAGCCATCACGCGTAACAAAAAAGGCGTTGCCGCGCACTTGACTTTGCCTGATAAGTTCAGGACTTGGCTCGGAGAAAAGTGGGCGCAAATTTTCTAAATAGCACCAACGTAAATCGAACGGCTTAAAAGGGTAACGGACGATTTTATTCTCGTCATATTGAAACTCCCCTTGGATCTTTACGCGTGCTTCAGGGCCAACAATTCGGTTTCCTGTCATCATCAGCGAAGGATGAAGAGATGCAACTTCATCGTTACTTCTTTCGGCGTCGAAATAAGTTTTCAAGCGCACTTCAATCGTTTCCTTGTCGAAAGCAATTAAGGAATTTCCTCGTCGTTCGATGGGGCCATTATAAATGTAAGGCTCGCCCTTGTCGTTGGTCGCCGCCAACTCCGTCAACTTCGGCCAACTCGCGTGATCGGCGCCGACACTGCGCGGGCGCAGCGAAAACCGATTCTCCGGCGCGGGCGTGACGCGTTCGTATTGCGCGTCGAAATCTTCCGCGTTGAGAGTTACAAGCAATTGCTGACGCCGCTCTTCGGCGTGCGCGGCCTGCAAATTGTCGTTGTAAAACACGCGTTTTTCCTCGGCGTCTCCCGACTTCTTGACCAGCGTTGAAATGGTTACTCCCTGTTGAATGCCCGAAGAAAAACCCGCCAAAGCGAACACCGTTTGACTGCTTTCGCCGTTCGGCGTGCGCTCCGATATTTTGCGATTGCCGTGCATATTTTCAATCCAAATCGCATCGAAACTTTGGAGCAACTGCTCGCGCATCACCACGAACGATGGCTCCTGCGTCCACGAATAATTCGAGATAAACGCCAACACGCCTTCGCCGTCGCCCTCCAGTTTGCGTTGGGCGACGCGGAAAAATCGCACATACAAATCGTCGAGATTATATTTCTTGATGCCCCATTTCTCGCGCAAACCGACTTTATAGGGCGCGGTCAAATCGCCCTCTTCCTCCATTTTGGCGAACGCATCGTAAGGCGGATTGCCCAGAATCACCAGAATTTTCTTTTGCTGTTTGACCTCGGTCGCGCGCTCGCTTTCCTCTTTGAATTCGGGGAAAATCGAGCCGGTTTTGGGCGGCGAATCCCAACCCGTCAGCGCGTTGGTCAGGTAAATCGGCGCGCGCTCGTCGTCCTTAATCTCGACGCCGTGCGCCTTGAGCAAATCGGCGACGCCGTGATGCGCGACCACAAACGGAGCCGGCAAAATCTCGAAACCAAACACGCGTTTCAAGGCCGCATCTTTCAATAAGCCCGCGACCTGATTGCTCGGTTTGGACGCTTTGAGTTCGCGCCCGACGACGCGCAGCGTCTCCAGAATAAACGCGCCCGTCCCGCAACACGGATCTAAAACGACGACTTTTTCATCGGCCAAACCCGCCGCGATGCCCAACTCGGTTTGCAAAACGCGATGCACGCGCTCGACCATATAACGCACGATTTCGGGCGGCGTATAATAAACGCCCAAATCTTTTCGCAAACCGGAATCGAACGCTTCCAAAAACGGCTCATAAAAATACTGGACGGCCTGCGCCTCGCCCCACTTGCCCAAAAACGCTTTGACCTCGACGCGATTGAGCGTATCCGTCGCCAGTTCGAGAAGCGGTTGCAAATCGAGCGTCTTCAAATTCGATTGGCCCACCAATTCCTGAAACAGCTTGGCAACCATCGGCACCCTCAACCCATACTGCGCTTCTTTCCAGCGAAACTCGGCGTCGGGCGTCTCGCCAATATGCGACAGCCACGCCGAGAACAATCCATAGAACAGGGTTTGCACCAGCGTCGCGCGAAAGAAATGTTCGCCGCGCTGTTGCTTTTCGATTTCCGAGAGTTTCTTGCCTGGTTTATCAACCGCCTTGAACTCGATGCCGAGGGCGCTCTCCAGATTCGACTTGAGCGATGCCAACGATTCGAGCGGCGCCTCTTCCAATTGCAAGCGCGCCGCGCGCGCATAGGACGCCAAAAATGCCGCCACATCTTGCGGCGATTGGAGCGGCGCGCCATGCAACAAACACCGCTTGATAAATTCGGCGCACTCCTCGCCTTTCGATTTCGCCAACTGCGCGGGGTCTAAACTCCAAAATTGTTTGGCATCGCCGCACAGCGAAAACCGCTCGATAATGCGCGGCTTATTTTTCTCGCCGCGTCCGAGTAGGGCGAACTCGCGCAAATTAGTGGCAAGCACGACCCCATAACGTTCAAGATATTTGTCAACTTGGTCGTCAACAATCAGCGCGTCCAAATCCTGCGCGACGCCCTTGACTTCCAAAACGCCGCGTTCGGGCAAGACGTTGCCCAACAGAACATTTTTCTGCGCGTCGTCTTTTTCCTTGGACAAAACGCGGTTTTGCGATTGGGTAAAAAACCCGCCATCAGGAAATCCGGCGCCCAGGTTTTTAAGAATCGAAACCCAGAAAACCGAGGGCTTAAGCGTTTTACCAATCGGATCAAAGAGCAGCGAAAGCGCCGGATAAAACGAGGTCTCTTTAACCGCGCCGCCAGTCGAATGAATTTGGTGGAGTTTTTCGAGATAAGCCTGAAGGGGTTGCACCGTTATATTTTACCGCGCCATCAGCGAACCGCGAGCGTCAGCGACTGGCCAAGTTAGACCTGCCATGCACTTTAACTTGGCCGGTCGCTCACGCTCCGGTTTGCTGGCGGCCCGGTGTGTTGTGGCAGGTCTGAGTGGGCCGGTCGCTTACGCTCGCGGTTCGCAGGGTGCGGCGGTCGTTGTAATCTTGCGAACCCTGAGCGTGAGCAACGGGCCAAGTCCGAGTTGCCAGAGATTATGGCTTGGCCGGTCACTCACGCTCGCGGTTCGCTGATAGCGCGGTGTGTTGTGGCAGGTCTGACTTGGCCGTTCGCTGACGCTCCGGTTTGCTGGTTTGAGTGAGACTATAAAAACCCATGAATCGCCGCTTTTTCCTCGTCGCCCTTAGCGCTTTGGCGCTGGCCGGTTGCGCGCCCAAACCGCAAAGCGCGACGGCGCCCGCCGATGCGCCCGCCGATAATCGCGTCGTGCTTTATTGTTCGGTAGATGATGTGTTTGCCAAACCGCTCATCGAAAAGCTGAGGCAGCGCACCGGCCTCGACATCGTGGCGTTATTCGATACCGAATCCACCAAAACCGCCGGTTTGACCACGCGCATTCGGACGGAAAAATCGCGTCCGCGCGCCGATGTGTTGTGGACTTCGGCGCTCTTGCAAACGCTGTTGCTCAGTCAAGATGGCTTGCTCGACGCTTACGACAGCCCCGCCGCGCGCGATTTGGCGCCGCGTTTTCGCGGCATCGGTTGGGCGGGCGTCGGCACGCGGGCGCGCGTTTTGGTGACGGCGACGGGACGCGGCGGGTTCGGCACCGGCGCCGCGCGCACGATGGACAGCTTAACTTTTGCGCCCGATGCGATGGACAAAACCGGCCATTCCAATCCGCAATTTGGCACCGCCAGCGACGAAGCCACCGCGCTTTTCACGCGCAATCCGCAAAAAGCGCTGAACTGGTATCGCGATTTGAAGGCGGCCAAAACGCGGATTACGCCTGGCAATGGCGATGTCGCGCGCGCCATCGCCGAGGGCGATTTAGATTACGGCTGGACGGATACCGACGATTATCTGGCGCAGAAAAAACGCGGCAAACAGATTGGCGTTATGCCCGTTAAACGCGACAACGTCATCGTGCCAGGCGCCGTCGCTATTGTCAAAGGCGCGCCGCATCCCGAAAACGCGCGCAAACTGTTCGATGCCATCGCCAGCAAACAAGGCGAAGCCGCCCTCATCGCGCAAATGCCGGGCGTGTTTTCGTTGCGTGCGCTCAACGATGTCAACAACTGGAAAAGCGGCGGCGAAGATTTCGCGTTTTTGGCTAAGGCGCCCGTTGACGATTACGCGAAATGGCCGCAAAGTTGGGCGAAAATCCGCGAGCCGTTGGCGCAAATCTTCCAACGGTGAGAGTTGCGAACCGCGAGCGTCAGCGACCGGCCAAGTCATAAACGCAAGCAATTCTAACCTGGCCCGTCGCTAACGCTCAGGGTTCGCAAATTTGTTTATTCCCATGTCCCAACAATCTACTTCTCAGGCGCGCAATGTTTTGGGCGAGCCGTTGCAAACCTGCTCGTTCGACCCGATGACCGGCTATTATCGCAACGGTTGCTGCGATACCGGCGAGGGCGATATGGGCGTTCATACCGTGTGCGCCCGCGTGACCGCCGAGTTTTTGGAGTTCTCCAAAGCGCGCGGCAACGATTTATCAACGCCGCATCCCGAATACGGTTTTCCCGGTTTAAAGCCGGGCGACCAATGGTGTCTGTGCGCCAATCGCTGGCAAGAGGCGTTCGAGGCCGGAGTCGCGCCCGCCGTCGTGTTGGAGGCGACGCATATCGGCACGCTCGAATGGGTCTCGCTCGACGACCTCAAAGCGCACGCGGTTGAAGATTAGATTGAAACCCGCTGCGAACCCTGAGCGTAAGCGACGGGCCTTGTGGTGACGTTCGGCCCGTCGCTTACGCTCGCGGTTCGCAATGTTGTCTCGACTTAAAACCACACGCTCAACGCAATAGAAACTAAAAAGAAGACGCTAATCGCGCCGTTCATGGTGAAAAACGCCGCGTTGACCCGCCGTAAATCGTCGGGCTTAACCAGAACGTGTTCGTAAACGATGAAGCCGCCAATGAGCGCAACGGCGCCATAGTAAATCGCGCCCAATCCGGTCAAAGCGCCGAACCAAATCAGCAATCCCAGAAACGCTAGATGTAGTGCGCGCGCGAGCGTCAGGGCGCGCGCGATGCCGAGTTTGGTGACCATCGAATTGAGTCCGGTTTGGCGGTCGAACTCGACATCCATCGTCGCGTAAATGATGTCGAATCCCGCCACCCACGCGATAATCGCCGCGCACAAAACGCAGGGCGCCCACTCAATTTTACCCGTGACCGCGACCCACGCGCCGACCGGTGCGATGCCCAAACACAGGCCCAAAACGAAATGCGAGAGCGAGGTGAATCGTTTGCAGAACGAATAGAAAAACAGCGCCAACAAAGTGAGTGGCGAGAGCCAGAGCGCCAAAGTATTAATCTGCCAGGCGGCGACGAAAAATAAAATCGAAGCGACGACGACTAAACCGATGGCGCCCTTTAAGCTGACGGCACCGGCGGGCAGTTCGCGTTTAGCGGTGCGCGGGTTGCGCGCATCAATTTCGCGGTCAACGATGCGGTTGAAGCCCATCGCCGCCGTGCGCGCGCCGACCATCGCCACGATGATCCAAACGAAAATGCGCGCGGAGGGCAGTCCGTGCGCGGCGACGAGCATCGCGGCCAGGGCGAACGGCAACGCGAATATCGTGTGCGAAAACTTGACGAGTTCGAGGTAATGGCGCGCGACTTGAATGGCGCGCGGCGTGGTAGCGGTCATGGAGGTTTTGCTTTGATCATCGGGCAAGCATCAGAGAAGTTTGTAGTCTCGCCGTGAGGCGAGTTGATAAGGCAAAGTTCCTTTTCAAACGGAGAGAGGATAATCTGAATCAACTCGCCTCACGGCGAGACTACAAACTTCTCTGATGCTTGCCCGATGATTCTTCTTTCCAACGCTTCGTATCATTCTCCACGCCCAGATAATCCAACACCCGATCCACGACGGTATCGGCGATTTCGTCGAGCGTCTGCGGGCGATGATAAAAGTGCGGCGACGCATGACACACTAAAGCGCCCGCTTCGGTGGCGGCGACCATGTTCTTCAGATGCACGAGGGAAAGCGGCATTTCGCGCGTGACTAAGACCAATTTGCGGCGCTCTTTCAGGCAAACGTCGGCGGCGCGCGTCACCAATCCATCGGAAAAGCCCGCCGCGATGCGCGCCAGAGAACCCATCGAGCAGGGCACCACGATCATGCCGTCGTGCCGCACGCTGCCCGAAGCAATCGAAGCGCCGATGTCGCGCGGCCCGTGAGCGGTTAGCAAATGTTCGCGGCCCTGGGACACCAATTTGCTGACGTCCAAATGATGCGCGTTGAGCTTGATGTCGGTTTCGGCGGCGATGGAAACGCACGCCGGTTCGCTGGCCACGATGTCAACGCTGTGGCCCTGCGCCGTCAGTTTGTCGAGCAGGCGCAACGCGTAAAGCGCGCCCGAAGCGCCCGAAAGGGCCACGATAAATCGCATGAGAGTAGTGAACAACGCTCGCGTTTAAATTTCGTTGCGCGCTTTGGACGCATAGTAAAATTACGTTGCTATGAAATCAATGGAATCTCTTTTTCCCAACACGACTTATTTCGTGGACGAACACGGTTGGATCGAATTCGGGCGCGACGACGACAGCCCGTTGACCTCTTTCATTCGCGCGCTCAATAGCGGCGGCATGGTCTGGGAAGGCGAAGATGACTATGAAACCCTCGACGATGCTTTCGCCGATTTAGAGCGTGGCATCTCCGAGTGGATGGAACAAGAGGGTCTCGGAAAAGAGTAGGGCGCTCGCGCTACACTGCTCGCCGTGCCTCAATCCCTCGACATTACCTTTATCGGCCACGCCTGTCTGCTGCTGCAATGCGACAATCAGCGTTTGCTCACCGATCCGTATTCGCCCGAAATTGGCTACGCGCCGGTTGACCAAACCGTTGATGTCGTCACGCTCTCGCACGAGAACCTCAAATATCATTCGTGCCTCGCTGATGTGCGCGCGCAAACCGTCGTTCGCGGTTTGGAACATCTGGGCGAAACCGTCGAAAGCGGGCCGTTTAAAATCAGCTTTGTCGAAGTGTTCGAGGAACTGCCCGATGACGGCCCCAATGCGATGACGCTCATCGAAGTCGCCGGACTGCGCATTTTGCACATGGGCGATTGCGGGCATTTGCCGACGCCAGAGCAAATAAAATCGTGCGGCAAAATTGATGTTTTGCTGGCCCTCGCGGGCGCGGGGCCGACTTTGGATTTGCCCGACTTGATGAAGTTTGTCGCAGCGATTGAACCGCAAATCGTGATCCCAATGCACTTCGGTTTACCGGGTTTGGATTCGCGATTCGCGCCCGTTGGCGAATTGGAAAAGTTATGGACGGGCGAAATCGTGCGTCAAAGTTCGAGTTGTCAAATCGGTCGAGAGGCGTTGCCGGAGGCGCCGCAGTTGTGGGTGTTGGAGCCGTTGCGCTGGGAAAATGTCAGGGGTTGAAACCCACGATTACGAGCCGTTAGCCGCCGCCCTATTTGGATAGGCACTTAGTCTTCTTCCAATGTGTCATGCGGCAACGAACGCGGCGTGATTTCGCTGGGCCGCACGCGTTTCACGACGCCGTTTTCGCTAATCACCATCGAGCGGCCCATGCGCCGGTGCGTCTCAATGGCGTCGGCGACGGCTTCTTTGAAGGTTTCGGAGAGAATCTCCATTTGTTGGTCTCGTGTGATGGTTTGCATTTCTACTCAGTTGACATGATTTCCCAGACCTCCGGTTGCAAAATTTCTTCCGTGCCGAGCGTTCCGCTCGCCACTTCGACCGAGTTATACCAAGTCCGGCTTCTGAGTTCATGAACCGCGCGCGTAAGCAAGCGGGCCATAACGCTCAGGGCAACGTTGAACTGTTCTCGCAATTACAACGGCCCGCTTGCTTACGCGC